>Ga0209960_1000421_pt1 | contig 93233 bp, 68 predicted proteins | sample ThiBiot_500_plan_2_FD_183947 | JGI IMG/M metagenome (GOLD analysis project Ga0209960, IMG submission 183947) | Wastewater bioreactor microbial communities from Cape Town, South Africa - Thiocy_expt_500_plan (SPAdes) | ecosystem: Engineered > Bioreactor > Thiocyanate-remediating >... | reverse complement strand
CCCTTTGTTTCCTCCAAATGTTATGTTAATTGTCCTGATCTTGATCTCTTTACTCCCTTTATTTCTTATTATGGTTCTAATTTGTCTCGTCTTCGTCTTATTAAATCCAAATATGATCCTTCCAATCTCCTTCATTTCCCTCAAAGTATTCCCCCTCTTCTTTAATTATTTTCTCTATTTTTCTCATATTATCTTTTACTCTTTAATCTTCAACTTTCCATCTATTATTACTTATTATCCTATTATCCTATTCATATTGTCCCATAATCTCTCAATATTCTAATATTAACATTTTTCTCTTAACTAATATATTTTTTAACATTCTTCATCTAATATATTTTTCTTTAATTATAATGATACTTATTTTCAAGTATCATTATAATCTTCAACTACCATAATCATCATATACTATAACCAAGTATTATTATCATTTCTTCGAGTATAATAATATTAAGGTCTCTTATTATTCGTCAAGTATTATTATAATTTATTCGAATATCATTATAATATTTGAGTATCATTATAATTCTGAAGTATCATTATAATCCTCAAGTATCATTATAATATTCTAGTATTATAATGATTTCTTCGAGTTTTATAATAATCTTTAAGTATCATTATAATCTTCAAGTTTTATTATGATTTCTTCAAGTTTTATTATAATCCTCAAGTATCATTATAATCTTCAAGTTTTATGATTTCTTCAAGTTTTATTATAATTCTCAAGTATCATTATAATCTTCAAGTTTTATTATAATCCTCAAGTATCATTATAATTTCAAGTATAATCTTCAAGTATCATTATAATCTTCAAGTTTTATTATAATCCTCAAGTATCATTATAATTTCAAGTATAATCTTCAAGTATCATTATAATTTCAAGTATAATCTTCAAGTATCATTATAATCTTCAAGTTTTATTATAATCCTCAAGTATCATTATAATCTTCAAGTATCATTATAGTCTTCAGGTATCATTATAATCTTCAAGTTTTATTATGATTTCTTCAAGTATCATTATGATCTTCAAGTATCATTATAATCTTCAAGTTTTATTATGATTTCTTCAAGTATCATTATGATCTTCAAGTATCATTATAATCTTCAAGTTTTATTATGATTTCTTCAAGTTTTATTATAATTTCAAGTATCATTATAATTTCAAGTATCCGAATATTTATCGTCTTCAAGTTTATCATAATTTCAAATATCTTCAAGTATCCGAATATTTATCGTCTTCAAGTTTTATCATAATTTCAAATATCATCTTCGAGTATCCGAATATTTATCGTCTTCAAGTTTTATCATAATTTCAAATATCATCTTCTAGTATTATCTTCAACTATTATTATAATTTATTCGGGTATCATTATAATTTCAAATATCATATCCAAGTATTATCTTCAACTATTATTATTTCTTCAAGTATCATAACAATGTCTTAAGTTTATTTAGGATTATTTATTCAAGTATATTTAGAATAATTATATATTCTTACGTAATTACCAATTATTCTCTTCAAGTATCATAACAATGTCTTAAGTTTATTTAGATTATTTATTCAAGTATATTTAGAATAATTATATATTCTTACGTAATTACTAATTATTCTCTTCGAGTATTATAACTATATATTCTTTTGTAATTCTATATTATCCTCTCAAATATTTAAATAATCATCTATCCAACTTTTCAAAATCGCATGCTTTCTATATAATTTCTCAAGTCGCTTAATATTTATCTTTTTAAGTTTTTCAAATAATAAGCTTTTGATGCATAATTTCCCATGCATCTTAATAAATATCTCTTAATGTATTAATTGTATTCTCTTAATATCTCAGAATATTTATCTCTTGATGTTTCGTAATTCTTATCTCTTTAAAACATCAGAATTATTATTTTTTATGTATATCAATAGTATTCTCTTCAAACTTCACAATATTTATTTTGTGTCTACTATCTCTTCATGTATATTACTGTATTCTCTTTAAACTTCGTAATATTTATCTTCTTGTATCTTTAAGTATATTAATTGTATTCTCTTTAAGTATCAGAATATTTATCTTCTTGTATCTTTAAGTATATTAATTGTATTCTCTTTAAGTATCAGAATATTTATCTTCTTGTGTCTAAAATTATTATCTCTTAAGTATATTAATTGTATTCTCTTTAAAGTATCAGAATATTTATCTCTCCAAGTATTCTAATAATTACCTCTTCAAGTATCCCAATAATTACCTCTTCAAGTATTCTAATAATTACCTCTTCAAGTATTCTAATAATTACCTCTTCAAATATTCTAATATTTATCTTTTCAAGTATTCTAATAATCACCTCTTCAAGTTTCAGGATATTTATCTCTTCAAGTTTCAGGATATTTATCTCTTCAAGTTTCAGGATATTTATCTCTTCAAGTTTCAGGATATTTATCTCTTCAAGTTTCAGTATATTTATCTCTTCAAGTATTCTAATATTTATCTCTTTACGTTTCAGAATATTATCTCTTTAGGTATTCCAATATTTATCTCTTCAAGTATTCTAATATTTATCTCTTCAAGTATTCTAATATTTATCTCTTTACGTTTCAGAATATTTATCTCTTTAGGTATTCCAATATTTATCTCTTCAAGTATTCTAATATTTATCTCTTCAAGTATTCCAATATTTACCTCTTCAAGTTTCAGAATATTTATCTCTTCAAGTATTCCGATAATTATCTCTTCAAGCTTGAGAATAATTATTTCTTCAAATATTTGAATATTTATCTCACCGTGTCTTAGAATATTTATTTCTTCACACATATTAATTGTATTATCTCCAAGCTTCAGAATAATTATCTCTTCGTGTGTTAGTATATTTATTTCTTCACACATATTAATTCTATTCTTCATACATATTAATTGTATTCTTCATGTGTTAGAATATTTATCTTTCATGTGTTGTATTCATGTGTTAGAATATTTATCTTTTATGTATATTAAATATTTATCTTTCATGTATATTAAATATATATTTGGAGTATGAGAATTCCGATATGTTCAAGTATTCAAATAATTATTTCATCGAATATAATTATTTCATCGAATATAATTATTTCATCGAATATAATTATTTATGATATAGTTGCAGTATTTGTATTGTATAATTCTTTATTATCTTAAAGCGATATAATAAATATGTTATACGATATACGATATATAATATGTACTATTAATCAAGTAACCGTTTTGATGGAAAAAATAATAAAACTGAATTTTGTAAAATTTAAAGAATGATAAACTAGTGTTTGTCAACATATCAACAATTATTTCAGCTCGAACAATATGATTTTTATTTATACAGTCTATTATATTTACAAACACTTATTTATGTTTATTATTTAATACTATCAACATTATACTATATTATACTGAAAATATAACATACTATAATGTTGATGGTGTTAAAACAAATAAGATTATTATAAATAATAGAATATTTATAATATTAATCTATTAGATAATTATTTCTATCAAAATAAAAATAATTACCTCTTCGAATATATTATTTAAAATTAGAGCAAATAATTTTGTAACCTGTGAATAAAAAAACAACGTTAAACGTTTTTATTAAGGTTAAAAAATGACGATGATCGTTGTTAAGATAAAATTAAAGCCATTTTTAGTTTTTGGGAAGTTAAAAAATATAATAAAAACTTGGTAATTTTCTTTGGTACATTGAAAATTATAAAGCTATTAAAATATTGTTGATCTATCTTAAGATAATAACACCGACATTAGTTTTCGAGTTGAATACAATCTTAATATGTTGACAAACACTAGTTTATCATTCTTTAAATTTTACAAAATTCAGTTTTATTATTTTTTATCTCATATTTTCATGTTCATTTATTAATATAATTTCTGTGTTGAATATTACGGTTCTCAAATAAGATAATATTTAAAGAAAGATATTCTAATAAAATAATCGATTGTATATTACCTAATACTTTTTACATTGCATACAACAGTATCATTATATTATTCATATTAAATTCATATTAAATTTATTTTAATATATCACATTCCTTAAACTTAAGGGAATTTTTTATTATATCCTACTTACACAATTTTATTCTAGAACTTAGTAACTTTTAAGTTAAGATGAGTTAGTAAAATCTCATATGAGACACTTAAATTATATTTTAAATTCAAAATAGATGTAAAATATAATTGTGTAATCTTTCCAGTTATATTCTACGACTGGAAGAGATAAGATGAGAATTGAGACATAAAGAGATAAATATTCTAAGACATAAAGAGATAAATATTCTAAGACATAAAGAGATAAATATTCTAAGACATGAAGAAATATATATTCTGAGATACAATGAGATAAATATTCTAAGATACAAAGAGATAAATATTCTGAGACATGAAGAGATAAATATTCTAAGATACAAAGAGATAAATATTCTAAGATACAAAGAGATAAATATTCTGAGACATGAAGAGATAAATATTCTAAGATACAAAGAGATAAATATTCTGAGACATGAAGAGATAAATATTCTGAAACTTGAAGAGATAATATAATAAAAATAAACATGTGGAATAAAAATATTATTTAAAGAGTCAAAATTATGAGATAACCATTTGTTATTAGAATATTATAATTGATGATTATATAATGAATCAAACATTTTCAAATATTAAAATGTTTGCGAATATTAAAAATATATTATTTTTCTATAAGAGTAGATTAATTTTATTCTTTAAGTATTCTCGTATTTATATCTTGTATTATAAAATCTCTTTAAACGTCTCTTAAAGTATATTTTGTATAATCCTAAATTAATATAGTTGAGTATTGTGATATTTATATTTTCAAATATATTTTTGTGTAATTGTCAATTAATATCTTAGAGTATAAGTATATTTATATATTTATATATGAATATATTAATTGTATAATTTTCAAGTATAATTTTCAAGTATCAGAATATTTATCCCTTAATGTCTCAACATAATTATCTCTTCAAGTATATTAATTATTACCTTAAAGTACATGAAAATTTATCTCTATGAGTATATTAATTGTTATCTTAAAATATTAGAATAATTACCAAAGTATCATAAAAATTATTTATTCAAGTATATTAATTCTATAATCCCGATTATTAATGCTCTTCAAGTATTAGAATAATGCTCTTCAAGTATTAGAATAATGCTCTTCAAGTATTAGAATAATTATCTCTTAGAGTATTAGAATAATCTATATATGTATCGGAATAATTATCTCTTATAGTGTTTGAATTATATATACAAGTATTCAAATTGTATTATATTTAAGCGATTTGAATATTTATTTAAAACGTAACAGAATAAATATATATTCAAATATATTTATTGTATTCTATTTAATATAAGAATTTGAAATTTTATTTATTATGCAACAAAATGTTAATGTATGTGAAATTTAATATACAACAGAATATTTATATGTTAAAGTATGTAATTGTGTTCTCTTTGAATATTCAGATAGATGTTATATATAAACCTATAAAAAATATATTAGAACCTAATACCACAACTATACTTCGTTTGGGTATCAAAAGAATTATTTTCTAAAAATAATTCTTAAGTAAGGAATTCGGATAAAATATAAAATTTTAAGCATTGAACAAAAAAAAAATGATAATAAAAACAACATAATGTCTTTTTCACAAGTACGTATTCCAATAAAAAATAGAGGAAGTTTAATTCAATTTGGATATCATTTGAACGAACCTGATTATATTAGAGAAAAGGCTTTGATAAAAGCACTAGAATTTTATTCTTACAAAGAAATAATAAGCAAATTAGTTGCTCTAGAAGTTTTCAATAAAAATCAGAATCCTTATTATAGCAATATAGTAAAAAGCGATATAACGTGGCTTAAAAATAATAAATAATAAATAATAAATAATAAATAATAAATAATAAATAATAAATAATAAATAATAAATAATAAATAATAAATAATAAATAATAAATAATAAATAATAAATAACAAATAATAGATAGTAAATAGTAAATAGTAAATAACAAATAACAAATAACAAATAACAAATAATAAATAACAAATAATAAATAACAAATAATAAATAACAAATAATAAATAACAAATAACGAATAACAAATAATAGATGGTAAATAACAAATAGAATACAATGAATAAGATAAAATATGTAATTAAGCATATAAGTAAGACTATAAATATGTGAGGTATGTGAGAAAAATATTAAAATATAAATAAGATAAAAATGATAGAAAGATATAATTTAGATATAAATATGATAAATTATATTTAATAAAGATAATAAAAATGATATTAGATATAATAAATATTATATGTAGATATATGGAAAAAAAAGATACAATAAATTTGGCAAAAACGAGAAAAGAGTATTATAGATATATAATGAATGAAAGAAGTATAATGGAAAGATACAGTATGAAACTGGTGAGGAAGAAGGGGGATTTAGAATTTATAGATAAGCTATCATATAAAATATTTAAAATAGATTTAGAATATTGTAATATAAATGATGAAGATTTAAAATATTTAGAAAGAATAGAAAGTATAAATATAAGAAACTGTAAAAATATTACAGATGAAGGATTAAAATATTTGAAAAATGTTAAGGTATTAGATATGGGTAATTGTTGGCAAGATAAAATAACAGATAGAGGATTAAGATATTTAACAGAAATAGAAAAATTAAATATGGAAAGTTGTGGTCAAAAAACTGTAACAAAAGCTTGTTTTGCTAATATGAAAAAACTAAGAAAATTGGATGTAAGTTGTTGTAATATTATTACAGATGATTATATTAAGTATTTAACATCTCTAGAAGTGTTAAATGTAAATGCATGTTCGATAAGTGATGAAGCAATTGAAAAACTAATAAACATAAGAGATTTAAATATATCAAATACAGGATTAACTGATAAATGTTTAATTAATATGGAAAAACTAGAAAAAATGATTATGTACAGATGTGGGAACATAACTGGTGTTGGATTTCAATATTTGAAACAAATTAGAATGTTGGATATTTCACATTCTGTTATTTCGTCGGATGGACTTAAATATTTACAGAATATTGAACATCTTTGTATGCAATTTTGTTATATTGATGATATTGGTTTATCTTATCTTAAAGGAATTAAATATCTTGATATAAGTGGTTGTACTTATTCTATAACCGATTTAGGTTTCTCTTATTTAAAGGGTATACATACTCTTATTATTAACAATATTTCAGATTTTTATGGTTATGGTTTAATTGATTATGATATTGAGGATGATGGGCTGCTTATAACTCATAATGCATTTAAATATTTAAAGGATATTTATAGATTCGAATTCATTAATAGACAAAATTATGCTTTAAATGATATTGCTTTATCTTATCTTACTGATATTAAAGTATTAAATATATCCGGTTGTAATTATCCTAGTATTACTTCCAATGGTTTCAAAAAATTAACATCACTAACCGATTTGAATATCAGTTTTTGCAATCAATCTTCTTTGAATGACGATCTTTTCAGATATTTGCCCAATCTCCTTTCTTTAGATATGAGTTCTTGTACTCAATTTACTAATAATGCTTTTCCTTACTTTTTTAATCTCCGTTCTCTTAATATCGAAAATTGCAACCAATCTTCTATATCTGATCTTGCTTTTCCTTATTTATCACATATTCATACTTTGAATATTAATGGATGTAACCAAATTACTATTACTAATAATGCTTTCTCTCATTTATCTAATATCCAATATCTATATATTAGAAATTGTAATCAATCTACTATTACTGATGATATTTGTAAATATCTTACTCGCGTTAATACTTTAGATGTATCTTTACTTAATTTTTCTACATACACTCCTTATTTCTTTTCTTTTATTCGTAATATACCATTTGTCACTATTAATTCTAACATACATTTCCCAAATAGTTTCATCCGTTCATCAGGTGAATACATATATAAACATATTTGTCATAAATTTTTCGACCCCTAAATTATTTATTCTACATATTTCTCTGATTTTATATTTATCCAACTTAATATATGTTTATTATATACTTAATCTTATATTTCTATAATCTAATACACCATAATTTTATGTTTATTATTTTTCCTCTTTTAACGTTAAATTTAACATTTTATTTAACGTTATATAATTATATTCTTATGATAAATAAAATATTTATCATCCCGCTACATAATTATATTATTCTGTAAAATAAAATATTTATCGTCCAGTTACATAATTATATTCTTCTGTAAAATAATATTTATCGTCCAGTCACATAATTATATTATTGTGATAAATAAAATATTTATCCTCCCGTTACATAATTATATTCTTCTGTAAAATAAAATATTTATCGTCCAGTCACATAATTATATTCTTCTGTAAATAAAATATTTATCGTCTAGTCACATAATTATATTCTTCTGTAAAATAATATTTATCGACAAGTTGAAAAATTATATTCTTCTATAAAATAATATTTATCGAAAAGTTGTATTTAACATTGTATTTAATGTTGTATTTAATGTTGTATTTAATGTTGTATTTAATGTTGTATTTAATGTTGTATTTAATGTTGTATTTAATGTTGTATTTAATGTTGTATTTAATGTTGTATTTAATGTTGTATTTAACGTTTTATTTAATGTTGTATTTAACATTCGTTCTTTAGTGATTCAAACATAGTATAGATTAAATGTTCGTTAATTATATAGATATTATATATAACTTTACATTTATAAATCAGATTTGTTAAAGCAAGAATCATAAATATGATTTATAAATCTGATAATTGTATTTATTAAATATGGAGAGAATTAATAAATACAATTATCAGAAAAGAGAAATATTAAATTTAGTGAAAGTAAATAAAGAATATTATGCATATACAATGAAAAAAATATAATGAAAAATATAGTTTAAAGGTTAAACAAGATATGAAATCAGATTTAGAATATTGTAATATCAATGACTAAGATCTGAAGTATTTATAAGGAACAGAAAAAATTAATATAAGTTACTGTAGGAACATTACAGATGAAGAATTTAAATATTCAAGAAATATCAAAAAATTAAATATGACAAATTGTTGCCAAGGTACTATCACAGATAAAGCATTTTCATATTTGAATTAAATATGGATTCATGTCATCAATATACAATAACTAAACAAGTATTTTCAAATATGAAAAATTTAAAGAAATTGAATATATCATGTTGTCATATTATGACAACATGATTGTGTCATAATATGACAACATGATTGTGTAAATTATCTGGTCTCTCTCGAAGTACTAAATATAAATGGATACAGATTGACAGATAATGCTGTTTAAAAACTCATTAATATCAAAAATTATACATATAAAATACATTATTAACTGATAAATCCTTGTCCAGTTTAAAAAAATTAGGCAAATTAGTTATATATAGATGCAAATATAACTGATGATATATTCCGTTTCTTAACTGATATTAAACATTTGGATATTTCTCATTCTAACATTTCTAATCATGATCTCAAACATTTACACAATATAGTTACTCTCACTATGCAATTTTGTAAGGTCGATGATATTTCACTATCTTATCTTTAAAGGTATAAAATATCTTGATGTTATTGTGATTTTTTCATTACTGATTTAGGTTTTCTTATTTAAGAGGTATTCATACTCTTCTTATCAGTAACATATGGGATTATTCATAATCTTCTTATCAGTAACATATGGGATTATTCATAATCTTCTTATCAGTAACACATTGGATTATTCATACGGGTTCCTTGATTATGATACTGATCAATATTTACTCCCTTTGTTTTCTCTTATTTATAAGGAATTTATAGACTCTAAATTACCAATAGACAGAATATTTCTATTAACGATCAAGCTTTATCTTATCTAAAAGGTATTAAAATATTAAATATAAGTGGCTGTAATTCTCAATATATTTATTATCGCTGTTTTAAAATTTATCTTCTCTTACCCATTTGATATTAGTTTTTGTACCCAATCTTCATTGTGTGACGATATTTTTAAGTATTTAACTAATCTCCTTTCTTTAGATATGAGTTCTTGTACTCAATTCACTGATCATGCTTTTTCTTACTTGCCTAATCTTTCTACTTTGCATATTACTTCCTCTACTTTATTTACTGATCATGCTTTTTCTAGTTTAACTAATCTTCGTTCTTTAAATTATCACAATTACCCTTATACCACCGATAACACCTCATATAAATAATATTTCTGGAATCAATACCACTAACAAAACCTATTTCTAGTCAAATATAACATTTCGATAATCTTATAATTTAAATATAATAACTATTATCATATTTACATAATTAACACAAGCATATTATTTCCATTATAATGCATTCCATCAAATTATATATTTGATGTTATTCATATCTATAAATTTTTATCATATAAGAATATTTATAATATCTAGAAATATTTATCTTCTCTGGAAATATTATCTACTGTGGAAATATTATCTCCTCTGAAAATATTATCTGCTCCGGAATGTTCATCTCCTCTGGAAATATTATCTGCTCCGGAATGTTCATCTACTCTTCAATAATTTATCTTGTTCTTCAAGAATATTTATAATATATTTTAGTTGAACAAAATATCCAGAAAAATTGCGTATTTACAGTTTTTTTCTTTCATAAAATATTTCATTTATAAGCGTGTTGTCAGTATTGATAATATGTTTTTTGGTTTAATATAGATAATATTCTGGGAGATATTAAAATAAGCAAAATTGAAATTATAAATTTTAGGAAATTTAATTTTGCAAAAGAGGGAAGAGGTCTGCAAAATTTATCTATTTTTAGATAATCCTACATCTTTCACATTAATAATAAATATACTATTTCTACTATATTTATTGTGATTTTTACAGTTAAATTAGAGAAAATAATAATATCAGAATAGTAAATTATGATTAGAAGTTGATTGAACTGATAATATTTTTTCCATTATTAAAAGATAAATAAAATTTATAAAAATAATTTTATTTGTTGCAAGATCCTTTAATCTCCAGAAGATATACTTGAAAAAAATTTTATGATAAAATTTTTTGCTAAAAGTAATATGATTTAATAAAATATATATCATAACAGTTTTATTTACTGAATTTATGGATTTTGAATAGTAAAGTATATTTATTGTTGAGAATGTTTTTTGATAATAAACATAATATCCATTATAATAAATATTATGTTTATTATAATGTAAAAAGATGTTTATTATCTAAAAATAGATAAATTTTGCAGAGCTTCCCCTTTTGCAAAATTAAATTTTCTAAAAATAATTTCAATTTTATTTGTTTTAATATCTCTCATTATTATATGCATTTAGTATGATTTTCTTATCTTGCTCTAATCGATTTTTCTTTAAGTATATTGGTAATTTTGTCTCCAAGTCTATAATCTTACAAAATATTATTCAGTCGTAAAATAATATTTTACAATTAGAATAGAGAACTAAACAATTGTTGAGATATATCGATTATTGGATAAGCAAGTTGATGGATAAATATGTATATCGTAAAATATGTAAATATTATTATGTTGATTAATGGATTATTATCTTGATTAATGGATTATTATCTTGATTAATATATGAATGTTGATTAATATATTAATGTAATTGGATTAATAAAGAGACTAATATGATGATAAAGAGATAGATATAATCAAGAAAGATGAGTATTGATAAAGAGATGAGTAAAAATAGACATAATGAAAAAAATATTATAAAAAAACATATAAAAAAGTATGCAATATCAAGATAAAATAGTAACTGCTTTAGAAAAAGTGACAGGAATAGAAGCAAAAAAATTGACAAAATGCATGGAAAAATGCAAGATACAGAAAGAAGGAGATATATCGATATTAGTAATAAAAATGGAGCGAGAAGGAATGAAGATGGGAAAGGAAGAATTGATGGAAAAATTGAAAAACGAGGTAGGAGATATGATGGAGATGAAATATAAAAACAATTATATAAATATAAAAATAAATAAGGATGAGATTATAAATGAAAATGTGAAAGTACTGAATGAAATAATAAATAAGGGAGAAGAATATGGAAAAAACGAAATAGGAAAGAATAAAAAAATAATAATAGAATATTCATCGCCTAATATAGCGAAACCATTTCATATAGGTCATTTGCGATCAACAATTATAGGAAATTATGTAAAAAAAATACATGAATATACAGGACATGAAGTTATATCTATTAATTATTTAGGAGATTGGGGAAAACAATATGGATTATTAGCGTTAGGGTATAATTTATTTGGAAATAAGAAAGAATTGGAAACAGATGCAATTAAACATTTGTTTAATTTATATGTAGAAATAAATAAAATGGCAAAGGAAGACGATAGTATAAATGAACAAGCTCGAGAATATTTCAAAAAAATGGAAGAAGGGAATGAGGAAGTGCTATCGATGTGGAATAGTTTCAAGGAATTGAGTATGAAAGAATATAAGAAAATTTACGATAGATTACATGTAAATTTTGATGTATTTTCAGGTGAATCTCTTACAATACCATATTTACCGTCTGTTATTGATAAATTAAATGAAAAGCAACTATTATGTAAAAGTAATGATGCAACGGTTGTAGATCTTAGTTCTTACAATTTAGGTAAAGCTTTGATAAAAAAATCTAATGGTACAACATTATACTTAACACGAGATATAGCAGAAGCATGTAATCGTTATGAAAAGTATAAATTTGATAAAATGTATTATGTAGTAGGTGATCAACAAGATTTTCATTTTAAACAACTTTTTACTATTTTGTCCTTGATGGATTATGATTGGGCATCTTGTTGTCATCATATTCCTTTTGGCATGGTTCAAGGTATGTCAACACGTCAAGGAACGGTTGTATTTCTGGATGAAATATTAGATAAAACTCAACTTCTAATTAAGGAAGTTATGATTTCAAAAAACTTTTCTCTTACATCTATGGATCAAATATCCCGTGAATTGGCTCTTTCTTCTATTATTATTCAAGATCTTTCCTCAAAACGTCTTCTCGGTTATAAATTTAGTTGGGATCGTATGACTAGTCTTGATGGTTATTCTGGTGCATATCTTCAATACACACACGCTCGTTTATTTAGTTTATATTCAAAATCAAATATAACCCTTAATATTCATGCAGATCTCACTTTACTTATCGAATCCCAAGCAATTCTTCTAATTCAACATCTCTCTCTTTTCCCTAATATTATTTTATCCACTCTCAATAATCTTGAACCCTTTTTACTTGTTTCCTATCTTTTTGAACTTGCTCATTTTATTTCTTCTGCTCTTCATGTTCTCCAAGTCAAAGGTTCTCTTGTTCCTCTTGCAGAATCTCGTCTTCTTCTCTTTCACTCATCCCGTATAGTTCTTTCTAATGGTTTATCTCTTCTAGGACTTATTCCTCTAGAATGTATGTAAATACTTACCCCAAAATTATCAAAAAATAACATATAAGTTTATTGTAATCAAGATTTTAGTTACAATAAAATAAACGAATTTGATACATTCATTATTCTATCAGATTGATTTAAAGAATAAAATAAATAGTAAAATAAATGCCTAAACAAGCTCATTTATTTACTAACAATCGCTATTTACCCTACTTTTCACAAAAGTATGTCGATAATGAATTGATAAAATTTTATCCTATTATTACCTCTTTGGTTAATACAAATATAAATGATTTAGATAATATAGTGGCACTTAAATCTATTCCTAGCATTCATCACCATACATACATAAATTTTCATTAAATTATCGATAATTTAAATATGTTGTTGCTATTCCTATAAAATAAATAATTTTATACACAAATTATTTATTGTGTTTAAATTTGCAACCATATTTAAAATTCTATATAATGAGAATATTTAACTTCTTTTATGTTTTGTTGGTAAAAAGATAAAAGTTATTTTAAATAATATATATGGAAATATATCTCTGTTAACCTTGTGTTACGTCAAAATTTATTTCAATAAACCAAGGAGATAAATTATTTATGGAGATAAAAATTGATAAAGGATAAATTTTTACCAAAAATAAAAATTTTATTAGCCGAAGAGACAGAATAAAATTTGGTGTAACGAAAACTTGTAACAGTAAATATATAGTTTATTTACGGCTAATGAATAAATGATATTATCCATTTAGATAATATTATGAACAAAAAATGCATATTTAAATTGAAGATATTATTTGGTTAATTTATAACAAAAATAAAAAAATAATATCGAGATAAATATTCTACCAAAAATCTTTATAATGTTACCAACAACTATGTCAAAAGCATTAAAAAGAAGAATACCAGAATTTTCACCACACGTGGAATTATTGCCTTTTGAGCTTTTAAGAGGAGAAAATATATACTTTAAAGCATCCAAAAATTTGTTAACTGCTGTTAAAATAAAAGACATTTTTATATATCTCCATAATGTGATAAAAATCATTAATTAAATAACAATCAAATATCTTATTTGAGTATATTTGATTGAGATATTTGAATATTACTGTAAAGTGTATGATTATATACAAAATAGTATTTAGGGATAAAGATCGATAAATACAAAGTAAAATAAAATATTTGTGAAATAAAATGGAGATTTTACTAATAAGAACTATTTTTCTGTACTTTTTGTTTGCTTTAGTAGTTGCTATTTATTATACGAATTCTCGTAGTTTATATCATACAATAAAAATAGAGTATCAAGCTGTATTAGTACCATTAATGAGTTTTACAGCTGTATTATTTGCACTATTGATAACTTTTACAATATCAAACTTGTGGAATAGATATTCGCAATTAAGATTATATGTAATAGAAAAAGTAAATAAATTACATATATTATACAATATAGTAAAAAAATTACCTAATACAAAAAATATAACTGACAATATAGAAAAATATATTTTCTATATCTATAAAAATTCTAATGAATTTAATAGCTTTTATATAAATTCATTATATAATAGTATTATACAAGAAACTATAGATTATGTAGAATTATATCATCCCTATAATTCTAATTTTATATTATCAAATATTTACACAGGCGAAAACACCAGTCAAATTTCTTCTAGTACATCAAATATATTTTTTATTATCGCTCTAATTGTCTCTATTTTAACTTTATCAGCTTTTTGGTTTTTAACTATTGAAGATATAAAAACACAATTTATATTAGATTTTATTGTTATTTTTGTTATTTTAATTTGTTTATTTTTAATTTATCAACTCTCCAATCCTTTTTCCAGTAAATTTTTTGGACTATTAAATTCTGGCATATTTGTTGATTTTTATCAACAAATAGTGCACCCTCGACAAGTTTAAACTTATTTACATAATATAAACTCCCACATTAAATTATTTTTCTTGTTTTTATTATAAATATTATTATACATCGCTATCAGCTTGTATATTTTCTATAGGATTCACAAGTAAATTTTCACCATCCATATTATTTAGTATATTATTTTCACAATCTGTGTTATTTGATTCGGTATTTTCATCCGATACATCGTTAAATATCGCTATTAACTCTTTCATTACCAATATATTCATTTTTTCTGAGAATATTGACGCTACTGATCCTGCAATTAAATCAGTATTATCTAGTATAACTTTTCTGGTATAATCTGTAAATATTCTATTCTTTCTTCCAATATCTATTTCCATAACAGCGGGTAAAATCTGCTCAATAAAATTTTTGGATTTTAGTTTTGTAATTGCATCTAAAATTGGATTTTCTGGCTCTAACTCTGGCTGATTTTCTTCCGTTTGATTATTTATATTTTGATCATTTGTTTGATTGTTATTTTGATCGTTTGTATTTTGATTGTTATTTTGATTATTTGTATTTTGATTGTTATTTTGATTATTTGTATTTTGATTGTTATTTTGATTATTATTTTGATTATTGTTATACAAAGTTATATAGGGAAGCAAAGAGGAGAATAAACTTTGATTAGAAGAATTATCGATATTAACACCCAGTAATTTTGATGAAATTATTTTTATTAAAAAACTATATATGTAGGAATGTAGAGGACTATAATTCAATAAACTACTGTATATTGACTCAATATATTTATCACGTCTATATTTTTTATACAGATCATAATATTTACAAGCCGCGAAAGACGATAACAAAACTCCCAAAGAGAAAAGAGCGATATCGTAAGTCATTTTAAGAACTATAATATTAAAAACTTAAAAATTCAATATTAAAAACATATCTATTTAATATTTTATATAATTTGTGTTAATCAGCACGCTAATTAATATAATTAATTATATTAATTGTACTATATAAAAAAACATTGCATTAAGAACAAATCTATTTATTCTTAAAGAATTTGTTGATAACGTTATTCATCATAATACCAGAATTTTAGTGGTTCGATAATAAATATTCTAACGTTATATTTTTATCTTGTTTACATTTATAATCTTTATCGAAAGTGTATTTTGTAGAATCATTACCATTTGTGTTTTGGATGAAAGACACAGTACAATATATTTTTGAATAAATAGGATAATATACAATAATTAATTTATAATTTTCATAATTATATGTGTATATCTCCAAATTAGTATGTGTAATAAAGTGACTGAAAAAATTATTTTCTTTTTTCCATAATATATATTCTTTTCTAATATTATTTCCCCAACTACTTCCATCTGAACAAATCAATGTTTTAATTGATATATCCCCATATGTATTCGTTCTTATATATTTTTCTTTGTAAACGTTTCTCATATTTTTATAATAAATTAATTTCTCATGTTTATGTTCTATTTTACAAATATATTGCATCACATTGTTTATAAGTTCTTGGGGTATTACACCGTAATGTTGAAACATTTTTATATTACTTACTGATATTTTCATAATCATTTTTATGTTATTAATTCATATGAGTTGATCATCATTTATTATCCCTAAATAATATTACTATAATAATTTTTCTCTATTTATCCATTTTATTTTTATTGCTTAAGATAAGTATTATATTATTTATATTAAATATTTTCGCCAATATTGACTAATATAATATTGAGTATTATATATATATATATATCTATCTATTCTTTAATATAATTAATTTTATATTCATATTTCACTAGTAAGGTTAATATATTTAAAAATATATTATTTAGCACTACTCTTTTTCAAAAATCGTGTACAAATATCCCCATACACTACACCTTATTCATGATAAGATATTTCGTACATAGTTTATCTTATTTTCAATGAAAATAAGATCTTTCTGGATTAAATAGCTTGTAGTGTGCATAAATTATGCTATTTTCATGTACACAAAGTAAATTTTATCAAACTAAAAAACTATCGGATATTTAACAAAATGTGTCTTATTTGAATAATTTGAATAATTTATATAAATTATTCAGATATCAAATTATAATATAATTTTTAACCATATGATAGAATAAATATTAGTTTAATAAATACTAATTTTATTTTTAATGTTATTATTGATAAAGTATTTTGATTAATATTATAGCAGTTATATTATAATTTTATATTTATCCAAATATAGAAATTTTTCTGGTAATTTTGCATACTTATCTATATCCAAAATAACAGAATACAACTGCTATACATGTTTTACCCACATGTGTTCCAAAATTATTTTCACTCTTAATAATATATCTAAGTATCGTATTGATATATTTTTGATATGATACAAAAATTAAATATAAACTAAAATATAAATGCAGAATAGGTATATGATAGAATTTATGATCACTATTTTATAGGATAAATTCCTCCATTCTGAATTTAAATGTTAATATTTAATAAAATAACGAAGGTGAATAAAATTGATTCATGATTTATTCATGAATCAATGAATAAAATGGACAGATTTATAAATGGAGGAATTAGGGTATTAAAAAAATGTGGAGTAGACAAAAGATCCAAAATTATGAAGAATAATATAGGATATAAGAAAGATTTCAAGATGAAGGATATTAATAATATTAAAGGAAATATAAACGAAAATATCAGAGTGATAAGAGGAATAATGGAAGACGGAATAATAGATAAAGATTTGGACAAATATAATAAAGATGCAACAGGTAAATATATGGGAAAAGGTAAGATAGTATTAAAACCAAAGACAACGGATGAAATAAGTAAAATATTAGAATATTGTAATATAAGAAATATAAAGATAATACCACAAGGAGGAAATACAGGTTTAGTAGGTGGATGTATAGCGGAAGAAAATGACATAATATTAAATATGGAGAGAATGAATAAAATAATATCATTAGATGAGAAAACAGGAATAATGATATGTGAAAGTGGATGTATTCTAGAGAATTTACAAAATTTTGCGAATGATAAAGATTTTTTGATGCCTTTGGATATGGGATCTAAAGGTAGTTGTCAAATTGGTGGTAATATAGCTACTAATGCGGGAGGTATAAGATATATAAGATATAAAAGTTTACACGCAAATATTATAGGATTGGAAGCAGTATTGGCAAATGGAAATATAATAAATACTATTAAAGAAATTCATAAAGATAATACTGGTTATCATCTTGCTCATCTTTTTATAGGTTCAGAAGGAACATTGGGAATAATAACTAAAGTAGCTATACAACTATATATAAAACCAAAATCAATAAATTTATTATATATAGGAGTAAAAGATTTCTCCAGCGTACAAGAAATTCTTTCATTATCAAAATATTATTTGTCTGAAATTCTTTCAGCTTTCGAATATTTTGATAAATCTTGTCTACAAACTGTTATTAATTTTCTCAATCTTTCTGATCCTTTACCAAGTTTACATCAATATTATATTATTATTGAAACTCATGGATCTTGTATTGATCATGATCATGATAAACTACAAACTTTTTTTGAGTTATTGTTGAACAAAATTAATTCTATAGATGGTATATTATCAAATTCTATACAAGACTCTGTAAAAATTTGGAATATTCGTGAATCTATCCCAGAATCATTGAAACATACCTGTCCTATTTTATTAAAATATGACATCAGTATTGCTATTAATTTTATTCCCTCTCTAGAATCATTTTTGATAGATACTTTTCCTTTTGTATCTCCTTTTTTCTTCGGTCATTTGGGCGATAATAATATTCATCTAAATATTTCTCTTCCTTTTTCTTTTTCTTCTCATATTTCTTCTATTTCCTCCTCTATTTATCAATGGATATCCAATCATAAAGGAAGTATAAGTGCAGAACACTGTATTGGTATCTCTAAAAAACCATATCTACATTTGTCTCAATCTTCTGCTAATATCTCCCTCATGAAATCTATTAAAAATACACTTGATCCTTCTAATATACTTAACCCCCGTAATATATTTTAGTCTTTTTCTCTTATTTATAATCATCCATCCACCCTCTTTATATAAAATATAAATCATATTACTACTATACTTAACATTTCACAATAATTATTTAAAAATTCGAATAATATATGGAAATTTTAATCTTTTAATTTCATTATATAAATTTACATATATATTAGTATTATATCTAAATTTATATAAATTTAGATATAATATTGAGTACAATAATATTGAGTACAATAATATTGAGTACAATAATATTGAGTACAATAATATTGAGTACAATAATATTGAGTACAATAATATTGAGTACAATAATATTGAGTACAATAATATTAAGTACAATAATATTAAGTACAATATTACTGTACTTAATATTAGTTTAGATATAATTTTGAGTACAATAATATTGTATTTAAACTCTCAATTTTTTAAATTAATATCTATATTTATAACTTCTATAAATATCATCTAAATGTTCAGGAAGATCCAATTTATAGGCTAATTTTTCAAAAAATTTTAATGTTTGTTCATCATCAGGTAAATCTATATTTATAATAAAATTGTGAATTAATGGTACATCATCATATGGTATTTGTGATGTAAAATACATATCAACTTCATCCATATTACTTTCATTTATATTTTTTAGATTTTTTATATAAAAATTTAATTTATCGACACGTTCACGTTGTCTATTTGTCAAGTGATTATAAAATCTACTGTATGGAAACATTTATTCAGGCCGATATTTTTTTAGTTCTGTTAAAAAAAATTTTTTAATATTTTAGTTTACCAATATTAAAATCAAAATCAACCTTATTTTACTGATATACAATTTTATTGTGTTAATTTAAATAAATATCATTATGTTAATTTATTTAATCTTAATAATACAATTATTAAAAAGTTTTATACCTTAAATAATTACACTTAAATATATTTAGTATTTATACATTCTATTTATAATTAATTTAACTCTAAATTTCTTAGATTATTGATTTGAAAATTAAATAAATATATCTGAAACTTTGACGTCAAAATAAACGAAATATACAGTATTAACATCATATATGTATAAATAGTCTTTTGAAAAATTAGGAATATTAAGACTAAATCTATTAAATTGTGAGTATATGTTTGAACTTCTAAAACATTTAATGTATATACAATATCAGGAATTAAATGATGTAAATTCTTGTAAAATTAAATTTTTATAAACAGATAATTGTATTTGCTCTACCCATTTCCAAGTAAATGAATTGTTAATATGTTAATAATTTGTATAAATTCAATTATTAATTTAATGTTGTTAAAAGATTGTTTACTTAATAGTAAAATTCAAAGCGTTCCACTGTTTAGCATTATATCTTAGTGAATATTTGTGATAAATTATATTATATGTGAATATAATATAACTTTAGTATATATTCTTAGATATATTACTCTATATTTATGTTTAAGTTGCATTAATAAAGTTTGTATGAAACTTAACAAGGCATAAGAAAATAAAATATTTATATATTATGTGATATAATAGTTTACTATAGAAATTGTGTAACGTGGGATAATATAATAACAAAATCATTAACAGATAACAAAGATAACTTACGACCAACAGAATCAAGAGAATATGGAATATCTATTGAATAATTCAAAAATCTACCAGGACAGTCTAAACTTAATTTTTTAACTATTGGTAACATAGAATGATATACTATATTTCCGTTATTTATTTTTCGAGATATTGTATAAATTCGAAAATTTTCATTGTAAATAAGAGAAGCGTATAAATAAGTTCTTTGATAGCCAAAATTATTATATGAAAGTTTCAACATTATATCGTCAGAATTATTATAATAATAATAATTTTCACAATCAAAGTTAGCAAATCGCAATAAACCTGCGCGATTTGATATATTTAAATTATATTCTCGATTAATATAATCGCATAAAATATCAAAACTGCCAAATAATTTAAACTTATGATCTTTTTTATAATATGCCTCAATTAAATCCCATTTTTCATTTGTTTTACTGCTGGAACGTTTAATCCAAACTTCACAGTCCATCTTTTTAAATTTTTCATCTAATTCGAATAATTCATAATAATGTTCTGTAATTATTTCTTCTTCCTTAAATTCAAACCCCATATCATGCAGTTTTTTCTTATCTGGAAAACTTTCACACTCAAAACCTATAACTTTTTTATCTTTATTATTCATTTTTATTATTTTATTGCTATTTTATTAGTATTTTCATTTTTATCGATAAATACAGTTCCTCATTTATTGATACTCTTAATCAACCATTAAATTGTTAAATCTTTATATAGTTTATTTTTATAAATATATTAACTAAGAAAATTACTAATAATTTAAATCTTATAATGTTAATATTATTAGTATATAAGTTTACTATTTTATATTAAGACGGAATTAATTTTTATAGGATACCTAAATAATATTTATTTCCACTACCTAATGTATTTGCTTTTCCAATCTTTAACAATATAAAATCACTTACTTATAGTAAAGTCACTTGTCATTTCTGCTGTTTTTAATACTATTCTATCTTGTATTTTTCACATCAATTTTCCGATCAAATTATTAGATGACGTGTTGACATTTATATTTTTCTCATACTTTCCACATAATATTTTTTAGACTTCTATCCTTTGGTTTTGTTAAATATAATGAACTATATGCAACCAATAATGTTCCAAATATAACTTTACCTATTATATTCATAATATAAATGTCACTCATTATAATTTATTTATGTATTATGTTAATATTTTTTCTATTTTAGCTAAGTTACCGAATACATCTATTAAGTTTCCTTACAACTATTTCAATATCAACCTAAATTAGATCAATATTTTTATAACTCTTCGTCCAGGTTTTCATATAATTTAATATTTACTATATGATTAAACTTACACTTTTAATATCAAATCCTCGTAAGATACAAAATACTAATATCTAATCTTACTCTTCTCTAATAATCTTATATTGATCAATATAAGATTAAACTTAATATAAATTGTTGATCATTAATTAAATAATATTTAATTGTTCCTTGTATTGAATAAATATATTCTTGGACAAATAATATCTTTTACAATTATTTGCAAGGTTATAAAAATATAGTAATACAATTTTGGATGAAATTGTATTTTATAAATATGGCTTTACCAGAGATGGATATTTTGTGAATTATTAAACAAGATAATATTTTAAATTATTTGTTAGTCATAATTTATGTAAAAGTTATCTATATTTATGAATTTATAAAACTTGTAAAACTTAGAAGCTTTAGCATAAATTATATATAAAATTTTGGTTTAAGTGATTTTTAAATTTATCTCTGGATAAATAAATTTAAAAGATAAAAAGGATAATGTTGTAATAAAAATATTACAATGAACCAATCATAAATTTAAAAGATAAAAATATTATAATCAATCAATCATAAATCTAAACCATATTGTTCAAATAAAATAAAAATAGATTTATAACGATTTTATCTAAATTAACCTTCAAGTCATCTATTATTTTTATAGGATTAGAATTTATTACTTCGATAGTAGAATTAACATATGCACCTGACTTTAAAAGAAATTCTACTATTGATAATGGTATATTTTCATTTATACATGCTGCATATAGAGGTGTTATTCTGCTTCTACATCTAATCAATCCTGAAGAAAAATTAACACTTTGTGGAGATAATTCCACTATTTTTTTATGTCATTGCCAATTTTATCTGTGTATTTATCGAATGTGTGTTCAGCATATGGTAAAGTACATCCAGTTAAAACAGCATCATACAACATAGGTCCACCATCCATATTTATACATTCTTCTGTTATCCAATTCTTGTATGGTTTATTGTATTTATTATATTTATTATATTTATTATATTTATTATATTTATTATATTTATTATATTTATTATATTTATTATATTTATTATATTTATTATATTTATTATATTTATTAAGTAAATTGTGGAGTTCCTTCAGGTTATTGACTTTTCCGCCATATAATTTTTTAAATTCTTTGCATGTCAAATTCATAAAAATTCTTCCTTTTTTTTTTAATTCTTCATCTGCTATTCTCACCGCATATAAAAAACTTATAATTTCGTTTACTATTTCTATTGGTAATATTGATTTATATGACTCTGTTTTATATAATTGCTTCTATAATTGCTTCTATTACTCTATAAAAATATGATATTATATTATTCATCTAATTTTATATTTAAATGTAAAATCTAATAATATCATTTATAATTCTTATCACTACATATTTCTAATTTTTCAAGTATAATATATTATTTATTTTTTAAGTATAACATATTATTTTGTAACTTATATATTGTAATATTATTATTAATTTACAACATTTATAAAGCCATATTATATTCATATAATAAATTATGCGACTTATCCTGATAAATTAACATCCTTTCATCTATTTAATAATAACTTAATGAAAATATATTTATTATCATTATTCATTATTGTGTTCTAAATTAAATATATTTATTGTCATTATCCAATATTATGTAGTAAATTAAATATGTTTGTTATTATTATCCAATATTATGTGCTTGATGAAATATTTTTTATAATATTATTATCTAATATTAGATGAAAATATATTTATCAATATAGGAAATAAACTTTTCAATAGATCAGGATCTCGTATATAAAAATCTGACATTGATTCAACGATGGGATCATAGCGATGAACTCCAAATCCTATACATATATCAACATAATTCTCTTTTCTTAGAGATGCATCAGAATAACCGTCACCTATTATGACAGTAGGCTTATTTTTATTTAAATTTTTTACGATATGTGATTTTCCATACTTTAATAGTTCTGATTCTTTTATTTCTTCACAAATATTTTCTATATTTTTAAAATCTACAGCGTATATATATTTTTCTTCTATTTTGTAATATTTCATACAAATTGGTTCTACAATTTTTCTTAATCCTTGACTAACTACGTAAATTTGTACATCTTTGAATTGTTTTCTAAATAATTCTAAAGTCTCAGAAAATTTATATGTCAATTTTTCATCTATGTTTTTTATATATCCGCTTATTTTTTCCTCTGTTATATTTATAACTTCTAATCTTTTTTTATATGATTCAATCATGCTTATCATTCCGTTAATTCCTTTTTCTGTTATTTCTTCTATTTTTTCTTTCTCTTTCTCATCTGATAATGATATTATACTTTCGTGGTCTATTAATGTACTGTCAAAATCTATTATCAATGCCATTTTACTTAAATAAATTCTTTATCTATTTTGTTTCAATATTTTTTTATTTTTCTAAGTTTACCAATCTCCTGTCATCTTGTGGTATTTTATAATCCTATTTTCTTTATTATGTATTATGTATTAATTGATTATTGCACTATTTAATTATTATTTACTTAAATAATTAGATAAGATTAGCTTAATATTTTCTTTATTATTATTTTATGGGTATCTTTATTTATGTTATTTATGTTTCTATTGTTATAATATTAATTACAAATATAATATTTCTTTATTTTTATCTATTATATTTTATTGTGTAATTTATTCATATTATACTATCTGAAGTAATTCTGTTATTTTCATATTAATTAATATTATATTTTTATCTTTTTATGATAATCGTTCTAATAAATTTTATAATTGGCCATAAACAAAAATTACAATTTACATTAATTTTCGGTTTACAAAGTGATAAGTTTTATCTTTGACAAATATCTATTTATAATTATCTTTGACAAATATCTAATTATAATTATATCTTAAAAATGCTCTTACGTCCGCAATGTTTACGTTCAGTAATATAAAAATTATTTGTTGTGAAATCTTGTTTGAATTTTATTGAACAATAATTTACCGTTAGCATAAATTATAGAATATCTGATTTATGTATTATATCTAATCTTTTTGGGTCATATTGTATTTTTCATCAAGAAGGACATTATATAAAATATTATGCTACCGTATATTGGGTTATAGTTTGTAGAAATTATTTATGTAAACCACATTTTAATGTTAATATAGTGAGATATGTAAAATTAAAAGTATAATTTTAAGCATATTGAATTTTGCTAAAGGAGGGAAGAAGTATGCAAAATTTATATATTTTTATATTATATTAATGATAGTTTATATTAATATAAAACTATTGATATTATCTTATATTAATATTATGTGATAGCTTTCAAAGTCAACAAGCAATTGGTTAAATATTAAAATAAATGTAAAAATCAATGTCGATTTTCTTATTATGGAACTAAGTTAATTCTTGAATTATTCTTTGCTATTTCTTCAACTATATCTATATAAAATATTAATGATACATAATAACATTAATTTATAACAATGATATTATCAGTATAAGTTGTAGTATTTATCTAAAAATAGATAAATTTTGCGGACCTTCCCCCTCCTTTTGCAAAATTTAATATGCTTAAAATTATATTTTCAATTTTAAAACTATGCTATCTCCTAATTATAGAGATAGATTATCATATTAAAGTATAATGATATTTAAATATAATAACACGTTTGAGTTATTATTTCTTCAGTTACCAAGTCGTAAAGTATTAAATTCAATAGCTCCTCAAGTATCAGAATAATTATCTGTTTATGTGTTAAAACCTTTTATATTTACGTAATTAAATAATTATCTATTCACGTATTAAAACCTTTTTCTATCCACGTAACAAAATAATTATCATCGCTATATATTACTATGTATTACTATGTATTACTATGTATTACTATGTATTACTATGTATTACTATGTATTAGAATTATAATCTCTATGTATTAGGATAACTATCATAGCTATATATTACTATGTATTACTATGTATTAGAATTATAATCTCTATGTATTAAGGATAATTATCATAGCTATGTATTAGAATTATAATCTCTATGTATTAGATAATTATCATAGCTATGTATTAGAATAATTATCATCTATATATATTAGAATAGTTATATATATGTATTAGAATAGTTATATATATGTATTAGAATAGTTATATATATGTATTAGAATAGTTAAATATATTAGAATAGTTATATATATGTATTAGAATAATGTGTTCATGTATTACAACCTTTTTGTTTTTGCGTGACGAAATAATTATAATCTATATGTGTTGGAATTATAATCTCTTCGTATTAGAATTCTTATCTCTTCGTATTAGAATAATTATCTATTAATCTATTAAAACCTTTTTCTTTTACGTGACAAAATAATTATTATTACAATTATCATCTCTTTGTACTAAAATATTTTTATCTTATATATTAGGATTACCACCTTTTTATAAATTCGAACAATAATATTTCATAAATTTGTACTATCTGTTATATATCTATTAGCAATAATATCTTTTGGTATTAAAATTAATATTTGTTTTCTATTATAGTATAATAAGAAATATATATTCTGGTATAAGAAATATATATTCTGGTATAATTATTATATTATATCAAAATAATCAAGTATAGTAATTTTTTATGCATAAAAATAAACATTGGTACGGAAATTCAAATATTCATCCCCCGAATATCAAAATTATTATTAAATCCAGTTTGTTGATTGTATTTTAGATAATATTAAAGCGATAAAATAATTATTTCTTCCCATTAATCGTATAATTCTCAACTTTTATCTTGGAATATGGGAATAATTATATTCTGGAGCTTTAATAATTAAGATTTTAATTATAATAGGTTCTACACAATTATTTTTATAATTGTCTGACTAAGTTTATTATATAATTATCTGATTATGTATTTTAATTAGGAATTAAGTAGCAGAATAAATATTTATTATGTTTATTATATGATAAATAATCGTAAATATTATTTAATAAACCTTAAAAATTGCATAATTGAAAATTATTCCAACAAACTTAGTGTAAAATGATGTTAAACATTGTAAAATGATGTTAAACATTGTAAAATGATGTTAAACAGTGTAAAACGATGCAAACGGTGTAAATAGTGTAAAATGGTGTAAATGATGCAAACAGTATAAAACTATGTAAAACGATGTAAATAGTGTAAAATGATGTAAATAATGTAAAATGATGTAAAACCATGTAAATAGTGTAAAATGATGTAAATAATGTAAAATAATGTAAAACCATGTAAATAGTGTAAAATGATGTAAATATAAGAAATTGTATTACTGGATCGAGTTGGATAAAATACTAAGAAAATAATTTATTATGAAGAGTCTCAGAAATTTGTTCATGTGAATTAATATAGGGAATACAAGAAAATATAAGTTTATTCAGAATTGTATTATATAAAGAAGGAAATAACTCAGCAGATTCAGAATTGTCAGAATTGTCAGAATTAACGAGAGAAAGATTGGAGATATTATAAATTTTAAGAGAATTAGATGAAAAGGGAAAAACAAGAGAAGGGATATGATGATAGGAATTGGAGAATGATAATGAATCAGGTTCAGAATCATATGAATCAGAATAATGTGAATAATTAAAAGAAATATCTACATGAGCCGAATTAGAAAAAATGAAACGAATTTTGGAGTGATAATTGCGAGTATATATAGTATTAATGAGAAAATCATCTTCCCAGGATTCTTCATTATCAGAAGAATAATCGTCGGTAATAAGAATAAAACAATGTATAGTATGAAAAGAAGGTAAATATACAGAATAAAGACGAGAAAAATCTAGATTGTCAGGGAGAGAGGGAATAATACGAGAAAAAGAAGGATCGGATAGAAGAGATAAGGGATGAGAAATAAAAATAATTTCAGATAATTTATCTGAATTATATTGAGAGGAAAGTTGTTTAATTAATTTTTTATTATATTGATAATTTGGGATATTTAAAGGATGAAACTTAATAAGAGAATTGATATTATTATCAATATTTTTGTCTGAAAAATAATGCAAAGTTTTAAAAATAAAAGGAAATTGATGTTTTAGTTGGAGTAATTTATTGATATAAATATCAATATAATGTTTTGAATTTAGTTTATAGTAAAACATTTTATTAACAAAAGATAGATTAATAATATTAATGGGAGGAATATATAAGAAAATAGATTGAAAAATATCATCAAGTTCAAATAAATTACAAGTTAATTTATGAGATAAATCAGTTTTTATTTTATAAGTAATTTTATCTAAATCTAAAGGACATTCAATAACATCACTATAGTTATCTATAATGAAATCTCTAAAAAATCCTTTTGTCAAAGTTGTTGCCAATCTTTTTATAATATATTTGTAATAATGGTTATAAGAATAATCTTTATGTTCATATTTCATCAATATGAACTCTTTTTTATTCAACAAAAATCTTTCAATTGTCAATGCCATAGCTTCTTCTCTTACACAATTTAATTTATCATTATGACAAGCTAGCATAAAAAGATTTTTGTCTATTAGCGCTTTATTTTTATCCTTTTTGAATTCTTCGAATAGAGGTCTTTCTCCATATTTAACATATTCATGGATTTTATCATGATTCACTATTCTGTTCACATATTTTTCACTTTGAGCAAAAAACTCATCATTTGTTACATTAAGATTTATTTTTGGTTCTCCTCTTCTTATATCTATCTCTTTTCTTCTTAACTTTAATATATTTTCTAATTCTTCTATTCTCTTTATTCCTTCCTTTCCTATTTTTTCTTTTAATTTCATTAAATCTTCCATATGTTTATCCCATTTTAAATCATGATGTATATGTGATTTTTTTATTATATACAATATTTCCATTGGTGCTGTTTTTATTTTTATATCTTCTATTTCTATTTCCATTTCTTTTGTTTTTCCTTTGCAATATTCTTCTATAAGTTTATTACTATTATTTTCTTCTACTAACTCTATCTCGAAATTATATCTTTTTTTCTTTATTTTATCCTCTGTATTTTTCCCTTTTTGTTCGTATTCCATTATCAATCTATATTTATTATATTTTTCATGTTTTTTCATTTCTTTTACATTTTCTATTCTTTTCATCATTTCTATTAATTCCTCTCTCGTTGTTATTATATCCCAATCTGTTCCTTCTTCTGGTTCTCTATTCTTTTTATCATACTCATAACTTGCTCTTGATCCTATCAATATCATTTCTCTTTTTATTTCTTTTTTTTTATCATTCTCCAATTTTCTCTTTTTATTCTCTTTTATACCATATTTATCTAATATCTAATTATATTTATCTAATATCTAATTATATTTATTTTCTTGTTTGTTAATTATATAATTGCTCAATAATATCTCCAACTTTACTAATTATAATTATAGTTTGTAAGTATATTAATAATGTAATAATCTATTTAATTATATATTATGGGTAAGTCAACCTCAGATAGATTTAGAATTTATAAAATCGATTATAAATTGGGTATTTGATACAGTTATTATGTTTAGTAAATTTGACAATAATGAAGTGGAATAATATACATAAATTATTAATAATATTTATTAATAATATTTATTAATAATATCAGTCTATAAAATATTATTATCCAATAATTATTGGATATAAAATTCTATATTCCAACACAAATGTTATTCCGCATTGCTGCTAACTTTGAAATGGTAAAGTTTTAGGCAAAATATCTGTTCTCTTTTTACGAATATAGAAGAAAATTTATTGTTTTTATTAACCTAAAATGCAAATAAATTGAAATAATCATAATAAAATTACCTCTTCAAGCATCTGAATAATTTCTGCATGTATAATAATATAGTTTCAACTATATTATTATTGTTTATTAATTGTAATTTGTAATAACTCGTACTTTAAGCTATATGATTTTACAATATATATCTTCAAACTCTTATTATTCTGTCTTATCCGAGAATAATATTTTTAAGAAACAAATTACAAATTCTCAATAATTCTAAAGTATCAGTATTTATATACGTTGATGTTTCTTATGTAATTATCTCTCAAAGTATATTAATCTCTTTAAGAATTATAATATCTCTCAATAGTTAAATATTTTCTCTTCTAGTATTAAATCACAAATATTGTTTTTCAAGTTTATTATATTATTCTCAATGTTAAACATTAAATAACATAAATATTGTCTTTCCCAGTTTATTATATTATTCTGTACAATTTTTAACTTACCAACAATAAAAGATCTTAACAATTATCTTCGACATTAATATATTTTCTTTAACAATTCGAACTTTCATCTTCCCAAGTATTATAATAACAATTTGAACAAGTATTATAATAACAATCTGATATTGTCTTTACTGCGTTACAATAATTATCTTTCCATTCATCAAAATAATTCTCTTTCCAGTTAATAAAATCTATAATTCTCAATCTATTGGATTTTTCTCAATCCCTACCTTAATATATTACTTATATCCTAACAGATATAAAATTTCGGTTCATCCAAATATAACACTCATCTCTCCATGTTTATAAATTGTATAATTCTCAATTTATCTCTTCATATAACAAAATATTTATCGGTTCAAGTTTCAGAATTATTATTGGTTCAAGTTTCAGAATATTTATCTCTTCAAGTAACAGAATATTTATCTCCTCAAGTGACAGAATATTTATCTCCTCAAGTGACAGAATATTTATCTCTTCAACCAACAGAATATTTATCTCCTCAAGTAACAGAATATTTATCTCCTCAACCAACAGAATATTTATCTCCTCAAGTAACAGAATATTTATCTCTTCAACCAACAGAATATTTATCTCTTCAACCAACAGAATATTTATCTCTTCAAGTAACAGAATATTTATCTCTTCAAGTAACAGAATATTTATCTCTTCAAGTAACAGAATATTTATCTCCTCAAGTAACAGAATATTTATCTCCTCAAGTAACAGAATATTTATCTCTTCAACCAACAGAATATTTATCTCCTCAAGTAACAGAATATTTATCTCTTCAAGTAACAAAAGTATCGGTTCAAGCAACAGAATATTTATCTCCTCAAGTAATAGAATATTTATCTCTTCAAATAACAGAATATTTATCTCCTCAAGTAACAAAAGTATCGGTTCAAGTAACAGAATATTTATCTCCTCAAGTAACAGAATATTTATCTCTTCAAGTAACAGAATATTTATCTCCTCAAGTAACAGAATATTTATCTCTTCAAGTAACAGAATATTTATCTCTTCAAGTAACAGAATATTTATCTCTTCAAGTAACAGAATATTTATCTCCTCAAGTAACAGAATATTTATCTCTTCAAGTAACAGAATATTTATCTCTTCAAGTAACAGAATATTTATCTCTTCAAGTAACAGAATATTTATCTCTTCAAGTAACAAAAGTATCGGTTCAAGTTTCAGAATATTTATCTCTTTGGCATTCGGAATAATTCTATCTTCATGTATCTTTAGGTATAACAATAATTCTATCTTCATGTATATTGTATTCAAAATAATTATGTTATATGGATCAATCAAAATAATTTTTTGAGAGAATAAAAACTGAATTTTTGGAAATTGCTAGTATGATAAACTAGTGTTTGTCAACATATTAAGTTTGTGTTCAGCTCGAGATATAGTATTTTATCGTCATATTAGAACTTCAAGTTACATCTTAACTAACAGTCGTTCTAATATTTATCTGATATTTAATATAAGTTGATTGAACAAATTTTGTTCAATCAAACATATTCTTTAGCTCTACAAATAAATACTCAATCACTGAATTTTAGTATGTAATATTTAATAGACAAATAAACTAACACTTCGGACTGATCGTAGTTTAAATATGTTGACAAACACTAGTTTATCATACTTGGAATTTTTAAAATTCAGTTTTATTATTTACTGTAGTATCAATATATTAGTAATTCAGTCCGTTATTCATTTTTATTAAGATTAATTAATCTCAATATAGTTACTTTCCTCAAAGATTACTCTAAAATATTGTTCTCATCTATTATTTTTATTAGTATTAAAAATAATAAAATTGAAATTAAAAAATTTATAAGAGTTATAAACTAGTGTTTGTCAACATATCAGAATTTATTTAAGCTCGAGGTCATGATTTAAAACTTGACGCTATCAGAATATAAAACTTGAATGGATATTGATACTGAAACTTTGAGCGACAAGAATTATAAAACTTGAAGAGATGATAATTTTTAAAATTTGAGCAATAAGAATTATAAAACTTGAAGCGATCACAATTATTATACATGAAGAGATCATGGTTCTCATAGTTTAAGGGATGTTATTTCTGATACATCAACTGATAATTCTTATTATACATGAAGAGATAAATATTCTGTTACTTGAAGAGATGGGTTTTAGTATTAAAAGATGAGAATTCTGAAACATGAACCGATAAGAATTATTAAACTTGAAGAGATGATAAATGATAGTTGAAGCAATGAGAATTATGATAGTTGAAGTAATGAGAATTATGATAGTTGAAGTAATGAGAATTATGATAGTTTAAGCAATGAGAATTATGATAGTTGAAGTAATGAGAATTATGATAGTTGAAGCATTGAGAATTATAATAGTTGAAGCAATCAGAATTATAATATTTCAAGTGATCGAAATATTATAGTTTAAACGATGAGAATTATGAAACCTGAAGATATATGAATCGAAACTTGAAGAGATGACAATTATAATAGTTCAAGAGAAGAGCTTTTGGTGTTTTATTCAGCAATATACAATTTTAGAGTGATAAATAATTTTAAGGAAAAGCCGAATTATGTTACTAATTTGACTCCAATTAGCATAATGTTTTTTGGAGTGATTAACTGAGGAATATATTCTATTATATTAACATTATATTCAGAAATAAGATATTTTATCCTAACAGAATTAATAATAGTTTCAAATAAAGACCCTATTCAAGAATCTTAGTTGAGTTTTTCTGATTATCTTTCCATGCAGGAAATTTTCTGATATAACTGAAAAACTCAGTGTCAAAAATACCGCTTTCAACAAAACCTTCAATATTTCCACGTTGATAGCAACAAGGTAATAGTATAAAGCCTTTAACATTCTTGGACAATAATATTTTTTTGATTGTAGAGTCAATATTTGTTCCACATAAATGTTTACAAATCACATACAAATCATATTTTATATTTTCTAAATCAATATCCTCTATATTGCAACTAATTCTCGAAAAAATTTTCCAATCTGATATTCCATCGATATTTCTATCCGAAATTCTGGGATCTATTATTGTTTTTATATCCAATAAATTATTTATCAAATATGATAAATCCCCGTTCCCTCCTCCCACATCAATCACCACGCTACCTCTTCTTCTATCTAATTTAATCATTTTCTTAAGTTTATCTATTATACATATCTATTGTGGCAAATGTTTATTTTCATATTTTTCGTCTCTTTTCAAATATTTATTACATTCTTTAATATAATATTTCTCTTCTTCCTTTGATAAATAATCTTTCTCCGGTACTCTTATATTTATTTTTTCTTTATTGCATTTTTCTATCGCTAATTTCTGCATTTTCTCATATTTATCGTACAATTTCTCTTTGTTTTTTACCATTTTTTATTCTATCTTCATACATATCATTTTTTCAAAACCTCTATCTTTTTTTTAAAGTCAATCACACTTATTTATGATATTAATTTACTTATTATTTATCTCTTCGTCTTGTTTATTATTTATCTTAAGTTTTATACTAGTCTAATCAACAACCTGTTTCTTAAATTTATCTCATTTTCCTTTCATAAAGTTGACATTATCGATCCGATTAATTGAATATTTATCGTATATAGTAAAGTTATGGATTATTTATCATAAGAGCCACTGATTAATTATAGTAAAGTTACGGATTATTTATCATAAGTGTCACTGATTATTTATCGTAAGAGTTACTGATTTATCATAAATATTAAATTATTATAAGTATAAAGTTACTATAAAGTATAATAACTTTATACCATGTATATAAGTAAATCTTATATTTTCTCTTTGAGTATTATAATGGATAGATAAATTATTCTCATATTATTAACAATATTTTTTTTATTTCAAGTTTTAACAATAAACACATTTTCTAACTCAATATAATAAAAACTGATTTTATTATATTATTGATTTCAGTAATTTTCTATTTTTGTGCTAGTGCTACTTTCAAATATAGTAATATTTTTTTTAATGAATGGAATTATTAATATTTCCAGCTATTTGTTTAAAAGCACCTCCCACCTGTTCATTTATATTCATATATAGTATAATAAAATCTTTATCATAATACTGTAATAGTACACCACTATGTACCATACCAATAATAATATCCTTGAATGTCTCACATCTGTTCTCTGAAAAAAGTAATTTACAATGATCGATTAAACCATATTTAAATCTTCTTTCCATAATTTCAAAAAATTTTAATGTCCAATTTTTTCTTAAATCTAAAAGTTCTATATTCCTAAACTCATCTACTTTATATTTAAAATCTTCAGAATAATGAAGAGGTATCATATTGATTTCACAATCTAATGATATATTATTATTTTTAATCGTATTTTGGTCTTGTTTTTGTGAATATTTTATATATTTTTTCTCTATTTCTGATTCCATATATAAATTTCGTTTATGTATAATATTGTTTACCATGTCGAACATATATTCATCTTTTTGTCCTTTGGTTCTAAAAAATCTTAATATTAAAGGAATAATTTCGTGTGGTATATTGTACATTTAATATTGGTAATATAAATCCAATATTAATCAAATTATAAAATATTATAAGTAATATTTTTAATTCAGAAATAAAGTGTAAAATAATATACTGTTGAACAAAATTTTTTTATTCATTTCTTGGTAAATTATGAAATCGATATATTAAAATGTTACAAAAAATTTTACTTCAAACGTTGCATAGTTAAGGAATATTTTATTCCGAGAATTACAGAATATTTTACTTCAAAAGCTACAGAATATTTTTTTCCAAGAATTACTGAATATTTTACTTGAAACGTTATAGAATATTTTTCTCCAAGAATTACTGAATATTTTACTTGAAACGTTATAGAATATTTTTCTCCAAGAATTACTGAATATTTTACTTGAAACGTTATAGAATATTCTGTTTCATAGTTATTGAATATTTTTCTTCAAATGTTACATAATTTTGTTGCAAAGTCACAAAATATTATGTAAATGAGCAAAATAAAGAAATATTCTATAAATATATACGATAAATATTCTGTAATTCAACATGAGAAATATTATGTAAATCTTTATTTTACTTCAAACGTTGCAGTATATTTATCGTATCTATTTATAGAATATTTGTTCCAGAGTTACAGAATATTTTACTCCAAGAACCACATAATTATCGAATATTTTCCAAGAGTTGCAGGATATTTGTTCCGGAGTTATAGAATATTTTATTCCAAGAATTACAGAATTATAGAATAAAATATTCCGATAGTTACAGAATATTTTACTTCAAACGTTACAGAATATTTTACTCAAATAGTTACAGAATATTTTACTCAAATAGTTACAGAATATTTTACTCAAATAGTTACAGAATATTTTACTTCAAACGTTACAGAATATTTTACTCAAATAGTTACAGAATATTTTACTTCAAACGTTACAGAATATTTTACTTCAAAAGTTACAGAATATTTTACTCAAATAGTTACAGAATATTTTACTTCAAACGTTACAGAATATTTTACTTCAAACGTTACAGAATATTTTACTCAAATAGTTACAGAATATTTTACTTCAAACGTTACAGAATATTTTACTTCAAACGTTACAGAATATTTTACTCAAATAGTTACAGAATATTTTACTTCAAACGTTACAGAATATTTTACTTCAAACGTTACAGAATATTTTACTCAAATAGTTACAGAATATTTTACTTCAAACGTTACAGAATATTTTGTTCCAGAATTATAGAATATTTTTCTTCAAGAGTTACGGAATTATAGAATATTTTACTTAAACTGCTATAAAATATTTTATTCTAAGAGGAGTAATATAATATATCTATTTTCATGTGTTTCAATATTGATTGTTTGATTATATAATCATCTCCAAGTATAATCTCTCACAAATATGGTTTCGTTTTTCATGTTTATATTTTATCAATTTACTAAATATTTATTTTATTGGATAGAATATTTATATTATCCATTTATAAAATATTCATCTTCATAATTATTGAAAACAATATAACATTTAATACCTTCAATTATTACCCAATACAACTGAAATCCAGTATAAATACAGTTGTTGTACAGCTTGCTTGTGTAAAGTAAACATCTTAATATGTTAATAATGGACTGGTACATATATTTATCTTCAAAGTTACAAATATTTCCTCAAAATTTGCGGAGAATATTTCTTAAAGTTACTGAATATTTCCTCGAAAGTTACTGAATATGTATCAATATATTTTCTGAAAATTTTTGGATTATTTATAATATAGATTTAGTATATATTAATATCATCCAGCCGTATAATATTAATAGTATAAGTATCATTGATATTTATAAATTCAAGCTAATATATTATTTATCTTAACAAGGGCTATTTATATAATCTGTTTATTAGTTTTATGTTTGAAACTTGAACAATTACTATTCTCTAATGTTACTTAATATATCCTCTAATATTACGTAATATATTCTCTAATGTTATACAAATATTCTCTAATGTTACGTAATAAATCTTGGTTTACAATATCTTTGAGAATTATTAAAAAAATTTCATCATAAAATTATGGAAAATGACAGTTGGATATAAACAAATAAAGTGTAATATTATACCTGATATTTTTTCTAATAATAATATATCTGAAAGAAAAGCTATAATACAGGTTTATATACCTGACAACGCTATAATTGTACAACCAAACTGGGATGATGAATTTGGAGAATGTATAAAATGTGAATAACGAACGGATATAATGAAAACCTTAAAGATTTTATCTATATGTTCTCATACTAAAAAAGGCTCCCTATGGAACTCTAATTATAAATGTGACGAATTGATCGACGATATCAAAGTTATAAATAAAATTAAATCCACGTTTGAAAAATGTTTCAGCATACATGATAATACATTTCTCTATAAGGAAAATAATTTCTATAAAAATAAACTTGATACCATAGATATAAATTGCAGTTATGGATTACACTTTTTTGATAATGTTTACGATGCCAAAAAATATATATGGTGATCGTATTATTTTGAGTTTATATTGATATTATTCCCTCTGTTTTGTAAGAAAATTATGTTTTAATTATTTGTAATAATAGCACTTGAAAAATTATAATAGTTTATACTTAAAATAATACTATTACATTCTATAATTATATACTCTTGGTTAATTATTAACTAATAATATTATTAGTTAATAATATTATTAGTTAATACTCCAATTACATAAACTGAAAAATTATTTTCGTAAAATTAATTTTATCCATGTTTGTAACACAAGCTGATATGCTTTAGCACAAAATAAGGCAGTGGTCTGCAAAATTTATTTGTTTTTAGATAATCTTCTCCATTCCATTATTTATAATAACATTGATCTAAATTACTGTTATTATCTATAATTTTTATTTTTAATATCGGATTAAATATCAATCTTAAGAGTTATACAATATTTATCTTTAAGAGTTATCTTAAGAGTTATACAATATTTATCTTTAAGAGTTATCTTTAAGAGTTATACAATATTTATCTTTAAGAGTTATCTTTAAGAGTTATACAATATTTATCTTTAAGAGTTATCTTTAAGAGTTATACAATATTTATGGTATCGGATCACTGATTATTTATCGTGTTGGATTACTGATTATTTATCGTGTTGGATTACTGATTTATAGTATTGAATTACGCAATATTTATGGTATCGGATTTCTGAATATTTTTCGTAATAGTTGTACAATATTTATCGTAAAAGTTACATAATATTTCTCGTAATAGTTATACAATATTTATCTCAAGATTTATAGAATTTTTATCGAAAGGGTTATAGAATTTTATCTTAAACAGTTACACGATATTTATCTTAAACAGTTACACAATATTTATCGTAAGAGTTACACAATATTTATCGTATGGAATTTCTGAATATTTATCGTATGAAATTTCTGAATATTTATCTTATGGAATTTCTGAATATTTATCTTATCAGATAACAGAATATTTATCGTATTGAGTCACAAAATATTTATCGTATTAGATTTCTTAATATTTATCGTATTGGATTTCTTAATATTTATCGTATTGGATTTCTTAATATTTATCGTACTGAGTTATAGATTATTTATCGTGCAATAATTACAGAATATTTATCGTATCGTATTTCTTAATATTTATCGTATCGTATTTCTTAATATTTATCGTATGGATTGCACAATATTTCCATTAAAACCCTCTAATATTTTTTTTTATAAATTTACAGTATTGATTTATCTTTTCTATTTACAAAACTTTATCCACACGAATTACAAAATTGTATATTTTAAACAGTTCCGTAAACTTTATCTTATCTTATAGTTTCTGTAAACTTTATCTTATCGTTTCCGTAAACTTTATCTTATCTTATCGTTTCCGTAAACTTTATCTTATCGTTTCTGTAAACTTTATCTTATCTTATCGTTTCCGTAAACTTTATCTTATCTTATCGTTTCCGTAAACTTTATCTTATCTTATCGTTTCCGTAAACTTTATCTTATCGTTTCTGTAAACTTTATCTTATCGTTTCCGTAAACTTTATCTTATCTTATCGTTTCCGTAAACTTTATCTTATCGTTTCTGTAAACTTTATCTTATCGTTTCCGTAAACTTTATCTTATCGTTTCTGTAAACTTTATCTTATCGTTTCCGTAAACTTTATCTTATCTTATCGTTTCTGTAAACTTTATCTTATCGTTTCCGTAAACTTTATCTTATTTTATCGTTTCTGTAAACTTTATCGTATTGTTTCCGTAAACTTTATCTTATCGTTTATTCCAAGAGTTATGAATATTTTCTCAAGAGTTACAGAATATTTTCTTGAGAGTTATAGAATATTGGTCTAAGTGTTATAGAATATTTATCGCATCTATTTGTCGATTATTTCTTAATTTTTCTCATATTGATTTTCTTAATCAATTAATTTGAGTTGAATAATGTTTCTCAAAATTATATAATTATAGTATTGATTTATAATATATAAAATAAAATCCTTCAACTGAGATAAAATTATTTGTATTTTAATTGTTCGGTTTATTTATGATTAAGTAATTTATTGCTAGATGAAATATTGGGGTGTTTAGGTTGCTTCGCATAAATTTCAACGAAGTGAATAACTAGAATTATTTTGTTTTATTGCAATATTTAACACTTTAAATATTGTAATTTAGTTTTCTATTTTTTATAGATAATTACTTATGTATAATTTATATAAATTATCACTAATTTATGCGATTAAATAAATATGAAAAATTGAATTTTTTTCTTTTTGAAAAGAAGTTTTTCAAAGGGGGGAACATGTACTTCTTTTACCTATTTTTAGGGTAAAAGAACTAAAAATATACTAATTTAACTTATTTAGCCACAATTAATATTGATAAGATATTGCTTTTATATAAATAATTATATCAATATAATTATATCAATATAATTATATTGATATAATTATATCAATATAATTATATCAATATAATTATCCATAATACAAAGAATAAATATTTTATCGATATTTAACGACCATATGATTTAGCTTACATAAACTTTGCTCAACACTGAACGTTACGTTTACATCCCATATATGCGATGAATTAAGCGATAAATTTTACAATAAATTTTGAGATAAAATTTACGATAAATTTTGCGATAAATTCTACGATAAACTTTGCGATAAATTTTGCAAAAAATTTTGCGATAAAATAGCTAATAACCTGGAAAATATTTGTAATTTTATATTGATCATAACACATTTTACCGGATACGGGTATTGAAGTTAAGATTATAACAATCATGTATAAATAATGTTGTTTAACTATCAGATAAAATATTTCTGCATTATTAGTAATTGTATATTATTATAGGATAATATATTATTATAGGATAATATATATTATAGGATAAATTGTCTCTAGAATATTTTAATTTTTTCTCTTCAAGTTTCACGATCTTATTCTTTCCAAGTTCCAAAATCCTATACTTTCCAAGTTTCTTTATAGTTTTCTTCAAAATTGTTAATCTTTTTGTCTTAAATATATTAATCACATTCTTTTCTTTTTGCAACAATCTCGATAAATAATAGAATATTTATGTTTTCACATAAATAACTGTATATTTTTCGATAAACAATTAATATTTTTGTGAGTAAAATTAGTATTAAACGATTATGTTTCAGAATTATATCAATAACATGATAAGTGAATATGTAAAAAATAAATAAAATTGAAATTAAAAAATTAAGAAGAGTTGTAAACTAGTGTTTGTCAACATATTAAGGATAATATATTTATCGATAAATATCCTTATTCCTAAAAATATTCAAATTTTTATCTCCCAAGATTTCTGTTGGCATAGCGGAATATTTAACCACAATAATAAAAAATTTATTGATGTTGAGAAATTTTTTATTAGAGATATTTTGTTTAATTAATAAATATTTACATACAAAGATTTAATTGATTTCATAGCTATAATATAGTTTATTTGAAGCGTAAGTTATATATTTATAAGTTTGACTATTCAATTATCCTAATAAATATATTTATAACTTAAATTATTCAACTATCTGAATAACTATCTCCCATGTGCAATATTAACATATCTTAAAGTAAAAGATTTAATACTCAGGATTTAAATAATTATCTCTGCAAGTATTTGAATTTTTAACTTGAAGTATTTCAATAATCTTTTCTAATAATAAATTATCTCTACAATATAATTTATTAAAATACTCAGCAATATGTTATAATTAATGCTTGTTTTCTCAATAATAATTGAAATTATTGAATATTTTAAGTAATTAATAACTTCTAAAATCTGATATTTTTATCGAAGGACCACAATTTTGCTCTTAAATCAATCGTAACAATAATATTTCCTTATATTCTTTCCTATAATACTGAATAAAAATATAATTGTATCGTCCAAAATAAGATTTTCACCAACGTATCTTCTTAACTTCTTCTCAAAATTTACTAAGCTCTTAAATAAAATTTTGTGTACGACATTATAAAATTTTATTATAAGTTTAAGGAAGTCGATAAATTAAAGTCAATGTAATACGAGTAATCGTATATTACTGGTATTACTTAGATGTAAAAAAGATTTCAAATAAATTACTTTTTATCTTTTGATTTATCAATTGTAGGATAAGCAGCTTCAAATTTTAATGATTATATCTTCCAGAGATTAATCCCACAATATTAAATAATAATTTAAAAGCGTTGTAATCTAATATTATTAATAATTTATTAACACCAAATAATTCTTAAAATTTACTAATACTTATGTCGCTTAATAATTATCTAAAGTTTATTAATTGTATAATACTCAATACAATTTCCAAGTTTTTAAATTATCAAACTCGAAAAGATAATCCTATCTATTTAAATTTGCCAACCATAATAATTTTTTGGATCATATGGAAATTATTGACTTCTGCAAGTATAGGAATTGTTATCTCATTGAATCTCAAGTATTTTAAGTATCTCAAGCATCTCATTGTATCTCAAGTATCTTAAGTATCTCATTGAATCTAAGTATCTCATTGAATCTCAAGTATCTTATTGTATCTCAAGTATCTTATTGTATCTCAAGTATCTTAAGTATCTCATTGAATCTAAGTATCTTATTGTATCTCAAGTATCTCATTGTATCTCAAGTATCTCATTGTATCTCAAGTATAAAGTTAACTGATTTTACGATATGTAATCATTGTCTTTCGACTTTCAGAATCATACTTTGGAGCATCGAAATTATTAAGCTATATCAGAATTTATGCGATTGATGATTGATAAAACCGAATTTTTGTAGAAAAGAGATTTCACTTTTTACCCAGTTTTGGATAAAAAAGCACCAATTATGCAGCGATCAAGAATTTTCAAAGACAAATTATTTTATAAAACTTTGTTTTAATTGGTAAACAAAGTTTATAAGATATTTGAAGTGAACAATAATATTAATAAAAACGGACTGAAAATATAATAGGAAAAATTAGATAAAGATAAAAACGTATAATTTGGAAATGAAAAGTGATAAAAAAAATATATGATGAAAATAGAGGGGGAGTGGAAGGAAAAACAATGAATCAAAGATATGTATAAGAAAAAAGGAGGAAAGGAGAAGAAAGAAAGGGGAGAGATAGAAAAAAAAGGGAACAAAAAGAGAAAAGATATGTTTCAGAAGAGAGAAGAAGGAATTGAGGAGAAAAAGAAGGAATAAGAAAAGATGAAAAAGGAGTAAGAAGGAAGGAAGAAGGGAATAAGAGGAGAAGGAGAAGGAAAGGAGAAGGAAAGAAGAAGAAAGAGGGAACGAAGGGATCTCCATATGACAGTTATTTTCATTCCCTATCTTTCTCTACTTTTTTCTCCCTTTTTTATCGTCCTTCTGCCTTTTTCTTTTCTATTTGTTTTTCTTCATCTTTTTTACTCTTTTTCCTTCATACTGTTTGCTTTTTATATCTCTTACTATTTTACTCTATTTTACATCTATATTATTGTTTTTATATTCAATACATTTTCTCTCCTTTTAGATAAAAATTATCTTATGCTCTTTATTACATAGAATTATTTTCCCCCCTCTTTTTTATCTATATTGAATTATTTTACAACAAAATTTCTTAATTATTTCTCATATTTTTATTTATTTGTTCTTATTTCTTACTAAATCTTTATATTTTTATTGAACATCTTACTAAATCTTTATATTTTTAATGAACATTTCACTAAATCTTTGTATTTTTAATAAAAATATAATATTTCTCACTATTTATAATAATTTTTATCTTAAATTTATTATAAAATTCATATTTTATTCATAGATTTTTAGCTATCATATAATTTCTCCAAAGTTATCTTATTTTAATTTATTATTAGCAATTTATTAAAATTTATTTGTAAATATATAAAACCATCTTGAATATATAAGTTATATATTAATTTTCCATTGTATATTAATATAATTTGTTATTTTTAGCACTTTTTTATAGTTTTTAAATTCAAATCATAAATCCTAATGTTTTGTTTCTCTTTTTTTAAAATAATATTCGATATAAATTATAGTGTATAAGCGATTTGTATATAAAATTTGCAACATTTATTTGTTATAATTTTTTAAAATAAATATCCATTGCTCATTAAAATATATTTTATATTAATAAATATACCATAAAACTGAAATATATTTATTATAGAGTAAAAAGAGGTAGAATATCTAAAATGGATAAATTTTCTAAAATTCACAATTTCAATTTTATTTATTTTTAACAAATATTTTATACTTTAATGATATACTGAGTAATCCTAATCAGGTTATATTATATTCTTTTTTGTTTTGTATAATATTTTTGGTGTTTTAAAAAATTAGATAATTTTATTGTTTTATATTAATATCGAACAATTATCATCATAATCCTTATCGCTTTTCATGAATTGAAATCCTTTAGTCATTGTCAAAAAAATACGAAAGCTAAAATCATCATCCGCAGATCCATAAAATTTCCTTTATCTCTTGAGAATTATCGATATACCATAACCGATATCGCAAGGAGATAAGTTTTTTATAAACTTTCAAATCTTATATTTGATATAAAACAAATTATACTGTATGAAATTTAGATTAAATAATTGTCAAAATGTCAAAATAAAATATCTCTTATCTCCTTAATCTTATCTCTTATCTCTTATCTCCTTAATCTTATCTCTTATCTCCTTAATCTTATCTCTTATCTCCTTAATCTTATCTCTTATCTACTTAATCTTATCTCTTATCTACTTAATCTTATCTCTTATCTCCTTAATCTTATCTCCTTAATCTTATCTCTTATCTCTTATCGTTAGCGCTAGCGAATGAGATATCTCTTCCTTAAATATATTTTAACATTTTGACATATTTCAAGAAAATAATTATATAATACAGTTTATATTATATAATAAGAAAATGATCGAAAGAAAAAGATGAAATTAGATTAAATGAGTTATGAGTCAAATAAAAATATCGTTTATCGTAATTCTTAAAGAAAGTTATTTCTTATTTATCGAAAGAGATAAGAAATAAAAAGGAGATAATAATTTAACTAAAATGATATTATACGGAATACATAAAGAATTCAGTATTAATTTATTGGTAAAAACTTTTAATTATCCATGTTAGTAATTTATCTTTCTATCATTTAATTTAAATATTAATTACATTCATTTTAAATAATATTGTTAAAATGAATACTATTCCATCAGAAATACGTACTGAAATATTTAAATATTTCAGATCAAAGGAACATTTTACGAAATCTGTTATTGGAATGATGGCAATTCTTGTTTTAGATAATGCTTATAATACTTGTGTAGGAGGTCCTAGAGAAACGTTTGAACCAATGTTGGATTTACTATCAAAAATAGATGACTATGGGATAGTTGAGAGAATTCAGAATATGAGAAAAGAAATGGAAGAGAGAAATGAATATTTTAGACCATGTTTAGAAGATCCTAATAATTATTTTATAAAAGAAATAGACTCTCAAATTTATCAAACATATTATAAATTTTTAAGCCCTTTATCTGATTATGAATCAGATTTATAATTATTTTTAAGCCCTTTATCCGATCATTAATAGTTATATTTTTCCCTTCTTCTGTATTATCTAATATAATATCATTAGCGAAAAAAGATCCTGATAAGGGATCTTTCTACTAAAAATTGAAAGATAATATAAAAAGATATCTTGATGAGATATCTTTTTTTTAATACTTTTTATCATCATGATCGGTCGAAATCATGATTTTTTTTGGTTTCTCCAATTCATGATCACATACAAATATATATTTTTTTGTTTTCTTTATCGATTCTATCGCTGAAGTTATCATATTATCTATTTTATCTATCTGATCATATCGAATTAGCAATAAATTAATCTTATGATCCTCACAATATTTATTTTTAATTCTATCCCTGAAAATCGTCAGTCGAATATTTTTCTTCACCACCAAAATATTCGACTGATAGAAAATATTGAATTCCATCAAACTCAATAAAAAGATTATAATCAGGTATGAAAAAATTCAATTTTAGTTTATCTTTATAAACACAATGAGAATAAGAATGTTGAGGAATGAAAGATATATTATTTGCAAAAATAACATTTCGGATTTTTAATTCTCCACGACTTATACAACAATTATGACTTCCTCTTTTGTATAATGTTGAGATGGAGCTTGTAAAAATTCTTTATGTTGCTCTATTGGACATATTATTTTAACCTTTGTTTTACAATCAATATAATCAACATGGTAATAATTATATTTATATTTATTACCATGTTGTAATCTTGCTTTTTTACAAATTCTTCTTTTGTTAAAGTTTTTATTAAAGAATGTTTAATAATACCACATTTTCGTTATCCATAACCGACCAGATGATCATTTGTAGTTTCTAAAAATTCTTTATGTTGCTCTATTGGACATATTATTTTAACCTTTATTTTACTGTTAATATAATCAACTTGATCATATTTATATTTATCACCATGTTTTAATCTTGATTTTTTCACAAATTCTTCTTTTATTAATTTTATATTTCCCCACATTTATGACATCCTCGTCCACTTAAATGGCTGGACGGAATTTGTAAAAATTCTGCATGTTCTTCCACTTTACATATTATTTTAACATGTGTATCGCATTTAATATAATCAACTTGATCATAATTATATTTATCACCATGTTTTAATATTGATTTTTTCACAAATTCTTCTTTTGTTGACTTAACACGTCCCCCACATTTTGGGTATCCACATCCACTCAAATGTTCATTTGGAGTTCGTAAAAATTCTTTATGTTGCTCTATTGGACATATTATTTTAACTTTTTTTTATAATTAATATAATCAACTTGATCATAATTATATTTATATTTATCACCATGTTTTAATCTTGATTTTTCACAAATTCTTTTGTTAATTTTCTAGAAATTATTTCATATATTATCATACTAGAATAATATCATATTTACTCAAACACTAGAAAATTTAGATCTAAATTATCTGCAAGATTTTCACTATCTTTAACAAATTTTTCTTGGAGTTGGGATTTCTCTTTAAGTTCTTTCTTCATTTTATTCATAATCTCCAACGTGTTTTTATTCTCATTATAGTTTTTATTTCTTTGCTTCCTAAGTTTCTCTTCCTCTTTATTAATTTTTAACCTTAGCGTCTCTTTTGTTTTTATGTTTTGTTTTTCTTGAGTTATCCTAGTAGTTTCTTTTACATCTGTTATATAATTTGGATCTAAAATAATAACAATTGAGTTAGCTTAATAATTTCATAAATGATAAATGTGATTAATCATAATTAAATATGTTATGATTATTGAATTAATCTTAATAAGAGATTTAAAAATAATTTTATTATAGGTTAAGTATTATAAAATAAATGGAAGATGATATTATAGAAATAATAGAAAGAGTTATTACTAAAGAAGGAATAAGGCCATATATATGTAATGGTATGCATGAATTCAAAAACGTAAAGTGGGAGGATATAGATAATGAAATGTATGTAGAATGTTTAGGAGCATATATTGCTCCATTTTCAGACAAAAAAGAAAAAGATGAGTATGAGAATAAAGTATTAACAATGATGAGCATTGAATATGATGATTCAATGAAGAAATGTAAAATTCCGCATTGGGAGATTATATCAATTAAAGAAGAAATTGAAGAATATGAAGATAAATGTTCATATAATAGAAAATAAATAGAACAATTAATATACTATTTTGCGAATTGGATTGGATAATAGATTGGATAATATATAGTTAAATGTGATAGAAAAGGGAATATTCGTAAGTGGATTAAAAAAGATATTCTATATAGAATATCTTTTTTACATTGAGAAGGATATACTGAATAGTATATTAAAAGAAAATAAAGTTATGGAGAGTAAATTTCTTGACTTTCCAATAATTCTATAATATCAGGAACAAATGAAGAAAATTCAATTGAACAAGAATAACATCCCGAAGATAGATCCAAAGATATAGAGTTTTTTGATCCAGAAAAATTTATATAAAGAGTTCTTTTCTTAGATTTTAATTTGACCACATTTTTTATAAATTTAAAACCGATTGTTTTATTTATAAAGTTTGATAAACTTACTGTGTCTAGTTCAATATATTTGTATTTACTACGATCGTATATACCCATTGAATCATAGCGATTTTCAACTGAATAGTTCTTCATAAGAAGACATGGAAAATCTCCATTGCAAATTAAGAATTTCCACATTTTTAAATATCTGTAATATTCTAGGAAAGAATCATGTATACACAATATACTAGATAAATAACCTGAATACCAAGATTCAATAAGTTTTTCTAACCATACTGGATCGAAGTCAATATCAGATATACTCATATCTATAATATCTTGACAATGGGGAATCATAGCTTCAAAATATCCAGAATGTTTAATTAATATATTCTTATGCACCTTTAATTCCATATTACCATATTTAACAGTAATATCAGAACCATAACCAGTATTATAGAATATTTCATAAAGACTCATTTAATAGAGACTATTTTGATATATTATTAAATTATTAAATATATCAAATATAGTTTGAAAATAAGCAGTCATAAAACATTCGTTTAAGTGGTAAAAATATAGTATTATTTCTATGTACTATTTATATACTATGTTGAAAATATAAATGAAAATATAAGTTACAAAAAATCCCTGATATTGACACCATATCATTTATATTTTGGCAAAATAAATCAAAACTGAACACGGATAGTTTTAGGTAGAATCTTTTTAATATTCCCAAGGTTTCTCAGATTACAATAGTAATATCAAAATATATTACTAATTAGATTTGTTGATAGTAATATTATAAAGTTTATGTCTTGTTACACAAACTTTATATTTGCAATGTATTTCATACATTGTAGTAATTAATACCATTAATTACGATAAATAATCGAGTTGATATATTAAATAAATGCTACTTAGGTAAGTATTTAATTTTTATTTGCACGGCTGCTTGTATATCATTTAGAAAATCAACATCGTTGTTTTCAATAGTCGCAGTTATAGTTGTTCGGGTTGTTGTTCCGTTTGTTTGATCGTATAAATCAGATTTACCATTATTTAGCTTGATCATTAATGGATAATTGTTATTATTGTAACGATAAAAAATTTCATATTTCTGCTTACCAGATTTATTAACAACAATATTTTTCGAATTAAAATTGTCACGTGAAACAAACATCTACTCCAGTGATATTGGATAATTTTTTTATTGTTTTATAAACTCGCAAATTATCAAATTTAATGTATAATATTAGCCTATAAATTACTTCTTTATAGATGTAAAGATTTGTTGGAATTGATATTATATACTAAATATTACTTATTACTTATTACTTATTACTTATTCGAATAAATAATAATTGTAATAAATTTGTTCGATATTTGTTTAAGTATATTTAGTTATCCAATATATATTTGATTCTCATCTAGTTAACAATAGTTATTCTAAAGTAATATATTTTGATACAAGTAAAATATTAAATTATAGAACAAAGAAACATTGTATTTTGAAATATAACCAAAAATCTAAAATAACGTTAATAGCTAATTTAAAAACGATTAACGTTATTTTTCCAGTGTTTATAAAAACGATTAAGGTCAATTTAGATGTATGGGTATATGTAACGAATAATATTTGTAATATTAGAATTTATAATATTAGAATCTATAAAAATGATAATAAAAAGTTGATAAAGGACTATATAAACAGATATATAATGATAGATGGAGATAATTTATGTAATATAGCGAAAATGTTAAAATATGTAGATGTAAAAAATATGTTGTTAATTTCAAAGGATGTGGAAAGTAATATGAAAAAATCGGGTATAGACAAAATAATGAAGGAAAGATATCAAGATTATAATTATGTATATAATTATGAACCAGAATTGGCTATAAGAATAAGATATTATGCACAACGTTTATATGAAAATAATAAAAGTAAATATAATAAAAGGCTATTGAGAACAACAGGAGTATTATTTGAATTTTGTATAGATAGAAAAAAGGATAATATAGAATTTTTAGATACACATATATTCACAGGTACCCAGATACACAAATATATATGGGAAAGATTGATAACTAATGAAAGTCAGTTAAAAATGTTCGAAAATATAACACTTAAAAATCATTCTAATTGGTATGTTAAATATGTTAAATTTTTCAAAAATTTGCGCAATAGACAAGATTATGATATAAAATTAACACCAGGTAAAAATATTGATTTAATAATATCAAATGGAGAAATCAAAGGAGAAACAATATTAATAAATGAAATGTTAAATAATGGAGATTTAAGAAAAATAAAACGATATGTTGTAAAACATAATAGAGAATGTAATTCATCAGCTATTTGTAAATTAATAATAAATTTGATAAAGAATAATGCAAAGAATAGTAAACAAATATATGTCCAAGTGATCAAAAATATTAAAAATGATTATGAACAAATTAGAAGGAGATTAATTCCTTATTTAATGAAAATTGAATTAAAAAACAAATTATTATCTAAATATCTTGATATTATCCAGACTCACAATTTAGATTTTTATAAAGTATTATTTAAATGCAGTGATGAACTTGTAATATCTCGTTTTTCTATAAGATTTTTTAAATGTAGTATGGTACATCATTCTCGCGAGTTGAAATACTGTTTATGGAAGATTGATAATGATATTTTTTATAAACTAATGTATAAGAGCGGAATTAATTTATCTATCGAATTCATCAAAATGCTTGCAGATGATTATAAACATTTTCCAAATTATAAATCATATAGTGCTATAAATTATTTAATAAATAACGGCCATATGTACGATTTTTCACCCGATAATTCCCACAACACTAGTTATATTTCAGGTATTATACTTTAAAATATATACTAATAAAATATATACTAATAAAATATATACTAATAAAATATATACTAATAAAATATGAACTGATAAAAATTATCAATTTTTATACTTTAAAATATATACTAATAAAATATACACTAATAAAATATGTACTGATAAAAATAGATAATTTTTATCAGTAATTTCTGTACATTTAGTTTTTTTATCTATATTATGATATTTTGGTAGTATCCACCAAAACTCCAAAAATAATAAGATTTAATGAAATGCTTTTATAAATAGTTAAATATATTTCCAAAATTAGTACTAGATACCTGATGTAATCTTTACAAAATAGGGTTATAATATTATAAAAATACGAAAATTAAATGGACATTATAATATCATTTTTAATTGTTGTAAATAAGACCATATAATTCTTTTCTTTAGTCATAATATCATTTTTAATTGTTGTGAATAACAACCATATAATTGTTTTCTTTAGTCATAAAATGATTTATCCAGCATTCTAAACATTTCCCCAAAATTACAAAAATTTGCCATAAAATATTGCAAAGTTATTTGTAATTTATTTATCACAATCTATTAAGTATATTCCTATAAAATTTTTATTCTATAAATATACATTATGATTAATATATATTTATAATTAAGGTAAAGAGAGGGAGAATATCTAAAAATAGATAAATTTTGCAGACCTCTCCCCTCTTTTGCAAAATGTAATATTCTTAAATCCATTTTTTCAAATTTACTTATTTTTATTTCTTATCCTAAATAATATTCATAACTTGAAAATCTATATATAACTTGAAAATATATATACGTATTTTTATAATATTTTTTAGTTATGAAACTTGGAAAGTTTTTCGAGGTTATAAACTTTCTCATAAAAATAATAGAAAGTTTGTAATAAATAAGACATTTGTAATATAAATATCGCAGAAACTAAGATAAAATTTTATCTTAAATAGAAAGTATAGTATTTCTTAAGCTATCAAGTAGTATTTCTGATAACAAAGTGTGTTAAAGTATATAATACATTCTTATAAAATGTGATAGTTGATGCAACTTAAAGTATCATAATATCATTAACTTTAAATATAATTATCATATTATATTTAAATATATTTATTATATTTTTGAAAGTATTATTTGTTATTACGTTTATAATAATCTATATAAAATATTTCTCTAAATCTACAGTATTTGTGCAATAGACTTTATTTAATATTTGTGCAATACGCTTATTAAATATTAAACTAAATATTTAATAGAACTACTGATTTCAATATTTTTTTTTTCAAACAATTTGTATGATAGCATTCTGTTGAGTTATAAAATATTATCAAAAAATACACAATATTTCGTGAAAGCACTTTATAAAAGACGCAAATAATTCAACCAACGGGCTTTGAGTATAATAGAAACTAATAAAAGAAAATAATAATAGAATTACCTATAATAAATTAAATATATGGTTAAAAAAGCAGATTAACTTTTATAATATAGTTTATTTAAAAGCAAAAGGTATATGAAAATATGGAAAAAGGAAAAGATTGTAAAGATATAAGAAACAATAAAAAATATAGGATTTGGTATATGGATAAACAAATTACATAATAAGATCCGGTATATTCTGCAATTTATCGAGTATTTCTTCTGTAATTTTTATTTGATCGCAAAATTTTATATAAAGAGAAATAATACCATGTAAATGTTCGAATATTTTTCCAGTAATAGTTACTTGGTTACAATTTACCATACCAAGAGAATTAATACCTTTTAAATAGTAGAATGTATTATCAGTAATAGTATGTTGATTACATTGTGACATATTAAGAGAATGAATACCTTTTAAATGCTCAAAAGCTCTATCAGTAATAGTGTTTTGTGTGCATCTTACCATACTAAGAGTATGAATACCTTTTAAATATTCGAAAGCTTTATCATTTATAGAGTCTTGATCACAACAGTCAATATGCAAAACCTTTATACCGGTTAAATGTTGGAAAGCATTACCAGTAATAGTTTGTTGAGAACAACCGTCCATGTATAAAGTGTGGATACCTTTTAAATTTGTGAATGCTTTATCAGTAATAGTATTTTGACGACAGCCTGAAATATCAAGAGTATGAATACCTCTTAAATATTCGAAAGCTTTATCTGTTATAGTGTTTTGATAGCAATTATCCATATATAAAATTTGTATACCTTTTAAATATTCGAAAGATTTATCTGTGATAGTATTTTGTCTACATCCACTCATATTAAGACCATATATACCCCTTAAATTTTCAAAAGCTCTATTTGTGATAGTATTTTGGTTACATTCACTCATATTAAGCGTATAAAGATTTTTTAAATAATTGAAATCATCATCTGTAATATTATTACAATTGCTTATATTTAAATTTAGTATTTTATATGATAAATTGGATAAAAATTTTAGACTTAAAATATTCGACTTGACAGTGAAACAGTGTTTTAACATTATAGATTTATTATTTAAAATATTTCTATAGAAATATTGTGACGCAAAACTAAAAGACAAAATATCATGTGTGGATAGATATAATGAAACTTCATATAAAATATCCAATTGTAAATACATTTTACTCCAACATAGATTTTTCTTAAAAATAATATTTATTTCTAAGAAAATCCAAATATCTATTTAGCATATTAGTGGAAATTCGATAATATTTACAACCAATATTATCCCATTACTCATAATAGTGTTCAACATTTCATTATTACTAATAAATAACTTTAATAGTCGATTGTTTTAAGATTTTAGAGATCTATTGAATATAAATATAACAATATTTATAAAATCTTATTTAATACAATTTAATACTAAATATTATTCGATAATATTTGTAATAAGTTACTATTATTGAATCAATACATTATATAAAAAATACAAGATGATATTATAAATAATAGAAAGAATAGTTGCTAAAGAATTAATATGTACAAATATGTACTCTATATAAATTCAAAAATGTAAATTGAAAAGTATATTAATATTATTATTTATCACATTCTTAAATATAAATATTGTATTCTTAAAACTATATTTATCTTATCATATTCTTCAAAAATATATTTATCGTTTCGTCATTCGGAAAATGTATTTATTTTATTATTGGAATTATTCATTGTATTCTCCAAGAATATACATTGTATTCTCCAAGAATATACATTGTATTCTCCAAGAATATACATTGTATTCTCCAAGAATATACATTGTATTCTCCAAGAATATACAATGTATCTTATTCATAATATATTCCAAGAATATACATTGTATCTCATTCATAGTATATTCCAATATATATATTGTATCTCATTCTTGGAAAATATATTTATAATATCACATTCTTGGGAAATATATGTAGCAGTCAACCCTTGACAAATACAGCACAAGCAGATACATGATGTAGCTACCATGGTGCACGATGATGTCTAGTTAAAATGTAGCTGGCTTATGGAGACTCGTCTAGAACGGACTGTTACAAATATATTTATCGTATCGTGTTCTTGAGAAATATATTTATAATATCACATTCTTGGGAAATATATTTATCGTATAGTACTTGAAAAATATATGTGTAGCACAATATTCTTCAAAAATATATATCTTATGCTAAAGTACATTATTTACTATTATAATAGTAAATCCTTTTACCTATAAGTAATAATAACAATATACGATTGTTCATATTACATGTATTTTAAACTGTCTTATTCAAAAAACTTAGAATAAAAATTTATAATGTCGTATATACATAATTTTATTTCATCGCTCGGCGGGGAGTAAAATCTCTGGAGAAGTTTTAAGAAGTTAAGAAACATTAATAATAATCTTATTTAGGACGATACTATGTTTTAATTGAAAAAAGATGTAGAAGATACAAAGAAATAATTATAGATTTAAAAATGGATAAAATTGAATTAAGGGAGAAGTGTGCAAAATTTTTCTTTTTTAAGTTAATATATCAGTTTTTACTTCGCACACAATAATTTTACAGGTTGAGCATAAAAACTGATATATACTAGTATTTAAAATTTGATATCTTAAAGCATAATAATTCCGATTTCTTCAAATCTACAGATAATTATCTTTTTATGTCTTTAAGTCCTATGCCCATAAACGTAAAATTACGTTGGATGTTCTTGTTAGCCTTGAAAATCTACGTTGATCTTTTTAAAATAGCGATAATCGTTATTTGTGTTTTTAGGTGAATTATTATCTTTTATGTCTTTAAAAATTCTCTTTATATATTAGCTATATAATTCTTAATTATCTTTTAAAGTAATCGAATAATTACGTAAAATAATATGTCTTAAGTATTAGAAGAATGATCTCTTCAAGTATATTAATTGAGATTTCTCCAATCTTATTGTAAAATTCTCAATTCTTCAAGTTTTAGAATAATTACATTATGATGCGATCACATAATTAATCGTATTATGCAATCGAATAATTAATTTTATGATGTATTAAAATAATTATCTTTGCAGGTTTATTAATTACATAATTCTCAATTCTTCTCTCAGAGTATTCAAATAATTACATCTTCAAGTTATAAAATAATTATCTTATTATGAAATCGAATAATTACATCTTCGGGTTATAAAATAATTATCTTATTATGAAATCGAATAATTATTTCTTCGGGTTATAAAATAATTATCTTATTATGAAATCGAATAATTATTTCTTCAGACATTCAAATATTATTTATGATTTAACCAAATAATATTCCTATGAAGTAATTTAATATTATTCTCATCGAGTATTCGAACATTTATCTTCAATAATTAGAATATTAATGTCATCAAGTATTAAATTTTTTTCTCTTTATCTTATTATGTAATCTAATATTTATTTCAAGTTATAGAATAATTATCTTATGATGTAATTTAATATTTATTTCAAGTTATAGAATAATTATCTTATGATGTAATTTAATAATCTCTTCAAATTTTCAAATAATCATCTCATGATTGAATAGAATATTTGTAATGTGATTATTATATTTATTAGTTTATCATTCAGTAAACTATATTCAGGTATGTTCATCAAGCTGCTTTATATTTTATTATTTTGATTACATTGTCAAAGTATATATTCTTATAAAGTTAGACTATTTTATGTGCATTACTATTATATTTTGTCTGTTCTTGTTTTTTGTGTTCTCATTTTTAATGTTTGTAATCTATTGGCGCGTATCATTGAATTTCTATATATATCGTTATCAAAATAGTTATTTTGTCTACTTATTTTAAGTAGTTGTTGGAATGCTTCATAATTTACTCTACTTGGAAACTCTTCTAGATTTTGTCTTCTGACTATATTTATTCCTTCTATTAATTCTTGGTAATCTTTATCATTTGCATTTTGTATTAATTTTTGTAATTCATAATATTCCAGTAAAAGTACCAATTTGTCGAACAAATATTTTTTAAGTGTATTTTTTAAATCATAATATTCTTCCCATCTCAATTTTACTATATAATCTTCAACCGTTTCTTCTATATCACTAATATCATTAGTATTATCTTCTATATCACTAATATCATTAGTATTGTCATTAGTATTATCATTAGTATCATCATCTACATCATCTACATCAAAATATAAATGCAAAGATTCTCTTGAATCGCTGTCAATATTGTAAGGATTGTTAACATAATTTACATATGTTTTTCTGAATATGAAATTTAAAAAACCTATTAAAGATACCCAATCTTTTGTTGTAATATCTAAATCAATTATATCTTGATTGTACTCGAGATATTTATTATTGTAAAACAAAGTGTTAAAAAATGGCGAAGGTATAAGAAGTAAGGATTCCGTTGTGTAAATATTATTTTCTACTTTAATATTAACTTGTTTATTCATTTTATTATAAATATTTTTTTTACAATGAATATTTTTTCCACAATGAATATTTACTAAAAATATTTTTCCACAATGAATATTTACTAAAAACATTAAATCACATGATATTATCATGTAAAATATAATCCCAATAAAAATCTCAATTATCTTTGGTAAATAAAAACATATTATGTAAAAGAAAGTAAAATGAAAAACATAAGAAAAGGTTTTTGTAAATATATAAAATTATACTATATCATAATTATATTCTACAGTCGTCGCAATATTAAAATATATCTCTTTCTGAAATATATTTTATGTAATAAAAATTAGTGTGAAAATATATTAAATGAGCAAAATAAATTTCTCTCAAATCAATGGTATATATATAATTTTAATTATATATTTATCAATCCTAATTATATTTATATATGTTATTATATTTATATATGTTATTATATTTCTTATATATTTCTTCAAAATGAATTTTGCTTATAAAATATTAATTGTGAACTACATCAATTTATATTTACTCATAAAGGATAAATACTTAACAGTTTATTGGGTGTTATAGATTTTATACATTTTATACATAACAAGTGGGTAAAAAATTGTGTTAAACAAAGTAATATAAAAGCTAAAATACATGTTAATAATTATAAATTAAATACCACAAAAGAAATATTATGTTAACCTTTAAGATATAAATTATTATTTAACATGATATCTATTATTAAATATACTGAATATTATATAATATTGTTTGATATTAAACAATTCTCATAAAATTCATATAGCTTATACTATCCTTATCGGTCATAATAATCCTTATCTGTTACAATCTTTATCGGTTACAATTTTTATCGGTTATAATAATCTCCATCAGTTTTTTATAATATTTATAATTATCTATTTACATTATCTTGATTCTAATGCATAATTCTTGTATATTTAAATAATTTTGATAGATTTTTATAATCTTCATCTATTGGACAATCTGCGTCCATTTACATGATATTCTAGAAATCGATATATAAATTTAGTTATGAAGAAATATATGGATAATATAAAATGTTTATTGTTCTCTTTATGTAGAGTATTCTCGAAATATCTTTATTGTATCTTATTTGGAAATATATTTATCGTATCTCATTATTTGGAAGTATATTTATTGTATATTCTTGGAAATATATTTATCGTATATTCTTGGAAATATATTTATTGTATATTATTCTTGGAAATATATTTATTGTATATTATTCTTGGAAAATATATTTATCGTATATTCTTGGAAAATATATTTATCGTATATTCTTGGAAATATATTTATCGTATATTCTTGAAAAATATATTTATCGAATAGCATTATTGCAAAATTAGTATTTGTAAAGTATATTTATAATTACTTTTATAAATATCTAATACTTAAGTACATAAAGTAATTTAATTCTATTATTTTAGAAAATTACATTTGAAAATAGTGAACAGTTCCTCAAAAATTATCTAAAATATATAAATCAGCCTATTTTGCCTTGTAATAAATATTAAGTTTATTTTTTGTAATAACATTATAATTTACGGTTTGTGTATTTATCGATGGATTTATTATGGGGTGAAAAACTATATTATTTGTGTTATATTAGTTTCTTCGCAATTCATGATTAACATTTGAAACTACTTTATAAAAAAGATAAAAGTCAAATAAGATAAAATATTTCAATCTTAAGGATAATGTTATGAAAATAACATTTATTTGTTAATATAATGAAAATATTTGACAATTTGTATATTTTAGTCAACAATATTTAATGCCAGTATTTATTTTTGGTAAATAAAAAACATATATGAAAAGAGAGTAAAAAAAAGAAAATGTAGTAACAACCCAAATTAAAACGGAGATAATTTTTATGAAAATATTTTGTATTATTTTGTTAATATCTCGATAAATATAAATATTGGTATTAGTGTAAAGAAACATCTTGAAAATATGAAAAATCGGATAATTAATACCAGAAATAAAACCACAAAAAAAAAATGAACTTTCTCGTTAACACTGATCTAATTGTCAACAAAACCTTCTAAGAACAGATTTTATTAAAAATTGGGACGACATTGTCGTTGCAGGAGGACATATTATTGCAGCTATCAAAAACAATGAAGAAGCTTCATTATCTGGTGATATCGATATTTTCTTTGTCGGTAAAAAATTAACCAAAGAAAAAGTAATTCGAAAGATAAAAAATATTTATGAGTGTGTCACCGAATATTATCAACAAAAACCCAAAATTTGGTTGACCGATGATAATGTTACTCTTATGTGTCGAGGAAATAAGATCCAAATTATTACAAAAAGAACTTTTAATACAACATCAGAATTATTAAATTCTTTCGATCTTGACTGTTGTAGATTTGCTTTTGATGGTAAATCTATCGTCACTGTTAAGAGTGGTTCTGAATTTCTCACAGACAATAAAGTTAAAGTATATGGCACTAATGATGAAAATATTTTGCGTAATTTATCACATATAGATCGTTGTAAAGCTACCAAACTCCATAATAGAGTTATTAAATATCAAAATAGATATCAAATTATAGTAGAATATAGTGATACTCCTCATGAAGGTCTGTATCAGTTTAATTATGATGATGTTCATCCAGAAATTCAATCGGAATTCAAATGGCCAGGAAAAGAAATTTCATATGATGAATATATTGAACTCCTAGATTCTGATAAATTATTTGTTTTTTAGGTGTTCAATTAGCTTGTTTCTTCTTATATTAAACTAATGTTAGTTTAATATTAATATCATTAAACATACAAATACGAGATTTTGTCAAATGTAACTCGAAGACGATTTAACTTAAATTTTTATATCCATTAGCTAGATATAAAAATTTAAAACCAATCCGCTATGATATAATTTTACTAAATTATACCATATCCTTGAAAAATATTTATAATATTTTATTCTGGGAAAATATTTATCGTTAAGTATTCTATAAATATATATTTACAGATGTAAGGAAAATTAAATTTAGCGAAACAGGGAAGAGGTGTGCTAAATTTATCTATTTTATATAAATCCACTTTTTCTACCTTTATATTATAATAATATATTAAGTATGAAAAGCGAAATATGTGAAAATATGAATTCTCCAGATCTTTAAAATTTTTACCGACTAGATTATCATTCATAGCATATCCTGCTAATAAGAAATTTCTTCCAAAGATATAGAGATTTGATTCACTATGATAATATAAGTTTATAATATTTGTATAAATATTACAAAGCATTAATTTAACTTTCACATACATATTTATTATATATATATATGGATATGTAAAGACATAATTGTGTAAATATATGATTATACAATAGATTATTATATAAATAGATAAAGATTACTTTCAAACATGGATAACTATGATAATATTTTAACAAAATATTATCATAGTTAACGATTCAAAATAAATAGAATATATAATGACAATATTTTTACCTCTAAGTAATACAGAGATATGCTATTCTCTATTAAAAATAGTCTTTATATGAACTAAAATAACTACGAAAATACGTATATTGATATTACGATTAATAATATATAAATAAACCTATAATTATTCATTTTTATTAAGATAAATTAAAGTAAAATATAAGGTGGTGCATATAAGGTGGTGCATATAAGGCGGTGCATATAAGGTGGTGCATATAAGGTGGTGCATATAAGGTGGTGCATATAAGGCGGTGTATATAAGGTGGTGCATATAAGGTGGTGCATATAAGGCGGTGTATATAAGGTAGTGTATATAAGGTAGTGTACATATAAAATAATTTTAATATAATATAGGTTCAAAATTGAGAATTATGATAAAAAATTATAAAGAGAAATGAGTGAAGCACAAAAACAAAGCAGTGATAATTATACGAAGTCTAGAAATATAAAAATTAAGATAGAGGATAATATTTATTCAGTAGATAGATGTATACTGGAAGCTTCAGATTTTTTTAATGCGATGTTAAACGGAAAATATATGGAATCAAAACAAGATATAATAACAATTGATGATATTACAAAAAAAGAGTGGGAAATTATGATAGAATTATTATATTTGATAATGACTAAAACCTATATTTCATACTGTAAAAATATAAATGAATTCAATAAATATAATGATATTGGATACTATGTAGAAATATCAGATTACATTAAAAACTAATATTGAGAATTTATATGTAAATTGCAGAAGATTTTTGTTGGATAGATTGTGTGAAATTTTAGATACAAATATATATAATAGAAATATGTATGAGTTTAATGCTAAAAATTGGGATAATTTAGTACGAGGATTAGAAATAGTATCATGTGAAGATAGTATAAATGATATAATTCTTTCAATTAATACCTGTAATGAATTAAGAGAATTTGTTTTAAAAATTAGAGAAATATCGCCATGTCTAAATAATAACCACAAAATATGGAAAAATATTCTAAGTAATTTATGTACATTTTTCGAAATTATTTTCAAAGTTAATTTTGATAAAGCTTTCAAAGCTATTAAACTTGCTGATTTTTCACTCGATTATTATAATGATATAATATTTTTGATTCCTATAATGGAACACCGTAATGGTTGTATAGATATTAAACTTCTAACAGCACCCGAGTTATCATTTATAAAAAATCCCTATTTTTTGCGTCTATTTTGATCCATTTATTACTTACTTAACTATTCATACTCAACAAATCAATTTCATCGACTTTTTTATGAATCCAATGCTATTCTATTCATACTCAATCATAATAATTTATTGAAACTAATAAATAATCTAAGGTTTGGTATATATGTGTACAATACTTCTTAACAAATTTATCCTATTTTACAAAGTATTTTGCATCCAGTTAATAGGCTCGTATAATACTTAATTATATTTATAACAATGCGATAGGAAACAAATTTATAGAATTCATTTTATTGTTCATGTAATATTTATCATGTAATATTTATTATTTTAAATATTTCAATTGTTATAATTTAATCTAGATTAAATTATAAATTTTAGATATGTTTGATGAAATATTACAAACAAATAATATTATAAGAATTAATAGTGAAAAACCTCGCAAATTGTAATATCTTAGTTTATCAAAAATATAAATGTATATTGAACAAATATAGGTTATTGTAACTTTATCATACAACAAATATATAGCTGATATTTGAAAATATAACTGTCTGAAATATTTTTATAATGGGAAGCTAATAAGGGGAAATATTTATATTAAGTTTATTTGTTTAGCAAAAATACGATTTGCTAGTTGGTCTAGTTGACTATAATTCATTTAATCTATCTGTATATTGAGATAATACAAGCGTTTTATAATTAATGTTGTTAAAATAATTATTTGGCTCGCTTATAATTATATACTGTCAAATTGTAATGAATATAACATGGATTAAAATTCTTTTACATATATCTTCAATATATGCTGAATTAAATTCTGATATTTTATTATTTATTATTTATTAAAGCTACAGAACTAATAAATATTTATCCAATATATTTAAGTATTTGATATTCGCCTCATGTCATTTTTATGATAAAATTCCTAAATCTTTCGTTATATAATAGCACGTTTTGTCTGTTTTGTTGATTATAACTATAATGAAACATATTTTAGATTTTGTATCTGGTCTCGAGGATTATTAAAATAATTTATATAATAATAACCATTCTTGTGTACTAATATCTAACACTATGATTCCTTGATTATATTCTTAAAAATTAAGAATTATAAAACAAATTGGCAAAAAATGGAGAAACTATAACATTCAACTTTAAAATTAATATAATAAATTAATATAATAATTTATTATAACATTCAACTTTAAAATTAATATAATAAATTATTATATTAATCTTATATAGTAAATTATTATATTAATCTTATATAGTAAATTTAATGGATGTTTTTATATTTATACAAAATAATCCATGATTTTATAATAAATTTGATATTATATTATTTATGGAACAAATTATGTATTAGTAATATTTTGTAAAATGTCGTTAATATAAGATTTTGCACTATTAATTCTTATAATATGATTTCTTTGTGATATTTCATCGAACATATCTAAAATTGATTGTTTAATAATATTATAAGATATATCATTATATACATATTTTTTAATTTGTAAATAAAGGAATTGCATATCTTCATTTTTACGTGATGAATAATCAATGTCAAAATAATTATTAATATTTTGTACATAATCGGTATTATTTAGTAAATTGTTAACATTATAATAGTTTAGTATATATTCTAATAATATACTTATAATATTACCACCAATATAACGTATCACTAATGTTTTTGTTAAATTTAAATTATAAAAAAAAGAAATGCATTCAATATCAATTTCTTTTATTTTATGCTCAATAATTGAGAAATCTATTGTATTTATATTAGTAATATTTTTTATATACCATTCAATACAATTAAAAGCTTTTTTATTTACACATCTGGATATTATATATTGCTTTTGTTTTATTTTTTTAACATTTTCCCTATTAAACATTTCAGTAAATCCGTAATCTGGTAAACCATTTATATGTGTTAATTTTTTCAATAAATTAACATCATCAATTTCAAAAACAAAATCATACATATATTCTTCATCAGAATTTTTCATAAAAAAATTCTTAAAAATTTTGAAAAATTCATCATCCAAATGCCTGATTTTATATAAATCATTTATATTTATATATGTTGCCACATTGTTCAATAGATAAAAATAACATTCTTGTGATACGTTGCATTTTATTTTTTTTATTATTTCCATTTTTATTGCTATATTAATTTTCTGTCAAATTCAATATAATTTATATAAATTATACTATATTTATATTCTTAATAACAATATATATCTTCTTAATGTATATAGCACCCTTCTGTAACTATATATATTATCAACTTTATTTAACTTTAATTATCCTAAATCGTAAGTTAAAAATCTCGCGAACCTTAAATTTTATGTCGACCCTTTTTAATATAACCATTTGTATAGTTATCTATTTTTGTAAGTTTTTGATATAATATTTCAGTATTTATTATATCCTTATATAATTATTAATCAAGATACTAAATATCGGGGTATTTACATCAATAAATGTAAACAACTTTGAAGATATCGTAAATTTTAAGTATATTAGCTATAAGAATTTTTAGAAAAATTTTCGGACTATATCTATTGTAGGAAACTGGTTTTACATATTTTATTGTATTACTTTTATATATTCTTATAAAACCATTATCTAAATATACACTAAATATATTATATTAAGATAATGTAAACTAGTCGGTTTGTATAAATATAGATAAATTTTGAATATATCTCCCTTCTTTGCAAAATTAAATAGAAAAAATAAATTTAGATTTAGATAAATATAACCCGTATTAAATACTACATGATTTTTATATTTATATCATTTTCGTGTTTATTAAATCTTTGTTATAATATCATATTAATTTCTCATAAACTCGTAATGTTTATAACAATTTGTATAATATTTTATTGCGGTTGTACCTAAAAACAAAAATAATATAGATTGTTATTTTCAGAACTGTTTAAGTTGAATTTTAGTGTATTGGTAGTTTTTAATTCTATAAAATTAATGAAACTTTCATCAAACAAATTATTTTATTGCCTCATAATACAATAATTTGGAACATTAAACTTATATAGGCCTAGATAGTAAAATATATTTTATAAATTTCTTAACATTTTACTCATTAAAGTATTTATTTTAGTTAAACATATTTATATAAATTAAACAGTTTAATAAATTATAAAAGATATAAAATATATGATATAAAATATATGATATAAAATATATGATATAAAATAAAGTATTAATGTTTATTAATACTTTATAAATTAGCACAATGAAAATCAATACAAGAAAATATTGTGTTGTTAAATATAAAATTACTTTATATTTTTTCTTGTATTAATTAGCACAATGAAATCAATACGAGAAAATATTGTGTTGTTAAATATAAAATTACTTTATATTTTTTCTTGTATTAATTTGTGTATTAAATCATCGCATGGTATTCTTATATTATCCTTATAAATAATTGACAATGTATCTATATATTTATCAACAATACTAGAAAATATATTAGTCAATAATATATCGGCTAAATACGCGAACTTTTTATGATTTTTTTTGTATTTTTTCTTATTGTTAATGAATCCGCCCTTGGGATCTTTCATATTCTTTGCTGAAACTAACATATCGTAATCTTCGTCTTTTAATGACATAGAACTATTATCTATTAATTCAGCTAACTCCTGAATAGTATATCTCCTTGAACCTAACTCATTTTCATCTTCGTCTAATATAATATTAAAACTGATGAATCGATCAACAAAATTATAGTATGATAACAGAACAAAAAAGTAATATAATAAAAGAGGGTAATTAATGTACTTGTCAAAACTAAAACTATATCCCAAATGAAATCGCCATTTTTTATTATATAGATAATAAAAAGGTACAGTTTCAATATCTGAATAGGGATCAAAATCGGGATCTGAAAAACCATCATTTTCAGGAATATCCATTTTTTGTTTCAAAAAATCGTATGTAAGATATGGTAAAATATTTTCATTTATTTTAGGGTTTTTTATATAAAAATACTTATCAAAATATTCATTCCATAGAAATTCTGATATTTCATATCCTATACTTTGTACCATCATTTTGTCTGAGAATACCATTAGAGATATTAAATCTTTTATGGTTATATTATCAAATTTAAGTGTTTTTACTTTTATTCCAGTATATTTTTTCATACATTTTAAAATACTACCATATATGTAATTTATATATAATTCCCATGTATTTGTATCAACATCGTATATTTCAATGGTTTTATTTTTACTGTCATTGAACTTTTCGTTGAACATATGTCTTATAAAATCAGATGTAAACATTACCATTGAATTTAGTTTGTATTTTTTATTTTCTACTATTATATTTATATCTTTTGTTCCATCAAAATAACTATTTTCCCATATATTCATGTTCATTTTTAATCAAACATATTTTTTTTTTAGTATAAATTTTATGTTAGCTTACACATAAATCAAAAATGACTCTTTTTATTTAAAATAATATACTTTTTTTGGGTAAATTGGTAATCCTTTTTACATCTAAGTAATACCAGTAATATACGATTACTCATATTACATTTACTTTAATTTAACGACTTCCTTAAAAGTATAATAAATTTTTATAATGTCGTATACACAAAATTTTATTTAAGAACTTAGTAAGTTTTGAGAAGAAGTTCATGGTTTTCTACGAAAACCTAGCTCGGTTTCAAAGAAACCTTGAAGAAGATACGTTGGTGAAAATCTTATTTTAGACGATACAATTATATTTTTATTCATTATAGGAAAGAATATAAGGAAATATTTTATTATTCTGAATAACGTTTAATATATTATCTGTAATACAATTATTATATTTACTTTATTTACAATATTATTATATAAACCTTAGTTTATCAATTATCAATTATCAATTATCAATTATCAATTATCAATTATCAATTATTAATTATTAATTATTAATGTGTTTGTTGTATGATAACATAAAAACTTTAAATATTATATGGATACTGAATAATATAACAATTATAGCCGTTTAATAAAATAGCTTGAAATAATACAATATATTCCAAGTGTCTATATAATATTCTTAGAAATATTATAATATCCTTGGAAAATATTATAATATTCTTGGAAAAATATATTTATCGTATTCTCGGAAAAATATTTATCGTATTCTCGGAAAAATATTTATCGTATTCTCGGAAAAATATATTTTTCGTATTCTCGGAAAAATATATTTATCGTATTCTCGGAAAAATATATTTTTCGTATTCTCGGAAAAATATATTTTTCGTATTCTCGGAAAAATATATTTTTCGTATTCTCGGAAAAATATATTTTTCGTATTCTCGGAAAAATATAGTTGTCGAAATAAGTAAAATTAAATTTGATTATTTTGTAAAATATAATTTAGCAAAAGAGGGAGAGATGTGCTAAATTTATCTATTCTTAGATAAATACTCATTTTACCTTATATGTGGTAAAATGTTAATTATAATAATATAATAATATAATAATTATACTATTTCTATATTTTAGATCGATATATTTTATTGTCTTACGTTAAAAATCGGCTAATTAGTGATATATTCATCTTTTTATGCTTAATATACAATGTTAATCATATACAATGAGAACAAGATAAATATATTAATTATATAGTTGAATGTTATTCAAACTATAAATGCAAAACAAGAAAAATATACAAAACTAATATTACAAGCTATATCTTTAATCTACTTCTTGGTAAAAAATTTTTCTTATTAATTGATATTGATAGACGGAAAACAAGTCTATATGATGAATAATTTTAGGTTTAGGGAAAGATCTTTTTGTTTATCAATATTGAGTACAATGAGGTTATTTTATTATTTATAATTCATATAAATATAATTTATTTCGGTTAATTATACATTATATATAATATATAATTACATTAGAGTAAAAAGTGTCGTATTATCTAAAAATAGATAAATATAGCACACCTCTCCCCTCTTTTGCTAAATTATATTTTCCAAAATCATTAAATTCAATTTTACTTATTTTTATAATTCTGACTATTTCTATAATTGTTTCCCATAACTAAGAATATTTTAATCCTTGTATATTTATTGAATTCTTTTGGCCATAAATCTTTTCTCCACGGTTATAAATCTTTTCTCCACGGTTATAAATTTTTTCTCTAGGATTATAAAAAATTTCCCCTAGGTTATAAATCTTTTCTTTATAAATAATAGAAACTTTCCATAAATAGCAATATCTTTATTAAATAATAGAAACTTTCCATAAATAGCAATATCTTTATTAAATAATAGAAACTTTCCATAAATAGCAATATCTTTATTAAATAATAGAAACTTTCCATAAATAGCAATATCTTTATTAAATAATAGAAACTTTCCATAAATAGCAATATCTTTATTAAATAATAGAAACTTTCCATAAATAGCAATATCTTTATTAAATAATAGAAACTTTCCATAAATAGCAATATCTTTATTAAATAATAGAAACTTTCCATAAATAGCAATATCTTTATTAAATAAAGATATTGTGGAATTAATATATAATATTTACCATTCTCTTGATATTTATACATATGCTATTATAATACAAATTGTATAGTAATTATCGGATATAATTATCGGATATAATTATTGTATTGTGTAAACTATATTTATATGTACTCTTAAGTATAAATATAGTATTCTTGAGAAACATAATCATATGGTATTCTCAAAGTATTCATCATATCATATTCTTGGAACATTTATCATATTGTATTCTAATATCATTTGTTGTATAGTATTTTTAAAGTACGTTTATCATATTGTATTCTTAAAGTATTTTTATTGTATCCTATTATTAAAGTGTGTTTATCGTGTTCTCAAAGTATTATTTATTGTATCGTATTAGTAAACTATTATTTATTTTATCGTATTCATAAAGTATTATTTATTGCATGGTATTCGTAAAGTATATTTATCGTATTCGTAAAGTATATTTATCGTATTCGTAAAGTATATTTATCGTATTCGTAAAACATTAGTATTCGTAAAGTATATTTATCGTATTCGTAAAGTATATTTATCGTATTCCTAAAACTTTAGTATTCGTAAAACATTAGTATTCGTAAAGTATATTTATCGTAAAACATTAGTATTCGTAAAGTATATTTATCGTAAAACATTAGTATTCGTAAAGTATATTTATCGTAAAACGTTAGTATTCGTAAAGTATATTTATCGTAAAACGTTAGTATTCGTAAAGTATATTTATCGTAAAACGTTAGTATTCGCAAAGCATATTTATCGTATTCGTAAAGTATATTTATCGTAAAGTATATTTATCGTAAATTCGTAAAACATTAGTATTCGTAAAGTATATTTATCGTAAAGTATAGCATTCTCAAAAATATATAGTTCATCGTTCTAACAAATATAATTATAACTTTGCCCCATAGTATATACTATAAAGACGACAAAAATATAGTTATATCAGTAAAGTATATTTATTGTATTCTCAAAGTATGTAGTTTCTTGTTCTCATAAATATTTATCGTATAACATTCTTGGCAAACATATTTATCGTATAGTATTCTTGAAAAACATATTTATTGCATGGTATTCTTAAATATATTTATCATAAAGTATTTATGGCATCGTATTTTTGACACATTTATGGGTTTAAGGAGTATATTACAACCGCATAAGATAATAATAAAAATTGAATTTAATGATTTTAGAAAATATAATTTAGCAAAAGAGGGGAGAGGTGTGCTATATTTATCTATTTTTAGATAAATTCTTTTCGACTATAATAACACTATAATAATTGTGCTATTATAGTGTTATTATAGTGTTATTATAGTGTTATTATACCTATAATAATTTAAAGTTCATGAATTTTATTAAAGTGGAGTTATCTTTATTTTGGATAATTTTATAACAAATTCAAAATAATTATACAAAAATAAGTTATATTTATGTATAATTAACGATATTTATGTCTAAATACATGTAATATTTATATATTCTAACTACATAGTATTTATATCTTTCAAGTTTACAATGTCGATTGTATATTTTCTTTTATAATGTACTATTGAAAATTAACTGTTCTCCTATATGATTTCTCAAATTTTTGAAAGAATTAAGTACTGATAATCTATTAGATTATTAGTTAAACTAAATATAATATGAATATTTATCGAATAGAATCTTTAATATTAAAAGGTAAAGAAAGAGGTCATGTTTTCTATTTAATTCCTTAAGTGAAATGATAATTGATTTTTATCTATTTAGAGATATGAATAATAGATAAAAATAAAGTACAATATAATCCACTAAGGTTTATTTATATCAGAAATTACATCCGATAAATCAGGGTCAAAGAATTTGTAAGAAAATATTTCTTATTGATAAACAATAAAAAATAAGAAATATTTAGGATTTTAATGATATTTTCTTTAAATTTCTTGAAAAAGAATATTTACTGTAAGATGAAAGTATATTATTGAAAAGAATTTTACATATTTTATAGCAATAAATATTTTAGAAAAATGATAAATATATACCCGCAATAGATATATATTTATAACAAGGTAAAAAGTGTCATATAATATAAAAAATAGATAAATATAGCACACCTCTCCCCCTCTTTTGCTAAATTATATTTCCAAAAATCATTAAATTCAATTTTACTCATTTTGTATTTATCAAGTTATAGATATTTTCTTTATAAAGAGAAGATATTGACATAACTATAATATTTATCCTTTGGTATTCTCAAAAATATGTTTATTACATTCAAGTACATTTATCGTATTGTATTCTTAAAATATATCGTATTGTATTGTTAAGTATATTTATCTTTCTTAAAGTTTGTTTATAGTATTACCAAAGGATGTATTCAAATAATTTTTATTGGTTCAAATAAATGTAGTAGATTCAAATAATATTTTATCCATTCATAGAATAATTGTCATAGCTTTATATGAACCTTCTGTTTGTATGATGTTCATCTATTTACATGGTATAAATCTATTTATATGGTGTTCCATATGTTTATATGGTGTTCCATATGTTTATATGGTGTTCCATATGTTTATATGGTGTTCCATATGTTTACATGGTATTCATCTATTTACATGGTATTCATCTATTTACATGGTGTTTCATATGTTTATATGGTGTTTCATATGTTTATATGGTGTTTCATATGTTTATATGGTGTTTCATATGTTTATATGGTGTTCCATATGTTTACATGGTATATATATGTTTATATGATATAAATCTATTTATATGGTGTTGATCTGTTTATATGGTATAAATCTATTTATATGGTGTTGATCCGTTTATATGGTATGTATCTGTTTTAAGAGGTTTTCAACAAATACAATGATTTGCTGTAAATTTTCAGTGATTAAAATTGTTATAAATAAACCATACTTATTATACGAGAATAATAGCACAAATATTCAACAGTAAATCAAATATCTTAAAAATATTGCGTATGATATAATGGAAAGATTGAATTATTTATTAAATTTACAATTGAGACAGTTGGATATTAGTTGGATATTTTATAATTCATCGAAAAATAAAGATCAGTAATTTTGCTTTATATAGTTACTTTTATTAATAAAAATTATTATTGAATAAAGTAGTAAAATATTAAGTTTGTTATTGAGTTAAATATTTATTTTGGTTTAATATATAATTATATGAGTACTATAGAAAAATGGATTTTTGAAAATAAAATAATAAAATAAAATATGACAACAATTTCGGCTACAAGTAAAAATGATAAAGCGATAAAAACTGAGGTCAATAAAAAAACCGAAATTGAATTTTTAGATAATTTGGAAGATGGTGCAGATATTAATTTTTTTCTTGAATGTAATAATGCAAAAATACATAAAATAATTATGAAGAAATCTATGGATACTATAGATAATAATGATAATGATAATAATATTGATAATATTGATAATGATAATTATTTATATGACGAAAATACAAATAAATTATATCACAAAGAAATAAGATATCCTGAATATTTTGAGTATTTGAAATCTGTCGAGAAATTTTTAGAACATAAAAATAGAAGTTTATTATATAATGAAGATAAGATAATATATCCATGTAGCTACATTAACATTGAATATAATTATCCAAATTATAATACAGTTACATTCAAAATTAGAGCAAACGATAATATGAGTGGATTTACAACCAAAGAATTAGCGGATAAAATAATAAAATATTATCATATGTTATATATGGTAAATTATGGCTATAATTTTGATAAAGGTGTATTTTCATCTACCAATCCATCCTATATTTTCCATTATTATCCTGATTATGATATTTATAATGGTATAAGTGGACTAAAATATTCCAAAAAACTTGACACATGGAAAGTACAAATGACTTCTCATATACAAATGTAAATATATTTACTATTATTTATTACAATAAATATATTTACTACTATTTATTACAATAAATATATTTTATAATATTTATTACAATAAATATATTTCATAATTGTAATACGTTCCTCTCCATATTCTATTTAAATAACAATATATTGTATTTGTGATTTTATTCCAAGATAACTAAATATAGTATAAAACTATTTTAATAATATTATAAGTTATTTCATTTTATTTTAATTAAAAATTATATTACAATAAAATTAATAGAGTACGGCTACAAATATATCATCAATATTAATAATACGATATTATTATCCAGAATACATCTATAAAAAACATTATTTATCACAATGTGACAATTGTCATGGATATAAATTTGTGTCGAACAATGACAATCCACATATTTTATTTTTTATTAATTCGTATTTGTTTTATTTTTTACATTAATATATGTAATTTTATTAGAATAATCTTTATAAAATTTTTGTATATGATTTCTGGGTTGTTACAAATATATTTTTGTCCATGTACGTTGTTATAATTATAGTATCTCATTCCAATATGCAATTTTTCCATTCAGAAATCTTTTTTGTGCATTTGACAGTTTTATGTTTGTAATCTTATATTTAAGTTGGATGTTAAATTATTAAAATATTTCTTTTAAAAATAATAAAAGAAACATAAAAATAAATATATAATTTATCAATAATAGACTTATTATATTTTCAAATACACATACTGTAATAATATTAACTATTTTGTATTCAAATGTTGGAATTATTGCTAATATATACTTGTATAATTATGATAGTTATAACATTCATATTAATAAATCAGATATTGAAGATATTACGGTGTTAAATTGTTTAATAGTAAGAGATACTATATATTTAATAACCAAAGACAAAGATTCGAAACTGTATTTTACATTTAGTTCTTATAGTGAAAAAAATAAAGATAAAGATTGTGTAAAACAATTTTATTTCATAGCGATATATCATTTATTCTCGAACGATTGTTAAAATTATACGATAACAATCAAATAATAATTGATAGTTTGTTAGAATATTTAAATTATAGAACAAGTTAAATGGTTAAATATTCCAAAATATACTTTACTAATTAAATAATATATTATTTAATTAGACCGTTCTATTATCTCTTGATTAAATATAATTGAAATATTATCCTTATAAAGGTTGATAGTATTCTTATTGATAATATCTGGTAAAATTTGATGTTGATTACTATTTTAGTACAATATAATGTAGAGAATTTATGACAGAAATCACTTAAATAATATGGTATGTATTTTTACTTTTATTTTATAACTTTCTTGAGTAATGTGCCCATTTTGAACATTAAATGTATATTGTGCGACAAAAATATTTTCCTTCTTTAGAATAAACCTTTTTCTAAAGAAGAAGACTAATATTTGAATAATATGGTCTTTTATAAATATGTTTACTATTTATTTAAACAAATAATGCAAGAAAATATTTCATAAATATCTTATTCTGATGCATTAATTAGTTCTATTCTAATATTTCGAGAATAATTTTTAATGTTAGATATGGTGCAATGGATTATGGGCTTAAGTAAAATAATTTATGATAGTAACCGGTTACTATCATAAATTACTTAATTTTAGTATTATGTTATCTCAATATACTATTTTAATTCATAATAAGTCAACCTAGTTTGGTTAATAAAATGAAAAATAAAATGATCTATAGTAATGGAATAGTATTCTGTATTATTGTTCATTTTATTTTTGGACCACGATAATCCAGTTTTTTCACATAATCCAATAAAATCATCGTGATAACAGTTCGATAGATAAAAATATAACGAATGCATAAAGGAATAATATTTCATAGATAAAATATCATCGTGTGATGGGGAAGTTCCAGGATTTTTTTTCTTCCAAAAAAAAAGTGCTATTTCATATTCTTGGTATTTTAATATATTTGAATTTGACATAATGGCTTGATATAGTCTACTTTGAAATATATGTTTTGCTGATATTATATTATTTGGATTTGCAGCAATTACTTGATCTAAATTTGATCTGAGTGTATGATTAGGCGGTATAATGTTCATATTATCTGTTTTAATATAGCATCTTGATACAATGTTAGTTTGTATATATGTTTTAGGGTCAATATTAATACTATATTCATTAAAATCATCGTCCTTTCGCATATTAAAATTATATTTTTTTCCTATATTTTTTATCATTTTTTTATTATTAGTGACTACTACATCCAAAAAGTCACTAATATTTTTTTCTATTTCTTTTGATGTTAAATTGGAATTATTTTCTCTAAACCATTCGAATAGTTTATTTATACATTTTTCGTAGTTACCTTCTGCATAAAAACAATCACTTATATGCCCATCATAAAAATCGTCAACTTCCATTTTCTATTTCCTTCTTCAATAATATAATTTTCATATATTCATCTTTTATTTTATCGTTCTCTTTTGTATTATTATCGTTCTCTTTTGTATTATTATCATTCTCTTTTGTATTATTATCATTCATCTTTTATTTTATCGTTCTCTTTTGTATTATTATCATTCTCTTTTGTATTATTATCGTTCTCTTTTGTATTATTATCATTCTCTTTTGTATTATTATCATTCTAATAATTGATAAAAGTAAATATCTATATTATTAAAAAATGATAAATAATATAAACTCTAAAATATGTACCTTTTCTCAACTATGTAGCTGTACAGCTAAAAAATTTGAAAATAATACAAATATACTTTATGAATTAAGTAATGATATAGCTCTTATTATATCTGAATATAATAAAATGAATTTTTTAACTGTCACTTCACAGCCGGGCGGTGAAAGTATTAATAATATGTATAAATCTGAATATCATTCTCATAAAGAAAGAACACCCGAGAACATTTTATGCAAAGTTATAAGAAAACAACGTCCTTATATTCGGGGATATATGAAAAAATCTATGGCTAATTTTATTTATAAACAATTACAACATGAAGAACATTTATTTGTTAGAACTACTGATAATAATTTTCCCTTTCCATTTGATATTAAATTCGCATCTGTCAATTTTCTTAACGATTATCCCATTCTTACTGAATCTGTTGACTGGTCTAATATAGAAGAAACTAAAAATATACCAGATGCTGACTGGTCATTCGATTTAAAAGTCCCATTACACCGCTCTTTCGACTTATTATTTGGTGCACAATATCCTAACATTATTTCTACCGATATTGTGGAATTCGATTTAATCGATATTAGATGGCATAATAATTCATACATTTGGTACACTTTATTAAAAATTATTAAAAATTATTATACTTCCCCTTTTATCTTACCAAACTAACTATTTTATATGCTTAAATCTTTATATTTACTATTCATTAATCTTACACTGTTCACTTTTTAAACCATTATATTTTTCCCTTATTTTTTATTTCTATCAAGTGTTCATATTATTTTGTTTTATTTTATCTATTATATCCTACTACAAAATAGTTTAAAAACTATTCCATCTTTGTTGGAATTATTTATGGTTTGACAAATATTTTCTGTTTAAGTTCCATAATTTAACAAATTTTTCTGTTGAAGTTTATAGTTGAACAAGTATTTTGCTATTGAAGTTTTCTAGTAGAATAAACGTTTCTTAGCTGAATATTATAGTTAAATAAAAGTTTTTCAGTTGAAATATTTCCTGAAATACTTATTTTTATTCATAGTGATTATTAAATTAGTTTAATAATCACTCTATAGATATTATTTAATAACCATAGTTGGATAGATTATGACTATTAAAATAATAAGCACAATGCAATAAAATTTAATTTTATTATAGACTATATTATATAATAAATGGAAGATGATATTATAGAAATAATAGAAAGAGTTGTTACTAAAGATGGTATACGACCAAATATATGTACTGGTATGTATGAATTCAAAAATGTAAATTGGGAAAATATAGATAATGACATGTATGTTGAATGTTTAGGAGCATATATTCCTGAATTTTTACATAAAGAAAAAGATGAATATGAAAAGAGAGTATTATTAATGTTACCTATCGAATATGATAATTCAATGAATGTATGCAAAATACAATATTGGGAAAATGCATCAATTAAAGAAGAAATTAAGGGATATTCAGATAATTTTTCATATAATAGAAAATAAATATAACTATTGATATATAAATCATTACTTAATTTATTAAGTAAAAGTTACGGTTCTGATTATATTAATATTATAACTATATTAATATTATAATATTAATTATATGAAAAAATAACTTATATAGTGTATATTTGATATGATATATTAAAGAAGTTATTTTAATGGAAGAACATAGATATTATGAATGAAGTTGTATGGATTTGATATTAAAAAGATAAAAAAGCAGTTAAAGAGAATTAATTTGTTGTTTGTCTAATAATTCTACAGCACGTTGTTCAAATGAAGTGAATGGTACTGAACATGAATAACAATCAGAATCTAGATTCAAAGAAATAGTATTTTTGCAACTTGTAAAGTGTATATAGAGATTACCTTTGTTACATTTTACAACCTTTCTTACTAATTTAAACCCATAAATGTCATTTATGAAGTTTGATATATCGTTTGTATTTAGTTCAATATATTTATATCCTTTTCCATGAGATCTAATACCAAATGAATCATGACGAAGTTCAACCGAATAGTTATCTATAATAAGACAAGGATAATCACCGTTACAAATTAAGTATTCCCACATTTTGAGATATCTGTAATATTCTAGATAAGAAGGGAATATACACAATACATCGTTATTATTGCCAGTATACCAAGATTTAATAAGTTTTTCTAACCAATCTGGATCTAAATCAACGTCACATATAGTCATATCTATAATATCTCTACAATGAGGAATCATAGCCTCAAAATATCCAGAATATTTAATTAAGATCTTCTTATGTACTTTTAACTCCATATTGTTATATTTAACGGTAATATCAGAACCATAACCAGTATTATAGAATATTTCATAAAGACTCATTTTTTGAATTAATTTGTGTAAAAATAATTCAAATATGGATAAGTATAATTTTAAAAATGAGAAATCATAAAATATAAGTTTAGATTGTACAATAAATTGAGGATGTAGATATAAAAATCATCATAATCTTCAAGTATTATAACGATTTCTTCAAGTTTTATTATAATTTCAAGTATCATAATCTTCAAGTATTATAACGATTTCTTCAAGTTTTATTATAATTTCAAGTATCATTATAATATATCACAAACAACTACTGTAATTAATATTAGTATCTATTCGTTCATTAAATTTTTAAATGTTATATTAAGCTAAAATATATCAACATAACTAAAAATAAAGATAAAGTGTAATTAACAATAAAATTTACTTTATTTGGGTTCGTAGAATAATAAAATATTTTTGTAATGTATCTATAAAGTTTTATAAAGTTGTGATATTTGTATAAAAAGAGTATCTATACTATCATGAAATATATTTATTATATTTAAGAAAAAATATTTATAAAAAGAAGAAAATTTAGATAATATAATGTTGAGCAAATATATTGTGTAATATAATAAATAAATATTTCCATTTGCGGAGGCAAATATTTGTCAACAATAGAACGATAAAATCTGTAAATTTCAAATAGAATACTACAAAAATAGATTATTGAAAGTTATTAAATAGTACAACTATTTAATAATACACTAATATTATAAAGTACAACTATTTAATAATACACTAATATTATAAAGTATATTTAAAAATATTAATATACTAATTATCTAAATACTATAGTAATGTTTTTAATACCAAAGGATATATTAGTTATGTAAAATACTAATTTTATATCTGTAATAAAATCAATTTTCATATAATAATGCTTAGCAAAAGAATATAATTAAAGAACTTAACAAATAATATCACGAAATAGAATAATATCATGAAAGACAATAATACCATGAAAGATAATAATACCACGAAAGATAATAATGCCATGAAAGATAATAATACCATGAAAGATAATAATACCACGAAAGATAATACCACGAAAGATAATACCACGAAAGATAATACCACGAAAGATAATACCACGAAAGATAATACCACGAAAGATAATACCACGAAAGATAATAATACCATGAAAGATAATAATATTAAAGTACTTATCAAATAATATTATAAAAGAGTATAAATATTAACTTAAAATTTATTATTCTGTAATCATATTGTCCAATAAAAATGTTAGCACAATATATGTTCAAAACAGAAGATGAAAATAGAAGAGAACAAGAAAGAAAGATAATGGAAGAAAATTTGAGAAGACAAATATTTTTGAGAGATAAAAAACTCAAAGCAAAAGTTTTGGATATCAACGAAGAACAATATGGAAAAATTGCCTCTGATGAAATTAAATCTATATTGATACAATACGGATCACCTAAACTAGAAATTGATGATTATATAATAATACAACGTCAAAATAGTCCAAAATTATATTTTAGAGTAGCTGATACAAAAGTATTTTATACAAAGAAGCAAGCCTTACAACAACTTTATTCATGGTTTAATTATTATATAAAATGCATTAAAAGAGATTTAGGTATGATAAGAAAAGAATTGAAGCGAGAAATTGATATGATAATGAATGGAGGATCTATGTTATATGTCAGATTTTCTAAAGAATGTATTTATAATTAAGCTGATATATTTAATTATACTATTTTTCTATTACTCGACAAGATTTTATTCAAATAATATAATTTTATGGTAATAAAGTATAAAAATTATAATTTAACATATTTGGAATACATATTGTATTTTAAAAATAATAAGGCAAGTAATAAGCCTTACATTTTTTATACAACTTATAAATCTTATTAGATATGTTATAATCAATAATATTAACTAACTGATAAGTCTTATTATTATTTAGTTATAATTACTGAATTAATATTAACAATGAAAAAATTTTATTACACATTACGAATCGTGAAATAAGTGAAGATGATCAATAAATAATAGAAAGAATTGTTATTGAAGACAGTATACTATTAAATATATCTAATTGAGTGTAATTTGTAAAATATATATAATAAAATACATGTGAAATATTTAGGAGCATATTCTTTATTTTATGAAAATAAAGGATATGATGAATACTATATTATAGTATTACATAATATAGTAATGAGTATAATATAGTATTACATAATTATGTAATGAGTATAATATAGTATTCAATAGAAAATTGACAATTGGGGATAGTGTAAAATAAAGAAATAGATACATATTGAGATAATGTTGCTATAACGGAAAATGAATAGGAATTATGATATCTAAAATTATGGTATTAATATAGGTTTAGTAAAATTATTTAAACTATAATTAGAGTAAAATTTATGTATTATTATAATAATATATATATATAATAATATAAGGAATAGAAGATATATGTAACTATAACATGGATAAATTTTTCGTATTGGACTATACAAAAACATTATATAGAATGATTTTATTGAGTGTGTAATAATTAGATGACTAGTGATATATGAGGTAAATGGTATTGTAGTGAACATAGATATACTAGGACTATAAAAACTATTAATATGATTATACAAATGTATAATATTTTGTTGTAATTAACAATAGAGATATAATATTTAATTTCTATTATTAAACAGAAAAATATTATATATAATATGAAAATTGTTGTCTTATTCTTGTATTTCTGTGATTAAGCTGAGATGATAACCAATTATAGTAAGAAGATAAAATGGGTACAATGTTATTTTTTTGTATATTATTTTTATCAGCTTTTTGATGATCAATTCTTGGCAATAGATTAAAAGCGCATAAAAAAACATTTTCAGATAATATAGCCGATTTATCACCTATTTGGTTTGAATTTCTGATAAAATGTTGTATATCAACACCTAAAATAGTATGTTGTTCTTCTAAATTAGAAAAATTTTTAAACACAAGAGATGATTCGAACCCCATGATTGTATATCCTCTAAATTTAGGATTTGGAATAGGTTTAATATTATCAAGAAAAGAATAGTTAGGATCTTTTTTATAAAATCTATTTCTATCATCCACTAATGCTTCCAAATCTTGTTTTCTATAATGAAGTTCATGTATTAATTCATGGGCTAATATAATTGATTTAGGTTTAAAACATGTTACAATATTTAGGTTTAATAAACCGTTGTAATATTGGTATATAATATTATCAGAAGAATTAGAGTTAATTTCTATAAAATTATCAATCGAGTGTCGAAAGTTAATTTTCCCACTTTTAATACTAATCGACATATTATTGTCAGGTATTTTTCTAAAAATATATACTAACTTAATGAGTTCTTTTAATAACACTCTTCCGGGCTTTACTTGTAATAATATTTTAATATCTTCATAAATATCTTGTTGAAATATATAATCACCATCTATTGAAAAAATTTTTTTATCTTTTATTTCTGCCATCATTGTATCAATTTTATTACTTCTGTCTTTGACTTTTTGATGAACTAAATTCTCAAAGTAATCCGTATATTTATTTATGTAATCTTGTACATTAATTTTAAGATAATCTATACTTGTGAACATATAAATCTTTTTAATTTAAAATTTATATATTATATATTTAATTTTTTACTGGATTAATGTATATTATATGTCAGATATTAAATAGGCGAATAAATAACTAACCTAAAACTAAAAATTCAAGCCAGTATAGAATAATATCGATACACTTTTAGAAAATGTTTACTATACTGAAAGAAAAAGGACAATCATACCTGAAATAATAAATTATATTTTACATTTAGATAAAACAAAGATACCCAAAGAATATAATATTATACTCAAGATAATATTATTAAAAATAAGATTACTCAAGATATGATTACTCAAGATATGATTACTCAAGATATGATTATTGAAGATATGATTATTGAAGATATGATTATTGAAGAGAAGAGAAGATTATTGGTACTTGGATGTTGTTTAAATCTTGAGGAACTATTTTAAATTAATAAAACTATTTTAATATTTAGCATAATAAGATTTGGTATTTAAGCAGATAATAAGATTTCATATATTAAGAATACTAAATATGTTTAACACTTGGAGATAAATATTCTTTACATACAAGATAAGAATAAAAATATTCACAACTATTATTTAAAACGAATAATAACAATTAAGTATTTTATGAGATAAATATTTTCAATATCTTGAGAATAACATCCAAATTCTCTTCAATAATAAATTAGATACGATTGAAGAAATAATATTGTAAAAATTTTATTGCAATTTGTCAAAGGATAATGTAAAGTTTAATATAAGTTGAGAAATAAAGTTTTATAATTTTTACAATACTATAAATAATTCATGTGTAAATTTCAGTATATACTTTGGTTCTATAACCTGAATGTCATTGCAATATTTTAAAAATAATTTAACTATTCATTTAAATTTCACAGTGATAGACAATATTTAAGTAAAATAATGTATTTATTACTTGATATAAATCAATAATATTCATCCTCATACTTTATAATATTTATTAAAATTTATATAAGATTTGAACGCTAAATAATATTTATCCTACAATAGGTACTTATCTTTACATTCAATATTTACTCCATAATAAATACGTATCTTTATATTCAATATTTACTCCATAATAAATACGTATCTTTACATTCAATATTTACTCCATAATAAATACGTATCTTTATATTCAATATTTACTCCATAATAAATACGTATCTTTACATTCAATATTTACTCCATAATAAATAAGTATCTTTACATTCAATATTTACTCCATAATAAATACGTATCTTTACATTCAATATTTACTCCATAATAAATACGTATCTTTACGTCGAATACTTATCTTTTCAATGAATATTTATCTTGATATCGAATAATATTTATTGAATAATTGATATAATATTATTCAATTCACAAAAATTAATATATTATTGGTTTACAGTATATACTAGTATTATGAAACAAAATGTTTTAATAAATATTTTTATTACATTTAAAATGTTTATATTAATTTGGAAAGAATTTACGTATTTTACATATAATGTAAAATCATTTAAAAAGAAAACCTGTGTTAATAAAATATAAACATAGTATTATTCTTTTGTTGTATAATTTAATAAACAAAGAACATAATTTTATATAAAATTATGTTCTTTGATCAAGAAAGAATATACATAAATAAAAATTAATTATGTATTAATGTTTAAAATATATGATATATTTTAAACGAAACTATATGATATATTTTAAACGAAACTATATCATATTAAGTATTACTTATGGATTTTTATAAAGTCGTTATTCAAGTATATATGTATTGGTTTATACTAATATTGGAAATGCAATAATTTAGATGAGTGTATTTAATAATATAAAAATATAGATAATACAAGAACATACTTAAAAATACGAAAATATTTATTTCAAAAACGTTATTTTTAGTTTTTGGGTTATTACAAACAATATGAAAATAATAATATTGGGACAAGTGAAAGAAATGGAACATATTGATATAATAGAGGATATGAAATATGAAATAAGTTCATATGGTGATTGGAAGCCTCCTAATATATTAGAGCATGATGAATCAAAAGGATACTTATATACAGATGAATATTATGAAGATCTATTAATAGGATATGGATCAAAAGCATTTAGATATGCAAGACTATATATGAATTTTAAGAACTTATGTAAATTAGTATTAAAGAGAAATTTGCATTTAAATGAAGATGAATATAGTATTATAATAACAGATTTAATGACACATATTGATGGTATTAAATCAGGTTATATAGAAAGATTAACAAACAAATATCCAAAATTTACGATAGATAAATCTATTTTTAATGATTTAGTGGATAATTCAGAGTATTTAAATAATAAAAAAGATACGATTAAAGTATTAATGAAATATATCAATCATACTGACTTCAATTTTTCTAACTTTTATATGGTTAATGAAGAAAAAATGACACCATTAATTAAACGGTATTTTAAAAAATATTATAACAATAGAACATTAACTGACGAAAATAAGGTAACTAAAAATTGACACCAAAATAATATTACATTAGAATAACAAAATCATAAAGGGTGTATTTATATTATAAAAGTATTATAAATTATTTATGTATTTAAATAATAAACAATCATTTAATATTTAAATAATTTATCGTAGAAACAATAAACGGTATAATTAATAAGACCATGAAATAGAATGACCATGATTAGATAACCATTCAAGAAAGAGGACAAATTTTAAAAAACGAGTATAATATTCTGTTTCCGCATATGAAACAATCGATTTAATTTTTTTTATTTTTTTAAGATATTTATTGAAAACATTCATTTGAGCATCAAAATCACCGTCCGATAGTTCTTGGATTTGTGATACCATTTGGAGAACTATTTTTGATAAATATTTGGAAGGTGTATTAAAAAAATCTAAAATACTCGTAACATCATTGTAAATGTTAAAATCATAAATATTTAAATCACACTCTTCAAACTCATCAGATAATTTATTAAAAATAGACGTAATTAAGCGACAACATCCTGCTTCTATAGAAGATGGACAAATAGTATCAGTACCATTAAGTCCGTGTAAATCTAAATTAAGATTTGCTTCATACATAAACCATTTAAATCCGGCTTCGCTAAAGTTTTGTATATTGCAAGATTCTTCTCTATTTTTCCAATTAGTCTCAAAACTAATACCTTCACTATTATCATGAATTACGATATCAACTCCCATTTTTGTTCATTAATAATGAGGGAATAATTCATTACCCAGTTTTGTTAATCCCCTCAAAAGTGATTTCATAACTCAAGTTTTATTTAAGTTAGTAAAAGAACTTGATATAAATATTGTTGCTATATTAAATAGTCATACTTTACACAACATGATAATAATGTAATATTTGTTTATGATATTAGTATCAAAATATATTATTTAGTTATTTATAGTGAATAAAATAGATTATAATCTAAATTATATTCAACTATAAATAACTTAGCTTGAGCAAAAAATGAATTTTAATGATAGGTTAAGAAGATTATAGACACTTAAGAACAATATATTTAGAGAGATAAATACACAAGCAAAGATAAATATTGTTGGATCTTGGAAAATATACATAAATAACTATTCTATAAATTGAACAGATTAAACGATTAGAATACTTCTATATATAAGGATTTGATAATTGGAGAAAGCTATTGAAAACTTGTATAAAAAACAATTGTAATATTTTGAGAAAGTGATAAATATACCTGTAAAAACTATTTATCTACTTGTAGATAATATTATTATAAAATTATGGAGAATATCATTATCAAACTTAAAACAATATAATAATATTTCAGCATAATTATATTTAAAGAGATCTTTATTGCGATACTTGAAGATATTTTTATTCTCATACCTGAAACAATTCAATTAAGATAGTTGAAGATAATACAATCATGATAGTCTAAAATAAACAACGAAACAAAACTTTGGAATAGTATTAAGATAGTTGAATTAAACATAGTTACTTTTAGAATTATGTAAATATAATCGAAGGAATATTTACATAATATTTCAATACAACACAAGAGATAGTTGAAGGAATAATTATTATTACACTTGAAATAAATAAAGATACTTAAAAATAATAAGATAAGTTATTTCGAGAGAAAACGATAAAAATGCTTGCTAGATAAATATTTTTTATATCTGGTAAAACAATAAAGATACTTAAGAGATAAAAATTATTCATATCTTGTAAAACAATAAATATACTTGAGATAAAAATTATTCATATCTTGTAAAACAATAAATATACTTGAGAGATAAAAATTTTTATCTCAAGAAAAATATTTTTGTCAGAATAAAAATATTTTCGCCTCAATAAAAGTATAAAATGAGTAAACCAATTTTTAAGTCAGATAAATCGTCCACCGATCGGGATTTGCGTGTTAAAAATACAAAAAAGAATGGTAATAAGATTGAAATTGATAGAGAATTTTATATTAAAAATGGCAAAGATTATACTGATAAAATCGAAATTGATAGAGCTTTTTATATTAAAAATGGTAAAGACTATGCTAACAATCAAGAAAAAGTGCCTGTTGGATTAGCACTTTACCACAAAATGTACTATGATGCTTTAGAAAATTCCAAAAAATTACCGTTAAGAAAATCTCCATTGAGAAAATCACCACCAAGAAAATCACCAAGAAAATCACCAAGAAAATCACCAAGAAAATCGCCCATAAGAAAATCGCCTAATAATGGTGAAAATGTACCTGTTGGATTAGCACTTTACCATAAGATGTATGATAACGCTTTCCAAGAAAATACGAGATCACCAAGAAGATCACCACCAAGATCACCACCAAGAAGATCACCACCAAGAAGATCACCACCAAGAAAATCTTCCAAAAAATCGCCTAGAAAAACATCAACATGTGGAGTTTCACAAACTGGAAAATAATATAAGAAATAGTTAAAAATATTAATTAGATATTAATAAAGGATATAACTGTATAATAAATATTTTACTATAAGTTTTTATAATAAGATAGATAAATTAGTATAGGTAGTAGTGTAAAGTTACAAAATAATGTGGGATAAAACAAGATAATTATTTAAATATTGTGTAATATATATTTAAATAAACTAATTGTAAAATAAATAGTATAACTTATAGAGTGATATTAATAAATTATCGAAATGGTCTCATTTTCAACATATTTCTTCGATTTACCAATATTATTGAATTACGATAAATTTCATTATCAAAATAGTTATTTATCCTACTTATTTTATTTAATTTTTCGAAATCTTCAATTGATAGTTTAGATGGGAAATCTTTAATATTAGCTTCACTGGCTGAAAATATACCTTCCACTAATTCTTGATAATTTTCTTGATAAAAATTTTTCATCAATCTTTCAATTTCATATTGCTCCAATAAAATTGCTAATTTACTGAATAAATATTGGTTGAGAGTGTTTTTTAATCCATAATATTCTTTCCATGTTAATTTTAATATATATTGTTTTAAACTAATCTCTATATTATCATTATCTGTATCAATATTATTGTTATTTATATCTATACTATCTATATCATCCTGATCATCTATATCATATATATCATCATCATATATATCATCATATATATTATCGTCTATATCATAACCAGCATCGAGATCTATATTAAAAGATTCTTTTGAATCACTGTCAAGATTCCAAGGATCATTAACATAATTTACATATGTTTTTTTAAACAAAAAATTAAGAAAATCGGTCAATAGTAACCAATCTTCAGTAGTAATATCTAAATCTATAATATCTTGATTATATTCAATGAATTTATTATTATGAAATAAATTGTCGAAAAATTCAGATGGTGTAAAAAGGATTGTTTGTATTGGATAAATAATATTTTCTACCCTAATTTCAATTTGTCTATACATTTATTTTATAGTGGAAAATTTTATTCGCCAAATATTTTCTCGTTTTCTATTCGTATATTTTGTTATTTGATTATAATTTTTAACTACACAAATATATTTTCCATTCTCCAAATATATTTAACCTATATTTATATAAATATTATTCTAGTCATACAAATATTATTCTAGTCATACAAGTATTATTCTAGTTATACAAATATTCTTGTAGCCGTACTATTATAGTCATGTTATTGTTATAGTAATAGTATAATAATCTATTTTATATGTTATCGAATAATATAATAATCTATTTTATATTATCCAATAATATAATTATAATAAAGTCATATATATAGCAATAATATAGATTTCATTAATTTTTATTACTAAAAATATGACAATTCTACATATGATAGTAACTTAGAAATAATATAAATGGATAAAATACAGAATATTAAACGTGAAATGATACATTAAAAAATGATAATATTGATTTTCACTTAATGGGAAATTTGTACAAGAGAATGGGAAATTTTGTACAAGAGAATGATAAACTATCTCTTATAATATATTTAAAGTAGGTAAATAAGAATTAAAAGAAAAGTGGAAAATATAATTTTTCCAGCTATAAATTTATGGATTCAAATAAATTATATAATAAATTTTGTTCAACAATTTGAGCTACGAAACTTTGCTGATTAATAAATTATTACTCTATAATATTCAAGTTCATAAAAAATTATATTAAAAATATTCATTCATACTAGAATAAAATTTTAAAAGACATATCTTTTTACTATATTGACGTATAATAATATTATTATACGTCAATATAGTTATTAAATAAAGATTCATAACATTGAAATGTTGATAAAATAATTTATTTGTTCTACATACCTGTATTTGATATATCTATGCTATTCTCAAATAGTATTAAATTCAGTTATATTATTCATATTTGATACGTATTTGTTGCTAAGCTAATCATTTAAATAATAATTGATATACTAAAGTTTCACCTCCTTGATTATTCGTATAGTATGATATAAAACTATACCGCATAATTCAGTTCCATTATCATCCTTATCATTTGTAATCATTTGTAATTATTTGTAATTATTTGTAATTATAGTTATAAAAACTACGGTGTATAAAGTCATGAAATTATACAAATAATAATTAGGCAATTTTGTAAAGTTTTAATTCAAGTATTTTAATTTTATGTTCTATTTATGTGTTTTTTAACATTTACGATATTGAGTAATACAAATAATATTGTTAGAAATAATTGCTAACAGGTTATAAAGTCTGACATAATACAAGTAATGTGAACAAGAATATTATTGTGTGACAATGTAATAATATACTAAAGTGAATAAATTATTTTGATATATTTTACTAGAAATTAATATAGATAGATATTCTTTAGAATATATATAAACTTGATAGTATCAACTTTATAAAATACTTAATCCGGACTTTAACTATTAAAAATATTACGAGAAAAATATATCCCATGTTGTTTTACAAAATAGATCAATTATGAATAAGAAATAATAAATAAGAAAATGAAAGTTTAATGTAAAGAATATAAATATTAAAGTTACTGAGAGTTATCGAGAGTTATCTATATACAGGTATAAATGATAAACACCGATTATGATAATAAAGACAAATACAATATGTTATCTGATACTATATATGAAAAAATACATAGCGCTGAAGAAATATATAATTTAACAAAAAATGGTCCGGATGAAAAAATAAACATGTCTAAATCACAAAAGAGTGATGAAAGATATAAAGAAAAATCAGAAAAGAGTGAAGAAAAGAGTGAAGAAAGAAATAAAGAAGAATTAGAAAAGGGTGAAGAAAGAAATAAAGAAGTAGAAAAGAGTGAAGAAAGAAATAAAGAATTAGAAAAGAGTGAAGAAAGAAATAAAGAATTAGAAAAGAGTGAAGAAAGAAATAAAGAAGAATCAGAGAATAATGGGGAAATAGATATATTGGAAAACTATGAGACTATCAGGGAATTATTTGGACTAAGATTCGAGAGTTATAATGATAAACTAGATGAAGATATGATAAAATATTATGTAATAAACGAAAAAAAGTATATGGTTAATGTAGAATATATGGAAAAACAAAGCGATATTAACGTAACAATGAGAAAAATATTGGTTGATTGGTTGGTAGATGTAGCTTCTAAATTTAAATTTAAAACAAGAACTTTATATTTGAGTGTGAATATAATAGATAGATTTTTAAGTAAAAAGAATGTAGCAAGGGGTAAGTTACAATTAGTAGGAATATGTGGAATTATGATAGCTGCAAAATATGAAGAAATTTATATACCAAATGTATCAGAATTTGTTATAATTTCAGCTAATGCTTATACAATAGACGAATTACTACGTATGGAACGTGTTATGTTAAATGTTATTGATTTTAACATGGGTGTAATTACAATTCCTATTTTATTGTCTTGTTATAATAAATATATGGATTTAAATACAAACGTAAAATTTTTATCAGAATATATTTGTGAAGTATCAATATTAGAATTAGATTATGTAAAATACACACCTTCCACTATTATAAAATCATCTCTTATTTTGTCTATTATAATAGATAAAATATCATCTTATACATCTCCTCAAAACAAATATAAATTAAATTTCACAAATTATAATGACCTGTCTGATTGTATTACATTTTTATATACATGTGCTATATCCCAAACAAATGCTAAACTGACAGCCATTCGTAAAAAATATTGTTCTTTTAGACGAAATGAAGTCGCTAAATTAGTCGCCAAAATTTCTAAACTTATAGAAATATAATTATTTATACATATTCATAATTAAATTTCTAAACTTATAGAAATATATTCATAATTAAATTTCTAAACTTATAGAAATATAATTATTTATACATATTCATAATATTTCTTGAGTATTTGGGTTAATTTTTTAATAAATATGGATTAAAATTACATATTTATTGGATTGAAATGAATAATAATATAGTATTAATGATAAGTAATTATGAACATATAGTGGAATTATACTAAGTTTATCAAAGATACGAAATGTTTTTTACGGGGGAGCATATAAGTGAGATAGATAGTGGAATGATTTAGTATAGGTGGAGATGAAAATAATAAAAGTAAATTATCGAAATCAAAAGAAGGATGTTGAATAAAGAAATTTTTAACTTGGAGGATACGTTTTTTACTGTACATTATATCATAGTTATAAGGAGAATTATCAAAAGAATCACAGTTAGTTTGAACTAAATAAGATGGAGTAGTTGAATCGAGATGAATAATATTATCAACATGGTCTCTTTCTCTGGTAATAATAGAAGATTGACCTTTTTTGGAACCTATAATAGAGATATAAGTGGGAGCAATTAATAAAGCGGTTTTAAAATATAAAAGAGCATCGTCGTAAGATGACATATTTTGGAGAACATGTCGAACAAGGAAACCAACTGGCCATGAATCATTAATGATTCTCTGAAAATTTTGCCAAATAGAACCGGTTGTTCTGCGGAAATTAATAGCAACAGCATATTTTTTTGGTTTCATACCAGTTAAAATACCTACATAACCTGCCCATGATGTAGCTAAAAATAAAGTTTTACCATTTGAATTTCTAAAATCCAGTTCAATTGTCATTTCTTTCAATATATCCATTTCCCAATCCATTGTTCTTATCATTATAGGTTTTCCTTCTTTATTTTCTGCTATTAATGTTGTACAACAAGCGAATAATTCATATGTTATTTGCATTAAACCTATTAATCCCATTTGTATACCACTCAATTCTGATATAGCTCTTATATCATCAGAATAACACATACAATTCATATTTATAGCTTTTTCTATTATGTTGTTCGTAAGATTTTTAGTTATTCCCACCATATATTCTCCTACTATTCCTTTCAAAAACTCATCCATCCAACTTATTACTTTAGGTATTTTTTCTTTGTACACTTCTATAACTTCTTTCCATCTTTCCCTCGGATTATCCGAAAGGTTTATTATAAATCTCGGTATATCTGATTTTTTACTCATTCGTTTATATTTCAGTCGTCCTAAATTATTTAGATTCATTATTAATTATTAATATTGGATTTAATTAATACTATTATGAATCAGTAAATCGCAAATGTAATTTATACATTCAATTAAACCAATAAAAAAGTTTTACATAATTTTTCGAAATATGTGAGTATTTTTTTATTTATTTTTGAATTATTACAAGCCATAATAATATCGCCTGATATCTTGTATATATCATGATATTCATTATTATATATAATTTCTCTAACATACATATCAGTTGTATCAGGATCTAAATAGTAACAAATATCATATAACTTAGTTTTTTTCATTTCATATATATTCTTTGGAGTTTTTAATTCAAAATATATTTTATCACCGTATATTATATTTATAATACCATTTCCATAAATTTTAAGTTCTTTTGTTGTCTGATCTATATAATGAAATATTCCATTACAGTAATATATCAATTTGTCACTTATATATAGGTTTATATATCTTTCTTTATCGCAATAGTTTTTGTTATTTCTTATTTTTTCCTCCATTTCGTCCCCATTTATATCTTCCATATATACTTCAAAATCTCTATCAAGTAATTTTTTCCATATGTATTTATCTATCATACTATTTATTTCCGAATTTGTAAAATATATTTGTATTATTTGGTATATTTCTAAATAATCTATAATATTTATTAATATATCATCACTAATCTTTCCATTATTTGGTTTCATATTACTATCCTTTACAAATATAACATTTGCATCATTCATTTATATTATTTCATAATTATACAAATATAATTATATCATTTTTATATAGTTATATAAAATCTTCTATCAATATTATATTCTCATATAAATATTATCTTAATCAAAAAGTTACTAAATTATATTCTTGTGCAAAATATTATCCTAATTCTTCGGTACATAATATTATTATTCCGTGAAATAATATCTCAATCTGTAGCATATATCTAATTGTATAGGTTATATAATATATTCATATGTAAACATTATTTCAATCGAAAAGTTGCACAATCATATTCTTATGTAAGTATTATCTTAATCCTTCAGTAGATAAGAATAATATTCCGTAAAAATAATTTTGTTTTTATGTAAAATAATGTTATTCTTATGTAAAATAATGTTATTCTTATGTAAAATAATGTTATTCTTATATAAAATAATATTATTCTCATGTAAAATAATCTTGTTCTTATATAAAATACTATCTTTGCTAGTTATAAGATATTATTCTTATATAAATAATATCTTAATTGAAAATTTGTAGAATAATATTCTTTTGTAGATAATATCTTAATCGTTGAGTTATAAAATATTATTCTTATGTAAAATAATATCTTGATTCTTTGTTACATAATATTATTTCATAAATAATATCTTTATCTTTCTGTAAATATTATTTAATACATAATATTTTAATAGTTGAGTTACAATATTATATTCTTCAATAATATTATTTTAATTTTCTGTAAAATATTAAGATAACCTTTTGTAAAATATTAAGATAAGCTACAGACTTATATTTTTATGTAAATAATATCTCAATCACTAAACTTACATAACTATATAGTTATATAGAATAATATCTTAATAGCTGAACTTACATTATATTCTTATATAAAATAATATCCTAATTGTTAAAGTTACATAATTATATTCTTCTGTAAATAATATCTTAATCGAAAAGTTGCATAATTATATTCTTGCACAAAATATCTTGATCGTCAAAGTTACATAATTATATTCTTCTGTAAAATAATATCTTGATCGTCAAAGTTACATAATTATATTCCTCTGTAAAATATTATCTTAATCAAAAACTTGCACAATTATATTCTTCTGTAAATAATATCTTAATCATTGAAGTTGCAGAATTATATTTTATATAAATAATATCTTAATCGTATAAGTTGCAAAATTATAGTCTTATATAAAATAATATCTTAATCGATATATAAAATATTATCTTAATAATTCCGTAAAATATTATCTTAATAATGCATTATATTATCTTAATCATTATGTGAAATATTATCTTAATTAATACATAAAATATTATCTTAATCGATACATAAATATTATCCTAATCATCTTGTAAAATATTATCTTAATCGATACATAAAATATTATCTTAATCATCTTGTAAAATAATATATTAATTCGTTCCTCAAAATGTTATTTCAATTGATACATAAAATATTATTTCAATCGATACATAAAATATTATCTTAATTATTTAGTAAAATATTATTTTGAGAGTCAAGTAAAATATTAATCTTAATACGTGGTAACATAATTACATTATTGTTAAAATAATATATCGATCAATAAGTGAAATGATTCTATTATTATGTAAAATAATATTTTGATTGTTAAGTTATATAATTATGTTCTTATGTAAGATATTATCTTAATCGCTAAGTTATTATATTATTATGCATAATAATAACTTAATCGTTAAGTTACATTATTATAATCTTAACAAAAATAATATACAGATAGTTCAGTTACGTAGTTATATTCTTAACCAATATGATATCTTAATCACTAAACTTAAACAATTATATTATTTAGTTATATTTTATACGTTAAATAATATTATATATATAATATCCATCATTCGGTAACTCAATGTTATATAAAGTAGTATTTGATGATCGAGTTATATTTGTGTTATATATTTGTGTTATATATTTGTGTTATATAATTGTGTGGTATTTAATCAATATAAACATAAGTATATTATCGAGTTATACATTATCGAGTTATACATTATACATTATACATTATACATTATACATTATACATTATACATTATACATTATACATTATACATTATACATTATACATTATACATTATACATTATACATTATACATTATACATTATACAT
>Ga0209960_1000416_pt1 | contig 94413 bp, 96 predicted proteins | sample ThiBiot_500_plan_2_FD_183947 | JGI IMG/M metagenome (GOLD analysis project Ga0209960, IMG submission 183947) | Wastewater bioreactor microbial communities from Cape Town, South Africa - Thiocy_expt_500_plan (SPAdes) | ecosystem: Engineered > Bioreactor > Thiocyanate-remediating >... | reverse complement strand
ACGCCACGAATCGCAGATTTGAAAGTGAACAGGAAAGTCAATGAAATCAACGATCTACCAACACCACCTCCGCGCCAGTGCTAGCTTTTCGTACCGTCACTTATTGCACTGAAAACGAGGAGACCCCGATCTCGCGCACCGATGCCGCACCTTCCTCGATCTTTGCGCCGGCGCCGCGCGCCATCTCGGTGGCCCGATCCATGAGGCCGATGCACGTCTGGATGGAGGCATCGAGGCGCTGCAGGTCGTAGGAGAAGTCAGTGGCCGAGACCGTTGGCTCGAGCGCAGGCGGCGGTTCGGGGTCGGGCAGCATTTCGGCAGGCGTCCGGCCTGTGTCGGGCGGCGCCGCCTCTGCCGGCAGTTCCAGCCGCCACCAGAAGGTGAGGGACCACAGCAGGCAGCCTGCGATCGCCGCCTGCGCCCAGCCCCATTCCTCGGGCGGCTCGCGAAGCAGCAGGCCGCCGGCGACCAAGGTGGCCGCCAGCAGCCCCGCGCCGAGCAGACGCCATCGGCGCACGTTCGCCGGCCTCGAAGGACGGTTCGTAGCGGCTGTCTGCATGGTGGCCTCAGACCGGATAGATGATGGAGTTGGGGATCATCTCGGTGTCGTAGATGCACTCCCGGGACGCGAACTTGAGGCCTTCGGGGGTGCGCACCACCACATCCAGATAGCGCCCGACGTTGAACACGGTCGAGGCGTCCGACAGCTTGGTCCGGAACACCGCATAGTTGGATTCGCAGCGGATGCGGCCCTCGTCGAGGCCGCGCACCACCGGGCTGCCCACGACATGGCGCTGGTAGTAGGGATCGTGGAACAGCGTCTCCTTGATGCCGTACACGCGGTCCTTGAGCATGCCCTTGCTCGTGAACGACAGCGTCGCCAGCGGCAGCCCGCGCTCGTGGTTCTCACGCGGCTGCAGGCGGTAGACGCCGTCCTCGGTGAAGAACTCGGGCCACAGGTCCCAGTTGCCGGAGTCGACGGCGCTCGCGTAGTCCGCGTGCAGCTGGGTCAGCGCCAGCCAGTCTTCGAAGTTCAGGGTCGCCGCCATCATTCGGCCTCCATCACGTCGCGCCAGTAGCGGTACATGCCCCGGATCAGCGTCTCGGTGACCATGTGCTCGGTGTCTTCGACCCCGTGGCCGCCGAGCTCGGCGACCGCGCGGTGGAAGGGCTTGCTTTCGAAGGCCTGCTGCGAGAACTCGATGACCTCGCCGTCGTCGGCCGAGACGAAGCCGGCCGGACCGAAGAGGTTGGCCTGCGTCAGCCGGCGCTGGGTCATCACCTCGTCGTCGTCCTCGAAACCGAAATGGGTCCAGACGAAGTCGAAGCTGCCGTGGCCGTTGGGCTGGATATGGCGCGTCGAGACGCTGTTGACCTGCTGCTGCAGGATGACGCTGGGGAAGATCGTGGTCATCACGGCTGTGGGCCCGCCCCACCAGGGCTCGGGCACGATGTCGAGGAACTTCGGATCGTTGAGCTGCATGCTCTCCTTGAAGCTCGACACCTGGGTCACCTGCTCGGCCTTGCCGCCCGTGCCGCGGGTCGAGATCATCGCGGCATGCCGGTGCTTGTCGTCCATGCGCAGCTGCGACTTGTTGTCGGCGCGCCAGAGCCCGAAGGTGACGAACCAGGTGTGCAGCAGGCCCGGGTGGTAGGGGTCCTTGATGTTCTCCTGCATCAGCTTCCAGTTGCCCGGAATGCGCTGGCGGTTGTAGCCGAGGATCTTGAGCTTGCGCCCGTTGAAGAGCCGGTCGAAGTAGCCCAGGATGGTCGGGCCAAGGAAGTCCTCGAGCGGCTCGACCTCGTGGTCGAACGAAGCGAACACCACGCCGCCGCGCACCGCGACCTTCAGCTTGGTGAGCCCATGGTCCGTGGTCTTGAAGTCCGCCGGCATGCCGCCGTGCACCTGGCCGTCCTGCTTCACGCCCCGCCGGAATGGCACGCCCTGCAGGTCGCCCTTGAGCGTGTAGCTCCACTGGTGGTAGGGGCAGACCAGTTCCTTGCGGTTGCCGTGGCGCTCCCGGCAGAAGCGCATGCCCCGGTGGGCGCAGACGTTCTCGACGACATTGATCCCGCCGTCGGCGTCACGCACGAGGATCACCGAGCGTTCTCCGACGACGGTGCGCTTGAAGTCCCCCGGGTTCGGGATCTCGGCTTCCAGGCCGACATAGCACCAGTGGCCCTTGTAGAAGAAGCGCTCCAGTTCGCGGCGGTAGATCTCGTCGCTCGTATAGGTGAGGAACGGGATGCGGTGGGTGCCTTCGGTCTCCCACCGCGGCTGGTCCGGAAAGATGTTCGTCGTCTGGTTCATCGTGGTCTCCTTGTCTTTTGGGGCCGGCGTCGTCAGGAGGCGACCCGGACCTCGATGGCCCCCAGCCCCTGGATCTCGCCGCGCATCGCGTCGCCCGGCAGCACGGCGTTCACGCCCTCCGGCGTGCCGGTCATGATCACGTCGCCGGGCTCCAGCGCCTCGTACTCCGACAGGTAGGCGATGCACTCCGCGACGGACCAGATGAGCTTCGAGATGTCCGAGGCCTGGCGCGGCTGCCCGTTCACGGTCAGGCTGATCGCGCCTTGCGCGGGATGGCCGACGTCCTGGACACGGTGCAGCGGCCCGATCGGGGCCGAGAAGGCGAACGACTTGCCGAACTCCCAGGGGCGGCCCTTGTCGCGCGCGTCGAGCTGCAGGTCGCGCCGCGTCATGTCCAGCCCGACGGCGTAGCCGAAGACGTGCTCCAGCGCGCGGTCGACGGGGATGTCGCTGCCGCCCCGCCCGATGGCCAGGACGAGCTCGATCTCGTGGTGGTAGTTCTTGGTCTTGGGCGGATACGGCACGGTCGCGGGCTGCGCCGCGTCGACCGCGGCGGAAGCCGGCTTCATGAAGAAGAACGGCGGATCGCGGTCCGGATCCTTGCCCATCTCGCGGGCATGCGCGGCGTAGTTGCGGCCCACGCAGTAGATGCGGTTGACCGGGAAACGCTCGGTGCCACCGGCGATGGACAGCGTGTGCAGGTGGGGCGGGTCGATGGCGAGTTTCATCAGAAGGTCCTTCAAAAATGGGGGCTGCACCGTGGCGTCTTTCCTCAGAGGCGCGCTTCGCGCCACAGGCCGAGCGCCTGCTGCACCGGCCTGTCGGAGAAGCTGAAGAGCACGGCGTCGGTGCCGGCGCGCAGCCGCAGCGGCTGCCAGGACGGCACGACGAAGACGTCGTTCTCCTCGAAACGCCATGTCTGCTCACCCACCGCGGCCTCGCCGCTGCCCTCGAGGCACACGTACACCGTGCCGTCGGTGCTCTGGTAGGGCCGGGTCTCGAAGCCGGCGGGCAGGCGCTGCGCGTACGCGCCGATCGTGGGCATCGGCGACGCGCCGGTCGCCGGGTTCAGGTAGCGCAGCTTGAAGCCTTCGTGCGCATTCGGCGCGCCGTGGGAGATGCCCAGCAGCGCCTGCTTCGTGCGCTCGAACGGGTAGACGAAGACGCGCGTCGGCTCCCAGGTCCTCGGCTGGTAGTCCATCGGAGCCATGTTGGCCCCGTAGCGCGCGAGCGCATCGCCCTCCGGCCGCAGGGGCTGCTGGTACTGCTCGGGGCTCTTCTCGGCGAAACCTGCGTCCAGGAAGCGCACGATGGGAATGTCCAGCCCGTCCAGCCACACGACGGGCTCGTTGCCCAGGTTGCCATGGTCGTGCCAGGTCCATGCCGGCGTGATGATGAAGTCGCCCCGGCGCATCGTGGTCCGCTCGCCGTCCACGGCCGTGTAGGCGCCCTCGCCGTCGAGCACGAGCCGCAGCGCCGACTGGGTGTGGCGGTGCGCGGGGGCCACTTCGCCCGGCATGATGAGCTGCAGTCCCGCATAGAGCGACTGCGTGATGCAGGACTGGCCGCGCAGCGCGGGGTTCTCCAGGATCAGCACCCGGCGCTCGGCTTCCTCCGCGGTGATCAACCGGCCCGACTCCATCACATGCTCGCGCAGCGCCGAATAGCGCCAATGGGCGGCCTGGACCGGCGAGCGCGGCTGCGGCGGGACCAGCGCGCCCAGCACCTCCCACAGCGGCGTCAGGCCATGGGCGCCGATGCGCTCGTAGAAGGCCGAGCGTTCGCTCAGCGTCGAGGAAGGACGGACGGCAGCATCCATGGGGGGTCTTCTCCTTGTCAGGTACCTTGGTTGTAGAACGCGTCGGCGTAGACGTGCCCCGGTGCGATTCCCTTGCGGCGCACGACCAGCGATGCGGCCTCGACCATCGGCGGCGACCCGCACAGGTAGGCACGCCAGCCGGACAGGTCGCCGAGGTCCTGCTCGATCGCCTCCGTGACCAGGCCGGTGCGCAGGGGCCCGCCGCCATGGCCGGAGGCGACGACGACGTGGACGTGCAGCGCCGGATGCTCGCGGCGCAGCTGCTCGAGCCATTCGCGGCCATAGACGTCGCGCGGCGAGCGCGCCCCGAAATACAGATGGATCGGGTTGGCCATGCCGGCGGCGACGGCGCTGCGGACGATGGACAGGATCGGCGCGAGCCCCGTCCCTCCGGCGACGCAGAGCATGGGGCCATCGTGCTTGCGGCGCAGGTAGGCAGACCCCAGCGGGCCGCTGACCTTCACCGCGTCGCCCACCTTGAGGTCGCCGGCGATGTAGCCCGTGACGCGCCCGTCGGGCACGAGCCGCACGTGGAACTCGAACATCTCGTCGCCGGCGGTGCCCGCCATCGAGTATGGACGGGCGTGCTCCGGGGTGAACTGCAGCTGGACGTACTGGCCCGCCGAGAACTCGATCGGCTTGGCCGGCTTGAGCACGAGACGCTTGATGTCGTGCGTCAGGTCCTCCACCGCGCTCACCGTCGCCTTGACGATGCGCGCCGGATGGACCACGATCTCGTCGGGCTCGGGAATCTCGATCGTGCAGGATCCGGTGATGTGGGTCTGGCATGCGAGCACGTAGGTCTCGCCCGCGTCCAGCGGGAACTGCTGCTCCCGCCCGTTGTCCATTACCTCGCCGTCGATCACGCGGCAGCGGCACGTGCCGCACCGCCCCGCCAGGCAGGAGTACGACATCGGCACCTGCGCGGCGCGCAAGGCGTCGAGGAGGTTCGCCCCAGGCTCGACCTGGACGACACGATTGAGGGGCTGAACGAGGACTTCCATGCTGCGTGGGGCTGGCTTTTTGTTATGCACCGAACAAACGCCATGATTGACTCCCGCAGCAGATCAGCCAATAGAATCGCTTGAATGTGCAACATCACTCCGAATGATGTTGCCCCGCTTCCGCCCCCGGAACCCGCCTGCGCGGCACCGGCTCTCCCCGCCGCAGGGCGATGCAAGGCCACCCGCCGTCCCGCGCCAGCCCGCGCCGCTGCGCGCATCCAGGCCCTTTGCGCGCCATCACTCTGCGTTGTCCGGCCCCGCCGGCCCCGCCCTGCCCTGCGCCCCGATGCGCACGCCGCAAAAACTTCCGCCCAGCCCGATTCATCCTTTACATGAGCATGGTTATTTATAATCCTAGTCAGTTCATGTGATAAGGGCCCCTGGGGTCCACAACGGAGACAGCATCTTGAGCAGCAGAAACAGTGGCGGCCCGAAGCATGGGGCTGCCGGAACGCGGGCCGGGACGGGTTGCGCCGCGCGGCCCGCGCGCAGGCCCGCGTCCATCACGACCCCGGTGGAGAGGACATCCCTTGGAGCTCTCTGACATCGACCTGAACCAGCTGGTGCTGTTTCACCAGCTCATGGTGGAGCGGCGGGTCTCCAAGGTCGCGGACAACCTCAACCTCACCCAGCCCGCCGTCAGCAACTCCCTGGCCAAGCTGCGCCGGCTGTTCGGGGACGAACTGTTCCTGCGCACTTCCTCCGGGATGGTCCCCACGCCCTTCGCCGAGCAGTTGGCCGAGCCGGTCGGCTACGCCCTGGCGATGATCCACAGCGGCATCAACCAGCAGAATGACTTCGACCCGGCGAAGCTGAACCGTCCGGTCACGATCGGGATGACCGACATCGGCGAGATCGTCTTCCTTCCCGCGCTGGTGGAGCGCCTGACCCGCGAAGCGCCGGGCGCCACACTGAACACGGTACGCAACACCGCCGTCAACCTGCGCGACGACATGGAGTCCGGGAAGGTGGATCTCGCCATCGGTCTCCTGCCCCAGCTCAAGGCGGGCTTCTTCCAGCGGCGGCTGTTCCGGCAGCACTATGTCTGCCTGTTCCGCCAGGGCCACGCACTGGACCGGAAGCGGCTGTCGCTGGCCGACATCAAGGCCGCCCAGCACCTCGTGATCGTCTCGGCAGGGACCGGCCACGGCACGGTGGACGAGCTGATCCGCCGGGCCGGCGTCGACCGCACCACGCGCCTGACCATCCCCCATTTCGTGAGCGTCGGCCACATCCTGCAGCGCACCGACCTGATCGCCACCGTGCCGGACAAGCTCGCCGACCGGCTCGCCGAGCCGTTCGGCCTGACGTCCCGGCCGCATCCCGTGGCCCTGCCCGAGATCTCGATCAATGCCTTCTGGCATGCGAAGGTGCACCGCTCCCCCGTCAACCAGTGGCTGCGCGGCGTGGTCTTCGACCTCTTCGGCGAGGACCGCGCGCGCGAGCGGGCGATCGCCTAGAGGGGTCGCCACCGCCCGCGGCCGGCGGGCCTTGCCGGCCCAGGCCCCTTGGACCGTTTTCCCACCCCAGTCATGGCCCCACCCGGCCGGCTCCACCACAGAACATGGCTTCCTCCAATCCCGCTCCCTCCAGGTCACCGGCAAAGGCACAGCGTCGCGGCGCAAAGGCGCCGGGCGTCAAGCCGCAGCCCCACAAGCCCGCCGGGCTGCGCGAACGCCACAAGCAGGACAAGCTGCATCGCATCAAGACCGCGGCGCGCAGCGTGTTCATCTCGAAGGGCTTCGACGGCGCGACCACGCGGGAGATCGCCCAGCTCGCGGAGGTCTCGCACGCGACGGTCTTCCTCTACGCGCAGGACAAGCGCGATCTGCTGTTTCTCGTGTTCAACGAGGACATGGACGACGTCCTCGCCGAATCCTCGGCGGCGGTCAAGAAGCCCGGCCCGCTGATCGACCGGCTGCTGCGCTGGTACGAGCCCTTCCTGCGCTTCTTCAGCACCGAGGCCCCGATCGGCCTGCTGAAGCTGCATGAGCGCGGCAACGCGGACATCGGCCCGACGCCGCAAAGCGTGAGCGTGGACCGGCGCAAGGAGATCGTGCAGCGGGAGCTCAGCAACCTGTTCGAGGCCGCGATCCGTTCGGGCGAGCTCGCCAGCACCGTGGACCCGATGCTCGCGACGCGCGTCGTGCGCTCCGTGTTCTACGGAGAGCTGGACCTGTGGCTGCGCTCCCACCCGCATCCCAGCATGGCGCGCGGGCTGCGCGACCTGCGCGCCGCGCTGACGCTGATCGTCTCCGGCATGCTCCCGCGCAAGTAGGCCCATGGACCCAGGCCGTCCGGCCCGCCTGCCCTCCGTTCACGGCCCCGCCCCGCGCAGCGCCCGCATGCCGCCCCCCGGCGGCGCCAAACGCGCCTCTGGCAACGCGGGCATGGGCTCGTCGAGGCGCCAGATCCACGCACCCGCGGCCTGCGCCATCTTCTCCTTCGTCGCGCGGTCCTTCGCCGGCATGAAGGCACTGACCACGTGCAGCGGCAGGGGCTGGCCGCCGGCGTCCAGCAGCAGCGCATTGGGGAAGGCGGCCGCCGTCCGGGCGTCGTAGCGCAGCGGCTTGACGAAGCGCCGGCGCTGCGCGACGAGGGCATGCAGCAGGCCCAGCTCGTGCACGCCCTCCACGGGAATCCACTGCTCGCTGGTGAGCATCAGGCTCGCCGCGTCGACCTCGTAGGTGTGCTCGCGCCGCGCCCGGATCAGCGCCGCGATGACGAGGTGGACCCGTCTGCCGGTGTCGGCGTCGCAGGCCTCGAACAACGGGGCGAACGCACGCTCGATGCGTTCCCAGGTCCGGGTCGCCACCAGCAGGGGGGCATCCGGCGCATGCTTGATCCAGAGCCGGCGGCCGAGCGCCGTCGCGTCGCACGCCTTGAATTCACCGAGCACGAGCGCGAGGGGGCTCTGCCCCTCGCGTGGATGCAGCACGGCCAGCTTCTCCCTGCGCCGCCGCGCGGCCTCCTCGCGCCCGCTCTCCGAGAACGGCTCGGGCACGTACAGCCGCTCGGCCAGCGCCACGCCCCGGATGGTGATGCTCTCGGAGGCCTCCAGCAGGTACTTGTGCAGGACGCCCTGGTTGCGCTTGCCCTCCATGGCGGGCGACCAGCGGTTGAAGCCCGCGCTCTGGAACAGGAAGTGCATCAGCGCCCGCAGGGTCATGCGCCGCCGCCCGACGGCCACCTCGGCGGTATCCTGCGCCTCGCCGCGCGGCACCGCGCGGCCCGCCACGCGGCTCCAGGGGAAGCTCACGCGCAGTTCGAAGCATCCCGGGCTGGACTCGACGACGGCCTCGCCCAGGAGCTCGCCGAGGCCGGACTGGTGCGCATCGGGCTCGTAGGACGGGCATCCGGGATGGTGCCGCCCTCCCGAGCCCGGCATGCGCTTGAGCACGAACTGTCGGTGGCGCGCGACATACATCTCCACCCCTTCGGGACAGCACAGGCACCGCGGCCGCTGCGGCGACTCGTAGGCCAGCGCGAGCGCCTCCTGCAGACGGGGATCGTCCGCATCGAATTCGCTGCCGGCGATGGCGAACCGCTGGATGTCCATGGGCGAAGGGATGGCTTGCCCCATCGTCGGCCGCCATGCGGCGCGGCGCAAGCCGGAATGCCGCTGAAATCGAGGCGATATCGGCGCCATGTCGCTGTCCGCCCGGCGCCAGGCCCGCTGTCCGCGGCGTCCGGCGACCGGCACACGCCGCCACCGCGGCCCGCGCATCCCGGCGGAGCACGACAGCCGCGCTACGATAGGCGCAAAAGGGGGTGCGCCGGAAGGAACGGTGCAAGAGCAGCTGGTCTGCGCGGCGCATCCCGGATTCCGCTCCATGCCTTCATCGCCCAGCCCCGCCCCAGGCCGCCCGACGGCGGCCGCCCGCCGCATCCACACGCCCGCGCTCTCGGAGCAGCCCGCGGCGCTGGCCGCCGGGTGGCTGACCTGCTCCTACCTGCTCGCCCAGCGCGGAGCCATCGACATGGGCATCGCGGCCCCGTGCAAGAAGACCCTGCGGGAACTGCTGGACGGGCTCTGCGACGCCGACGCGCTCGGGCTGCTCGAGCGCGACAACCGCTGCGACCTCGAGGGGCACGTGCTCTACCTGGTCACGGAGCGGATCCGCGTCGGCCGGCTGCCGGGACCGCTGCTCGCCGCCGGCGTGGACCCGGATCTGCTGGAGGAACTCGCGGCCACGGCGGGCCTCACCGACGTCGTGTTCGTGCCGCGCACCGCCGAATGCCTGGCCACGTACCTCGCGCGCCACCCGGACTCCGCCGCCATCGTGCTGCGCGAGGAGAGCGGGGACGCTTCCGCCGCGACCAGGGAGAACGAAGCCGCGGCCCGGTGGTATGACGAGCGCTACGACGAAATCGCGCATGGCCTCCTGCGCTCCACGTCCAGGCCGCAGTACCTCGGCGGCGATCTCTCGCCGCGGCGGTGCCGCTACTGCGGCAGGACCGACCCCGAGACGTCCTTCCGGGACAAGGCCCATGCGTTTCCGGAGCAGATCGGCAACAAGGCCCTGATCGACCGCCGGGAGTGCGACGCGTGCAACCGGCACTTCGCGCGCATGGTCGAGGACGACTACGCCAAGTGGACCTTGCCCATGCGCGCCACCGGGCGCGTCACGGGCAAGGGGCTGCCTTCGTTCAAGTCCCGCGACCACCAGATGCGCATCGACGCGCGGGGCCCTCGGAACCTGGCGATCCGCCTCGGAGAGAAGGACCCGCGCCACCGCCTGGACGAGGAGACGCGCACCGTCACGCTGCAGCTCGAGCGCCAGCCCTACGTGCCCATGGGCGTCTTCAAATGCCTCGTCAAGATGGCGCTGGCCGTCATGCCCGAGCCCGAGGCGGGTGAATGCGATCACCTGAAACGCTGGATCCTGGCGCCCGCGCACACCTTCGAAAGCTATCCCTACCGCCCGCTGCGGCTGCTGGAGCAGTTTCTTCCGGGCCCGATGCCCAATGACCAGTTCCAGTACGCCCTGCTGCGCCGGCGCCCCGGCCATGCCGACTGCCCCTACCTGATCTTCGTGCTGCAGTTCTCCAACGTGCTGCACCAGATCGTGCTCCCGATGCACGACCAGGACCGCGCGCTCATCGAGCAAGGCCATTGCGAGGTCCCCTTCTTTCCGCACATTGGCGGGACGGCCGGCCATGTCCAGGCCTACGGCCGCAGCCAGGCCCGCGTGCGCGACCTCAGCGGAACGGCCGCCGTGTCGGGAGAGCAGCAAAGCCTGAGCTTTCGCTACGCGCAACGCATCGACCAGCCCCCGCCCCCGGCCCCGGCCCCGGCCTAGCGGCGCCTGTGCCGCGCCCCTACCCTCCGCCCCCGCCGACCGGAAGCAAGGGCGGCGGGACCCTAGTCGTTCATGAACTCCTCGAACTTGCGGTGCAGCAGCAGGCTCGGCGTGCGGGTCAGCCGCTCGGCGTCGACCAGGTACGACCCCACCGACTTCGGCTTGCGGACCAGTTCACGCGTCGCGAGGGCCGCCACGGCGCCCGCCAGCGTGCCCACGCCCAGCCCGAACGGCGTGTACGGACCGCCGCCCCCGAGCCCCGGGAGCGAGAGGAAGGCAGCCGCGACGGGCAGCCCCACGGACAGGATGCTGTATACGCCCTCCTTCCGGAAGAAGCCCAGCGACGCCCGGTACTCCGCCTTCGCCCGCTCGAAGCGCCGCACGAAGTCCGCCACGATGTAGCGGGCGTGCTGCTTGTTCTTGCAGCGGGAGATCTCCGCCTGCAGCTGCTGCAGCTCCCGTTGAAACGCATGCCGGAGCTCCACCGTGTCCTCGCGGTAGCGCAGGATGGTGTCGATGGGCACCTCGGCGAGGTCCCTGGGAAGAAGATCGACGACCGCCAGGTTCGCGAGGTAGGCGTCGGCACGCTCGTCGGAAACCGCCTCGGTGAAGGCCCCGTCGTTCGCGAAATAGGTCCCGACGGCCCAGCAGTCGGAGGAGTCCGTGGTCAGCTCCAGCGCGCGGCGCTGCGCCACCGAGGCCGCCAGGTAGAACATGTAGCCGCCGGCATGCTCGTGGGGCACCTCGAGGAAGCCGTCGGCGGTCAGGCGCTGCGCCAGCTGCTCGAACAGCGGCAGGAGCTTGGCGTCGATCTTGTCCGGATTGATGCGGGTGAACGCCTCGGAAGAGAAGCCGGCGGGCCAGGCCAGGCGGGTCCGCTGGGACTCCCGCAGCGCGTAGAAGTCCAGGAAGCGGTGGGCCGCGCTCGACTTCTCCGCGGCATCGACGGCCAGGTTCAGGATGACCCCTTCGGCCACCGCCGTCGCCACCTCCGGCGGGTCCTGCGGGACGTATCCGCCGGGAACGATGCGGTGCACGCGGTCCCAGACCAGCAGCGAGCGCTTGAGCGCGTCGAGATCGTTGAATTCGATGGTGGGATAGTGCAGCGCCTGTGGCATATCGCTCGCGAGACATGGAGTGGAAGAATGCGGGGCGGGCCCGGCCCCGCGCATCGTATCGCCCCGCGGCCCGGCCTGGCGCAGGCGCGTTGCCAGCCCCTCCAGGACCGGCGCATGGGCTGGCGGGACCCGGCGGCCCGTGGGTCCGTCCGTCCGCGGGTCCGGGTCCCCCGCCCGGCCGCCGCACGGTGCGTCGCTCGTCGCCACCCCGAAGCGCTTGCTGCCGCGTGCCCTTCGGAACGGAAACGTGGCGCGTGTCCGCGCCCCGCTTGCGGCCTGCGGCCAAGCGGACCGATAGTGCCATGGCTACCCGTGGGCATCGAGTCCACCCAGCCTTCATCGGGGCCTGCACGCAGGCCCAATGAAGTCCAGCCTCGCTGGCGTCGCGATCGTTACTCGCCTTGCAGTGCGCCGGATCCGTCCGGCCCGGTCATGCGAATGACCAGAGACCCGGTCCGGCCTTGCGCCGGACCGCGAACCGTGGCGCGTCCTCTCCTTGAGGCGCGCCACTGCGTGCCGGATGGGGCAGCGGCTTCGGTCGCTGCGCCATGCGGCCCAGAGCGAGTGCCGCACCCGCCAGGGCGCAGGCGTTCATGGCGTGCCGCCAGGTATCGCCGCAAAGCGCCTCGGCCCCGCTGAGGCATCCCAGACGGGGAACATGTTTCCCCGGCATGGGGAGCGGTGTCCCCCTTTTTTCATGGAAGGAGGACACCATGATCACGAATGTGATGAGAGCCCAGCGCGCCGTGTGCGTGCTGTTGGGCGGATCCGGGTCGCGCGCCGCGCAGCTCCCGGCCCCCCGCCGGATTCCGATGTTGTTCAAGCCCTGGTCCGGCACGGCGGCGCAAGCTCCCCGGCAAGACCAGGCCGAGTCTGCCACGGCCCAGGCCTGATCGCATGATCGACCGCTACCGCAGGCAGATCGCAGCCACGGTCGTCCAGCTCGCGAAGGACGACCCGGGGCTCGTGAGGGCCGTGATCGTCCAGCGGCGCAGGCTGGGCGACATCGAACCAGATGACCTGGCGTACCTTGAACGGATCGCCAGCCGATGGATGAGGATCGCCGAACAGGCGCGTTCGGGTTTCCGGCGCTGAAGCCTGCAGCCCGCTGCACGCACGGCGCCGCCGCCGCGCCGTTCGCGATCCTCCGCGGCCACGCCGGGCGGCCCTGCGTCCTCCGATGTTCAACACCAACCACGGGAGGCTTAGCCATGCCCCAAGAGAAGTCCCCTGCCCGTCACCGGCTCGAAACCATCGAGCGGCAGGAAGAGAAGATCTGGGTGGAGTTCTACCCCGAAGTGCGCCGCGATGAGACCCTCGCCGCGGAGATCCTGACGGAACTCGAACGCGACGAGACGCTCCGGCGCCGCCATCGCGGCCTGTACCTGTGCTGCCAGCGCTGCATCCGGCTCCATGAAAGCCGCGAGACACGCAACCGCCGCATCGGCAGGGCCGTGCGCAGCCTGCTGCGGGCCGTGTTCATTTCGTTCCCGAGGGCGGTCGCCGAGACGCTGGGCCAAGGCCGCAACGTCGCCGTGGCCTGCCTGCCGGAAATGGAAGAAGAGCCCGCAGCGCCCCAGGTCAGGCGCCTGATGGAGAGTGACGCCTACGCCCAGGCAGAGAAGTCCTTCAGGGAACGCGCCCGCAAGGCCGCGGACAAGACCGACACGGGCACGCACGCGCTCGCCGCAGAGGACACCGCCCCGGCGGTGCGGCCATCGGCGGCAGGCTGAGCCCGCCGCCCGCCAGAGACCGAACGCCCTGCGCGCCGCCCATGCGGCGCGCACGGGCGCATCGGCGCTCGCCCGGCCCCGACTGGACAGCGGGCTGGCGCGCCAACAAACGCCGCACTCACCCCGCCCTGCCCTTCTTTCCGCGCTCCAACCCCGTTCTCCCGCCTTTCGTGGCCACCTCGTCGCCCAGCCGCGCGCCACTGCGCTGCTTGGGACTGCGCCGCGCCTTGTCGGCGGAGGGTGTGCGGTCAAACTCCAGCAGCGCCGACGGGGGAACCCTCAAGGTCTCTGCAAGCACGCAGATGTTGCGCAGCGCCACGTTGCGCAAGCCTCGTTCGATCTCGCTGAGGTAGCTCCTCGACATGCCGCTGTCGTAGGCCAGCGCCTCCTGCGACACCCCGGCGTTGCGGCGCGTCGCTGCCAGGTGGCGCCCAAAGCACACGAGGGGGTCGTATTCCAGTTCCATAGCACTCCTTTGATCCGTACGCTATCGGATCACTTGCTATGGAGCTACTCGATATGAGAGCACTCGCTATAAGCGCACTCGCTATGAGTGCACCCTCTATAAGTGACATTCGCGCGCGCTGACCGCCTCCCGGATACCCCCGGTTCGCCATGGCCGCGGGCCGGAATGTGAGGCCCCGTCCTTCAGCCGGACGCCGCCGACGCCGCTACCGCCTCAGCGGCCGCCCTGGCGCGCATCCGGACGCCCGACGCATGCGTCGAGCTGTCCGTCGATGAGCCAGTGCAGAAAGGCAGTGGCATACGACGTTCCATGGTAGTAGCCCTTGCATTGCGCGACATAGCGCTCGAGATCGGCGAGCGTGCGGATGTCCGCCGGCTCGAAGTCGGTGATCTCTTTGAAGACCTCGGCCTCGCGCCGGGTCAGGCGTATCTGGTTGCCGCAACGAAGCATCGTCATGCACTCCCGGGACGGTGGGACTGCCATGTTCACGCAAAGTTCGACCGTTGTGCGAACGGCCGCGCCTCGCCATGGCAAATCGCACCCCGGTGCGACCGCCATCGGTCCCCGGTCCGATCCTGGTCTCAGTCGTCACGCTGCCCGCATGCGCCGTCGGCACTCCTGCAGGCCGGACCCCACCCTCCTGCCATGCCGCAGGGCGCCGGGCCCCGCGGCGTAGGTGAACGCTCCGCGAGCAACCGGGACTTGCCGGGCAGCGAGCACGCCCCCTAGACCAGCCCCTCCATGAGCTGCTCCAGGCTCGGCCGCGGGCACCGGGGCGGCCGCACGTCGCGGATCCCCAGCAGCTCGCCGATCTGCTCCTCGTCCGCGCCCCGGCGCACCAGGCGGTGCATCACCGTGTGGCGCACGTTCTGCGCCGACAGGCCGGGGATGCCGATCCGCCGGAAGATCTTGCGATAGGCATAGTGGATCTCCTCGCAGAGGTAGCGCATGCCCGATGCGGTCGGAATGCGCTCTATCGGAAAGGCAGCGCCTTCCTGCGTCAGGAAGAGTGCCTGCACCGGGTCCAGCCCCCGGTAAGCCAGCGGCTGGGCCCCGGCGGATCCCGGGGCCCGCACCGCGAGATAGGCGTCGATGGCCTCGCGCGCCGGCACGCTGGTGAAGTACAGGGGGCGGCTGCGGCGGTTCACCGCCACCTCGGCGCGGACCTCGGAATGCAGCCTGACGGTGCCATCGTCGTTCAGGTAGTCCCGCACCTGCATGCGCGCGACCTCGAGGGGCCGCGCTCCGGTCGCGAGCAGGATCCACACCATGGCCACGTCCCGCTCGGGTGTCGCCGTGTGCAGCCGCGCGCGCCGCATGGCGGCCTGGATGTCCTCGTCCGAGAGGATCACGGGCGCATCCGTCTTCCCGGCCGGCGCCATGGGCCCATACCGCTGCAGGGCCGACTCGATGGCCAGCCGGTGCGCGCGCAGCGTGCGCACGAACACCGCGCGGCTCTCGTTGAGGCCCTCGACGCCGATCTCGCGGACCAGCCGGAGCACGAGCGCCTTGACGCGCCGCTCGACCCCGGTGCGCGTCATGCCATGCTCGCGGGCCACCGCCTCGTAGGTCATGCCCCCGAGCACGGCAAGCAGCAGCATGGTGGAGAGTTCCAACCGTTCCGAATCCATATCGAGCCATCCGCCCAGCTTCCATCTGAGCCCGATGCTCCGGATTCGCGCCCGCTGGCGCCAGCCCGAAATTGCTCCCAATTGGGGGCGATTTCGGGAGCAGGCCCGCGCTGTCCATCGCAGCGCCTTGCGCCCGAAGCGGAAACCCGCCAAGCCGGCCGGCGGACACCGCGTCGCCGAGGACAGCCCGTGGCCGTCCCATTGACCCAGGTCAAGGCCCGCGCGAGGCCCGCGCGGGTCCGGGACAGCAGACCCGCGCCGGGCGAAGCCTGCCCTTCAGGCGAGCCGGCAGACCTCGTCGAAGGCGAGGCGCGGCAGCCGCGGATGGACCTTGGACGGGTCGCCCTTGCCCAACGTGCAGAGCACGTTCGTCCTGACCTGCGTGCCGGGCCAGAACTGCGCGTCGACCTGGTCGGCATCGAAGCCGCTCATCGGGCCACAGTCCAGTCCGAGCGCCCGGGCCGCGATGATCAGGTAGGCGGCCTGCATCGACGAATTGCGAAACGCCGTGGCTTCGATCATGGGCGCGTTGCCCGCGAACCAGCTGCGCGCGTCGACGTGCGGCACCAGCCTGGGCAACTGCTCGTGGAACGCCATGTCCATGCCGATGATCGCCGTCACGGGCGCGGAACGCACCTTGGGCTGGTTGGCCGGGCTCACGCATTCCACGAGCCTGGCCTTCTCCGCTTCCGAACGCACGAAGACGACGCGCGCCGGCTGGCAGTTGACGGACGTCGGCCCCCATTTCATGAGGTCGTAGAGGGAACGCAGCATCGCGTCGGGCACCGGCGCGTCGAGGAAGCCGTTCTGGCTTCGCGCCTCGGTGAAGATCTGCTCGGTCGTGATGTTCATGGGAATGATGCTCCTCGGAAGAATGGTGCCGTCAGGCCGGCCCGGCCGCGGCGATGAACGTGGCCACCGCGCCCCCGGGTGCTGGCGGCGGTCTTGGGGCCCGGTCAGCGCAGGCCCAGGATCTCCGGCCCGTGGGCCATCCACCAGGCCGAGCCCCATAGCAGGTGCACGGCCGCCGACAGCGGAAGACACACCGCGAGCCAGATCCACCAGGCGCGCGGGACCCTGCGGTGCCGGACCAGGTCGTAGACGAACAGCGGCGCCACCCACAGCAGCGTGTACAGGTCGGACGCGGCCGGGCTTTCCGGGTAGGTGCCAGGCAGCGGGATGCGGTCGATGCCCGCGCCCAAGGGCCAGACCGTGGCCAGGACCAGGAGGCGCTTGTGTGTCTGCGGATCACCGGTTCGCACCCACAGGGCCCAGGCGATCAGCACGGCAAACACGACGCCGGCGCGGATCTGCGACAGGGGCCGGTTCGGGATCCACGCCTGCAGCAGTTGCAGAAGGGCGGGTTCGGTGCCGGCCGGGGGCGCCGCCAGCATCTGGTGGATCGGCCGGTCGACGACGGGCACGAGCAGGACGCCGCTGAGGACCATGGCGGGAGCCACCAGCAAGGCCAGCATGCCGAGCCGCCGGTGCAGCCAGGGCGCGCCCGTGGCCACGAGGACGGACTGCACGAGCAGAAGGGCCAGCCAGCCGCCCATCAACACGGCATGGACGTGCAGCACGGGCGGCATCGGCCCCTGCTCGCCCGCGCGCACGGAAGCGAGCTTGGCGATCGAGCTGGGGACGAAGCCCGCCAGGGCCGTGGCCACGAACAGCGCGGCCATGAAGACGAAGATCCAGCGGTCCGCGAACGCGGCACCTGCGCTCCGGGCCGGTGCGCCGCGACCCAGCTGGGCGCTGGCAATGTGGTGAGTGCTCATGGTGGCTGCCTCATGGTTCTGCGTGCCGCACGCGCACCTACAGCGGCCGTGCGGACGCCGCCGCGGCAATCGCGAGCAGCCCGGCCATGATCGCGATGTTGTTCGCGAAATGCTGGACCTCGTTCGCGCGCTCTTGGGCCGGCGCGGCCCAGAAGTTATGGTTCAGCGGGGTGATGATGGCGGTCAGGACGAGCAGGACCAGCGCCGCAGGCACGATGCCCCGGCCCAGGATCAGCGCGCCGCCGCCGGCGACCCAGACCAGGATCGTGACGATGAGCAGCGGTCCCGGCACCGGCACGCCCTTGGCCGCCATGAGTCCCGTGACCATCTTGAAGTCCTTCGCCAGGCCGAGGGCCGTGACCAGGTAGAACAGGGCGACGACGACCCTCGCAGTCGCTGCTCCCCAGACGCTGAATGTCTCCATGGATACTCCGTTCATGTTCTTGCGATGGATCCGGGCGGACCGTGCGGACACCGGTCAGCCTTCCTGCGTCTGCTGGACCAGCCCCCGGCTCAGCCCGAGCACCGGCGGGAAGTCGGGCACCGCTGCGCTCGGGCGTGCGGAGAAGCGCCGATACCAGCCCTGGAGGCTGGGGCAGTCCTCCGGGATCGGGACGCCGAACAGCTCGGTCGTGGTCTGCAGCAAGGCAAAGCCGACGCAATCGGCGGTGGTCAGACGATCGCCGGTCAGGAACGCCCCGCCCCGGTCCGCCACCATGCGCTCGAGCAGCTGCAGCTTGCCGAGCCATGCCGCCATCCCGGCCCGCGCGACCGCCTTGTCCTGCGCCACCTCGGCCGCGAACAGCCGGCTGCCGTTGAAGGCCCAGATCCGCAGATAGACGGTGGCCTCCTCGATGACGGTGATGAACTCCCGCGTGCGCGCGCGCTCCACCGGGGTCGCGCCGATCAGGTCGGGCGAAGGGAAGCGTTCCTCCAGGTACTCCAGGATGGCGAGCGAGGAGCCGATGACCTGCCCGTCGCCGATGTCGAGCGCCGGGACGGTGCCGGCGATCGTCACGCCTTCGATGATGCGCCGCGTCCTGTCCGGCGGCGGGGCGACCTGCACGCGTTCGATGCCCTCGATGCCCTTCTCGGCAAGGTAGACGCCGACGCGGCGGGGATGGATGGACCAGGGTACTTCGTACAGCTTCATGATGGCTTGTCTCCGGCGAGGCTCAATGGGGCGTGACTGGCAGGAGGCGTCCCAGCGAGCCGTCGCCCCAGCCGAGGATGTCCTGGTCGCCGGACGAGAACATGTCGAACACCTTGCCGATGACCACGTCGTGCGTTCCGTACTGCGCGACCTGCTCGATCCTGCAGAAGATGCTCGCCGGCGCGTCGTCGAGATACCAGAGCCCCTCGTGGACCTTCCATGCCGGGTCCTTGAAGCGCTGCTCCCGCAGCCTGGGGTCGCAGAAGGGCCGGAAGTGCGGCTCCGTGGCGCTGTTGAGCAGGTTCACGCAGAACAGGCCGGCCGCGCGGACATGCCGGTACGCCGATCCGTCGCGGTTGATCGAGATGGCCATCGAGCAGGGTTCGAGGGCCACGGGCATGATGGCCGACATGGCCAGCCCGACCGGCTCTCCGAACTCGTCGAAGCTGGTGACGATGCTCACGGGCGCGGGGGTGAAGCGCAGCACGCGCTTGAGCCGGTCCGGGATTTCCGGGGGCTTGGCGATTTCAATCAATTGGGTCATCTTGGGAGCTCTTGTGGGTGGGGGCGCCAGCGGCACGGGCCGACGCCATGTGCGACGGCAGGGCCGGCCGCGCGGCCGGGTTGTCTTCAGGGGCTAACCGCGCTTGAGGGCCAGCAGGCCGGCATCCTTGCCCGCCAGCGTCGCATTGAGCGCAGCGTGGTTGGCCGCCGCCCGGACGTCGCGCAGCGCGCGTGACAGGCGGTTGTTGTAGATCCCCTGGCCCCCGCTGAGCTCGAATACCCGCTCGAGCGCGCCGAGGCACAGCCTGGAAATCGTGGAGGTTGCCGAGCGGTTGCGCAGGATCTGCTCGGGCGGCATCGCCTGCCCGCTCAGCACGATGGGCTCGCACTCGCACGTGATCTTCTGGAGCAGTTCCCAGGCATAGGTCACGTCCCCGACCGCGCTGCCGACCACCGTCTGGAACAGCTCCAGCTCCGCCGGCGGCCGCCCGCCGAACTTGCCGGGGCTGTTGCGGATGCTCTCCACGAAACTGTCGATGCCGCCGCGCGCCGCGCCAACCATCGCGCTCTGGAGGCTGTGCGGCGCCAGGCCGCTGAAGAAGTCTTGCAGGTCGACCACGCGCACCTCGGGCACGAAGGCCCCGGCGACCTCCAGTGTCTTGCTGCCGGTGCCCGCGAGGCCCATCACGAACCAGTCGTCGTGGATCGCATAGTCGCTGCGGGGGACCAGGAACAGCTTGCGCGCCGGTGCCCCCTTCTCGTCGAGGACCACGCCGCCGAGCAAGGCCCAGCTCGCATGGTCGGTGCCGCTCGAGAAGGGCGACTTGCCGCTGATCTCGTAGCCCCCATCGACCTTCCTCGCCTGCAGCGTGGGAGCGAATGCGGAGGAAACCAGGGCCTTCCTGTCATCGCCCCAGACCGCGGCCTGCGCTTCGGCGGGGAAGGTGCCCACCACGACGGAGTGGCCCGCCAGCACGCAGTAGATCCAGCCGGTCGAGCCGCAGCCGCGCGCGAGCTCGTAAACCAGTTCGTACAGTTCGTGGAAGCTGCGGCCCAGTCCGCCCCACTGCGGCGGCTGCACGAGCCGCATCAGGTCCGCATCGTAGAGCTCGGCGATGGTCTCGCGCGGAATGCAGCGCTCGCGGTCCGTCTGCTCGGCGCGCGCCTCCGCCTTGCGGCTGATCCGGCGGGCGCGCTCCAGGAGCTCGGCGTGCGATGGCGCCGCGGCGGCGGTGGCGCTCGCCTTCGGCGAGGGATTCAGTACAGCGTTGTTTGACATCTCGGATTCCTTTTTCAATCTGGTTCAACGACTCGCGCCTGGCACTGCCGAGCGCGCGGCGGGACGCGGCGACGGGAGGGCGGAGCCATCCCGCCGCAAGGTCGCCCGCCCTCGCCCGGGGCTCAGAAGAGCGGGTAGGTCAGCGGCAGGCCGAGGTGGTGTTTGCCGTGCAGTTCGCGGGTCGCGTCCCAGTCGACGAATGCATGGACCGACACGGTGTTGAGATCACGCCAGATGCGCTGCAGCGCCTGGTCGTTGTGGAAGCTGGACGCCCCCGAGGCGCCCATCATGGCGTTCACGGTTTCCCGGCTGTGCTTCGAGATGAAGGCCGTCAGCCCCTTCAGCTTCAAACGCTCGTCCACGGTGAATGGACGGCCGGCCAGGATCTCGGCGGCGTGGCCGTAGACGGCACGCGCCAGCTCGTCGGCGGCACGGGTGGCGATCTGGAACTCGCCCAGCATGATCTGGGCATGCTGCTGCTCCTTAACCACCGCCCCGGTGAAGTTGCGGACCCGGCGCTCGACGGTTTCCTCGTAGGCCCGCAAGGCCCCCTTCAGGCACCCGACGATCACCGGAGCGAAGGTGCAGTACACCAGCACGAAGAAGGGAATCGAGTACAGCGGGTTGTCGTAAAGGCGGGACCCCGCCGTCGGACCTTCGTAGAACTCGCCCATGGCGGCCGAACGGTGGTCCGGCACGAACACATTGGTGGCGACGTAGTCGTTGCTGCCGGTTCCCGACATGCCGGCGAAGTGCCAGTTGTCCTCGACCTGGACCTGCGCCACGGGCAGCAGAAAGCCGCGCTGCTGGCCATCCTCGGCCATGCCGCCGATCATGACCCAGTCGGCATGCATCACACCCGACCCCCACAGCGCCCGCCCGCTCAACTCCCAGCCGCCGTCCACCTTGCGCGCCTTCATGTTGGGGGCCGAGGCCGCCGGCAGCAGCACATAGCCCTTCTTCCCGAACAGCTCCTCGTGCGCCCGCTCCGGGAACTTCGGCACATAGATGTTGTGCATGATGTAGAAGGCGGCGATCCAGCCCGTCGAAGGGCAGGCCTCGCTGATGATCTCGATCACCTCCAGCGCGGTGGACAGGCTCGCTTCGGCGCCGCCCCAGCGCTTGGGCACGAACATCTGCACGATACCCGTCTCGATCAGTTCCTGGATGGAATCGTCGTGCGGCTTGCGCCGGACCGCCGCCTCGGCAGCACGGGCTCGGATGCGCGGAGCGATCTCTCTCGCGCGCTGGATCAATTCGGAATCAGTATTTGGCATTCTCGGCACCTTCTAAGGACGTGGAGTACGGGAGACTCCTCCGCCTGCGGCGGGGCCGGGCGGGACTCAGGACCGAGTGAGGTCATGCGCGGCCGGGCTCTTTTGCTTTCGCGGCCCGGTCCTTCGCAAGCGGAGTTGTCTCTTGGTGCATAGCATCTCAGCACCCCCTCCAGCACGCCATCCGCTTTTTGCAGCGGCTATCCCGGGTCTACATCTTCTTGATGTGTGTCGGGTTCCTCGGCCCCGTCCATGGCACATCGCATGTGCCGTGTGCCAGCGCGCGGGGCGCGCCGGCCGCGGAGCGCGTCGGGCCTCGATCCGGGCAGGAAGCCAGGGCACCCGCCGCGCAGCGGCTCCTCCTCCTTCCCGGGCGCCCGCTCGGCCGGAGAGTGCCTTGCCCGGCACGCTGCCGCCACAAGCGGGCGGAGTCCGGCTTCACTACCGGCAGGGCTGCGGCAACCGCCCCCTCGGGGGCTGCGGGATGTCCCGATGCCACTTCCCCGCGCTTCATGGTATTTTGGATTGATATGAGCTAGATCATTTTCAATCATGATCATTTTTTTGGGTTCGCCTGCATTGAAGCCGGTGCCTTGGGCGAGCCACGCAAGGCAGCCGGCGGGCGGAAGGTGCTGACGAGAAGATGCCCGGACGCGCGTCGATGCGCCGCACGGGTCGACCGACAAGGAGACAAGGGATGCCAAGTTCCGGGTTTGCGGAGACCTTCCGGTCCCAGGCACTGCTGTCGCGCCAGCTGTTTCAAACGCACGACCCCGACGAGGCCCGCAGCCGCGTCGGCGAGGTGCTTTCGCCGCACGAGCTCCGGGTCCTGGACACCGGGGACGCCGTGGACACGCGCATGTACCGCGTCACGCTGGGATCGATTTCGCTGCACCGCCTCAGCTACGGCGCCGCCGTGGAGGTCCGCCCCGGACGCATGGAGAACGCCTACCTGGTTCAGATGCCGATCTCGGGCTCGTGCGTCGTGCGCTGCGGAGACACCACCGTCGATTCCAGCCCGGGCGTGGGCACCGTGGTCACGCCCACCGAGCCGCTGCACCTGCTGGGGCACAAGGGGTGCGACCAGATCATCGTGCAGATCGACCGCTCCCTGCTGGAGCGGCATTGCGGACAGCATCTCGGACGGGACCTGTCGAAGCCGGTGAAGTTCGCCCCCAGGATGGCGCTCGATGGTTCCCAGATCGAGCCCTGGCGCCGCCTGATCGAGCTTCTGGTGAGCGAGGCGGCCCACGACAGCGGCATGCTGGCGTCGCCGGCGGCGCGATCCAACCTGGAGCAGATGCTGGTCAGCGCCCTGCTGTTCGGACAGTCGAACAGCCTCAGCGACGAACTGCGGCGCCCGACGCCGCCGATGGCCCCCTACTACGTGCGCCGCGCCGAGGAGTACATCCACGCCCATGCAGGCGAGCAGGTCAGCATCGCGGACGTCGCGGAACACGCGGGCGTGAGCATCAGCGCTCTCTATTCCGGCTTCAAGAATTTCCGCGACACGAGCCCCGCGGCGTTCCTGAAGTCGATCCGCCTCCAACGCGTTCGCGCCGAACTGCTCGAGGGGGCTTCCCGCGACGAGACGGTCACCGGGGTGGCGATGCGCTGGGGATTCACGCACCTGGGCCACTTCACCGCCGCCTACAAGCACAAGTTCGGCGAAGCGCCGTCCCAGACGCTGCGCCGCTCCATTCGCTGACGGGCGGGCGCGTGCCAGCCCCGGCGGCGGCCGGGCCGCGAGAGGCCCAGCCCACCCCGTCCTGCTCAATCCAGCAGCGCCGCCTTCAGGTCCCGCCAGCTCCGCGCATCGGGCGCGCAGATCAGCCCGCCTGACATGTGCGCGGGGAGAAAAGGCGAGCCATCGAAATGCGCGCTGTGCCCGCCGGCTTCGCGGTGCAGCAGCCAGCCCGCGGCGTGGTCCCAGGGCATCAGCTTGTTGTAGAACAGCGCGTGGACCTGCCCGGCCGCCGCAAGCCGGTACTCGTGCGCCGCGCAACGCAGCCAGCAGGTGGTCGACAGCGAGGACAGGCGCTGGTTCACGCGCGTGCGCAGCGGCTCGGGCAGGAAGTTGGTGCCGATGACGCCGTCCATCTGGTCCGGGGGCACCGGTGCAGCCACCCGCAGATCGATGCGGCGCCCGCCGCCTTCATGTTCGAGCCATGCGCCGCCGCTCCTGAACGCGTAGGCCGTGCTGCCGGTCACCGGATCGTGGATCGCGCCGGCCATGATCTCTCCGCGCACCACCGCAGCGGCCATGACGCCGAACAGCGGAAGACCGCTGGCGAAATTGCGGGTGCCGTCGAGCGGATCGACCACGAAGGCCAGGTCGCGGCCGCCGATGCGCTCCAGCAGTTCCGGGTCGCGGCCGGCCGCTTCCTCGCCCACGATGAGCGCGCCCGGGAACCGGCGCGCCAGGTCGCTGGCGATCGCCGCCTCGGAGCGTTCATCCGCCAGCGTGACCACGTCGAATGCCGAGGTCTTGCGCGCTATCTGGTCCGGCGCGAGGCGGTTGAAGCGCGGCATCAGCTCGGCCTGTCCCGCCGCCTGCAGCACCTTGCCCATCCATAACAGGTCATCCATCGAAAACGCCATATGCCAGCCTCCTTGCGGCGTTTCAGTGTTGGCCCCGCACGGGCAGCGGCAATGCGTGCAGCGGGTCCCTTCCTTGCGGCCGCGCGCGCAGCGGGGCCAGGCCACGCTTCCATGGCGATGCCGCGTACGTGCGGGACGGCGGGGCACCTGTGCCTCCGGATCCACCCGAGCGCATGCGCGCGCAGGCCGCTCCTTCGCGGTCGACCGGCGCCGTGCGCTCGCGGGACGCTACGCCGGGGAGCGCGGATGCTGGCTTCCTTGGTCCGCGATCCAGCGGCGCACGTCCTCGGCCCGCCACGCGGTGACCCGGGGCGACAGCTTCACGGGCGCAGGGAAGCTGCCGCTGTCGACGCGGCGCCACAGGGTCGACTTCGAGATGGGCACGAACACCAGCACCTGGCGTTCGCGCAGAAACCCCGTCTCGGGCAGCACGGCAGGACGTTCGGATGGGTAGGTCATGGTTCGACTCCTACACCGGCAAGGCCGGTCGGTGGCCGACCCGCTCGTTCACGTGGGGCTAGGTCAGGATGACACCCACGCTAGGGACGCAACACGCTGGCGCACACCGTGGACGTCCCCTGGACGGTGTGGCGATCGACAAGTTCATGGCCGCGCTCGGCGGACGCCTCTGGTCACCGCGGCGAGCGACGGCAGACCATCCGGCGGCGGGCAGGCGCGAGGAAGAGAATTCGCAAGCAGCTCCAGGGCTGGAGGGTCGAGGAGATCCAGCTGTCCCCGCCCGAAGTCACCGCGGAGAACACGGGCGCATGCGGGCTGCCGGAACCATATCGCGCCTGCGCCAAGAGGCATAGGGTGCCGGGCCGCGGCGCCACGTCCTAGCACCGAATGCCACGCCGCGGGAGACAAGTCGGAGTGACTTCCCGCAGCGGACCTTGTCTCGTGTCGGCGCAGTCGTTCCCTCGCCCTCGCCTGGGGAGAATGCGGCAGGCTCGAAAGACAGCGGCGGCAGGCATCTCGCGCGCGGAGCCGAAGGAATCCGAGCGCATCGGTGCGGCAGGGCTTTTATAAAACCAAAAAGAATATCAAGCTTCTCGTCCATACGAATCGAGATATACTCAAACCAGTTCAACTGGCTGTTCCCAGCAGCCACGACAACGCCCGCCGAAGGCGCCACATCGTCCCGCGCGGCTAGCTTTTGCGGCTATTGCCGCCCGGTGGGTCTGTAGAGCTGCAGCCTATCCCGTTTCTCCATGCTCATGCAGGTCCATTCCAGCCTGCGTTGCCGACTGAACCCGATTCCAAATACCGCCATTCCCATGGGCAAGTACGTCGTTTCGCCCGCGACACACCAGACCGACTGTGGCCGCTTCCGCGCCTCCGTCTCGGTCCAACGCTCTCAAGGCAACGGCAGCTACTGTCGAGTGTTCCGCTTTGACAGAGCCTTTGCCTCTCGCGAAGCCGCGCGAATCTTCGCAGTCACCCAAGGCTGGCTGCAAACGTGCATGCAGCACCCTCCGGCGTGCTGAGCAACTGCGCCCCACCGCGTCCCTTCCATCCGTCCGCATGTGGCCTCCACATGCACATCCCTAGCGCAAACGGCGCGCCCTTGCGCGCGCCCCATGAATAAAGGCTTTTCCATGTCCAGCAAGATCTATGTAGGCAACCTCCCCTACTCCGTCACCGATTCCAGCCTGCAGAGCAACTTTGCCGAGTTCGGCAGCGTCGCCTCCGCCAAGGTCATGACGGACCGTGAGACCGGCCGTTCCAAGGGCTTCGGCTTTGTCGAGATGGCTTCCGCCGAGAACGCCCAGGCCGCCATCAGCGCTTTGCACGGCAGGTCCGTCGATGGACGCTCGATCGTCGTCAACCTGGCTCGCCCCCGCGAAGAGGGTCGTGGTGCGGGTGGCCATGGTGCCCAGGGCTACCGTGCAGCCGGCCGTTCGGATGTCGGCTACGGCGATGGCGGCTACGGCGGTGGTCGCTACTGAACCCAGCCGCACCGCAGAAAGACCGGCCCATCTGGGCCGGTTTTTTTCGCCTCCACCGGCCCGCTGTGGACCGCCGCCCAGCCTCTGGGCCGATGGCGCTGTGCCCCATCCTCGTTCGGTCCCTTCAAGGGTCTGCGCGCTTGTCCGCGGCGATGCGGACGCGATTGCGCCGCCTCGTTGCCGTTCGTGATCGCTGCACTATTCCCGCGGCACCACCTCGGCCGGGGGATCCACCGGCGCGCCTGCGTCCGCAGTCGGCGGGGTACCCGATAGGGCAGCCGTGTCGCCCCCCGGCTGGGCGCCGGGCTGACTGCCAGCCTCCCCGTTCGCTTCCGGGGCTGCCGGCTTGCGGCGCACACGCTTGAGTACGGACGGACCCATGGCGTGCTCCATGGCCTCGTGCGCAGCGTCAGCCCCGCTCCCTGGTTCCGCCGCCGGGAGGATGGGATCGGGCTCGCCCCCGGACTGGCTGGCATTGCCGACGTCGAGCGCGGCGGCATCGTCCATGCGCGGTTCGCCGGCCGCTGGCGCAACCGGCCGAGGGGCCACCTCGCCCAGATCTCCATCACGCGCCCCCATTGCATTCATGCGCCTGCGCAGACCGGTGGCCTGCCGGCGCGCCGAATTGGCGATGTCCTTGATCTGGCGCTTCAGCGCGGCGCGCTGGATGTCCAGCTCCTGGGTGCTGATGACCTCATGGATCTCCAGCGTCTGCAGCAAGGGCATCAGCTGGTCGAGCTGGTTGAGCACCTCGAGGTACCGCCGCCCGCTCGAGGACAGGATGCCGACCTCGATCTCCAGCGGCTGCGTGTCATAGGTCGCGAAGCTGCTGATCCCATGGGCCTTGAAGAGGGCCTCCGCGCCGTCGAGCGCCTGGTTGAGCCTGTTCTTGACCGCGTCGATGTCGGCGCGCAGCGAGGTCTCCTCCCTCTCGACGTCCTGGTGGTCGATGCGCGTGCGCGCGATCACGGAAATGAAGTGGGCGTTGAGCTGCAGCGTGTTGAACATGCGCACGAACAACCGCTTGGCCTCCGCGCTCGTGAAATGCGTGCGGACCTTCAGGCTCGCCGCCTCGACCCTGCGGAAGTCGGCCTTGGCCTCCCGCGCCAGGATGCGGGCGTTGACCGCGCCCTGGTCCGTCTTCACGATCTGGATATCAGCCATCGCCGCCTCCGGTGCTTCGGTTCCTGCGGCCGATCTTCGGCGCCCGCCGCGCGCGCCGCCACCCGAAATCCAACCCGAATCCGGCGCATTTCGGCGACAGCCCGCGCGGGCGGCGCCGGGCGCCTTGACCCCGCCCCGCCGTCCCGCTACGGTGCTGTCCAACGGTAGCTGGCCCGCGGGCCCGGCCCGGCGGACACCCCGACCGGACGGATCCCGACTGCGAGCCCTGGAGCATTGGCCGCGCGCACGTCCGCGGCACCGGCAGGAACAGGCTTTCGAGGCAAGCGCCTGGCCTTGCGCCGAAAGCTCTTTCCGACCGGTAGCTGGCACACCGATCACGGCGGATCACCCGCCTACCTACAAACCAGCCTGGGTCCATTGACCCGCGAGCCTCGGCGCCATGCCGAGAGTATTCACCCCGAGGGGCACCCGCCCCTCACGGGGATTGGGCTGCCTCCTCCCTTCCTGGAGTCAGCCATGCCGACAAGCATTGCATCCCGCCGCCCGCGCGCGCCAGCGTCCGCGGACGTCTTCTACATCCTCCCCAGCACCGCGCTGGCGGGTGCCTCGATCGTCGGGGCGCCCGACTGGTCCGACATCGATCCCGACGGCGACGACGACGCGCACGAATGGACGGTGGAAGAGATCGTGTATCTCCATTGGCGCCTGCTCAAGGACGTGCGCGATCTGGCGAACACGAGAACGCCGCTGGACGAGAAGCTCGCGACCCTGGGCTGGATCTTTACCGACCCGGAAAAGGACCGCCTCCCCTTCTCGTTCGTCAACTGCCTGCGCGTGGTGGGCTGCAGCCCGCTCTCGCCCATCGCCTATTGCGGCCGGGTGGACAGCGAGGAGATCCGCGATCACATCGCGCGCAACGTGAAGGGGTGGCTGATGGAGTCGCTCGCACGCTACCCGCGCTGGGTGGCGGAGGCGTTCGCAAGCAACCCGGGCTGGATCGAGGCTCGGCTCGCCCGGAACCCCCAGTGGATCAACGAGCAGATCAAGTGGCTCTCGTTCCAGGGCGACCTCTTCGCCTGATCCCCCTCTTCCTGGAGCCCGCGGACGCGGGCTCCGCAACCCAAGGAGATGCCATGTCTTCATTCGAAATCATGCTGTGCCTCGTGCTCGTGCTGGCCGCCTACGGCGTCGCCGCGCGATGGGACGACGAGGCAGCGCGGGCCGCCCGCGCCGAGTCCCGGTGCACGGCCTCGGCTGCCGCGCCGTTCCCCGGCGCGGGCCCGGCCCGGCGCCGGTGCGCAGACCTCCCCGCCAGGGAAACCTCCGGACAGGGGGTGGAGCCATGACACAGGCAGCCACCTTCGCGCGCTCCCGGCCGCTGGTGCCGGTCTGCGACACCGCGGAACTCGAGTTCCTCATCAAGGAAAGCGAGATCGTCACGGGCATCGCCGGCCGGACCTTCGTGGTCCTCGGCTCGCGCATCCAGTCCTACCGCATCGCACTGCGGCCCAGCGGCTACCTGCTGCGTTCGCAGGACGGCGAGGCCATGGCTGCCGACACGCGGTACGTGAGCGCCGCCGACTGGCCGGACCACCCGGTGTCGCGGGCGCTGCAGGCCGGCCTGCTGTTCACGTTCGAGATCGGCCGTTAGGCCAGCGCCATTGCCGCGCGGGAGGTCCGGTCCCCGGGGCCGCCTGCGCGGGCGCCACATCCATTGGAGGAAAAACATGCATCGCATAGAACCACTTGGGCAGCCCGCACGCGCGCGGCCGCCCGGAACGCACAGGACGTCGCCATGACGGAGACGGAATACGAGCTGCGCATCGAGGACGTCAAGGCACGCGCCCACGGCCGCTGGGACGAGATCCTGCGCTGCCTGGGCGTGGACGAGCGCATCCTCAAGCACAAGAACCTGCCGTGCCCCCTGTGCGGCGGCACGGACCGGTTCCAGTACACGGACCGATACGGCGAAGGCAACTACCACTGCCGCAACCGGGATTCTTGCGGGCCGGGCGGTGGCTTCAAGCTGCTGCAGGCTCTCAAAGGCTGGGACTTCGTCACCACGCTCAAGAAGGTCAACGAGTGCGTCGGCGGCCTGCCCGCCGCGACCGCGTCCCACGCGCAGCCGGCCGGCGCCGAGCGCATGCTGCTGCTCGCGCGCCGCATCTGGGACGAAGGCCTGCAGATCCGGCGGGGCGACGAGGTGGACCGCTATCTCTGCGGCCGCGGGCTCGGGATGGACGTCTATCCGAGCGCGCTGCGCTACCACCCGCGCCTGGGCTACTACGAGCGCGGTGCCGACGGCAAGACCCGCCGCGTGGCCGAGTACGCCGCGATGCTCGCGCGCATCGACGGGCCGGACGGCCAGCTGGTGTCGCTGCACCGCACCTACCTGAGCGGCGGGCGCAAGGCGGCCCTGCCCGATGCCAAGAAGGTCCTGACCGCGGGCATCAACGGCGCGGCCATCCGCCTGTTCGAGCCCACGGAGGTGCTCGGCCTCACCGAGGGCATCGAGAACGCGATCGCGGTGCACCTGCTCAAGGACATCCCGGTCTGGCCCGGCCTGAGCGCGGGCAACCTGGAGAGGATCTGGCTGCCGGACACCGTGCGGCGGGTGCTGATCTTCGGCGACAACGACGCTGACGCCGACTTCGACGGGGAGGCCAGTTCCTACTTCCTGGCGCGCCGCCTGCGCAAGGAGGCACGGCACGGCCCCGCGCGCGAGGTCGAGGTCCACATCCCGCGCAAGCCGGGCGCCGACTGGGCCGAGGTCTGGTGGTCCATCGTGCAAAAGATGAGACGCGCCGCGTGACGGCGGGGTCCCGGCGAAGGCGCCGCCTTCCCGGGCCATCCCGGACGGGTCCGACCGGAGGTCGGACCCGCCTTCTCGGTGACTTTCGCCACAGGCGAGGTCAGCGACAAGGCATTGGAGCATCTCCCGGAGCATCGCTCCGCTGGTAGCTGCCAGACCAAGCCGCGCATCGCGCGGCGAAGGCAGCCCTGGAGTTGGCACGCGGCATCCGTCGCGCGCACCGTGAAGCGGCGAACGCCGCTTCGTTCACCACCCCGCGGGGACCGTTCCCCGAGGGGAGGCGCGTCCCCGCATTTGTCTTTGGAGATTCAAATGCGCAATGGACGAACCCTCGAGGAGCTTGCTCGCGAACTGACGCGCCAGCTCGAGACCAAGAAGGACCTGGTGCTGCCCCCGTCGGCGATGCGGCACGAGACCGACGGACAGGGCGAGACGCGCCTGGTCATCGACCATCCCGATGGCGGCCGCTTCGCCGTCACCGAGCTCGCGCGCCGCCAACTGGCCGGCAAGCTGAACATTCCCTATGCGTACTTCGAGCGCATGCGCACGGAGCAGCAGGACCTGCTGGATCGCAACGTCAACACCTGGCTGCAGTGCGACGAAGGACACAAGATGGTGCGAACCCTGGATGGCCAGGCCCGCGCCTTCCTGTCCGACCGCTACCGGCGGTTGGACAACTACGACCTGGCCAACGCGGTGATCCCGATCCTGGGCGGCCTGCCCGACGTGCGCTTCGAGTCGATGGAGCTCACGCCCACGAGGATGTACATCAAGGTCGTGGTTCCGCCGCTGGCCTACACGATGGCACCCGGCGACATCGTGCAGGCGGGCATCGCGATCACCAACTCCGAGGTCGGGCACGGCACGCTGTCGGTGCAGCCGCTGCTGTACCGCGTCCTGTGCAGCAACGGGCTGATCGTTCCCGAGCGCGCGCTGCGCAAGACCCACATCGGGCGGGCACTGGGCGCGGAGGACAATGCCGTCCAGGTCTACAAGGAAGACACGCTCCTCGCAGACGACCGGGCGTTCTTCCTCAAGGTGCGCGACGTCATCCAGGACGTGGTGGCCGAAACGACCTTCCTGGAAGCGGCCCGCAAGATGCAACGGACCCAGGGCATCCAGCTGCGCGGCGACCCCGCAAAGAGCGTGCAGGTGCTGGCCAACCGCTACGAGCTCAGCGATGGGGAGCGCGCCGGCGTGCTGCGCCATCTGGTCAGCGGCGGCGAGCTCTCCGGCTACGGGCTGGTGAATGCCGTGACGCACTTCAGCCAGGAGATCCCGGACTACGACCGGGCCACCGTGTTCGAGGAACTGGGGGGCAAGCTCATCGAGCTGCCGGCCCGCGAGTGGGAAGGCCTCGCCGCAGCAAGCTGAACCGCAGCGGCGCACGGGCATGGCCCCATCCCCGGCCCCGGGGATGGGGCCCCTCGCCGCAGTCGGCGGTGTGCGGTCAGCGCGGCGCCTGCCGCGCCGAGCCCCTCCAGAACTTGCGGACCTGGATGACGCCCTCGACCCGTCCGAGCACCTTGAGCTGACGCCGGGTGCTTTCGGCGGCGTCCTTGATGACCGTCTCCGGATACCGGGTGTTGGCACAGCCCAGCACCAGGCCCGTGCCCGGCCGGTATTCGAGCGTGCGCACGAGTTCGCGCCCGTCGCAGGCGATCAGATAGTTCCCGTTGCCGCGGAACTCGGTGACCGCGAAATCGACGAACAGCGTGTCGCCATCTGCGATGTCCGGCTCCATATCGTCGCCGTGCATCCGCCTGGCGCAGCAGCCATACATCTGGTCGCGCACCTCGCTCGCCACATCCTGCACCCACTCCTCCGGCTCGCCGTCCGGCGCGGCGGCGGGTTCCGTCGGGGCCAGGGCCTGGCGCAGGGACCGCTTCTCGCCCAGCAGCCCCAACAGCCACGAGGGGTCGCCGTCCATGCCCGTGCACAGCAGCTTGAAAGAGGCGAGGTCCGGCAATCCCGGCGCCGTGCAGTCGATCCAGCGGCGCGTGGTCTGGTAGGCCCGGCCGGTGATCTCCGCCAGGTGCACGGCCTGCTTGTGCCCTTCCGGGATCCGGGCATCGCGCAGGCGCTCTAGCAGCCGGGCCTTCAGGCTGACGGACAGCGCCGCGTCCTCGTCGGCGCGCCCATCCGCTGCCTGCACTTCCAGTTCCCGGGATTTGGTCCTCGATGTCTTGTTCATTTCGCTCTTTGCCATGCCACCCAGCTTTGCCACGATTTCGTGACCGTCAACCGCTCCATCGTCCGCCGCCACCCCGAATCTGCCGGTTTCCAGGCCACATCGGTACCTGTCGAAACAATTTAGAGCAATTTCTATTGAAAAAATCACACTTCAGAGCATAAGCTCTAACCTGCCTGCACGCGCATGCAGGCGGAACCTGGCGCGAACCTGCCTGCAGCCAATCGGCGCCGAGCACGGCACGTCACCTCGCCCCCAGGGGGCACACCAAGGAGGAGGTACCCATGGTCGCCATCGATCTCTCGGAGGTCCAGCTTTCCAACCTCACGCTCTTGCTGACGATGCGCGACAGCATCAGCCGCGACCCCACCCTGGCCTGCGGGCTGTTTGGACTGCGCGAGCCCGACGCCCGATACCTCGCCTCACTGTCCAGCACACAGATTCTCGCCATCGTGGCCAACGTTGGCAACGAGACCCTGTTCGCTCCGCGCGCCGACCTGTTCACCCTTCTGCGCTCGCCCCTGCCACTCGCCGGCGCCCTCTGCGCCGTCCATCCGCCTGCGCCGATCCTGCCCGCTGCTCCGGTGGCGGCCGCCGAGCAGGCGCCCTGCATGTGACTGCGACATGGTGCCGCCGCCCCCCTTGCCGACCGCTCCGGTACGCCACGCGGAGCGCCAGCTCCAGCGGCTCGGGCTCGCCAGGGAATGCGCGCAGCTCGGCGCGCGCCTGCGCACGATCGAGATCGTGAGCGGACTCCACCAGCGCCAGATCCTGCGCCTGCTCCATGCCGACCACTGCGTGCCGCCGCGCGGGCGCTCGCCCGAGACGCCGGAGTGGTACCACGGCGGCACGCTGCTGGACCGCACGGAGGCATCGGTCTTCGCAAGCCTCTACCGGCGCCTGCGCGGCCTCGACTTCGACCCGGCCCAGGCGTTGCTGGGCGCGTACCGCCACTATCGCGGCATCTGCCGGCGCACGCCCCGGCTCAGCTTCGATCGGGCTTTCGACCTGGCGCGGCACCTCGACGGCATCTGGAATGCCAAGGAGGTCTGCTTCTCCCTGGTCACCTGTGCCGTCTGCGGCAGCGAACACCTTGCCGAGGCGGGCGCCGCCGCGCACGCGGCCGGCAACTGCCCCTTCTGCAAGCTGATGGTCCGCTTTCCCCGCGACCCGCGGGTGCAGATGAGCTTTCCCACGCCACCGCTGCCGGACCCGGCCTGCCTGCAGTGGCGCCTCGCTCCGAACGCACGGCTGCACACCTCGCGCGACTGACCCTGCCGCGGCGGATCCGCCCGCGCGCCCACCTCGCCGGTTGCCGGCACCACCCCCGTACAGAGGAAGGACACGCACACGGACGGAGGACCGGCCATGCAGCCCGTCGACGCATTTCCACCAAGAGAAGCCCCTGCGGGGCAGCCCGGCGATGCCGCGCCGGAGAGTCCCGCAGCCGTGCCACCGCAGGCGCCAGCCGCCTTCGCCTACCCCGCGGTGGATCCGGGCTTCCCGGCGCTTGGACTCGACGAACTGCTGGCGGCGCACGCGAATCTGCTGTCGCGCATCAAGATCTGCTACGGCACCGATCGCCCGACCTTCGAGCGCGATGTGCTGCCGCTCGTGCGCCGCTATGCGGCGTTCGTGCACCTACTGCCAGCCACGCCCGCCAACTACTTCAATGTGCCGGGCGGCCTTCTGCAAGTGGGACTGGAAACGGCCTTCTTCGCGCTCCAGGGAACGGACGCACACATCTTCTCGGGCCGGGCCACGATCACGACGCGCCGGCACCTGGAGCCGCGCTGGCGCCTGGCCACGTTCATCGCAGGCCTGTGCGCTGAAGTCCACCGCACGCTGGGCCAGGTGATCGTGACCGACCACGCGGGCAGCGAGTGGCAGCCCTATCTGCTCGGCCTGCACCCGTGGCTGTCGCAGCATGCCGTGACGCGCTACTACCTCAAGTGGATCCCGAACGCCCCCGACAGCCCCGGCCTCTCGCTGTTCGTCCTGCCCCAGATCGTGCCGGTGGAGACGCTGCAGCATCTGGCCCAGGGCAACACGGTGGTGGTCCCGCACATGATGGCAAGCCTGTCGGGGATGCCGCTGTACCGCGAGCACAACATCCTGGCCGAGCTGGTCCGCCGCTCCGCGGCCCTGGTCATCGACCGGTTCCTCAAGGCCAGCGCCGACCGCTACGGCAAGCCCCAGCTCGGATCGCACCTGGAGCGCTATCTCGTGGATGCGCTGCGCCGCCTCGTTGCGACCCATCCCGCCTGGCTGCCGAACAGCGAGCGTTCCCGCGTCTGGTACGGCCGCGACGGGCTGTTCCTCGTCTGGCCGAACGCGGCCGCTGACGTCCGCAAGCTGCTCGAAGCCGACCAACTGCCAGGCGTCCCGAAGGCGCCCGAGACGATGCTGGAGGTGCTGCTCGGCGCAGGCGTCTTCGAAACGCGCGCCGACGGCAAGCCGCTCTGGACGATCGCGCCCCCCGGCGCCAAGACACCGCTGGAAGCGGTCAAGCTCGCCGCGGCCGCTGCCGTGCTGGCCGGCCTCGAACCCAGGCCCGAACCGCTGGCAGACGCGCTCGCCGCCGAGCTCGGGGCCGCCCCGGAGGGCAGTGCCGCGCCCACGCCCACGCCCACGCCCGCGCATTCCCGCGCGCCCGGCCCGCTACCCGCGGCGTCTCCAAGGGCCGAGCCGCACCAGCTCGAGTTGCCGGTCAGCGCCCTCGGCGCCGCAGGCCCAGGGACGCCAGCGCCCGAGACCGGCGAACGGGCGGCGGACACCGGGGGCCCCCAGTCGACCGTCCAGGGCGCATCTGCGAGCGACGCCTCCTCCGCGGCGCAAGCGGACCCTCCCGTCGCGCCCTCCCTGGCCTTGCACGCCCCGATGCGCCTGGCTCCGCACGTGCGCGCGGCCCTCGTCGACATCGTCGACGCCCTGAACACCGGCAGCGCCGCTCCGATGGCCGCAGCGACGCCCGCCGGCCTGTTCGTGGCGCTCGCGGAATTCGAACGCCGACATGTCGAGCCGTCGCTGGCGCTGCGCGCGCTGCGCGAAGCACGCATGCTGGCGGGCGGCGGCGACGGACCGGCGCCCACCTCGACCTGGGTGTTCGGCGGCGAGGCATGCCTGGGCCTGACCATCGCGCCGCCCTTCGTCTCGGGAATGGAGCCCGCGGCGGACGCAGGCAGCGGGAATCGCTGAGATGCTCGTACGCCGCTACGAGATGCCCTGGCGGCGCGCCTACGAGGGCTATGCGTGCCTGGCGTGGTACCTGGCGTTCGCCGTGACCCTGTTCGAGGCCGCGGTACGGGCGCTGCCATGGCTGCTGGCGGCGCCGATGGCGATCGCCTGCCTTCTCGCCGCGCTTGCCAGAACGGCGCAGGCCCTGCGCGTGCTCGTCGTCCGTGCTTCCCTTTCCGGCCACGCGATGGAAGTCATCGTCCCCGCCCAGCTGGAAAGGCTGCTCGCAGGACCCGACAGCGTCTACATCGGCCAGGGCTTCGAGTGGCAGCCTGTCCATTCCCAACGCCTGTACGAACTCGCGAAGATCGACTACCGGGACTATCTGGTCCCGCCCGCCCTGCTGAAGCTGCTGGGATACCGCGTCGATCCCCAGCCGGACGCCGAGATCGGCCTGCCGTACATCCACGGCGTCGAGCCGCAGGAGCGGCCGCTGTACCGGCCACTGCAGAACATGGAGGGGGGCACCCTGCTCGTCGGGACGACGCAGGCCGGCAAAGGCGTCGCGCTCGCCAACCTCATCACCCAGGCGGTGCGGCGCGGCGATGTCGTCATCGTCATCGACCCCAAGAACAGCCACCGCCTCAAGCGCGTCGTCAAATGGGCCTGCGAGCGCTATCGCGAGCCCGACACCTTCCTGGAATTCCATCCCGCCTTCCCCGAGACGGGGATTCGCATCGACTTCACCTTCAACTGGCAAAAGCCCAGCGAGGTCGCCTCCCGCATCCAGTCCATCATGCCGCCGGACACGGCCGGTGCCTTCAGCGCCTTCGGCTGGGACGCAGTGAACGTGGTCGTCCAGGGCCTCGTGGAGTTGGAGGAGCGCCCCAACCTGCTCAAGCTCACGCGCTACATCGAGGGCGGCATCGAGCCGATCCTGGAGGCAACGCTGCGCCGGCACTATGCCGCCATGCTGGGGCCCGGCTGGCGCGAAGTGCCCGAGATGAAGAAGCTGCTGCACGACGCGCAGCGCGGGAACATCCGCCGTCCCTCCGAGGCATCGAGCAACGAACTGCTCGGGCTTGTCTCGTACTACGAGCACCATGTCCCGGAGGCGCAGCGCACGAAGACCATCGACGCGCAGGTGCGGACCTTCAGGCACGACCGCGAGCACTACCAGAAGATCACGGCCAACCTGCTGCCGGTGCTGTCCATGCTCACCTCGGGCGACCTCGGCAAGACCCTCTCGCCCGATCCCTTCGATGCCGACGACACGCGCCCCATCATGAACCTCGAGAAGATCGAGCAGGCGGGCCACGTGCTGTACATGTGCGTGGACTCGCTGCCCGATCCCTCCGTGGCGTCGGCGATCGGAGCGCTCGCGCTCGCGGACCTCGCCGCGCGCGCCGGCATGCGCTACAACCTGGGCGCCTACCGGCGCATCTCGCTGTTCGTGGACGAAGTCTCCAACGTGATCAACCTCCCCCTGATCGAGATTCTCAACAAGGGCGCCGAGGGAGGCATCTACACCACCTGCGCGATGCAGACGCTGGCGGACCTGGCGCGGCGCCTCGGGAGCGAGGACGCGGCGCGCATGGTGCTCGGCAACCTCAACAATCTGATCGCGCTGCGCACCAAGGACGGCCCGACCCAGGAGTTCGTGGTCGAGACCTTCGGCCGCACGGCCATCCATACCGTTCGTGTCGGCCTCAACCACGGTGCCGACGCACACCTCGGCGACTTCTCGTCGTCCTACTCGACGCAGATCACCGAGACCCAGGAAGAAGCCGTGCCGGCGGACATCCTGGGCAAGCTGCCCAATCTGCACTACTTCGCATCCGTCTCCGGCGGCAGGCGCATCAAGGGGCGCTTCCAGATCATCGACCCCGACCACGGGCGCGGTAGCGCACGGCCATCATGATCCGCGTCGTCACCATCGCCTCGCTGACGGCACTGTTGCTGCTGGTCCTGTACCTGCCCTCAGCACAGCCGCCCGAGCGCTTCATGCAGCAGCTACGCCAGGAGCATCAGCAAAACAGCGACTTCTGGGGAGCCGACACGGCCGAGCGCATGCTGGACAGGATGATGGAGCTGCAGGCCGATGCCGCCGCCGCCTCGCCGGTTCCCGCCGCGTCAAGCGCCCCCGCGCACACGGGCGTGGACCAGGCCGTCGGGCGGGAGATGGCGCGGGTGAACCAGCGGCTGTTCAACAACCCTTACTTCCGCTCCATCGACGCGCTGCTCGTTCTGGCCTCCTACCGCCTCGCGATGCTGCTGGAGTGGCTGCCCAAGTACTGGCTCCTCGCGTTGGCGCTGGCCACCGACGCCTTCCTCGAGCGCGCCGTCAAGTCCAGGGAGTTCCGGCAGCACGACCCGGAGATGTTCGCCCTGTGCGTGAGCGCCGCGATCTTCACGCTGTGCGCGAGCGTGCTGGCGATGGTCTGGCCCTGGACGCTGCATCCGGCCGCCTGGGCCGCAGCGCCCGTTCTGGTGTGCGCCCTGGCCACCCGCGCGATCGCGCACTTCCACCGCCGGTCATGACCGGCGGATGCGCAGCCGAAGTCCAGCACCGTTCCTCCAGGCCTCAGACCGCGAAGTCCTCCAGCACCTTGCCCTGCTCCAGGGCATCGCGCAGCCAGCGCGGACGCGGCCCGCGGCCGGTCCAGGCATTGCCCTTGTCGTCCCGGTATTTCGCTGCCAGCGCCTTGCGCTTGTCCGGCGCCTTCTTCGCGGTGCCGGCGACCTGGGCCTTGACGTTCGGGCGTTGCCCACCGAACTTGAGATCGCTGGGGCGCAGGCCATAGTGCGCTATCGCTTCATTGATGCGCGCCACGACCTCCGCGACCTCCTTCTTGCGCAGGTCCTGCGCTTCCTTCTGGAGCAACTCGATCTCTTTGGTGATGTCGGCATAGGTGCGTGCAGCGTTCTTGGCCATGTAGAGCGTTCCCAGTCAGGTTGTGATGTGCCAATGCTAGCGGCTCTCTCGCGCAAGCCCAGGGCTGGCGCGGCGCCAAGGCAACGTCCGAGCGCGCTTGCCGAGAGCTGTCGCCGAAATCCCCCCCATATCCATCGCATTCCAGGGCGACAGCATGGACCGCCGCCCGTACGCTCATGGCACCGAGTTGTGTTCGATGCGGCCGCGGTCCCAGGACCGCGCCAACGCTCAGGAGATCGAGATGGACCATGCCCTGTCATCGCGCGACGAACCGATCCAGCACCGCCCTGCCAACCCGCAGGCGCCCGCCGACACCATAGTCGAGGCGAGGCTGTGGCTCGAGGAATACGCGTGGCTGTACAGCATCCTCAAGAGTGCGGCGAACGTCTGCCCCACCTTCCGCTTCCCCGATCTGATCAGCGCCGCCGTCTCGTTGAGCCTGGCCAATTCGGCAGACCAGCAGGAGGTCTTCCGGTTCCTGGGCACCCAGCTGGTCCTGCGTCCTCCCACCACGGCGCGCCGGCGCGAATCGATGTGGCGCGCGCAGTACGAGCAGTTGCGCGAGCTGCAGCGCTCACCGGCGAACCGCCATCCGAACCCGAACTTCCAGCTCGACCAGCTCACCACCGCCTGCGTCGCGCAGGCACGCCGCATCGATGAAAGCGGCGCCCGACTTCTGCGCCAGGCCCGGTTGAACATGGCCGAGCGCGCGAGCGGGGCCTCGGCCCACGCCGCACACGCAGAGCGCTGACCCCGCGCCACCGACCCCGACCGGCTGCGCGACCCGCCGCCGGCCCGACCCTCCGCCAGGCTGCACCGCCGCATCCTGACCACCCGCATCCGACCTTGCCCGGCCCCGCCGGTCGCGCCTCCGCCTCCGGTTCCCGGGGCGCGGACCGCCATCCATGGGACAAGTCATGCGATCTCTACCGTTCATCGCCGCACTCTTGCTGCACGCCGCGCCGGGCACGGCGAGCGCGTGCTGGGACGTCGCGGCGCAACGCTACGGCATCTCCGCCCACCTTCTCTATGCCGTGGCCCGCGTCGAGTCCGGGCTCAATCCGCGCGCGGTCAACAACACGCACCAGGCACGCACCGGCACGCGGGACATCGGGCTGATGCAGATCAACAGCTCGCACCTCCCGAAGCTCGCGCGCCATGGGATCACCGAGGCGCATCTGTACGACCCCTGCACCAACCTGCAGGTCGGCGCCTGGCTGCTCGCCGATGCGTTCGCGCGCCACGGCGTCACGTGGAACGCGGTAGGCGCCTACAACGCCGCGTGCTCGCAACTCAAGGGCGAGGCATGCGCCCGGGCCCGTTCGGAGTATGCGTGGAAGGTCTACCGCCGGCTGCCGCAGACACCGGCCGCCATGCCGGCTGCCGCCGTCGCTGCGCAATCGTCCCCGTCCCGCGGTCCCGCCGCTGGCGGCACGCGCACGGGCACAGGCACGGCGGTCGCAGCGGCGGCCCGCCCGGCGGCCTCCGTGCGCTACCACGTGCGGATCAGCCCGAGGGTGGCGCCATGAGGTGCGGGACCTGGATCGCCGGCTGCATGGGCGCACTCGCGCTCTGCGCCTGCGCCCTGCTGCGTCCGCCGGCAGCCCCCTCGGCGGCGGCGCCGGCCGCGGCCGCACCGCACACGGGTGCGCTGCGCATCGCGCAGGCGGAAAGCGGCCCCCGGATGGACACAGCCCGCTTCGCACCGTTCGTGCTGTGCAGCGACGACGCGTGCCCCCGCGTCACGCCCAAGACCCTTGCGCAGGCTGCTCCCGCACGGCAACACGATGCCGAGCAAGGCCCGAGGCCGGCATCGCTTGCGCCCCTCGCCTCGCCGGAGACGCCGCGCAAAGCTTCCGCGCAGCAAGCTCCCGCATCGAAGGGTCACGAGGCCGGCACCGCGGTCCCGGCCACGCCGCAGCCGTCCCCCGCATCTCCCGACAGACCGGATGAGCCCGAAGGCGCAGCCAGGCCGCAGCGGCGCGGCGACATCGCCGTGACCGTGCGTTTCCCGTTCGGCGACGCACGGCTGAACGAGGCGGCCAGGGCGCAGTTGGACACCGCTGCCGGCCAGGCCTCGGAGGCCGGAGCGCTGCACCGGCTTCGCATCGTCGGCAGAACCGACAGCGCCGGACCCCAGGCCGTGAACGACGCGCTGGCAATGGCGCGCGCCCGCGCAGTGCGCGACCACCTGCGCCACCGCCTCCCGCGCTGGCCGGCGGCCGTGGACATCGAGGCCGCCGGAGCGTGCTGCTACGCCGCGAGCAACGACACCGCGCAAGGCCGCTTCGCGAACCGGCGCGTCGAGATCACGCTCTCGGCATCCGATCCGGAGGACGCCCCATGAGGACGCGCCCTACGGACGCCATCCGGACGCTGCCGGCCCCCGGCGGCCTTCGCCCGGATCCACCCGAAGAGCCCGCGGGCTCCACCGCGCCGCGCCGCAGCGGCTCCACCTCCGGCAGCTACCGGCGGCCCGAGCGCCTCCGGCCCGCCATCCGGCCGTCCCGTCCCTCAGTCCTTCATTTCCAAAGGAGTTCTTCATGAGCATCGCCATCCTCTCCGCCCCCGCACCGGCCGCCCGGCGCTCGTCCGCGCGCAAGCTGATCGCCTTCGTCTGTCTGCTGGCGCTCGCCATCGCGGGACTGGCGCTCGCGTTCCCGAGCCATGCACTCGACCTGGTGGCCTTCACGGGCATCACCGGGCCGCTCACCAGCGCATTGACGCAGATCGCGGAACTCGGCCCCGGCATCAAGGCGCTCGTGGGCTTCGTCGGCTTCGTGGTCGCGCTGATCTCGCTGTCGGCGCTGCGCAACTTCGGCCCCGTCCTTTTTTATGTCGGCCTGGCCATTTTCGCGGCGGTCGGCTTGGTGATCGCCGGCGCGATCATGGGCGCGGTCGTCTGAGCCCCGGCGCACCCGATTCCGGAGGCCCCCATGCAAGCGGACACCTACATCCCGCGGCGTCTCGACGACAGCTGGAAGCTGGGCTTCTGGGACGTGGACGTCGCCGCGCCCATCGTGTTCATGTTCTTCGTCGGCTACCTGTCGTCGAGCAAGGTGGCGTTCGCGGTCTGCATGGCCGCCGGGTTCGCCATCTCGCGCTGGATATCGCGCCTCAAGGCGGACAAGCACCCCGCGTTCGCCCTCCACTGGCTCTACTGGCACCTGCCGACCAACCCGGCGACGTCGATGCGCGTGACGCCGCCGTCCCATCTCCGCCGGATGGTCGGCTGAGCCGAGGCGCACCATGGACTTCGAGCGACTCAGCGGCGACCTCAAGGAGCTACGCCGGCGCAACCGGGGACTGGGCCTGGCCGTGGGCGCGCTGGCCGCGGGCTTGTTCGTCGCGCTCATCGTCATCCTCCAGCTCCTGGGGACGGTGCGCACCGTGGTCGTTCCACCGTCGCTGAGCAAGACCTTCTGGGTCACGGCCGACCAGGCATCGAGCGAGTACCTCGAGCAGATGGGCAGCTTCGTCGCCTGGCTGATCCTGGACGTCACCCCCAGCTCCATCGACTGGAAGAAGGACATCCTGCTCGGCTACGTCGACCCGGCGCAATACGGCGCGCTCAAGGCGCGCCAGGAAGTCGAGGCGGAGCGCCTCAAGCGCATCAACGCCGCGACGGCATTCGCGCCGCAGCAGCTCGTGGCCAGCGAGGAAGCGCAGTCGCTGGTCGTGCGCGGACGCCTGCGCACCCTCGTGAACGGCTACGAGACCGCCAACGAACTCAAGGCCTACCGCATCGACTTCGGTCATGCCGGCGCTCGCATGCACGTCATCGGATTCAAGGAGGTGCCCTATGCGGTCAAGTGACACCGCGCGCACGCCACTGCGCCTGCCCGTGGCCCGCCGCGCCGTCGGCGGCGCAGGCCCGGCCGCGCGCGCCGCAACCGCGCCAGCACGCGTGCCCTTGCCGCCGACACGCGAGCGCTGGAAGCGACTGCCTCCCGCCGCGCGGCGGATCCTCCTCGTCACGGCCCTGTCCTTCGGGCTGCATGCCCATGCGCTGCAGGTCGTCGAGGCGAGCGACGGCGTCGCCGCCGAGGCCATCGTGTCGTTGAAGGAGCCCACGCGCATCCGCATCGAGGGCACGCCGATCACCGACGTGTTCGGCAACATCCATTCCAGCCATTGCGGCGGCCCGCCGATGCCCGCTTCCGCACCGCCAGCCTCGCCCGGCTCGCCCTCCGCCACGCCCGGACTCTCCCCCGCGGGTGCGTTCTCATCGCCCGCGGTCAATCCGGCCGGGGAGGTCATCGTCGAGTGCGATCGCGACAAGGGCGAAATCTACATCCGCCCGGTCGGCGATGCGGCCCAGCCGATCAACCTCTTCGTGGCCTCGGCCTCCGCCACCTACACCTTGCTGCTGCGCCGCTCGGACACGCCCGCAGACACCATCGTCATCCGCGACAAGACGCCGCGCGCGCTGCGCCCGGCCGCCGCCGAGGCCGCCCCCTCGGGCCCCGCGCCCAGCCACGTGCGCGCGATGAAGGCGCTGCTGGTGGCCATGGCGTCCGACCGCGTGCCGCCGGACGTCCGGGTCGAGGAGCGCTCCCGCCCGGTCCAGCTCTGGGCCGAGGCACGCCTCACGCTGCTGCGCCAGTACGAGGGCCGGGGCCTGACCGGCGAGAAGTACCTGCTCCAGAACGTCAGCGCGGCGCCGATGGTGCTGGCCGAGCAGGAATTCGACCGCCCCGACAGCCGCGCCGGCGGCGAGACCGTCGGCGTGGCGATCGAGCACCACAGCCTGCGGCCGGGCGAGAGCACCAGCGTCTACGTGATCCGGCGGGGAGGCGAACGATGAACGCGCCCTCCATGCCCCCGGGCGGCCGCCCGCCCGGCTACGCCGTGCGCGGACTGATGGACCGCTTCTCGCCGCGCCAGCGGCAGTACGCCCTGCTGGGCGCAATCCTCGCGGCCGGCATCGGACTGCTCTGGCTGATCTTCAGCTTCGCCGGGCCGGGGCCGCAGCCGCGCGGCGGCAGCGCTCCCCAGGTGCAGCCAGGCGACGTCACCAACATCGGCGTGCTGCCGCCGGGCGCGCAGGTCAACCCGCTCGACCAGTGGGTCGGCACCGCGGGCCGCAAGCTCGCGCAGTACGAGACCGAGCGCGACGAGCAGAACCGGCTCAACAAGGAGCGCCAGGCCTTCGAGGGGCGGACGATGCAGCGCTTCGCGGAGTTGGAGAAGCGCCTGACCGCGAACCAGCAGCCCCCGGCCGCGCCCCCTCCTGCGCCACCCGCGCCGCCGCCACCGCCGCCCGCGCCGGCGAGCCCGGTCGCCATGCCGCCTGCTGCGAGCCTGCCGCCGCCCCCGGCGCCGTCGGCTGCGGGGGCAGGCGCGATGCCCGCCGGCGCGCCCAGCCTGCAGCCGCCCACGCCTCCCGTGCCTCCCACGCCGACCATCTCGCGCGTCACTCTGGTGGACCGGTCCCGCGCGGTGGCCACCGGCAGCGGGGATGGACAGGCTGCCCGAGACGGCGCGCCAGGCGCGTCCTCCAGCACGCAGAAGACCGTCTCGACCTTCCTGCCCGTGAGCTTCACGCGGGGAATCCTGCTCGGAGGCCTGGACGCACCCACGGGCGGACAGTCGCAGAGCAACCCGCATCCCGTGCTGATCCGTCTCTCGGACAACTCGGTGCTTCCCAACCGGTTCCGTGGCGAGTACCGCGAGTGCTTCGTGGTCGCCGCCGGCTACGGCGACATCAGCTCCGAGCGCGCGTACCTGCGCACCGAGAACCTGTCCTGCGTGCGCGCCGACGGCGCGACGCTGGAGGTGCGCATCCAGGGCAGCGTCTACGGCGAGGACGGCAAGGTCGGCATGCGCGGCCGCCTCGTGACCAAGCAAGGGCAGATGCTCGCCAACGCCCTGCTGGCAGGTGTGGTCAGCGGCATCGGCCAGGGACTGTCCACCGCCAACACCACCTACAGCACCTCGGCCCTGGGGACGATCGCCAGCGCCGACAGCAACGCGGACGCCTACCGCGCTGGACTGGGCCAGGGCGTGGGCAAGGCGCTGGACCGCCTCGCCCAGTACTACATCAAGCTGGCCGAGAACACCTTCCCCGTCATCGAGGTGGACGCCGGCCGCCAGATCGACGTGGTGATCACCAAGGGCGTGCGCATCGACGTGCCGATGACCGCCATGGCCGGGCCCACCGCCGGCCCCTCCCCCTCCCCCGAAACCCGCTACCTGGAGGCCACCGATGATGGCAACTACTGAACCCGTGCGCCTGCGCCGCTCGCGCACCGCCGCATTGCTTTTTGAGGCCGCACTGTGTGCGGCGCTGCTCGCCGCCCTGCCGGCCGGCAACGCCGCGACGCCCGAGGAGGCCCGGCTCCTCGCTGCGCTGCGCAAGGCGCACCCCGGCACGCAGTTCACCGAGGTGTCGCGTACCGACGTCGAAGGGCTCTACGAGGTCTGGATGAACGGCAACGTCGCCTATGTGCCGGCGGCCAACCCGCGCTTCTTCGTCTTCGGCCGCCTCTTCGACACGCAAGACATGCGCGACATCACGGGCCCGCGGATCGCGCAGCGCAGCACCGGCCCGGGCGGGCCGTCCGAGCCGGTGTCTCGAACGGTGGCAACCGTCTCCCTGGAGCAGCTGCCGCTGGCCGACGCGATCCGGACGGTGCACGGGAACGGGGGGCGCAAGGTCGCGGTCTTCAGCGATCCCAACTGCATCTATTGCAAGCAGCTCGAGCCCGAGCTCGCCAGCATCGACGACGTCACGGTCTACACCTTTCTCCTGCCCTTCCAGGGCGAGGCCCGTCCGATCGCGATCTGGTGCGCCGCCGACCGCGAGCGCGCCTGGCGCCAGTGGATGCTGCAGGCGGACGCCAGCCTGCTGCGGTCCGACGCGCACTGCGACCACCCCATCGGGCGCAACCTCGAGCTGGCCCGCCGCCTGGGCGTGCAGGGTACGCCGACGCTGATCTGGGCCGACGGCATCCGCACGGACGGCTACATCGGGCGCACCGCGCTGGAGGCCAGGTTCGCGGAGGCCGCGAAGGTGGCCGGTACGAAGTCCGGCACGGCGGGCGCACGGCCATGAGGACCCGGCCGCTGCACCTCGGTGCGTTCGCCGCGCTGATCCCCCTGGCCGGGTGCGTCAACATGTCGGGGCTTAGTGGCGGATCCAAGTACGCCTGCGCGGCCCCCGATGGGGTGGCCTGCGAGTCGGTGTCGGGAACCTACGTCAACGCCCTGCACGAGAACCTGCCGAGCCAGCGGGCCTCCGCCACCGCGCCGGGCGAGCCGTCCACCTCCCGCGCCAAGGCCAGGGCTCCTGACGCTGTCCCGGCCGCCGCCGCACCGCCCCGCCAACCATTCGCGGCCGCCGCGCCCGCGATCGACGCCGCCGGCGGCGTGCCCGGCATGGCGCTGCGATCCGAGGCGCGGGTGCTGCGGCTGTGGACCAAGCCGTGGGAGGATGCGGACGGCGACCTCTGGGACCAGGGCTTCGTCTACGTCCAGGTCGATGCCGGTCGCTGGCAGATCGACCACGTGCGCCAGCGCATCCGCGACCAGTACGCGCCGCTGCGCCCCCCGCCCGCCGTGCCCGCAACCCCCTCCGGCACCACCGAGCCGGGTGCCGGGCCGATACCCGCGGAGGCCGGGCCGGCGGGCGCCGCAGAGAGCGCGCTGCAACGCCCCGCGCCGTTCAATTCCTTCCCGCTGCTGCGCCCACCGCCGGCCGGCACGGGGCCACGACCGCAGTGAGGCCGCCATGCGCCTGCCTTCCACCGAAGCACGTCACGGCGAACGCCACGCCGCCCCCCTGTTTCCCTTCGGGATGCCGGCCGACATCCCGGCCGAGCAGTTCGCGAGCTGGCTGCCCTATTCCGCCTACCTGGCCGAGGAGAAGATCTTCGTCAATCGCGAAGGGATGGGCTTCCTTCTCGAGGTGATGCCGCAGTCGGGCGCCGACGAGCGCATGTCCGAGGTGCTGGTCTCGCTGTACGCCAACTGCCCGCCCGGCACCGGCCTGCAGTTCCACCTGTTCGCCTCGCCGCACATCCGCCAGCAGCTGCGCCAGTACACCAACCTGCGTATCGAGGACGAGGACCAGGCCGAGAAGGCGCGGCCCTTTGGCCGGCCGGTGCCCAACGAGAACCTGTTCCGCAGGCTCGCGCGCCAGCGCGTGCAGCACCTGCTGCGCGGCACGAAGGCCTCGCTCACCGCAGGCTTCCACTACACCTTGCGGGACTTCCGGCTCATGCTGAGCGTGTCCTTCCCGGGCAGCGCCGCGGACCTCAACCGCCGCGACGCGCTGCTGACGCTGCGCGACTCGATGGCCGCGACCCTGCGCTCGGCCATGCTGCCCAACCGCGTGTGCGACGCGGCCGACCTGATCAACTGGTGCGCCCTGTTCACCAACCCGGACCGGATCGCCCATTCGGACGCCGAGGACCTGAACGCCGACGACGACCGCTGGCTGCATTACGACGACGGGCGCGAGATCCGCGACCAGATCGTGGACTTCGACACCGTCCAGGATCCGCATCCGTCGGGCATCACGTTCTGGAAGGGCACGAGCGAGGAAATGCTGGAAGCGCGCTTCTACTCCATCAAGTCGTTCCCCGAGCGGTTCGCGTTGTGGCAGATGGGTTCGCTCATTGGTGACCTGATGCAGCCGGCCCTGCAGTACAGCGCGCCGTTCCTGATCACGCTGGGGGTGCACATCCTCGATCCGAACGTCACTAAGTCGGTGGTCACGGCGAACCACGTGCGCGCCACGCAGAACGCCAAGAGCAGGATGGCCGACGTGATGCCGGATGTGAGGAAGAAGCTCGACGACTGGTCCGCGGCGGCCAATGCGCTGGACACCGGCGGCAATCTCGTGAGCCTGTACCACCAGCTCGCGATCTTCACCCAGCCGGACAAGGCCGCCTCGGCGCACGAGGCAGCCAATGCGATCTGGCGCGCGCGCGGATTCCAGCTCAACGCCGACGCCTACATGCACCGCCAGGCCCTGCTCGCGAGCCTGCCCATGACGCTGACGCCGCGCATGCACAAGGACCTGTCCAAGATGCGCCGCGTCACGCGCAAGACCATGGCCAACGCGATCCACATGGCGCCGTTGATCGCGGAATGGCGCGGCACCCGCACCCCGGCCCTGGTGTTCGGCGGCCGGCGCGGCCAGATCATGACGCTGGACCTCTTCGACAACGATCTCGGCAACTACAACTTCGCGATCATCGGCGCGCCGGGCAGCGGCAAGTCCGTGCTGATGAACGAGCTCGCGTGGTCCTACCGCGCGATTGGCGCCAAGGTCTGGATGCTGGACCTCGGGCGCAGCTTCGAGAAGCTCTGCCGCAAGGCCAAGGGAACGTACATCGAATTCCGGCCCGATGTGGACATCTGCCTGAACCCGTTCACCATCGTGCACGACATCAACGAGGACATCGACATGCTGGTGCCGGGCATCAGCAAGATGTGCTCGATGCAGCATTCGCTGGACGAGGTCCAGCGCAAGGCCATCTCGGCCATGATCCTCAAGCTCTGGCGCGAGCACGGCAGGGACCTCACGATCACGGGCCTGCGCGACGCCTTCAAGACCGGGACCATCGAGGAGCTGGGCGTCCGGGGAGATCCGCGCATCCGGGATCTCGCCATCATGCTCAATCCCTATGCCAAGGGTGGGCAGTACGAGCGCTTCTTCGAGGGCCGGGCCAACGTCGATTTCAGCAACGATTTCATCGTCATCGAGAATGAGGAACTCAAGCGCCGCCCGGACCTGCACGCGGTCGTCAACATCCTCCTGCTGCACCAGATCACGGGGGAGATGTACCTCACGCGCAACCGGCGCAAGGTGCTCTTCATCGATGAGCTGAAGCAGCAGTTGGGCGACATCGGCGCCGACGACCCGATCAAGGCCGCTGTGGTCGAGGAGGCAGCCCGGCGTGCGCGCAAGTATGGCGGCGCCCTCGGCACGGCCACGCAGAGCGCCGACGATTACTACGGGTCGGCCCAGATGGAGGCGGCGTTCGCCTGCTCGGACTGGGTCTTCCTGCTGCGCCAGAAGCCCGAATCGATCGAGATGCTGGACCGCAAGGCCCGCCTGTCGATGGACGAGCCCAAGAAGCGCCTGCTCAACTCGCTGCGCACCGAGGCCGGCGCGTTCTCGGAGGTCTACATCTCCTCGCCCGTCGGCGAAGGGGTGGCGCGCAACATCCTGGACCCGGCCACGCACCTTCTGTTCTCGAACAAGCTGGAGGACAACGCCCCCATCGACGCACTGCGCGCCCAGGGCCTGTCGATCGACGAGGCGATCACCGAGCTGCTGCGCCAGCGGGGGCATGCGCTATGAAGGCCGTTTTGCTGCATGCACTGGTCGCTGCGCTGCTGCTCGCCGCGGGTCTCGCCGCCTACGACCGCTGGGTGCTGCGCCCCGCCCTGGTGGTGGGCGTGGTGGATCTCTCCGAGGTCTACCGCACGAAGGAAGCCGAATTCACGCAGTTGCTCACCAGCGGCGGCACAGAGGCCGAGCGCGAAAGGGCGCTCGCGCTCGCGCGCCGCTTCTCGCAGCGGCTGCCCGCGGCGCTGGACGAGCTGCCTCGCGAATGCGGCTGCCTGGTGGTGATCAAGAGCGCGATCGCGGGAGCGCCGAACAGCCGCGACCTGACGCCGGCATTGCGCCGGAAGGTGGAACAGCCATGACCGTGGACACCGTCTCCGATGACGCAGCACTGGCGCCGGGCTGGTGGCGCCAGCGCACCCGATCCTTCATCGACTTCCTGCGCCACATGCGCCGGCGCTGGTACCTCTACCTGCCGGTGTTCGCGGTCTGGGGTTTCGCCTACGTGCGCCTGTTCTTGGACCCGACGCCGCGCGTGCCCCTGCTCGTCAACTGGACGCCGAGCCTGCCGTACCACGTGGCACTCATGCAGTTCCACCAGCAGCCCATACGGCGCGGCGACCTGATTGTGTTCGCGTTCGCGGGCGAGGCTCAGGCGCACTACCGGGGCCTGCGCGGCCAGCCGTTCTTCAAGCGCGTGCGGGGCCTGCCCGGCGACATCGTGACGGTCTCCGACCGCACGGTCTTCGTCAACGGCGAGGCCGTGGGCCGGGCCAAGACCCACGCCTACGACGGGCACCCGCTCGCGCCCATCGCGCCGGTGGTCATTCCTCCGGGCCACTACTACGTGCAGGGCATCGGCCTCCACAGTTTCGACTCGCGCTACGCCGAGAGTGGCCTGGTGCGCGACGAGCAGGTGGTAGGCGTCGTGATGCCGATCTTCTGAGGAACCGGACCATGCCTCCCGCATTCCACACTGTCCATCGCGCCAACCTGATCGCGCTGCTGGCCGTGATGGGCTTGGCCGCAAGCGCCGCGCCCGCCCAAACCAGCCCGGCGTTCGGTCCGCTCGGCGCATCCACCGTGGCCACCGCCCAGGGCGACATGCCGATCACCGACTACCTCGGCCTGCTGCGGCAGATCGCTCCGTCGGCCGAACAGGGCGCACGCACCTACATCGCGGCCGTGCAACTGCGCTGCGGCCGCGCGCCGACCACGGCAGAACTGCGCCAGGCCATCTCCGAAGGCGAGGGACACCCGGCGCTCATGGGCCTGATGCGCGCTGCCCAGCTGCAGGACAAGGCCGCGCGCGACCGGCTGGTGGCCCAGGTCCCCTGCCCTCGTGGAGCCGGGCGATGAGACCCGGCGGCTGCTTGTCGGCCGCCCTGCTCGTCGTGCTGGCCAGTGGCGGCACGACCGCCCGCGCCACGGACCTCGGCGCGCTGGGGCCGACGTACGGGATCACCGAGCCGCACCTGCTGCGCATGATCGAGGAACGGCTGCGCGAGAAGGAGCGCTCGGGCGAGCTGGCGCGCGTCGAGCAGGAGGCGCGGGCACGCGGCACCGACACGGTGAGGAACCCGGTGCCGGTCCCCGGCGTGCGGACCACGGCGTTTCCGCGCTCCTTCTACTTCGACCCCACCTACACGCTCGACCGCAACATCCTGGGCGCGCACGGCGAGCTTCTCTTCGCCGCCGGCACGCAGGCCAATCCCCTGGACATCGTCTCCCTGTCGCGCCACCTGCTGTTCTTCGACGCGCGCGACGCCCGTCAAGTGCGTCGCGCGCACCAGCTGGTCGCCCACTACCAGGGCAAGGTCAAGCCCATCCTGACCGCAGGCTCCTACCTCGATCTCATGAAGGCCTGGCGCGTCCCGGTCTACTACGACCAGCAGGGGATGCTCACGCGGCGCCTGGGGATCACGCAGGTGCCCGCCTTGGTGTCCCAGGAGGGCAAGCGGCTGCGCATCGACGAGATGGAGGTGGAGCGATGAAACCGCGCCTGCTCACCCACACGCTCCGTTGGCTGGCCGGGCTCCTCCTGGCGGGAGGCTGCGCGGCCGCGGGCGCGACCACCTGCACCGGCAGGTTTCCCAACCCGATCACCGACATCTGCTGGAGCTGCATCCTGCCCCTGAGCATCGGGGGCGCGCGCATCGGCGACTTCGGTTCGCAGGAGGACATCGACAACCCAGGCAGCCCGCTGTGCACCTGCGGCGTCAACCCGGTGATCGGCCTGTCGATCGGCTTCTGGGAACCGGCCCGCCACGTCGAGGCGGTGCGCAAGCCCTTCTGCCTGGCCTCGCTGGGCGGCATCGACCTCGACCCGGGCATCCCCGCGCCGGAGGCCGCGCGCTTCACGCGTCCCGAGGGCGACGGCGACGGCGGATCGTTCTACCAGGCCCACTTCTACGTGAACCCCATCCTCTACTACCTCGAGGTGGTGACCGACTTCCCCTGCCTGGAGAAGGGCAGCTTCGACCTTGCATACCTCACCGAGGTCGACCCGCTCTGGGCCGACGACGAGCTCACGCTGATCATCAATCCCGACGCGGTGCTGTTCGCCAACCCCGTGGCGGTCGCGGCCTGCGCCGCCGACTGCGTCGCCGCCTCGATGGGCTTTGGCATCCGCGAGATGTTCTGGTGCGCGGGCTGCCAGGGCGGCCTCTACCCGATGAACGGCCACGTGCCGTACCACATGGGCGGGGTACGCACGGCGGCGCTGATGGCCCAGCGGCTGACGGCCAAGATGCACCGGGAACTCATCGCCTGGGGCTGGCACGGCCAGGCCGGCCTGTGCGGGCCGTACTTCCTGCCGGTCATGGACAAGGCCGCCTACAAGACCCAGCTCACCTACCCGATCCCGGCCACGTCGAAGGAGGCCGGCAAGTGCTGCCAGCCGTTCGGGCGCCAGACCGTCACCTGGGGCGCCGGCAAGGAGTACCCCGTTCAGGGCGAGGACTTCGCCTTCATCCTGTTTCGCAAGAGGAACTGCTGTGTGGGCTACTGACCTTCTCCGCGGGCGGAAGCTCGTCCTGGCGTTCGTGCTCGCCGTCCACGCGGCGGCATCCCCTGCCGCCGGGCCAGTCGTGGGTCCGGCCGCGCCCGCCATCACCGATGCAGACCTCGAGCGGGTGCGCCGCGAGCAGCCCACCGTCACCGAGCAGGACATCGATCAGGCCCGGCGCAAGCACCGCATGCCCGCAGAAGCGGAGCTGAAGGCGGCGCCCCCGGCGCCGGCCCCCGCCATCGATGCGCTGCCCCGGCCCGCGACGAACATGCCGATCGACCTCGAGGCCCTGGCGCGGGGCTATGCCGCGCAGGCGGGCGCCATGCAGGCCGCGGAAGGGCTGGCGCAGGGGCCTGGGCTGATGGTCTTCGTGAGCCTGTCCATGCCGCGCCCTGCGCTGCAGCGGCTGATCGACCAGGCCGCGCGCGCGCGCGCCTCCGTGATCCTGCGCGGACTCGCACAGGGGTCGCTGCGCGAGACCGTGGCGCAGGTGCAGCCGCTCATCGGCACGCGCCAGGTGGCGGTGCAGATCGACCCGCAGGCCTACGACCGGTTCTCGATCGAGCGCGTGCCCAGCTTCGTGCTGGTGCGCGACGGCACGCGCCCGGTCTCGTGCGCCAGCGGCACCTGCGCGCCGCCCGAGGCCTTCCTGCGCGCGGCCGGCGACGTGAGCCTGGACTATGCGCTGGAGCACATGGTGCGCGCTGCGCCGGCGTTCCAGGGCGACGCGGCGGGCTTTCTGCGGCGGCTGAAGGAGTAGCGCCACCATGCTTCTCACGCTCTCCCTCCTCCTGCGCCGGGCCGTGGTCTGGGCCACGCTCGCCTGCTTCGTAACCACCCAGACCGCGGCGCAGACCGGCGCGCACGCCGAGGGCACGGCTGCGGGCCAGGCCGCGAATCCCGTCATCCGCGGCGCGATCAATGCCCCGGACGCCTCCGCCGTGGTGCCGGGCTACACGAACGCGCCGCCCGAGCGGCTCTACTACGGGCAGCCCAACCTCTCGGGGCAGACCAGCGCCCGGCTAGCGGGCTGCGCGATGACTCCGAACGACCCCGTGTGCCAGGCGCTGCTGGGTGCCCGGGCCTCGGCCCACACGCCGCGCGAGCCGGTGTCTCCGTACGACCCCGCCGTGCTGGATGCCCGCCGCATCGCGTCCAACCCGTCCACCCAGCTAGAGGACATTGCCAGCTTCTACGCCGGCTGCCAGGTCGACACGGTGGCCACGCCGGCCACGGAGACCCGCGTGTGCCGGCAGTATTCCGGCGCTTCCGCGCTGTCCTGCGCGCGCACGCTGTCCGTGGCGGTCTCGCGCACCAGCAGTTGCCCGCCCGGGGAGTGGTTTGCCCAGGGAACCGCGGGAGCGATCGGCCTCGGCGTGCAGTGCAAGCCGGACCAGCCAGCCTCGCAGCAGCGCATGCGCGTGACCGCGGGCGGCGCGCCGGTGGCCTTCTTCGACGTCGACATGACCAGCGCGTACGTGTTCCCGCAGATCGTGGCGCCGCTGCCCGGCGGGGATCCGATGGGCGGCGGCAGAAACGGCCTCTGGGTCGCCAACAACCGCTGCAATGGCGACGACTGCCGGGTCACCGGCTATGTGGCCCAGGAATACCGGCAGGTCTGCACGGGTGGCGGCGGCGATTCGGGGGACATGCAATGCACGACCGAACGGCCCTTCCTGGAGATCTATGGCGCCTGCCCCGCCGGCACGCAAAGCGGCGACCGGATCGGCCACACGACCGGCGCCGCAGGCGATGCCGGGGATGTTCAGACCACCTACCTCGAGGAGGGACGCTGCTACGCCCCCAGCGAGGACCCCGAGGACGCGCCGGGCGAGGACATCACGCGCACCCTCCAGGGGTCCTACTGGCGGCCGGCCGGCAGCCGCCCCGTGGTGGGCTTCCGGCTCAACCCGCTGTACGGGTACATCCCGCAGATGACGCTGGGCTACGAGCGGCCGCACACGACCGTCATCGAGACCGACCAGTGGGACGACCAGTGCCCGGCGCTGGACGCAGAAGGACGCTGCGCCGTCACCGGCGCGGCGCGCTGCGTCGATGGGCCAGCCACCAAGGAGATCGACGGCGCGCCGGTCACCCGCTCCTGCTGGCGCTACGAGACCTCGCTCTCCTGCCAGTACGGCGCGCCCACGGACGAATGCGCGCCCCTGGCCACCGCGGGCTGCACGCCCACTGGCACCACCTGCCGCCAGCCGAACCCGGCCACGGGGCTGTGCGAGATCACCGAGAACACCTACAGCTGCCCGGTCGCCCCGGGCTCCGCGGTCACGGCACGCAACTGCCCGAAGGACGTCTTCTGCATTGCCGGCAGCTGCTTCAACACCACCTACACCAACGACGCGGATTTCGCCCGCGCCATGTCCTTCCTGGAAGCCGGGCGCGAGGCCGGGGTCTACCTCGACACCGACAACCTGCAGGTGTTCCGGGGCGAGGCCAACCGCTGCAGGGACCGGCTGCTGAAGAACTGCTGCATGTCGGACGGCGCGGGCAAGGGCATGAGCAACCAGAGCATGTTCGGCGTGGGCTCGCGCCTGGTCTTCGACGCCCTGATGAACGCCGGCAACCGCCAGTTCCTGTACCAGGGCATGCAGGCCTTGCTCCTGGGCGGCGGCTTCTCCGGCAGTTTCACCACCTACGGCGTCACGGTCGCCGTGAACGGAACCGCGCTGCCCGCCGGTTCCTCGGTGCTCTACGCGGGCGAGAGCGTGGTCGTGGCCTTCGACCCATGGAGCCTCGTCATCGCGATCGTGATCTACGTCGTGATGGCCGCCATGTCCTGCGACGAAGAGGAAGGCAAGCTCGCCATGAAGGAAGGCGCCCGCCTGTGCCACACGGTCGGCACGTACTGCTCCTCTTGCATCCGGATCCTGGGCAAGTGCGTCTCCTGCATCACGCACACGACGAGCAAGTGCTGCTTCAACTCCGTGCTGGCCCGGATCATCAACGAGCAGGGTCGCCTGCAGGTCATGAAGTGGTGGGGAACGGCCGAGGCGCCTGACTGCTCGGGCTTCACGATCGCGCAGTTGCAGGCCCTGGACTTCGCGCGCATGGACCTCACTGAGTTCTATGCCTCGATCGTCCCGAACATGCCCAACGTCGGCGCGATGCAGAGCGGCGCCGCCGGTCGCGCCAGCAACTGCTACTACGGCGAAGGGAGGTGCCAATGAACTGCGCCGCGCGCCGGGCCGCCGCCTTCGCGGGCGCCGCCCTCTTCCCGCTTCTGATGGCGCAGCCACGCGCCGAGACGTTCCGCACCCCCGTGGCGGACGCCCGCCCCGTCCTGCTGGCGGCGCTGCAGTCCGCGGACGGCATGGCGCATGGCGTCCTCGTCGGCGAGATCGCCGACGCGATCACCCAGCGCTTCGAGGCCACCTCGCCCATCTACATCGATGTGTCGACCGAGAAGCGCTATCGCGAACCGGGCTGCAGCCGGCTGAAGGTGCTGTTCTGGCAGGAAGGCGTGAAGCTGCCCGACGTGGCCGCGCCGCGCAGGCAGACCATCGAGTTCGGCATCAACTACTGCCTCGACGGCTTGCCGCCGAAGTCGCTGCGGTGAGGGCACCATGAGGACCGGCCACGCTCCTTGCCCGCGTCAGCGGCTGCTGCTCCTGGCACTGATGCTGCTCGGCGGCACGGCGGCGGCAGCGAACGGCGCCGCCGCATCCCTCCAGGATGAGCCGCGCCCGTACTGGTCGGACGCCTGGCGCGGCTGGCACTTCTACGAAGACCCTCCCGCCGAAGAGCGCGAGCCCTCCGCCCGCCCCGCCCCGCCCATGCCCGCACGGCCGCTGGCGCCGCCCCGGCCGCCCGAGCTCGTGGAGTTCGAACGGCTGCAGAAGGCGCTGGAAGACCTGCGCAACATCGCGATCATGCGTCCGACCGAGACCAACGTGCGGCGCTACATGGAGCTGGAGATGCAGGTGGTGGACCGCGCCTCCTACTTCGCCGACATGGCCCAGCGCATCGCCTGGGCCACCCCGGCGCTCGACCCGACCTTGCAGGGCCGCCCGGTCAACGCGCAGGCGCTGGAGGTCTTTGACCAGCAGCAGCGGGCCGAGCGCTCCGGCTCCGTGGCCGCCCTGGGCGCCGACCACGTCCTCATCTTCTTTTATCGCAGCGACTGCCCCTACTGCCACGCCTTCGCCCCGACCCTCCAGGCCTTCGAGGCACGCCACGGCATCCGGGTCGAGGCGGTGAGCGTCGACGGCGGTCCCATGCCGGCATTCCCGCGCGCGCGTCCCGACAACGGCATCGCCACCGCGCTGCGCGTCGCCCAGGTGCCGGCCGTGTTCCTGGCCCACCCCGCCTCCGGAAAGATCACCCAGATCGGCTCCGGCGTTCTCTCCGAGTCGCAGTTGCTGGAGCGCATCTCCATCGTCACGTCGCCCGCGGGCGAAGCCATGTTGCCGGGCGCAACGCAGCACCTGGCCCTGCCCTAGGAGGTTCCCGTGCCATCCCCCTCGCGCTCCATCCACCGCAGCAGGGCCATCGCGTTGGCCGTGTCCCTGGCGATGCTGTCCACGGGCCAGTCCGCGCGGGCCGACCTCAACAGCGAGGTGAACGACATGTTCGCCAACCTCGGCGCCATCGGCAACTACACCGCACCGGGCGCTTTCCGGGGCCAGACCTACAACACCTACACGGGCGGCAACCTCATGATGCGCTCCCCCAACAAGGTCTACCAGCTCGCCGCCATCCAGTTCCCGTCGGCCAAGGCGGGCTGCGGCGGGATCGACGTCTTCGGGGGCAGCTTCAGCCACATCTCCGCGCAGGAATTCAAAGCCATGTTGAGAAACATTACGGCCGCCTTGCCCGGCATCGCCTTCCAGCTCGCGCTGGAGGCCGTGTCTCCCTTGCTCGGCGGTTTGACCAAGTGGGCCAAGGGCCTGGAGACATGGATCAACAACGCGCGGATCAACTCCTGCGAGACCGCCAAGGCGATTGTCAGCACCGCGGCCGAGGCCGTGGGCTACAGCTCGCAGGAGACCTGCGCGGACCTCGCGATGGAAATGGGCCTGGAAAGCGACCGGGACGCGGCGCGCAAGCGCTGCGGCACGGACCGGCCCAGCATCCTGTCCTCCGCGCGTTCCTCGGGCGATGCCAACGTGCGCAACAAGGCGCCGTTCGTGGGCAACCTCACCTGGAAGGCCCTGCAGTACACCGGCGCCGCGCTCGACGACGCGGGGCGGGAACTGATCATGAGCATGGTCGGCACCGTCATCTACTATCCCGAAGAGTCCGGCCGCGACCCGGAGCCGGTCGCGCCGACGCTCACCTCGATCAGCCAGCTGCTCTACGGCCAGGCCGCCGGCACGGGCGACAACGTCATCCAGCACCTGCTGCGCTGCAACGACTACACGGCGTGCGACGTCGTCTCGCTCAACACCGCCTACAACCATGTGCCCTTCACCGCCAAGGTCGAGGCCATGATGCGCTCGATCGCCGACAAGATCGCGACGCGCACGCCCATCCCCAACAACTCGGCCGAGGTCGGCTTCGTCAACCAGACCACGGAGCCGGTCTACAAGATGCTCTCGGTCGGCACCAGCATTCCCGGCTCGGGCCTGGCCGACAGCCTGATCGGCCAGTACCGCGACGTGATCGCGGCCGATTACGCCTATGTCTTCCTGGAGCGCAACCTGCGCGTGGGCATGGCAGCGCTGGCCAAGGACTACACGCTCCAGCAAACCCAGCGCGAGCAGGCCAACCAGATCCGCCAGCGCGCACAGGCGATCCTGCTGCTGCTCAGCCAGGAAAAGAGCCTGCTGTACCAGAAGGTCGGCTCATACCGTGCCGTGGCCAGCCACCTCGAACAGCTGGAGCGCCAGTTGCGCTCCAGCATGCCCCAGCACGTGATGGACATGCTCGGCCAGCAGGCCGCCTACGTGACCCGGTAGTGGCGATGGGGCGGCAGCACCATGTGGGAGATCTACGCCTACCAGAACGCGGACAGCCTGTTCGGGATCTTCAACGCCACCGCGGCCGTCCACTCGTCCGGCGACTACGCATCGGCCGTGGCGCTGGTGGCCTTCTGCGGCTTCGTCACCGCGCTCATCGCCTACGCCTTCGCCCCGGAAAAGCTCGAGGGGTGGAAGTGGCTGGCCTCCGTGATGCTGGTCTTCAGCATCCTGATCGTGCCGAAGGTGACCGTGGGGATCGTGGACAAGACCGGTGGCTCCGCGGTCCGTGTCGTGGACAACGTGCCGTTCGGCGTGGCGCTGCTGGGCAGCATGACCAGCACCGTCGGGCACACGATCACGGGACTCTTCGAGACGGCGTTCCAGCAGATCCCCGGCCCCGGGGCGCTGCCGGAGGAACTGGCGTACCAGCGCAACGGCCTGATGTTCGGCAATCGCCTCGTGCGGGAGACCGGCAACGTGGTGTTCCAGAGCCCTGACTTCCGCACCGACCTGATCAACTTCATCCACAACTGCACGACCTACGACCTCATCGACGGCACGCTCGACCCTGCCGCGTTCTCTGCGTCGGGTGACGTCTGGGCGCTCATGGGTTCACCCAACCCAGCGCGCTTCAGCACGCTCACCGGCGCGAACGGCAATGTGGGGGTGGACACCTGCCCGAACGTCTACCAGAGCCTCAACGGACGGCTGCCCGCACAGCTCCAACGGATCCAGGGACGCCTGGCATTCCAGCTCAATCCCACGCTCCCCGCGACCGCGGCGGCGGCGGCCATCGCGGGGCAAGTCCAACAGGCTTACCTCAAGAACAGCATCGCCGATGCCTCGGCGACCGCCGCCGACATCATCCGGCAAAACGCCATGCTCAACGCACTGGAGGACACGGGTAAGATCATCGGGCAGAAGGTCAACGATCCTGCCGCGATGGTGCTGGCCGTGGGCCGCGCCCAGGCCGTGGCGCAGATGAACGCCTCGTGGCTCAACTACGGCAAGGTGGCCGAGCAGGCGCTGCCGGTGTTTCGCAACGTCATCGAAGCGCTGACCTACGTCCTGTTCCCGCTCATGGTGCTGCTGCTGATGCTGACCAGCGGGCGCGAGACCATGCTGGCCATCAAAGGCTACGCAACGATCCTCATATGGATCCAGTTGTGGCCGCCTCTCTACGCCGTGCTGAACTACATGGCCTCCATTTATGCGGCCTACGACCTGGCCGCCGCGGCGGACCTCGGCACGGGCGCACGGGCACTGACCCTCCAGACCTCCTCCGTCATCTACTCGCGCGCGCTCTCCGGCGAGGCGATCGTCGGCTACCTGGCGATGAGCATCCCGTTCGTCGCCTGGGCCGCGCTCAAGCGCATGGAGAACTTCGGCACCGCGCTCGTGGGCGGCCTGTCGGGCCTTCAGGCCAGCCTCTCGGGCGCGACCGCTGCTTCGACCGTCGGGAACACCTCGCTGGGCAACATCTCCATGGACCAGATGCAGCTCGCGCCGCAACGCACCTCGGCCTTCATGGGCAGCTGGCAGCACGACCTCAGCGGCAATACCTTCTCGTCGAACGCGCTCACCGGAAGGACCGCGGTCAGCCTGCTGCGCAACCAGGGCTTCGCGTCGAGGGTAGTCTCCATGCGGGTGTCGGAGCAGGACGTTCAGGAGGCGAGCCATCAGGTGGATGCTGCGCGCGGCGAGGCCATCGCGGCCAGCTCCGAGCGCTCGGCCGTCCTCGCGGAAGCCTTCACCAAGGGCATGGCCAAGCTGAACTCTTCGCGCAGCAGCAGCGGCTCCACGTCGAGCAGCTTCGAACAGTTCGGCGAGACGCTCCACCGGCTCGACCAGGTCAGCAAGAGCGTGGCGGACACAACAGGCCTAACACAGGCCCAGGCGGCGCGCATTGCCTTTGGGGCCTCTGCTCGTCTCGGCGTTGGGGGCGCCGTGGATAAGAACTACAGTTCGAGCCTCTCCTCGGCCGAGCAAAAGGCCCTTGGCTCAATGACCGCGGAGCAGTTGGCCGACTTCAAGCAGTTTGGCGATCGAGTCTCCAGAGACAGGAGCTTCATGACGGTGGTTGCCAGCGATGCGCGTGAGGGACAGGATCTCGCGGCCCGCCTTGCGACGAGCACAGCCAGGTCGGAGCGCGCCGACGCCAGCCTATCGGAGCGAAGTGCCTTCGCCGAGCGCGTCTCGACGGCCTATGAAAGGGGGGAGACCATCTCCATCGACATCGCTCAGGATCCTCACAACCTTGCAATGTTCACCCGCTACGCTGAACAGTACGGCGGTAACAGCGCCTCTGCGCGCATCCTGATGGAGGCGGAACTGGCGCGGCAGTCCCTGCGGCCGAATCGCGTTTTCTCGGATGGCACAGGGGTGCCCACGGCCTTCAGCGATGTTCGAGCACAGCATATGCAGAACTCCAGCGATCCTGCACTAGCCCCTGACCTTGCCGGACGTCACCTATCAAATCAAGGGGAGGTGATAGGTTTCGGAGGGTCGGCGACGTCGACAGCGTCTGTAGCGAACACGCCATCGTCGCTGCGGAGCACGGTTCGCGAGGAAGGAGAGCGCATCAGGGCGCTCACGTCAGCCGACCAAGGCGAATTCGACCGAAAGGCACAGATCACGAGCACGGCCGACGGCACCCTTGCATCCGAACGCTCCCTGGTGTTGCAGGCGGGCAAGCAGGTCAAAGAGGACGCTGCACCGCTCGTCGATAACGCGACGCGAGCGATAAAGGACGTCTTGAAGAAATAGCTAGGTTAGATGTTCTTATCGGCATCCAACATATGGGACCCATGCTCAGGGCGCGGGGGCTTCGTGAAGGGTAAATGACCTTCATCTCGCCAATAGTTGAAGGCAGCTTCGCGGCCCATCATGTCGGAGCCGGCGATTGAATCAGCCTCCTCGGTGTTCCGAAGCTGGCGAGGCCGCTGCCGTCGCTTCCCGAACTGCGACAGCGCGCCACCGATCGCTCCACCGAACAGAGCGCCGACAGCCATCATCACGATCCGCAGCCCCCAGTCATCGTTGCGAGCTGGCAGAAATCCCGCCCCAATGCCAAGCAGCAAGAAGACGACGAAGACGATTTTCCGCATACGAGCCTCTCTGAATGGTCTCAACCTTAGCGATTCGAATCGATTGGTGCAATGCATCTGCTGCCAGGCAAGACTCTGGACCTCTCGCCACCTTCTACCCTCTCACGATGCGTGCGCTAGTCGGACGCCGAGCGAAACCTCATGGCCTGACGGAGTTCGATCATCCAGACACCCCGTCTCGTTGATCCAGCTCATACGCTCGCGCTATGCGCGCCGCGAGCTCGTGAACCGTCACGTCGCCCAGCTGCAGGGCCTTGGGATCGATCGAATCGTCGGTCACGACGCGATCGAGAAACCGGCGGAGGTCGTCCCCGATCCTGGGCGCCAAAGGGATGCGCGTCGCTGGTGCCAGCAGTTGGGACAGGCGCAGCACGTCATTGAGGTGCTTGCGGATGTCCCTGCCATCGACATTGGCGCCCTGCTCCTTGCGCAGGCTCAACTCCAGCCACGCGATGGCCTTCAGCGGGATCAACCGGTCTTCACCGACCCATGGCAGGCCGTCCACTTCGCGGCGGCCGGACAGGATGAACTCGTAGTAGTCCTCGTCCAGCAGAATGGCCGACAGGCTCGACACGGCCTCTTCCATCGGAATCGGCGTCAGGCGGCTGCCCGCGGCCGGCTCCAGTCCCTCCGGTGCGCGCGCGAAGAGTTCGACCATGGCCGGAAAGCGCTCGTCGGCCGGCTTCTGGAAGCGATAGAACACCGGCTTGCCGGTCTCGCTGGCCTGCCGGATCCCGTATCCCCCGGCCTCCACGAAGCTCCAGAACGCCGCGCCAAAGGCAGGCGTCAGCGCCTCGACGTGGAGAACGACATCCAGGTCCTTGGTGGCGCGGAATGGGAGGCCGGCGTCCTCCATGGTCAGCGTGGCGGCCGTGCCGCCAATCAGGACATATTGGTCTGCATGCTCCTCGAACCAGTGCCGGAAGAGATCCAGGCCCCTCACCATGGCAGTTGCTCCTTCAGTTCATCCAGCGCCATTCGGACCCGGTCGTCCGTGCTGTCCTGCAAGCTCAGGATCAGCGACAGCGGATCCACGGTCGCCCGTTCCGGCCCCAGAGCGGGGCTGTAGGCCCACAGCTGCCACTCGTGCGCGGCTGGCGTCGGCTCGGGCAGCACCTGCATGCCGACCTTGCTGGCGGCCTTCCACTCTGCCGGCCCAGCCGCGTACACGACAGTGGTTGGCTCAGCCACGAGGGTATGGCGCGACAGGGCGCTGAGGCCGGCGAGCCGAAGCTGCCCGACGGCGTTTGCGCTCCCGGGCACCCACACGGTTCTCTTCACGGGTGTGCGCATAAGCGGCGCTGCCCGCTCCCAGATCTGCCGCGGGTGCGAATCCATCCGCAGCCAGCGCGACCGCCCGACGGCGTACGGCTTCGCCAGCCCGGTTTTGGCGAGTTCCCTGACCACCCGCGACATCGTCATGGCCGTGTAGCCCAGTGCGCTCCCGATGGCCGAGGCTTGCCATTCGGCCTGCCAGGGCTGTCTCAACAATACGCTGATCAGCACGGCCTGAGCGGAAGGGCTCAGTGCCTCTTCAGCCGCCGGAGCACGCTGCCGGAAGTACTCGCGCAGATCCAGCCCGAGGTCGGGAAGGTAGAGTTGGTTGCCGGGCACGACGAACGGCACCCGGTGTTCGATCAGGCGCTTGCGTTCGTACGATGCCAACGCGTCCGTACCGTAGATCACCGGCTTGCCCGATACCGCCCGGACCTTGTCCATCCACCTGCGGATCTCGCTGAGCGGCGGCCGTTGCGCGGATGGCGCGAAGGCCAGCACGACGCCCTGTCCCAGCAGGACCATTTCGCTGAAACGGAAGGCGTCGCGCAGGAAATACGGCAGCTCGTCGGCACCCGCCCACGGCGTTGCGTCCTGGATGCGAAGGCCCAGGACCTGCTGCAGGTACGCCCGCACTTCTGCCTCGAAATTCTCCATTGCCCTTGCATCATAACTCTCTTTTCGCACAATAACATCTAAGAAGTTATCGTGCAAACTTCTGTTATCCAAAAACGCCACATCCCAGGGAACGCGCCGTACGGGCCGCAGGCGCGTGAGCCGTCGGCTTCCCGGCCGAGGCCGGCAGGCCCGCACCTGCGCACAGCTCCCCACGCCGGCCAGGAGGCGTTTGCACCGTTCGGCGTCGCCGGCGTGGTGCTCGGTCTGGCATGCAGCCATGCCCAGGCCCCCACCGATGGCACTGCCGGTGGCCATCGCGGGCGGGGTCACCGGCACCCCACCGACGCACGGAACGCGGAACGCAAGGTGCGTACCGTGCCCTTCGTGGAGCCGTCGACGCTGCGCGACAGCATGGCGACCTTGGCCGGCGGGAGAGCCGGCAGTCCGAGGGCTTCGCCAACCTCCACGAGCCCCGCCGTCGCGAGGCGGCGGGGAAGTGGGAGCACACCGATTCCCGCAGCCGCCGCGGAGATGGCGGTCGCCACCCCTCCCCCGCGGAACGCATCGACCCACGGCACGTTGGAGCGAACAAGCAGACGGATGGCGAGGGCGCGCACGCCACAGGTCTCCACCACGGTGATCAACGGCAGAGGCTTGCCCGCGAGTCGCGCCGTGCGGCTGGCGTACCAGCCGTAGCAGTCCTCGAAGAGCAGATCGCCATCGCGCCGCGCGCCTTGCCGGATCACCGCCACGTCCAGATCGCCCTGCTCGAAGGCCTTGCGCACCTCGCTCGAGAAGTCGACGCGCACCTTCAGGAGCAAGCCAGGATCGTGTGCGTTCACGCGCGCGATGATCTCGGGCAGCTCCGGCCCCGCGACGTGATCGCTGATCGCGATGTTGAGCTCGCGGCCCGGCACCTTCACCCCTTCCAACGCGCTCTGCTGCGCGGCCAGCAGATCCTGCGCCAGTGGTAGGAAGGCCTCGCCCTCGGTGGACAGGCGCACGTGCCTGGGCGTCCTATCGATGAGGCGCCTGCCCATCGCGGCCTCGAGCCGGCGCACCTGGGCGCTGACACCGGCCTGCGTCATGCCCAGGGCCTCGGAGGCCAGCGTGAAGCTGTGCAGCTCGGCCACCAGAACAAAGGTCTCCACGGCGGCGAGATCGAGGTGCTGGCGCATGCTGGACAACGAGCCGCTATCTCTGAAACAGCTGCTGCTGGCTTTATCTCGGCGCCCCGCGCCGATAGATTGTTCCCAATGCACCGCGACGCATGGACCCTTCCGGATTTCCATGCACGGCCCACGCCGTCCGCAGACCTTCAACCAGGGAGCAGCCATGCAACAAGTCCCCGCCGCAGCCAGGTACAAGCCCTACACACGTCTCACGATCCGGCAAGCGCCGCAATGGGAAGCCCTGTCCGGCGAACAGCGGCTGGCGATCGACATCGTGGCGCGGGTGCTCCCTTTCCGCGTCAACGCCTATGTCCTCGACCAGCTGATCGACTGGGACAACATTCCGGACGATCCGATCTACCGGCTGACCTTCCCGCACAGGGACATGTTGTTCGAGAGTGAGTTCTCGCTCTTGCATCGCATGGTCTCCAACGGCGAGCCCGACGCCGCGATCGATCCGGTGGTCCGGTCGATCCGCATGCGGATGAATCCGCACCCGGCCGGGCAGATGACGCACAACATCCCCATGCTGGACGGTGTCGCGCTGCGCGGCCTGCAGCACAAGTACCGCGAGACCGTCCTGTTCTTCCCGAGCGCGGGGCAGACATGCCACGCCTACTGCACGTTCTGCTTCCGATGGCCGCAGTTCGTCGGCATGGAGGAACTCAAGTTTGATGCCAAGGAGTCGCAGGAACTGGTCGCCTACCTGCGCCGCCACCCCGAAGTCACCGACGTGCTGATCACCGGCGGCGATCCTCTCGTGATGAACGCGCGCTCGCTGTCGGAGTACCTTGAGCCGTTGCTGGCGCCCGAGCTGGCGCACGTGCAAAACATCCGCATCGGGACCAAGGCCGTGGCCTACTGGCCGCAGCGCTTCGTCAGCGACAAGGACGCCGACGAGCTGATGCGTCTGTTCGAGCGCATCGTGTCCGCCGGACGCAATCTCGCCGTGATGGGGCACTACAACCATCCGCGCGAGCTGCAGCACCCGGTCGCGCAGCAGGCGGTCCGGCGCATCATCGGCACGGGAGCGACCTTGCGGATGCAGGCGCCGCTCATCCGCCACGTCAACGAGGACCCGGCCTGCTGGAGCGAGCTCTGGACCACCGGCGTGAGGCTGGGCGCGACGCCGTACTACATGTTCGTCGAGCGCGACACCGGCCCCAGCGACTACTTCAAGCTTCCCCTCGCGCGCGCCTACGACATCTTCCAGCGCGCCTACCGCTCGGTCTCCGGCCTCGCGCGCACGGTGCGCGGCCCATCGATGAGCGCATTCCCTGGCAAGGTGATGATCGACGGCGTGGTCGAGCTCGCCGGTGAGAAGGTGTTCGCGCTGCAGTTCCTGCAGGCGCGCAATCCGCTCTGGGTGCGAAGGCCCTTCTATGCCGGCTTCGACGACCAGGCGGGCTGGCTCGACCAGCTGCGCCCGGCCTTCGGCGCGCGCCGCTTCTTCTTCGAGGAAGAGGACGCAACGGACGGTCCCATCCGCCACGAGGGCGCGCGCTCCATTCCGATCGCTTCCGCGGTGCATTGAGCCCGCGGGCATACCCGCCGGACCCACGGACCACGGCGCCACACGAGGAGACATCGACCATGCAAGCGATACGGATGGCCATCATCGGCATGGGCCCGCGCGGGCTCACCGTGCTCGAGCGGGTTCTGGAGCATGCACACAGGCTCCCCGCTGCGACCCCTGTCCGGATCGACGTCTACGACGACGGCGTGGCCGGGGAAGGCTGCCACCGCTCCGCCCAGCCCGATCACCTGCTCATCAACACCGTGGCCTCGCAGGTCACCGTCTTCGCACCCGCGAGCAAGGCGGGAGGCCAGGGCGGCATCTCGCTGGTCGAGTGGGCGCACGGCGCGGGCTACCGGCGGCATGGCAACCGCTTCCATCGCGAGGCGCCCGGATCGGGCGTGCCGATCACCCAGGCCGACCACCTGCCGCGCAGCCTGCTCGGCGAATACCTCGCCTGGGCCTACCGGCGCATCGCCGGTATGCTGCCGGCACACGTCACCGTGGCCCACCACCGCCAGCGCGTGAGGGACGTGATTCCTCAGGCCGAGGGCCACCGGGTGGTGTGCGCCGACGGCGGGGAGCACCCGGCCCGCTATCTCTTCCTGACCACGGGCCACGGCCGCCGCCAGCCGACCGAAGAGGACCGCTCGTTCGCGGACTTCGCCGCGCGCCACGCTCCGCGCAACGGCCGCCTTGCGTACTTCGCCTCGCCCTACCCCATCGAGACGCTGGACAGCATCCCGGCGGCCGCCACCGTGGCCGTCCAGGGGCTGGGCCTGACCGCGCACGACGTCGTGTCGGCCCTGACGCTGGGACGCGGCGGTCGCTACCTTCAGGCCCCAGGTGCGCTGCGCTACCTGCCCTCCGGCCGGGAGCCCCGCCTGCTGCTGTTCTCCCGCAACAGCCTGCCCTTCGCGGCGCGGGGCGTCAACCAGAAGGGACTGACCGGCCGCCACCAGGCCCGCTTCTTCACTGCGGAGACCGTGGCCCGCACGAGGCAGGCCGTGCTCGCCGCCACGGGCGACCCGCGCCTTGACTTCCAGGCAGACGTGCTGCCGCTCGTCCTTCGGGAAATGGCGTACGCGTACCGCTGTGCCGGGCAAGACGCCGAAGGGGACGCACCAGGCCCCGGCGAGGGCTTCGAGCCGACGCCGGACGAGCTGCTGGCCCTGGAGTCCATTCTCTGGCCGCTGAAGCGGAACTCCTTTGCCTCGTTCGATGCGTTCCAGGCCTTCGTGCACGGCCTCGTCGAGCAGGACCTCCTCGAGGCCGCCAAGGGCAACCGGGGCAGCGCCGTGAAGGCCGCCACCGATGTCCTGCGCGACACGCGCGAAGCCTTGCGCGCGGCCGTGGAGCACGGCGGGCTCACGCCCGCATCGCATCGCTTCTTCGTGCAGGACTTCAACGCGGCCACCAACCGCGTGGCCTTCGGTCCGCCGCGCCAGCGCAACGCCGAGTACCTGGCGTTGCGGCAGGCGGGGCTGATCGACATCGTGGGCGGGCCGGGCGCGCGGGTGGTCGCCGACGACGGTCTGGCGCGGTTCCGGATCGAGGCGCCCTACCCCGCCGGCACGCACAGCAGCGAGGCCGACGTCCTTGTGATCGCCCGGCTGGATGCCTACTCGCCGCTGACCGACGCCTCCACGCTGACGTCCCACCTCCTCGCGCGCGGGCTGATTCGCCCTTTCCGCAACGGCGACTACCACCCGAGCGGTATCGACATTGACGCAGCGATGCATCCCATCGGCGCCGACGGCACGGCACGGCCCGACATCTGGGTGCTCGGCTACCCTGCCGAGGGTCCGCATTTCTACACCCATGCGCTGCCGCGCCCGCACATCCCGTCGCGGCAAACCGAGGATGCGCAGCGCTGCATCCTCGAGATGCTCTCGGACATCGCGCGGCAGACCACAGGCGCCAGTGCCCGCACCCTGCAAGCCGCAGACCGGCCCGCACCATGACGCCCGCCTGCCGCCGGGCCGCGACGGGGATCCGCAGGCGGTTCCTGTCGGAACTCCGACGTACCGCGGCGAGCCTCCGGCGCGCCGTGGGCGCGTGAGCCGTGGCACCGAAGCGGCCTCGAAGCCCTCCCCATCCCGCCAGGACGGCACGCACAGGATCGCCCGGGGGCGTCGCGGCGCGCCAGGTCCACGCGGTGTTCTGGGCGCTCGTGCCGGTCATGCTGCTGGGGGCGGCGGACCAGGCGCTCGTCGCGCCCGCGCTGGGCGCCATGGCCCGGACCTTCGATGCCCGCGACGAGGTCGTCTGGGTCGTGACGGCCTATCTGCTGAGCGCCACGGCAAGTGCTCCGCTCGCCGGGCGGCTGAGCGACCTCTACGGACGGCGCAGCGTGCTGCTCGGCGCGCTCGGGCTGTTCCTGGCTGGCGCCCTGGTGTGCGGATGGGCCGCTTCGCTCGGGACGCTGGTCGCGGGGCGCAGCGTCCAGGGGCTGGGCGGCGGCGCGCTGGTCGCCTTGCCCAACGCCATCGTCGCGGACATCCTGACGGCGCGCGAGCGTGGCCGCTACCAGGCCTACATCTCCTGTACCCACGCACTGGCCGGCCTCGCGGGGCCACTCGCCGGCGCGCTGCTGTCGGCCCATGCGTCTTGGCGCTGGATCTACTGGCTGCAGGTGCCGCTGATCGCGACCGCAGCGGCGCTGTGCTGGCGCACCCTCGACGGCCGGCCCGCGGCCGGACGGCGGGGCGGCCTCGATCCGCTCGGCGTCGCACTGATGTCCGGTGCCACCGCCTGCCTGCTGCTCGCGCTGTCCTGGTCGGGTCGTCGCATCGGCTGGATGCAGCCCCCCACCCTGGCGCTGCTCGGGGCGGCCGCCGCGCTCGCCGGTGCCTTCCTGGGCTGGCAGACCCTGGCCCGCTACCCGCTGGTGCCCGCCTCCGTGCGGCGCCACCGCGTCGTCGCGGTGGCATCTGCCGTCGGCCTGCTTGTCGCGATGGTCCACGGGGCGCTGTACATGCAGGCACCGGTCTACCTTCAGGGCATCCACGCCATGAGCGGCTCGAGCGCGGGAACCGCGCTCGCGGTGCCCCTGGCCGGCGTGGTGCTGGGCGCCTTCCTGTCGGGGCAGTACATGCGCCGCAGCGGCCGCTACAAGCCGGCTGCGCTCGCGGGACTGCTGCTGGCGACGATCGCGGCGGGCGCCCTGGCCTGGGCGCCCGGCCGCTCGGCCGCCTGGACGGCGGTGGCCTGGATGCTGCTGCTGGGGCTGGGCATCGGCGCCAGCCAGCCGCCCATGACGCTGGCCTCCCAGAACGCCGTCCCGCCGAGCGAGATCGGCATCGCCACCGCCCTGCAGATGTTCGCGCGGGCGGTCGGCGCGGCCATCGGCGTCGCCGCCTCCAGCGCCCTGGTGCCTCAGATGCCGGGACCATGCGCGGCCTGCGCGGACGGTCTCGCGGTGCAGGCCAATGGTCCCGTCGTCGGCCCGCAGACGCTCGGCATCCTCTTCGCCGCCTTCGCGGCAATCCTGGGCCTGGCGTCGCTGGCCGCGACACGGCTGCCGGTCCTGCCGTTTCGCGAGCCACCCGCGCACGCCGCCGGGCCGGGCTGCGCGTCAGGCGAGCAGGGGAAGCAGCCGGGACACCAGGTCCCGCCGGGCTGATGCCCGGCCGGCCAGCCAGTCGTGCAGCCGGTGGCTCGCACCCTCCAGGCGCACGAGCTCGGCGCTGCGCGCATGGGCGGCGGCTTGCGCATAGCCGTCCCGCACGGCCTCAGGGATGACCTCGTCCGCCGTGCCATAGACGACGAGCACGCGCCCTGCGTACCTTCCCAGGGCATCGAGGGCCGGCGAATCGGCGAACGTGCGGGTGGCGCGGATGACTTCGCGGAACGCCGTGCCGAAGCGCGCGTCCTCGGCGCGCGCCTCGTACGCCGCGGGACAGAAGAGCACGAGGGCCTTGGGCCGAACTGCGTCGAGCACGCGGCAGGCCGTGTGCCCGGCCATGCTGGTGGCGATGAGCGCGCGGGCCCGCGACGGCCTCAGCGCCTCGACGACGCACGCCACTTCCTCCTGCCGCTGGCGCAGCGTCGCGTCCGCGAGCCGCCCTCCGCTGCGCCCATGGCCCGAGAAATCAAAGGCCGCGCAGGCCACGCCCTCGCGCGCCAGCGCCTCGCGCAGATAGCGGGTGCCGTCGGCGCTGGTGGCGGCTCCGCCGCCGTGCAGGAACAGCGCGTAGTCCTGCGGGGAACAGCGCGCCGCATCCCAGCTTGCCGTGGCATGCAGCATCCCGCCCCGGAAGGCGACACCGAACGTGAATTCGCCCATTCCCCGCTCGGCAGGTTCATTCCGGCCGGATCCCGCGCGTGCGGATGAGCTGGCCCCACCGCGAGCGCTCCCCTTCCAGGAAACGCGCGAAATCGCGCGCCGTCCCGGGGTACAGTTCCGCGCCCATCTCCGCGAACCGGGCGATCACCTTCGGCTCCCGGAAGATCCGGTTGACCTCCGCGTTCAGCCGCTCGGCGATGGGCGCCGGCGTGCCCGCCGGCACGTACAGCCCGAAGAAGTTGTAGATCTGCATCGACGGCATGCCCATCTCCACGAACGTCGGCACATCCGGCAGCTGGGGCAGCCGCTGGCTGCCCGTGTAGGCGATTGCGCGGATCTTTCCCGCCTGGACCTGGGGCAGCGCCGTCACGCTGTTGTCGAGCATCAGCGGCACCTGGCCGCCGATGAGGTCGGGCAGGGCTGGCGCAGTGCCGCGGTAGGGAACGTGCAGCAGGTCCGCGCCGCTGGCGGTCTTGAGCGCCTCCAGCGCCATGTGGCTGATGCTGCCCGAGCCGAAGCTCGCCACCGCGACGCTCCCCGGGCGTTCCTTCGCCCGGGCCAGCACGTCCGGCAGGCCGGCCGTGCGCCAGCGCTCGTCGGCATTCGTCGCGACCAGCAGCAGGCCGTTGCGCTCGATCATCGAGACCGGTGTCAGGTCCTTGCGCGGATCGAAGCGCAGCTTCGGGTACAGGGCATCCGCCAGCGCCACGATGCCGCCGCCGACGAGCAGCGTGTTGCCGTCCGGCTTGGCGAGCGCCACGTGCTCGGTGCCAACGAGGCCGAACGCGCCGGACTTGTTTTCGACGATCACGGGGACCTTCAGCGAGACAGCCAGCTCCTGGGCCAGTGTGCGCCCGATCACATCGGTGAGCCCGCCCGGCGCGAACGGCACGACGACGCGGATGGTGTCCCGGGGCCAGGGCTGTTCGGCGCGGCTGGCTGCCGCCGGAAGCAGCGTGGCCAGGGCCGCCAGCATGGCGGCGAGGGAGTGCAGAAGACGTGGCATGGTGTGTCTCTCCAATGGGGTGATGGTGAACATGAAGGCAAGGCCCGGCTCGGGCCGCTGCGGGACAGGGATTTCCTTGCCGCGCGTCGCCCAGGGCGCTAGGCGCCCGGTCCGACACCCGCGGCGTAGCGGCGCTGCCAGTGCAGCGGCGCCATGCCGGGCACCGGGCTGTCGAAGCTCAGCACGCGCTCGCCCAGCAGGGACCCGAGGTACACGGTCCGGCGCTCCGGTCCTGCGAAGCACAGGCTCGAGACGTTCCCAAGCCCGCTGCTGCCGCAGGTCCAGATGCTGTCGCGCTGCAGGCACCGCGCCTCCAGGTCGCTGACGTAGCGCCGCACGTGAGCGTTGTCGGTGTCGGCCAGCACGAGCTGGCGCTCGCCGTCCGGCCGCACCACGTAGACCTTGTTGCTCACGATGCAGGTCAGCCAGGCGCCGCCGAAGGCATCGAAGCACACGCCGTCGGGCTGGTCGCCGGGCTCGAACTCGCACACCGTCTCGCGATCGGTAAGCCGCGGCCCGGGCCGCAGCCGGAACCGCGACAGGCGCCGGGCATGGGTCTCGTTGACGTAGACGAATCGCCCGTCCGGCGAGAACGCCAGTTCGTTCGCGTAGCCGAGCCCGTCGGCCACGATGCGCGTTCCCCGTTCGTCGTGCACCGCGATGTAGCCGTCCGCCACGTCCGGGTACCAGGCCGCCATGCGCGGGATGCGCCGCGTGCTGACCGTGAACCACACCCTGCCCTCGGCGTCCTCCAGCACGAAGTTGGTCGGCGGCAGCGGCCGTCCCTCCAACGCCGTGACGACAGGGACGGCCGGTCCGTCCGCGCCCAGCTCGTAGACGCCGCCGTCGGTGTCGCCCAGGTGCGCGACCAGCACGCAGCCGTTGCCGCGCAGCGCGATGCCGTTGGCGTGCAGCGGTCCACCCGCCAGCGTGGCGCCCCGGACGAGCCGGGCGCGGCCGTCCGGCGCGATGGCGGTGAATCCCCCGCGCCGGTCCGACATCAGGAACGCGCCTTCGTGGTTCGCGAGGATGCACTCCGGGCTCCTGAGCCCCGCGAAGGCCGGCCGCAGCTCGGACATGCCCACCCGGAAGTCGCGCGGCAGCGGATAGGCCCGCACGGGGCCAGCGTGGACCATGGGCATGCTCACGGCTCGAGTTTGAGCTGGCGTTCCGCGACGATCTTGCGGCGCACGGCCAGTTCGCGCTCGATCAGCGCCGCGAACGCGGCCGAGGTGCCGCCGACGGGCCGGATGCCGGCCTTCTCGAAGCGCTGGCGCACGACCGGATCCTCCAGCGCGCGCGCCGCCGCGGCCTGGAGCTTGTCGTGGAGCGCCTGCGGCAGCTTGGGCGGGGCGACCAGCCCCATCCACGCCGTGTTGTCGAGCGCGGGCATGCCGGCCTCGGTGAACGTGGGCACCTGCGGCAGGCTGGGACTGCGCTGCGCGCTCATGACGGCAATGCCGCGCAGCGCACCCGACTGGATGTGCGGGAGCATCGACGGCAGGTTGTCGAACATCATGTCCACCTGCCCCGCCAGCAGGTCCGAGATGGCGGGGCCCGCGCCCTTGTAGGGCACGTGGACCAGGTCGGTGCCGGACACCGCCTTGAACAGCTCGCCGTCCAGGTGGCCGACGCCGCCCGTGCCCGCCGACGCGAAGGTACAGGGCACCGGGCAGCGCTTGAGCCGTGCGACCAGCTCCTCGAGGCTGTTCACCGGCAGCCTGGCGGCGTTGACGGCGAGCACCACGGGCACGGTGGCGAGCGTGATGACCGGCGTGAAGCCCGTGACCGGGTCGTACGGGTTCTTCGGGTTGATGGCCGGATTGGTCGCCATCGTGGAGACGGTGGCCAGGCCCAGCACGGTGCCGTCGGGCGGCGCCTTGGAGACGAAGTTCGCGCCGACGGAGCCGCCCGCGCCCGGGCGGTTCTCGACGATGACGGGCTGGCCGAGCTCGCGCCCCAGCGCGTCCGAAACCGCGCGCGCCACGATGTCCGTGGCGCCCCCGGGGGCGAAGGGAACGATGAGACGCACCGGCCGGTCGCCGAGCGACTGGGCATGCGTGGCGAGCGCGGCGAACAGGCCGAGGGCGGCCGTGGCCGCGCGCAGGAATCGGGCGAGATGCATGGGAACTCCTGAAACGGGTTGAGGGATGGGAAAGGGACGGCGTGAGGAAGGGCGGAAGCGAGGCATGCGCGGGCGCCGCGCCGCTCAGTCCCTGGCGGCCTCCGCGGGAAGATCCGAGGCGATGTGCGCGTAGCCGCCGCCTGGCTCCCTGCGCATGAGGGCGCCGCTGAAGGCCTGCTCGGGCAGGTTCTGCGCGGAATAGACGATGGCGTCCTCGGTGTCGCTGAGGTTCTGCAGGTCGTGCGCGACCCAGGCCGGCACGTAGAAGCTGTCGCCGTCCGACCAGGTGATGCGCTCGCCGGCGATCTCCGAGGCGCCCTGCCCCTTGAGCACGAAGTACAGGTGCCAGAACGAATGGCTGTGCATGCGTCCGCGCTCGCCGGGCCCCAGAGCCTGGACGATCAGGGAGATGCTGCCGTTCAGGGCGAAGGCCCCGGGCTCGTCGCTGCGCGTGAGCGCCATGGCCCGCGTGAGCCGCTGCGGGCTGCTCGGCTGGGCCGCCAGGGCCGCGCCCACATCGGGCTTGCGCCAGATGGCGGGCCGGCCCACGGGCTGGGCGGTGCGCGCCAAGTAGTCAGCGAAGGCGATCAGGTGGCCCTTCATGGCAGCACCTCCTCGGTCGTGGCGAGCAGGACGCTCAGGCAGATGCCTTCCATCGCCTGCTCCAGCTCCTGCAGGCCCGGAAAGCTCGGCGCCAGGCGCAGATGGCTGTCGCGCGGGTCGTGCCCGAGGGGAAAGGCCTTGCCCGCCGGCACCAGCGCGATGCCCAGTTCCTGGGCAAGCGCCACGACGCGCCGGGCGCTGCCGTCGCGTACCTGCAGGCTCACGAAGTAGCCGCCACGCGGCGTGGTCCAGTTGGCGAGCCCGCGGCCCGCCAGCTCGCGCCGCAGGCAGGCTTCGACCAAGGCGAACTTGGGCCCGAGGATGGCGCGATGGCGGGCCATGTGCGCGCGCAGCCCGGCGTGGTCGCGCAGCAGCCGCACGTGGCGCAGCTGGTTGAGCTTGTCGGGCCCGATCGAGCGGACGCCCGCATGCCGGGCGTACCAGGCGAGGTTGGCCGGCGAGGCCGCCAGCAGGCCCAGGCCGCCGCCCGCGAAGGTGATCTTGGACGTCGACCCGAAGACCAGCGGCCGATCCGCGTGGCCGGCCTGCGCGCACAGCGCGAGGATGCCCGGCACCGATTCCTCCACGTCGGTGAGATGGTGCACGGCATAGGCGTTGTCCCAGAAGATCCGGAAGTCCGGCGCGCCGGTCGCCATGCGCGCCAGCCGCTCGACGACCTCGGGCGCGTAGGTCTCGCCCGTGGGGTTGCTGTAGACCGGCACGCACCACATGCCCTTGACCCGCGGGTCGCGGACCAGCGCCTCGACGGCATCCATGTCGGGCCCGTGCCCCGTGAGGGGCACCGGCACCATCTCGATGCCGTAGGCCTCGCAGATCGCGAAGTGCCGGTCGTAGCCCGGAACCGGGCAGAGGAACCTCGCCCCCTGGCCATGCCAGGGCGCCGCGCCGCCCGGCACCCCGTGCAGCAGGGCGTACACGAGCGTGTCGTGCATCAGCGCGAGGCTGGAATTGTTGGCCACCGCGACCTGCTCGGGCGGCGCATCGAGCATGGGCGCGAAGAGCGTGCGCGCTTCCAGCAGGCCCAGCGGGCTGCCGTAGTAGTTGCGCGCATCGCCCCCCTCCTGCGTCCGGTGGCCACCGACGCCGGGCCAGTCGAGCATCGCGTCCGACAGCGCCACCTGCTCGGTGCAGGGCTTGCCGCGCGTCATGTCGATGCGCAGGCCGCGTGCCTTGAAGGCGTCGAAGCGGGCCTGCCATCGCAGGCGCTCGTCAGGCGTCCAGGCACCGGACGGCGGGGTCAGGGACTCCGGGGCGGCCCCGGCTGTCGGTCCGGGGGCCATGAAGGCTTCAGCGGTGGATGGCATGGTGAGAAGGCTCCTTGGAAGACGGGACCGCCGCCGTGGAGGCGACGATCAGATCGAGCTCGACGCTGGCGCCCTGAGGAAGCTGGGCGGCGCCGATGGCGGTGCGCGCGGCGCGGCCGGCGGACCCGAAGAGTTCGACCAACAGGTCGGAGGCCGCGTCGGCCACATCGCTGTGCCGCGTGAAGGCGGGGTCGCTGTGCACGAAGACCTGCAGCTTGAGGACGCGCTCGACGCGGTCCAGCGAGCCGAGCGCCTGCCGCAGCACGGCCATGGCGCGCAGCGTGCACAGGCGCGCACCCTCGCGCGCCTGCTCCAGGCTGACGCCGCCGCCGACGCAGCCGGTCACCGCGACGCGGCCGTCCACGCGCGGCAGCTGTCCGCTTAGGTACAGCAGGCCGCCGTGCACGGTCACCAATTCGTAGTGGGCGGCCGGCGCGACGTCCTCCGGGATCGCCAGGCCAAGCTCGCGCACGCGCTGCTCGGGCGAGCGGGTCGCTGCGGTCGTCATGCCCGTCCTCCCCGCTCCGTGCCCAGGGACAGGCAGCGCGCGAACACCGCCGGATCGACGTTGCCGCCCGAGCAGACCACCAGGGTGTTGCGGCCCTCGAGCGCGACCTTGCGCGCCAGCACGGCCGCGAGCGGTGCGGCCCCGCCCGGCTCGAGCACGAGCTTGAGCGCGGCGAAGGCGAAGAACATGGCCTCCAGCGCCTCGGCGTCCGAGACGGTGACGCCCTGCGCCGCGTGGGTCCGCAGCACCGGCAGGGTCAGTTGGCCCGGCGCAGGAGCGAGCAGCGCGTCCTGGATGGAGCCGGACCTGCGCGCATTGGTCTGCGCACTGTCCGACCGGAGCGAGCGCCCCGTGTCGTCGAATCCCTCGGGCTCGACCACCACGATGCGGGCATCGGGCCATGCCGCGCGCAGCGCCAGGGTCCACCCCGCCGCGAGGCCGCCGCCGCTGCAGCACACCAGCGCCGTGTCCACGCGCTGCCCCTGCATCTGCGCGACGGCCTCCAGCGCGCCGGTGCCTGCGCCCGCCATGACCAGCGCATCGTCGAAGGGCGGCACCAGCGTCAGGCCTTGCTCCACCACGAGCCGCCGGCCGATGGCTTCGCGGTCCTCGTGTTCGCGGTCGTACAACAGCACCGTCGCGCCGCTCGCGCGGCAGCCCTCGATCTTGATGGCCGGCGCGTCGGCCGGCATGATGACCGTGGCGGCCACGTCCAGCATCCGGCCCGCCTGCGAGACCGCGAGGGCATGGTTGCCCGAGGAGTAGGCCACCACGCCGCGCGCGCGCGCGCCAGGCGTCAAGGCCAGGATGCGGTTGCAGGCGCCGCGGAACTTGAACGAACCGCTGCGCTGGAGGTTCTCGGCCTTGAGGTAGACGCGCCCGCCGGCATGCGCGTCCAGTTCATCGCAGCGCAACAGCGGCGTGGTGACGGCCCATCCTTGCAGCCGCTGGGCGGCCCGGTGGATGGCCTGCACGTCGACCGGGGAGCGCTCCGTCTCCGGGATCACGGGGGTCGTCATGGCGTGCCGCTCCCCACCACTTCTTGTGCCGCCGCCGGCGCCCATGCGGCCGGGGCCGCCCCGCCCTCGCCCGGCTCCGCCGTGCCCGGCAGCGCCGAGGGCGCGAGCAGCCGCTGTGCCTGCAGCAGCACCTGTTCGTAGCGCGACCGCTCGCGCGCGATCTGCTCGTCCGTCCAGCGCCAGAAGCCGTGCCCGCTCTTGGTGCCGAAGCGGCCATCGGCCACCTTCTCGCGCAGCGTGCGGCTGGGCACGCTGTCGTTGCACAGGGTCGGGTAGATCGACGAGGCCGCCGCAAACTGCGTGTCCAGTCCCGCGAACTCCTTCTGCAGGATCGGCCCCGCCGCCACGTACCGGAAGCCGAAGCCGAAGCGCACCGCTGCGTCAACGTCCTCGGGCGTCGCGAGGCCCTCGTCGATGACCGAGAACGCCTCTCGCATCAGCGCGTGCTGGATGCGGTTGGCTAGGAAGCCCGGCACGTCCCGGTTGACGCGCACGGGGATCCGCCCGACGTCCGAGAAGATCCGCATCAGGCGGTCCATCGTCTCGCCCCGTGTGAATTCGCCCCGCGCGATTTCCACGAGCGGCACGAGGTGGGCGGGCAGGAAGAAGTGCGCGTTGGCCATGCGCTCCCGGCTGCTGCAGGCGCGGGCGATGTCCGTGATGCGCATGCCGCTGCTGTTGGAACCGATGGGCACGTGCCGGGGCACCATCGCGTCGAGCTGCGCGAACACCCCCTGCTTGACCTCGAGCCGTTCGGTCACGGACTCGATGACGATTTCCACGCCGGACCAGTCCACCGCATCCAGCGCCGGCCGCAGGTGCAACAGGTCGCCATACAGTTGCCCGCCCATCTGGGACACCGACTGGGCCACGTGGCGCCGCACCGCGTCCCACTCCCCGGACGCGGGCGCCACGACCTGCGTCTGCCAACCCGCATTCAGGAAGATCGCGGCGATGTCCCGCCCCATGATTCCGCTGCCGACCACCACCGCACCCGCTTCACTCATACTTGGCTCCTTTGTCCGCTGACACCCATGAGATCAAACTGTATGGAGATTTCCCGTACAGTTCACTTATATCGCACAAGAAGTGTATGTCATCTGTACGTAGACCGCAAGCAGGCGGAGAGGAGAAGTCCGCGCGCTGGCAGGCCGCCATCGAAGCGATGGGCGGCCCGCTGTATCTGCGCATCGTTGAACTGCTGGCCCAAGAGGTCCGGGAGGGAAGGCTTTCGCCCGGAGCGCCGCTGCCTTCCCAGCGCGACATGGCCCGGCAGCTGGGCGTTAACTTCACGACCGTCACGCGCGCCTACGATGAGGCCAAGCGCATCGGCCTCGTGCAGTCGCGCCATGGGCAGGGCACCTTCGTGGCGGCGGAAAAGGGCTTCGCGCGCACCGTCGCCGAGCCGGCGCCCGAGGAGGGGGTGCGCGAGCCTATCGACCTCACTTCCACGTGGCCGCCGAACCTGGAGATCGCATCGACGCTGGCGGCCGCGGTGGCGCGGCTGACCGGCGACCGCAGCTTTGACTTCCTGGCACGTCGCGCCGGCACGGTGCCGGCGCTGGACCTCGCGGCCGGCCGCGACTGGCTGCAGCCGCGCTTCGACCTGGAGGTGGGCGGCCGCCTGGCCATGGCCTCGGGCGCGCGCAACGCACTGATCGGCTTGCTGTCCAGCCTCGTGGGAACCGGCGGCCGGCTGCTGGTGGAAGCGATGTGCTGGCCGACCATGCGCACCCTGGCCACGGTGCTGGGCATCGAACTCGTGCCGGTCGCGCTGGACGCCGAAGGCATCCTGCCGGACGCCCTGGACGCCGCGGCGCAGGCGTCGCAGGCCACGGTGCTGTACTGCGTGCCGACGCTGCAGAACCCGAGCGGCGCGGTGATGGGCCTGCGCAGGCGCCGCGCGCTCGTCGAGGTCGCGCGCCGGCGCGGCCTCACCCTCGTGGAGGACGATGCCTACGGCGGCCTGCACCGCGACCCGCCCCCGCTGCTGGGCACGCTGGCCCCGGAACTCACCTATTCGGTCTTCGGGCTGGCAAAGCTCATCTCGCCCAGCCTGCGCGTCGCCTACGTCGTGGCGCCGGATGCCGAGAAGGCCGAGCGCCTCGCGGAGATCCTGCGCGCCACCATGCAGACAGTCCCGCCGCTGGAGGCGGCGCTGGCCACGCACCTGATCCGCCATGGCCAGATGGCCAAACTGATCAAGCAGGTCCGCACGGAGGCGCAGGAGCGCCAGGGGCTGGCCCGGCAGCTGCTGGGGGAACACGCCGCGCACGTACCGGACGAGGCGCTGTTCTTCTGGCTGCCGCTGCCCGTCCCCTGGGACGCGTCGGACTTCGCGATGCGGCTGCGGCGAGCGGGCGTGGTGGTGGCGCCGGCCAAGGTCTTCTCGCTCGACCCGGCCTCGGCGCCCAACGCCGTGCGCATCGCCACCGGCGCGGTCCCGTCGCGGGAAGACGTCACCATCGCCCTGCAGCGTGTGCGGGGGCTGCTGGCGCAGAATCCCTCTCTGCTCAGCGTGATCGACTGATCTGCCGGCGGCGACTGCGCCGCGCAATCAGCACATGGCCGAAGGCGATGGCCGGGCAACTACAGAACCCGTACGGCTCCTGAACGGCTCTCGCCATCCCCATCCTTGCCGATGCGCACGATGCGCAGTTCCTGAGGACGCTCCACCATCACACAAGCCTTGCCAGTCCGCTTGCAGTGGTCCTGGACCCGCCAGTAGGCGCCGTGGCTGAGGCAGCCCGTCTGGCATATCACGAGGTCCGCCGCCCTGAGACTGGCCTCGAGCACGGCCGCGCCGCCTTCGGCCGCCAGTCCCGCATCGCCAAACGTGTCCTGTGACACCATGCCAGCGGCGGCGAGCGCTCCCTCGCCCTTGCCATCCTGAGGCCGCTGCCAGCGCGCCCGCTCGCGCATCAGTTCCTGAACGCGCGCCAGCAACGCTTCCACATGCCTGGCGAGCGTCACCCTGCGAGGCAGGCCCGGAGCCGCCTGGACGAGCGCCGCCCGGTCCTCGCGCTCCCACATCAAGGCGGTCTCACGAATGATGACCGCAGCGCGCAGCTTCACGGCCTCGCGGCTTAGGCGCTCGATCTCCCGTGCCTGCGCGCTCAGCAGTTCGCTGCAGCGCCGCTGGTCGCATCCAGGCTCGCGCAGCCGATGGCCGTACTCCCAACCTGAGGGCGGCACCGCAGATTCCTTCCTTTCGATCATCGATTCACTCCCCGCTGCCCCGAACCTTCGTTCGTGCAGCACATGAACAGGTACGCCGCGATGGCGGCCCCGACCCTCCGGGCCCGGACCGCCCGAGGGATCGCAAGGTGGAGGGCGCGGCCGCCAGGCCCCGGCCACCGCAGGCGGTTCCCGCCGAGCGGTTGGAGCCCTCGGCAACGATGGCCCAACGGGAGCCGGCCGCATCGCGGCAAGGCCTCCACCTCAGCATGCAGGGCAAACCTGCAAACTATAGATAGGACGTATTTCCCCTTTGCGGTGCGACGGTACCCCCGACATGGGAGCGCCGCGCGCTGGCGCTGTCAGGCGTCTCCACGCCCATCCTTGCGCGATCGATGATCCCACGCCGCAGCTGTCACGTTGAACCAGCGCCGCCGCCTCTCCTGCCGAATGCGCGGCGAGTTCCGTCGTTTCGGTGTGGCCGCAAAGGCAACTGCCATGACCCGCAGCCTCTGCGGGACCATACTGTGCCTGCGTTCAGCGGACATCGTGGTCCGCCCAGCCTCCATCCCCCGCGACGGGCGTATGGAGTCCAGCCTGCTCGGCTGGCGTCGCGGTCGAAACCCGCCCTCGCGTCCCGCTGCACTCTCGGTTGCCGCAGATGCAGCGCAGACAACAAGCATGAGCGCTTCGATCGCGCATCCGCGCAGGCCGCGCGCGTTTGCCTGCAGCTTGCTGGCGAACCGCAGCGACCTCTCTGCGGCGTCGCCGCCCGAGGCACCACTGCCCCGGAACGTCTCTTACGGAGCACCTGAGAGGCGGGCTTCATCGCGCTGCGCCTCGCATGCTTGACGACGCCGCGCTTCCACCGCGTGCCGCGTTGAACGTGCACAGGCCCACGCCGGTGCAACGGTGGTGGCGCGAATCGCGCCGCCACGAAAACCGAGGCCCTTGCGGCCTGCAGACCAACCCGACGGGGGATCCCTTCCCCGCGGGGCGAGGGCATCTCTCGTCTCACTCATTTTGGAGATGAGCATGTTCACCACATTCACGGGCCAACGGCCCGCGCACAAGACCCGTTCCCATCTTTTCCGGAGCCATCTGAAGCGCTCCGAGGGGACGACTGCGGCAAAGCGCCGCGGGGATGCCGCTTCCAGCCAGTTGCATTCCTGCGGCCGGAGCGCATCATGAGCGAGAAGTCCCACGTTTCTCTCGAGCAGCACGCCTGCCTGGTGTGCGGCACGACGTTCGACACCGGCGCCATCCTGCTGGACAAGCGCTTGCGCGCGAGCATGGAGCCTCACACGACCACGGGCTGGGGCCTGTGCCCCGAGCACCAGAAGCTGTTCGATGACGGCTACGTCGCGCTGGTCGAGTGCGATCCAGAGCGCAGCGGCCCGCCGGCGGACGGACGCCTGAAGCCCGAGCAGGCGTACCGAACGGGCCGGCTGGCCCACCTGCGGCGGCCGGTGTTTTCGCAGATCTTCGATGTGCCGATCCCTGACAAGCAGGCCTGCGTCTTCGTCGAGCCTGGGGTCATCGACCGGCTGCAGTCGATGGTGGCGCCGGCGCCGCATTGATCGCGCCGCGAGGGCCATGGTGCGTCGTCTCCCTCGGGGACGACGCACTTCCTTTCTTCTGAACGTGACGCGAGCGAGTCCGGGGCGCCTTGGCGCTCCCAGCCAGCCGGCCGCGGCGCCGGCTCGCGCGGCGTCGTTCGTCTCCCAGGCCGCACATTCGCGGTCCTTCGAATCGCACCCGCAGAGTTTCCGCTCCTCGCGGGCCCTTCCTCGCGCCACGGCTGCCCTCGTCGCCCGTGGCCTTTCTTTCCGATGGAGAAACCCATGGAGATCCAAGTTCGCATCAACAGCGAAGGCGCACTGCGCAACCAGCGCTATGCCTTCACAGACCGCTTCACCCTCGTCTCGGAACTGTTGCAGAACGCCCGCCGCGCGGGCGCGACACTGATCGAGGTGAGCCATGACGAGCCGAGCCGCACGCTGCGCGTGCGCGACAACGGCCGAGGCCTCGGCGACTTCCAGAAGCTGCTGACCTTCCACGAGTCCGGCTGGGACCAAGACCTGCAGCGGCAGGAGCAGCCGTTCGGGGTCGGCTTCTCGAAGTGCCTCTATGCCTCCACGCGCTGCATCGTCACGAGCGGGGGCCTCGAAGCGGACATCGACACGGCGGCAGCGCTGGCGCACGCGTCCGTTCCAGTGAGGCCGAGCGCTGTCGGCGTGCATCCCGGGACCATCGTCGAACTGTACGGCGTGGACCTGGAAGGGCTGCACCGGCGCATCGGCCCGATGTGCCGAGGCTTCCCGGTGCCCGTCGAGTTCAATGGGCGGCTGATCCCGAGACCGGACGCGACCGACGCCAGCAACGGCGATGGGTTCCACGACACGCCTGTCGGTGCCGTGCGCCTGTCGGGGTCCGTCGACGGCAGATGCTCGGTGCGCACGCGCGTCTACTTGCAGGGCTTCTGCGTGAACCGCCGGCCCAGCCACTTGGACGAGCACGACGATTCGAACGTGGTCCATTTGGACCCGGCTCGACACCTCGCTCGCCTGCCTGACCGCGACAGGCTGATCGATGAGGACACACAGCTCAAGGCGGTCGACGAGGCGGTCACGCACCTGTGGCGGCGGATTCTCCTGCACAGGAAAGGCAGTCTTCCCGCTGCCGAGTTCGTCGAGACGTTCTACGGGGCGATGCACATGTGGAAGCACCTCGATCTTCTGGACGACGTGCCGGTGCTGCCGCGGGTACTCTGCGACACGATCACGTACCCTGTCCAGGAGGCGTTCCCTTCCCGCGACTTCATGGAGCCGCTGGCCTCGGCCCCGACGCGCGAGGAGGTCGAATCGGGCCGGCTCCGCCTGGTGAGCCTCGACGCGCCATCCGATGAATCGATGGCCGATTGGATGCTTGCATGGTCGTTGAAGATGGTCGTCTTCGACGCGCATGTCCTGGGTCCGGGCCACTGGGTCCATGCCCACGTGCGCGAATTGTCGGCCCGCGACGTCAGCGTGCGGGCCGTGGGCGAGACACTCCGCACGCGGCTGGAGGGACGCTGGCTATGGGCCGACGTGGTTCTGTGCGAACGCGTGCGCCTCGAGGCCGGCGGCGAGACCGTGGAGCTCGAAGAGGATGGCCTCGCCCATGAAGGGACGCTTTTCATTCCCGCCGGCGAATGCTCTGGCTGCGCGGTTCAGCAGGCATCGGACTTTGTGGATTCGGATGGCCACTGGCACGAGGACGACATGGAGGCCGATACGGCCATGCTGGCCGAACTCATCCATCGCATGCGCGCCAGCGACCCCGTGTCCACGCTGCGCGCGATGCTGGAACGGCTCAACCTGGAACGGTTTCCAGTGATGGTGGGTCGCACCTTCCGCCTGTCGGTAGGGCCGAGCCCGGAAGAGCATGTGCTGGAGTTACTCGGCTGATCTTCGCCTTTACGCGGGCTTGCGCAGACGAGGCGCAAGCCCGCGCGCGGTCACAGTGTCGAGTCGGTGCCGCCCAGCGCGAATGGCGAGGACACGCCATGGCTGCAGAATTGCATTTCTGTCCAACCCCCTCTGGCGTCGCTTCCCCAAGCCGACACCGCCCATGCCGCAACTAAGCCCCTGTGCCGTGCCCTTCATCGGGAAGCCGGATCGTGCGGCGCCGCTTGATCACCACCGTAGGCGTGCCGGACATCGGTCGTTCCGACGCGGAATCGGGCCGCCGTGCCGCCCGCGCGGCACCGGGAACGGCGATCCCTGCGCACTGCAGCGCGGCCTCGACCTCCACCGGATCCAAGGGCTGAACAATGTCGCCGTTGACCTGCGCGTAGCGCCCGTCTGGCAACCAGGCGAGAGCGCCCGTTTCCAAGCCTCGTCGAACGACTCCGAGCAACCGCACGTTTCTGCTCACGCGCGGCACGAAATGACGCTCGCCCAACGGGAGCACGCGCATCTGGACGTCGGGCACGTTGACCACGCCTGATTTTCTATCCGGTAGTGGCATCACGCCAACCCTCCTCTGACCTCGGCCTTCATCGTAACGCCGGTGCGGACGCGATGGGCAGGAGCACGCGAGGCACGACTAGGCCTTCTCTGCCTCCGGCGATTCGCCCTCGAAGACGGAGCGCACCGCTGCGATGATCTGCGCATGCCTCGCATAGAAGGCACCGTCCTCCGCGAAGATCTGGGGCAGCGTCTTGCGCAGCTTGTTGCTCACCTGCCAGTCCCCTTCCTTGAGCGACCGGATGATGCGGTCCGCGTCCTGGTCCGGCATCTCCAAAAAGTCCTTGATCGCCGTGCGCGCCTCGTCGTACTGGCGCAGGACCAGTGCCTCCTGCGCCATCTCCTGCTCGACCGTCTGGCGCAGCACGCTGCTCAGGTAGCGCGCCTGCTCGGTCAGGTCGAGGTAGCGCCACGCATGCTGCGCGTCCTCGGTCCGAAGGAACTCGAAATTGGTCTCGACGCCATCGGGGCACAGCCGCTTCGATCCGAAGCGGTAGGCATCGACATAGACCTGCATGAAGGGCCGGGAGAAGCCCTCCAGGGCCTGGTCATAGCCGGCGCGCCCCTTGGCCGAGCCGGCGATCGTCGCCGAGACCGGCACGATGATGTTGGCGGGCACCACCTTGTCCGCCGCGAGTAGGTGATTGACAAGAAAGCGGTGGATGCGCCCATTGCCATCGGCGAGCGGATGCAGGTAGACGAATGCGAATGACACTGCCGCCGCGCGCGCTACCGGGTTTGCGCCCCGCGTGCGGTTCTCGAAGCAGCGCAGCGCATCGAGCATACCAACCACAAGTTCCTCGGACGGGGCAATGTAGTGGACGATCTCGCTCACGAAGCCGCGCTCGCCGACGAACACCGGCGACTGGCGAATGCCGACGCGCAACGCGGCCTCACCGAGCACGGCCTGCTGCAGCGTGAGCAATTGCTCGGGCGCCATCGGATCGTCCATGTGGCCGCTGTACGTACCGATGGCCGCCGCGAAGCGCTTCACCCGATCCTGCTTGTCCGCCTCGTGTTCGATGGCGAAACTCGCCCGCGATTCCTTAAACGTCAGCCAGGCCGCGCTGCGCAGCAGTAACTCCGGCCCGTAGGTGTCGTCGAGCAACTGGACGCCCGCCGCCACGTCGTAGAGCCATTCGCGCTGCTCCTGCGGTCCCAAGTACACCACGGGGCAGAAGTCGCGCGAGCCCGGCAGGTTGTCGTTGATACGCCAGCGCCGGACGCGATCCGGCCGCTGGGCGACCAGATACTGTGCGGCATCGATCGCGTCCACGTATCCCACGTTGGGCGCCGTGTCCGGCACAGCAAGCTGCCGGCCGGTGAACCACTCGTAGAAGAACGCGGCGCGCCGTGCATAGCTCCCCGTGGGCTCATCCTTCACCCACGCCACCACGTCCTGAGGATCGACCCGCTGGAACAGCCGCGAGAAGAACTCAAAGCTCAGCCGCTCGTACTTCAAACCGAACTCGAAGTGCCCGCGGAAGTTGTCCGCGGGCTGATACGCGGCGGTCCAGGTTCGCGTCTCCCGTCCATCCGCCGCTTCGCGCTGGCGCACCGGCCCCAGGCGGCTGCGGGAGAAAAGCGGCTGTACCAGTTGGATGCCGTAGAGCTCGGCAAGCCGGTGGAAGCCCAATAGGGTGTCAGGCATGGGATGCAATTTCGCTATAGGTTCGGCAATTCTCCTAGAAAAACAGCCCATCTCTACCAAAACGATATACTCACGGCGCGCTGACCCTGGGAGTGACACCTCTGTTTGTCGCGAAGGAGCTCTCGACGCCGAAGAGCTAGGCACCGGCCGCACCGCTCGAGCACGGCACCCGCCACCGCATTTCGGTCTCGAGATGCCGAAGGACCCCTCAAGAATGCTCAACTTTTCGGCCGGAGCTCCCTCGAGCCGAAGGGCTTGGTTCCCGCGCACGTACCGCGCGGCGCGCAGCACCCATGGGCTCAGCCGCGTCTCGTAGCCGAAGCGATCGCTTACGCCCCACATAGCGTCGCAGTACGCGTTCAAGCTGCTGCCGATAGGCGAGAACCGAAAGCCGAGGACTGCCCTGAATGCGCCCCCACCAGATGCATGAGTAATCATGAACAACAAGCCCATTGAAGCTGGCCGCGGGCCCCGCCTCATCCAGGGCGACGCACAGCAGCGGGATTGCTTCGTGATAGGCAAGGCGCCGCACGATGGAAACGGCTCTGGGATTCCACACGTACCACTGCTCACCCGATCCGGCACGGATCGCGTCGAGGGAATTCTGATCCTCTGGGCGGCGCCAAACTGCAGGCTCGCTGCCTTGAAGACCACCGGGCTGCTCGACATCTGGGCGGTAGCGCCACCGTGTGCGCTTGTGGAGCCACACCTCGAGCACGCATCCATAGCGCTCGTAGGCGCCGTCTTCGTAGACGTCGGCGATGTTCGAAGACAGGAGCACCGCGCCACATTCACGGCGACGTGGCGGCTGGCCGTCGAAGCTTGCCAGAAGAAACGGCGGGATGGTTTCGTCCTCGGCGCCGAAGTACAGCGGGCCGATCAGGTCAGCGGGCGTCTGCAGCCAGGGTGTGTTCTTTCCGGGCTTGAACTCCTCCTCTCGCGACAGAGGCCCGCGATGTCCGGCTTTGGCCTTGGGATGAAGTTGCATACTATGACTCTTCATGACACACAAGAGGGAACGGTTGGTTCCTACCACCCCTTTTGCTGGTAGCTAGGCTGGTAGCTAGCCCAATTTTCCAGGTCTTGATAATCAATTTTTACCTTATAAATCAATAAGTTAGACAAACTCATGAAGATTGCCACCTGGAACATCAACTCCCTGAGCGTGCGCCTGCCCCAGGTGCTCGCCTGGCTCGCCGCCCACCCGGTCGATGTGCTGTGCCTGCAGGAGCTCAAGCTCACGGACGACAAGTTCCCGTTCGAGGCGCTGCGCGCGGCGGGCTACGAGGCCGCCTGCTTCGGCCAGAAGACCTACAACGGCGTGGCCATCCTGGCACGCACGCCGCTCACCGAGGTGGTGCGCAACATCCCCGGACTGGACGACGACCAGGCGCGCGTGCTCAGCGCCACGGTGCAGACGCCGCACGGGCCGCTGCGCGTGGTCAATGGCTATTTCGTCAACGGCCAGGCGCCCGGCACCGACAAGTTCGCCTACAAGCTGCGCTGGCTGCAGGCGCTGCTGGGGCATGTGCAGGCCGAGCTGGCGGCGCACCCGCGGCTGGCGCTGCTGGGTGACTTCAACGTCGCGCCCGAGGACCGCGACTCCTACGACCCCGTGGGCCTGGCCGGCACCATCCACCACACCCCCGAGGAGCGGGCGCATTTCCAGGCGCTGCTGGGCCTGGGCCTCACGGACGCCTTCCGCCTGTTCGAGCAGCCGGAAAAAAGCTATTCCTGGTGGGACTACCGCATGCTGGGCTTCCAGAAGAACCGCGGGCTGCGCATAGACCACATCCTCGTGAGCGCGGCCCTGCGCGAGGCCGTGACGGCCTGCAGCATAGACCGCGCCCCGCGCAAGAACCCCCAGCCCAGCGACCACGCGCCCGTGCTGGCCACGCTGGCTTGACGCTATTGTTTTGATAGCTGCCAGCGCTTGCCAGATAAGCGCTACAGCTCGTTTTTATCCGTATCCTGCGCCTCCAGGCCGAGCTCCTGGAGCTTGCGCGTGAGCGTGTTGCGGCCTATGCCCAGGCGCTCGGCCGCCTCCCGGCGGCGGCCGTGGGTGGCCTGCAGCGCGGCGTGGATCAGGGTGGATTCAAACCGCCGCAGCAACCCATCCCAGACCTGCGCCTGGCCGGCACCGAGCTGTGCCAGGGCCTCGCGCGCGAGCGCCGGCTCCCAGCCGGGCGCCAGGGCGGCGGGTGCGGGGCCAGGTTCCCATCCCGGTTCCGCGCTCGGCTGCGGCCCAGGTTCGCGCGCGGGCTCGGGCACGGGCTCCGCCGGCATCCCCGCGGGCGCCGGGCTGCCGGCGGCAGGTTCGTGCTCCAGCGGCATGGCGGCGGCCAGCGGCGGTGTCTCCAGCACCTCGGGCGGCAGGTCCTGCACCGAAATGGTCTGGGCCGGGGCCATGACGGTGAGCCAGTGGCAGATGTTCTCCAGCTGGCGCACGTTGCCGGGAAAGGCGTACTGCGCCAGGCGCTGCAGCGCGGCCTCGGAAAAGCGCTTGGCCTCCACGCCCAGTTGCTGCGCGCTGACCTGCAGGAAATGCCGCGCCAGCAGGGGGATGTCCTCGCGCCGCTCGCGCAGCGCGGGCAGGCGCAGGCGGATGACGTTGAGGCGGTGGAACAGGTCCTCGCGGAACACGCCATCGCGTACGCGCTGCTCCAGGTTCTGGTGCGTGGCGGCGATCACCCGCACATGGGCCTTGACCGGCGCATGGCCGCCGACGCGGTAGAAGCGCCCGTCCGAGAGCACGCGCAGCAGCCGGGTCTGCAGGTCCAGAGGCATGTCGCCGATCTCGTCGAGGAACAGCGTTCCTCCCTCGGCCTGCTCGAAGCGCCCGCGCCGCTGCGCCTGCGCGCCGGTGAAGGCGCCGCGCTCGTGGCCGAAGAGCTCGGACTCCAGCAGATCCTTGGGAATGGCCGCCGTGTTGATGGCCACGAAGGGGCCTTGCGCGCAGGGCGAATGCCGGTGCAGGGCGCGCGCCACCAGCTCCTTGCCCGCACCGGACTCGCCCGTGATGAGCACGGTGGCCTGGCTCTGGCTCAGGCGGCCGATGGCGCGGAACACATCCTGCATGGCGCGCGCCTGGCCCAGCATCTCGGGCATGGCGCCCGATGCGGGCGGGGCCGCGGCCTCGTCCTGGCCTTCCTGCAGCGCACGGCGGATCAGCTCCACCGCCTTGGTCAGGTCGAAGGGCTTGGGCAGGTATTCGAAGGCCCCGCGCTGGAACGCCGCCACGGCGCTGTCCAGGTCCGAATAGGCCGTCATGATGATGACGGGCAGGCCCGGCAGCCGGGCATGCACCTGTTCCAGCAGGTCCAGGCCATTGCCCCCGGGCATGGCGATGTCGCTCACCAGGACCTGGGGCGCGGCGCCGTCCGCGCCGTCGAGGTCGGCCAGGGCCTGCAGCACCTCGTCCGTGTGGCTGAAGCTGCGTGTGGGCCAGTGTTCGCGCGCCAGCGCCTTCTCCAGCACGAAGCGGATCGAAGGGTCGTCGTCCACGATCCAGATGGGCTTGATGGGCAGGGGCGTTGGCATGGGGTGGGGCCCGTTCAGGGCATGGGGATGAGGATGCAGAAATCGGTGTGCCCGGGCCGGCTGTCGCATTCGATGCGCCCATGGTGGCGCTGCACCAGCGTATGCGCCAACGTCAGACCCAGCCCGGTGCCGCCGTCGCGGCCCGAGACCAGCGGGTAGAAGATACGTTCGCGCAAGGCCTCGGGCACGCCCGGCCCGTTGTCGATCACGTGCAGTTGCAACACCAGCCGGTGGCGCTGGCGGCCCAGGGTCACCTGGCGCGCCACGCGCGTGCGCAGCACGATGCAGGCATCCTCCCCGGCCGCCATGCGTCCGGCCAGGGCCTGGGCGGCGTTCTGCACGATGTTGAGCAGCGCCTGGATCAGCTCCTCGCGGTCACCGCGGAACTCCGGGATCGAGGCGTCGTAGTCGCGCACGATGCGCAGCCCCTGCGGGTACTCGGCCAGCACCAGGGCGCGCACGCGCTCGCACACCTCGTGGATGTTGACATCCCCCAGTTGCCGCGGGTGGCGGTGCGGCGCCAGCAGGCGGTCCACGAGCGACTGCAGGCGGTCCACCTCATGGAGGATCACGCCGGTGTACTCCTTCCACTGCGGGTCCGGCAGCTCCATGTCCAGCAGTTGCGCCGCGCCGCGTATGCCGCCCAGGGGGTTCTTCACCTCGTGCGCCAGGTTGCGCACCAGGTCCTTGGTGAGCTGCGCCTGCTCGGACAGACGCTCCTCCCGGTCCTGCCGCGCCTGCTGCTCCACCGGCCAGAGCTCGACCAGCGCCTCGCCGGGCGACGGCCCCGGCGAGACCTGGACATGCACCGGCAGCGCGGCGCTGAACGGACGCCGCAGGCTGGCATCGCAGCGCAGGGTCTCGCATTCGCGCCCCTGGATGGCGGCCAGCGCCGTCTGCAGCAGTGCGGGTTCGGTGAAGAAATGCGAGAACGCAGCGCCTTCCAGGCTGCGCCGCGACAGGCCGAGCTGGTGCTCCAGCGCCGCATTGGCAAACACCACCGTGCCATCGGGCCGCAGCACGGCCACCAGCACCCCCAGCCAGTCGAGCGCCTGCAAGCCCGGCGCGGTGTCTACGCCCGCAGGCGCGGGCGCTGCCTCCCGCGGCGCCTCAGGGCTTGGGGGGCAGGCGGCTGAGCTCGCGCTGGATGCCTTCGATGTCGCTCTCGCTGCGGGCGATGCTGGCCTTGAGCTCGGCGATGCGCTCCTGGTATTTTTGGACATTGCGCAATTCGAGCGCACTGCGCTCGGGGGCCCCGTTGTTGTATTCCTTGACGAGTTCATCGCGCCGCGCCTGGGCCTTGCGCAACTCTGTTTCCAGAATGGCCCGTGCGTCGGCATCGCGGGCGCGCTGGTCGTTGGCCGTCACCTTGGGCGCGCCAGCCGGCGAACTCGCCTTGGCCGGCGCCCCCGCCGAGGCACCGCCTGCGGCGGGGCGCGTGCCTTCGACGACCGTCACATTGCTGCCTTCCACCAGCTTGCAGCCCCGCTCGCGGGCCTGGTTGGCGTTGTTCGTGTACTCGTTGCCGCAACGGTAGATGGCGTTTTGCGCCAGCACCGCCGGGGCCCCTCCCAGGGTCGCCACCAGCAACACACCCAGCACACTCATCGGTTTCAGGTTCATACGGTTTTCTCGCACCAAAGGGGCAAAACGCTTGGAGTATCGCCCAAACGGGCGGCTTGTCCAATCGAACCGCAGCCCACACCTGCAACCAACGGCAACGCCCCTGCACAGGAGCGGGCGCCTGCGGCGCACGCCCGCCGCGTTGTCCGCCGCAGGTGCGCGCCACAGCCATGCCGCTCAGAGCGAGAAGTACAGGTCGTAGTCGGTCGCCGTGACCTCGACGCGGGCACGGGTGACGTCCTGCATCTTCAGCTCGATGTAGGCGTCCAGCATGCTGTCGGAGAACACCCCACCCTTGGTCAGGAAGGCGCGGTCCTTGTCCAGGCAGTCCAGCGCCTGGTCCAGGCTGTGGCACACGGTGGGCACCAGCTTGTCTTCCTCGGGCGGCAGATGGTAGAGGTCCTTGGTGGCGGCTTCGCCCGGATGGATCTTGTTCTCCACGCCGTCCAGGCCGGCCATCAGCAGCGCGGCAAAGCCCAGGTAGGGGTTCATCAGCGGATCGGGGAAGCGCGCCTCCACCCGGCGGGCCTTGGGGTTGGCCACGTAGGGAATGCGGATCGAGGCCGACCGGTTCTTGGCCGAGTAGGCCAGCTTGACCGGCGCCTCGAAGTGCGGCACCAGGCGCTTGTAGCTGTTCGTGCCCGGGTTGGTGATGGCGTTCAAGGCACGGGCGTGCTTGATGATGCCGCCGATGTAGTACAGCGCAAAATCGCTCAGTCCGGCATAGCCGTCACCGGCAAACAGGTTCTTGCCGTCCTTCCAGACGGACTGGTGCACGTGCATGCCCGAGCCGTTGTCCCCGTGGTAGGGCTTGGGCATGAAGGTGGCCGTCTTGCCATAGGCGTTGGCCACGTTCCAGATCACGTACTTCAGGTTCTGCGTCCAGTCCGCACGCTCGACCAGGGTGGAGAACTTGGTGCCGATCTCGCACTGCCCGGCACCGGCCACCTCGTGGTGGAACACCTCGACCGGAATGCCCAGGTTTTCCAGGATCAGCACCATCTCCGCACGCATGTCGTGCGTGGAGTCCACCGGCGGCACCGGGAAGTACCCGCCCTTGGTGCGCGGGCGGTGCCCGCGGTTGCCGCCTTCGAGTTTGGCACCGGTGTTCCAGGGGGCCTCGTACTCTTCGATTTCATAGAAGTAGCGCCCGGGCTCCGTGTTCCAGCGCACGTTGTCGAACAGGAAGAATTCCGGCTCCGGGCCGAAGTAGGCCGTATCGCCCAGGCCCGAGGCCTTGAGGTAGGCCTCGGCGCGCCGCGCGATCGAGCGCGGGTCGCGGTCATAGGCCTTGCCATCGCCGGGCTCGATGACGTCGCACTGCATGAACAGCGTGGTTTCCTCGAAGAACGGATCGATCTGCGCCGTCGCAGGGTCGGGCATCAACTGCATGTCCGAGGCTTCGATGCCCTTCCAGCCAGCCATGGACGAACCGTCGAAGGCGTGGCCGGAGGCAAACTTCTCTTCATCGAAATGGGACACCGGCACCGTCACGTGCTGCTCCTTGCCGCGGGTATCGGTGAAGCGGAAGTCGACAAACTTCACTTCGTTTTCTTCCACCATCTTCATCACGTCTGCAACGGTCTTGGCCATCGGGTACTCCTGGGTTAAGGACAATAGAGAGATACGGACTTTGAGCACTAACCGTGCCAGCCTGGATTCGCGCGCCGGTGTATGTCGCAAAAACCCCGGCCGCCAACAAAACGCACCACGAGAGTGCAAATCCGCCGAATCTAGCCGTGAAACCCCGGTTCGCGCACCATTTGGGGCCCGCATTTTGCACCCAATTGGTGCAGCCCTGTGAGCAAATCCTGCCAGGCGGGCTCCACCTCGTCGGCTGCGCCTTTCACGCCGAGTTCGATATGCCGTCCGTGGACCGGGTGATCCACGCTGGGGAGGCTGAAGACGCGCACCGGTGCATGGACTTCCTCGATGCGCTGCATCAGCGGGGTCAGCGCCGCCTCCATGGCCTCATAGACGATCACCGAACGCTCTTGCTGGACCTGGCTGCCAAACCACTGGGCGTAGTGCGTATCCAGTACCCACTCGATCATCGGCCAGGCCATGACCGGAAAACCGGGCACGAAGTGCACGGCCCCACCGCCCCCACCCGCGCAGCTGAACCCCGGAATCTTGTTGTAGGGGTTGGGAATGATGGACGCCCCTGTGGGAAAGCACCCCATGTTCAGGCGGTGGATGTTATCGGGACGCTCCGGGTCGAAAGCCACTCCCTGCTGCTGCGCCGTCTCACGCATGCGCTCGACGATCAGCGCCTGCGCCTGGGGATGCAATTGCAGCGGCACGCCCAGCGCCCGTGCGGCGCACTGGCGCGTATGGTCGTCCGGCGTTGCCCCGATGCCGCCGGTGGAAAACACCACATCGCCAGAGGCGAAGGCCCGCTGCAGCACGGCTGTGATGCGGTCCGGTGCATCGCCGACGTACTCCGCATACGACAGCGCCAGGCCGCGCGCCGCAAGCAGGTCGATGACTTTCGCGAAATGCTTGTCCATCCGCTTGCCGGACAGGATTTCATCGCCGACGACGATCAGGCCCCATTGAGGTTTCATGGTGTCGATTCCGCCCAGAATGCCGCTGGGCATGGGCCGGCCATCACCGGTCGCTCCCCGCTTCGAGCACAGGCGGCGGCGCTTCCGCTGCCAACGGCAGTGCTGGTGGTTCCTGCGGCGCGGGTGACAGCTCCGCACCACGCGCCGGCGGGGCCTGCTCGGTGCGCAGTCGCTCCAGTCCCGCGAGGCAGTAGTGAATGAACCAGAGCGAAGAGAAAACAAACACCAGGGTATAAATCCATATACCCAGCGGCACCAGCACCAGAAACGCCGCAACAAACAGAATGCCCGATGCCCAGACAATGGCCGGCGCCGCCCCGAGAAAGCCGCTGACCACCCCCATGACCAGCAGTGCTCCCCGGTGACGCTGCAGCAACTCGGCCCGCTCCTCGGCGCTGGCATGCTCGGCCAAAGCATCAAAAGCCATGACCCGGTAAGTGAGCCAGCCCCAGATCAGCGGTGGCAAAACCAGAACCAGCGGTGGAATCAGCCAGAGCGGCATGGAGAGCAACAGCGCCACGAGCGCCAGCAGCGCAGACCCCAGGGACCATGCCAGACTGAGCCACCAGGAGCCGCCGTGCTTGCGTTCCAGGGCAGGAAACCGCCTCTGCGCCACCAGGGACACCAGGGCCGGGGTCGCCAGCAAGGCGACCACCAGCAGCGCCACGATCACCACGACAGGCGCCAGGCAGACGATGACGAGCAAAGGCGCGACATAGTCCTTCGCGGTCCCCCATCCCCAACTCTCCAGCGATTGCCAGATCGACCCCCACACCGGCCAAGCATCCAGCCAGCCAGCCAGCCATTGCACCAGCGGATCCCAGAAGAAATAGCCCAAGCCGAAAGCGGCTCCCAGCATCAGCAGCAGGGGCAAAAACGACAAAGCAATCACCCGCGGGTGCATGCAATACACCGCCGCACGCCAGAACGCATCAATCATGGAACCCATGGGCGAAGCATACATCGCTGCGCCACAGACCGTGGCGCGCTGTGCTCACACGGCCTGCAGCAGCGCGAGATCTCGCTGCGTCAACCAGCGCCACTGACCCGGCGCCAGGTCTGCAGGCAACTCCAACCCACCGATGCGCCAGCGGTGGAGCTCGTCCACCCGGTTGCCCACTGCCGCGAGCATGCGCTTGACCTGGTGGTACTTGCCCTCGGTGAGAGTCAGATCGATGGCGTTCTCTCCCAATGGCACGCACGCTGCCGCCCGGACCGGCCGTGGATCGTCATCCAGCACTACGCCTTCGAGCAAGCGTGCGACCTGAGCAGCCGTCACCGCATGCTTCAGACGTGCGCGATAGACCTTAGGAATGTGTTTTTTGGGCGAAGCCATGCGGTGGATGAACTGCCCGTCATCGCTGAGCAAGAGCAGGCCCGTGGTGTCTTGATCCAGTCGCCCGACCGCCTGTACCCCAGGCACCGCCCCCTTTGCCGGACGCTGGCGCAGAGGTGCAGGCAGCAAGGTGTAAATGCTGGGGTAAGCAGACGGCTTTTGCGAGCACTCCGTTCCCGCTGGCTTGTGCAGCATGACGTAGGCCTTGGTCTGATAGGCCCAATCGACACCCTGTACCCGAAAGCGCAGTCCCTCGGGCGCAAACTCCTCCAGAGCATCGAGGCAGGTCCGGGGAACATCAGCGCCCTCCCCTTCAAAAACCTCGACACACCCGTGCTGCACCAGCCCGGCGCATATGCGTCGCGTGCCAAATCCTTGGCTAAAGAGAATTTCCTGGAGCTGCATTTTTCTAATCCCTAGAAAGCGCGAAGCCCCTCTACCTTTTGGAGGTAGAGGGGCTTAGCTGGCTGTAGGAGCCTGACGATGACCTACTTTCACACGGGAATCCGCACTATCATTGGCGCGAGGTTGTTTCACTGTCCTGTTCGGGATG
>Ga0209960_1000415_pt1 | contig 94615 bp, 78 predicted proteins | sample ThiBiot_500_plan_2_FD_183947 | JGI IMG/M metagenome (GOLD analysis project Ga0209960, IMG submission 183947) | Wastewater bioreactor microbial communities from Cape Town, South Africa - Thiocy_expt_500_plan (SPAdes) | ecosystem: Engineered > Bioreactor > Thiocyanate-remediating >... | reverse complement strand
TTTTCTCTCTCTTGATCACTTGTTGCCTTCATTGACGTTGTTTATATTCAATAAACACCGTCATCACTTCTTCATTCATTCACTTCTTTTCTTGTGTAGCAACTGACATACATTCAGTTGCATCACATAGTTACGCCAAGCGGGTAACAACTCGACGATAGTATGGATATCGTGTTTAATGTCAGTTTGAGTGTCGATACCCAGTGTATCGGTATTATGATATCTATGCAGAAGGTAGGCGAATCTTTGCAGCAAATATACTAAATGTAAATTCTTGAAGATTTTGAGTTTTAAGTTTTCCTGATGTCTATTTTTTCGGCCCATCAGTTAATGCAGCAATTATTAATTGATTATCTTGTACATATGAATTATATGTAGATTGAATCTGTATTATTTTCTCGATCTAATCCTAATTCTCAACAATTAGTAATATGAGCCCTATTTTTTGGATTAGATGCATATAAGCTAGTTTGCCACTGATATTTGCTTGAGGTGATCCAACATTTTCAAATTCATCTTGTCAAACTAGTTCATAATCTTGACCGGGATTAAATGTAAAGTTTGATGGATCCCAACCATCACCAAGACAAACATCGTTAAAAATAATAACAACAAAAAGTGAAACAATAAAATGAAACGAAATGAATTAAGAAAAGTACTTCTAAGTTTATTTTGTCGTTCTGTTTTATTGTGACTCATCAGTTTTTCGTCGTGTGACTCGTCATCATCAACACATTTTCTTTAGTGCGTCATTTTTGAATATTTCAGCGTCACAGTGGTATTACTCAATCATCAAAAAAGTTCTTCGAATTTATCATATGGCTTCATCTGTTACAAACAAACAACCATGTGTCAAATGTGATAAAGGTGGAGGTATTGCTATGTGTAGTGGATGTCAACAATGGTTTTGCATAAAACATTTCAATGAACATCGACAAGAACTTGCTATAGAAATGGATCATGTCGGCGAAGAACATAATTTACTTCAAAAAGATCTATCTCAAAATAATCATGAACATGATCTATTGTCTCATGTAAATGATTGGGAACAAAAATCGATAGCAAAAATTCAAACAACCGCAGAACAAGTTCGAATCGATATACAAAAATATCTGGATAATAACAAGCAACAACGACGAACATTTCTTGATCGATTGACTGATGAATTGAAAGCGAGTCTTCAATCGGATGATTACATTGAAACTGATCTAAAGAAATGGTTAGAACAACTAAAAGAAATTCGAAAGATGCTCGAAAATCCATCAAATATTCAAATTATTGATGATAATGATCCACAATCTACGATATATCTCATTCAAGTAAAACAAACATCCAGTTCATCAGTAAAAATCCTTCATTTTATTTACTTAAAATGCAATGTTTTCTATTAGAATTGTGAAAATAATACATTGCCATCGTTGAGTATTTGCGGAAAATGTGCTCAAAACTTTTCTATTGAAAATAATTTTGGTGGCAATTGTGTACATAAAGGAACATGGCATGCCCGATATGAAGATTGTTCCTATTTGAAATGTGGTTTTCATTTAGGTATAAAAGCATCAATTGGTAGACAACATTGGTCATGTTGTTATTCACTTGATCAAAATTCGAACCAATGTAGTGAGAGCGAACCACATGTTGCTATTCTTGATATAAAAAAATAAAAAAATGACTAATATACTAAGTTTATGTGTTTATTCAAGTGTGACAAAGACACATCGTAATTGCGTACAGAGGAAGTAGTAGAAAAAGGTAAAAACCAAGTTTAGAGCGTATATAAACGCCTGATCTATTTTCAAAACCAACTCGGAAAAAAACGAAGACGTTTACCTATGGATAGAAAAAATATTGTCTTTACGTGTTTGGATACACAAAAACATATAGAAAATGTTAATAAACTATCGTATTCAGTCACATCTCATATCAACATCGAATCCTGTAGAGATTTCATTCAATCAAATGATCATCAAGCAATCTTTTTGATTATTTCATCATTAGATATTGATTTGCTATTATCAAATATTGAACTATTTAAACAAGTTCATTCAATTTTTATATTTTCCTCTCCAGATGATCGATACAGATTAGTACATGATGAAAATTTGAATGTTATTGGTTTTTATCATCAATTTGACTCACTTGTTTCATCGATTGATGAAGAAATAGTCGAATATAATAAAAAATTTTATCAATGGACTATTTTCGATCAGGAACAATATGAAAAACGAGATTTATCAAAACATGGTCATGATTTTATTGGATTTCATCTTTTCCATAAACTTATTCATCATTTACCACGAGATGAAAATGCTAAACAACAAATGATTGAATTTTTTTATGAGAAAAGTCCTTCAAATTATGAATTTATTCAAACATATCAAGCAAACGATGCTTTAGATTGGTATCTCAATCATGTTTTTATTCGACAATTAATTAATCAAGAATTACAAACATTCAATATTAACAATCTTTATCGGATGAGATATTTTCTTGGTGATCTGTGCGAAAGTCTACGTCAAGAGCGTCAAGAAAACTTTATTGTCTATCATTCTATGAGATTAACCAAACATGAATTCAATGAGATAAGAAATAATCAAGATAAACTGATATTAATGAGAGGCTTTCTTCTGACATCAGATCTTCTTCATGAACCATCCGATGATTTCATCGATATTATTTTTGAAATTCAATGTAACATTCGAGAGTTTGGCGATACATTAATCTTGTCGCGATCAAACCAAACTTTATTTGATATAAACACAACATATCAATTGGAAAGTATCGTAGAACGTGATCAACATTGGGTTATTCGATTGATTACAGTTAACGATGGACAATTGATTATAGAAAAATATATCAATGATACTCGTCGACAAATAGATAATCTGAGTATTCCAATTATATTTGGAAATTTTTTATATGATAGATGTCAATGGCAGGACTCAGAAAATTACTTCAAATGTTTATTGAATGATTTGCCAAATGAGGATTCAGCATGGATTGAATATTCAATCGGTCAAGCTCTTTATTGGAAAGGAGCATGGACTACAGCAAGGGATTATTTTGATAGTTCATATCAACGAATGTTGAGATCGAATCCAATTCGTTTCAAAGATTCATCAGTCATACTTTCGGGTATTGGCTGGATATTATATACCCAAGGAAAATATGACGAAGCGTTTGAATATATACAACGAGCATTGGAAATTCAACAGAAATATTATTCATCTAATCATCCACATATAGCTGAAAATTTCGAAATAATTGGTCAAATTTACGAAAGAAGAACGCAAACAGATGAAGCACTTGAATATTTACAAAAAGCACTGTTAATTCGTAAAGAATATTATAATGATTTTCATATTGATATAACTACAAATTTTATGCTTATCCAAAGTATATTGCTCAAACAAAGAAAAAATAGCGACGCATTTGAATGTTTCAACCGTGTAACAAATATCTTCAATTATTATTCTCAATTAAACAGTATTGCTGCTGTTATAAATATATCTTTAACTAGTAATATTCTATGTGACGAGAAAAAATATGATCAATCTTTGAATTTAATCGAAAAAGCAATAAGAATAACTCGACGATTATATCCGTCGTATCATGTTAATTATAGCTTTCTGTTGGATCGAATTTTAGATGTTAAACTTAATCAAGAAAAATACGACGAATGCTTAGAATCGTATCAAGATGTATTAGTAGCGTTGCGAAACTGGTTGTCTTTCGATCACTTCGATATTATGTGGATATTAAGTAGAATCGGTAATGCACATTTATACGGAAAGCATGATTGGGAACAAGCACATCAATGTTATCAACAGGCTTTAGATATATTGGAAAAATTCTATCCATCATATGATGGATGTAAAGCATTAATGTACAATCTCATTGGAACTTTTTTTTATGAGAAAAAAGACTATGATCAAGCGTATCAATATTATCAAAACGCACTTGAATTACAAGAAAAACTCTATTCATCTGATCATATTGATTTGTGTAACAATCTGGAATGCATTGGTAGTACATATTACTCTCGGGAAAAATATGATCAAGCTATTGCTTTTTATCAAGGAGTTTTACAAATTAAACAAAAGAATTATCCATCGGATCATATCGAAATTTCATATACTTTAAATAATCTTGGCAATGCTCTTCGTAATATCAGTCAATCTGACCAAGCATTAGAATATCATCAACAAGCATTAACTATTCAAAGAAACTTGTATTTATCCGATCATTCCGATATCGTCCACACATTAAATTGTGTAGGAAGAGCTTTACAAACACAAACAAAATACGATCAAGCATTGGAATATTATCAGCAATCATTGACAATGCAAACAAATCTCTATTCATTGGATCATATAAAAATTGTTCAGAATTTGATCCATATAGGCGATTTATATAATGATAAAGAAAATTATGATGAGGCTTTGAAGCTTTATCAACAAGCATTATCAATTAAAGAAAAACATTATTCATTTGATGATGAAGAAATTGCTTCGAGTTTAATTTTAATTGGTATTGTATTGAGAAAGCAGCAAAAATACGATGAAGCATTAAATGTACAAAATCGTGCATTAACAATTCGAAAGAAGAATAATTCATTGAATCATGTCCTCGTTGCACATACCCTTAGTCACATTGGTTTTACGTTGTATTCTCAAAAAAAATATATTGAAGCACTAAATTTTTATCAAGAAGCAATGGAGATTTATGACCAATTTTATCAATCAGACCATGCAAATAAAGCTAAGAATTTGAGGAATGTAGGCGATGCATTCCATGAATTAAAAAGAGATGATGAAGCTCTAGTATATTATAAACAAGCAATAAATATATATGAGAATTTATTTGGTAAAAATGGTCATATTGATATAATTTCTAATTTGGTTTCAATTGGGAACATCTTACTCGACCAAAAGCAATTCAAGGAAGCTTTAGATTATTACGAACAATCTTTAGTTATCAGAGAACACCTTGATTCATCAAACCATAAATCGATCATAAATCTTCTTACGACAATTGGTAGTACTTTACGTAAACTAAATATGGATGATGAAGCGTTAAAATATTTTGAACGAATATTAAATATGTACGAAACTCAAAAATTATCAATTAATGGCGAAATCACTGACGCATTTTATTATATTGGAAGTATTCGATGTGATCAACAATCTTATGATGAAGCAATTGATTTTTATAAACGAGGATTAAAAATAGTTGAAGAACAGAGTCCACTGAAGTATACATCTATTGCAGCAATGCGTTATCATATTGGCTCTACTTATTATAAACAAAGAAAATTTGATGAAGCATTGAGATTTTTGGAATCCGCTCTAGATTATTTTGAAAAATATAGTCCTGAAGAGCATAGCTTCATTGATACAGTTTTACATGAAATCGCTTTGGCTTGGAATCAAAAACGAGACTATAACCGAGCTACTGAATATTTACTTAAACGTCTTAAAATAATGGAACGAAGTCTCGCTTCAAACGATCCAGGTATTGCTATTCGAATTGCCTATGTTGCTGAACTTCAACGCAACAGAGCCGATTATCAATTATCATTGATATATGAACTGAAATGTCTCTCACTTCGAGAAGAAATTTTTTCACCTGATGATATTAGAATTGGTGAAACTTTATCCAATATAGGTCTTTGTTATGAAAAACTTTACGAAGAGGAATTAGCACTAGAATATTATCAACGAGCATTGGACATCTACGAACAATCTGAAGAGCTTGATTTCGATAAAATACAGCAAATACGTCGAAATATTGAATGGCTTCTATAGATTGATTGATACTTAAATATTTCCAAATATACATGTATAATCGAGATACGAAATTTTGATTTCAATTTCTATTCAACTGATTGTAATAAAATAAAAATTAAAGTATTCATTTCCATATGACTCAACGTCGAACGAAAAGGAGAAAAGCATTTTATTTTGTTTTCATTCGTGCGTGCAATTAGAATATATTTATTATGACGTATTGTTTTTGCGATAGAAAGGTAATAAATGAGGGCAAAAGATTGTCGTATATTTCTCATTACCGTTGCTACGGCCATCATATCGATGACAATATTCTTCATCAGTCTTTATTTCGGCTGGTTCGGACCTTACATGGAAATCTGTCGCAAATTTTGTGAGACTATGCATTTGGGTCTCATTAAACAGCCAGTTAATACATGGAGCAATTTGGGCTTTGTATTCGCAGGTCTTGCTATGGCATGGCATCTATCAAAGGAACCATACGATCATAATGACAATATGTTTAGACGAAAGAATTCGTTTTGTGGTATTTTCTTTTCATGTTTGACCGTATTGCTAGGACCCGGGTCGATGGCTTTACATGCTTCGGGTACTTCTTTAGGTGGCTTTTTCGATATGTGTTCTATGTATCTTGTTGCTTCGTTTATGGCGTCTTATGCAACAGTTCGACTGTTTAATTTACGATCGATATGGTTCTTGTTCATATTTTCTATTTCTTTTGTCATATTTCTATGGGTCGATAAACAATCAGACATACATTTTATTTTTTATCATTTCGGTGAGACTGTCTTTGCTTTTTATATACTTATCATCATAGTTTTCGAGTTTATCAATATTACCATTCGAAGGCTACATCATAATAACATTTGGGGATTCGCCAGTTTCGTTTCACTAGCACTCGCTGTTTTTATCTGGCAACAATCATTAACTGGTGGTCCATGGTGTGATCCAGATTCAATCATTCAAGGTCATGCAATATGGCATTTGCTCGATGCATTTGCATTGTATTGTTTGTTTCGATACTATGTATCTGAAGAAACTAAACAAGGATTAAAAAGTGTGAATAAAACAATTAAATCGATCTTTTATTCAGTATAAACTGATTCGTACGTATTTGTTCTAAGATCAGAATAGATACAAACATACAGGTAGATAGGCGCAAGCAATCATGTGTTAATTACGTTTAACGCATGGCTTACGAATGCAGTCCTTGAGAAAATGTAGTCATTTTTCTTTTGATTATGAAAGAGTGCGAGTGGTAGGCGATTACATACCGTATTAGTACAAAGCTGTGAGGTTATTTATTCCGATATAATGATGAAAAAATCTAATAATGCTACAAAATTCTACACTGCAGTGACAATTTTCCTTGGTATCGTTGTATTGACTCTTATGATTGTTGGTGTTGCCACAAGAAATTGGATTCGTATCACAACTAGTTTATCGACATTAGAAACACAAATAAACCAAACTGTCACAAATACTACTTTCATTACATCACTGATGAATACAACAAATGCAACTCAAACTCAAATTGAACAAATTGTATCGGCAACTGAACGTCAAATACTACAGCAATTAACTAGTTTTGGTTCGCGTGATACAACTTATTATCTTTATGGAAAAGATCCAAATGTACCTCCGACAAAACCAAAATTTCAAACACCTCAAGGATTTATTTTTGCTGGTATAGCATCGATATTTATTGGTCTTCTATTAGCAATGATTGTTGTCTGTTCTGGATTGCCACGTATTCTTCGTTATCCACCATTACTCTTTCTAAGTGTTGGACCAATTTTGATTACTATTGGCGCGTCTCTTTATCCGAAATTTTTCATTGAAGATTTTGGCAAACCGCTCGAACTTACGATTTATGTTGGTTACGGTCTTTATCTAGTAATTAGTGCAGCGATTATCGCTTTTAATGCAGCTAGTACATTTTCTTTTATCATGCTTCAACCTCTTCTAAATCCTTCACCTAATACACGTGTTCGGCAATCTGTACCTCAATCAATATTTCGACCTTCATATCTGGGTAGAAAATGGTAATTTTAGAACAGAAGAAAAAAAGAACAACAACAACAATAATAACTCAGCTATTTTTCGTTTGATAAATAAAAGAAATGAACATTAACTTTGCATCAATCACGCTGTGTCTATGTAATTCTACGTGTATAGACACTCAATAAACGATGACTCAAATTATGAGTAATCAATAGGCGAAAGAAAAGTTTTTTTTTCTAAATAAAATCAGTAGACCATTACTTCCTTTTGTTTGCCTTTAAATTGTGGGGATTTTTTAATATATCTGCAAAATGCTTCTTATAAAATCAAATTCATCATCTCAAATAGGACAATATGTTCCATTGAAATCAATTTCAATTAATTCAAAAATTCGTTTATTTGGTGCTGATGTCATCATAACACAAATATATCGAAACGATGAAAAACAACCTATCGAAGCTGTTTATTCGTTTCCAATCGAAGAAAATGCAGCTATCTATTCATTCATAGCTAAAATTGATGATCGAGAAATATGTGCACAATTAAAAGAAAAACAACAAGCACAAGAAGATTATACACAAGCATTAGAACAAGGCCATGGTGCTTATCTTATGGAACAAAATGAAAAATCACAAGATATATTTATTATTAATATCGGTAGTCTACTTCCAGGAAAAACATGTCAAATTGAGATTAAATATGTTAGTGAACTGACACTTACCAACGGTAATAAAATATGTTTTGTTGTGCCAACAACAATTGCACCACGATATGATCCATCTATTGGTAATATACAATCGAAATCAAAATATGTTCAATCAGTACCATATACAATTGATTTTCGATGCCAAATCGATCGACTTAATCATCAACAAATAGCAAATGTTTCATCATCATCACATCCTATCAATATTCAATTGAAACAAAATTATTACGAAATAAATTTCATTCAAAAACATACATGTTTAGATCGTGATATTATTTTAGATATTCATTTATTAAATCAACAGAATACAATACTAGCTATTGAAAAATATAATCAAAATCATTTAGCAATTATGACATCATTCATATTTACCAAAGAAGATTGTCAAAAAGTTTTAAACAAAAATAATAATATTATTAATAATGAATTTATATTTATTGTTGATTGTAGTGGTTCAATGAATGAAGAAAATAAGATTAATTTAGCTCGTCAAGCAATGATTTTATTTCTTAAAAGTTTACCAATGAATTGTCAATTTAATATTGTAAGATTTGGTTCGAAATATCAAACATTATTTCGTCAAATAACCGAACAATACAATGAAATCAATGTTAAACATGCTCAACAATTCATTCGATCGATGTCAGCTGATTTAGGTGGAACTGAGCTATTAGAACCATTAGAATGGCTAAATACTCAACCACCATCAACAAATCATTCGAGACAAATATTTTTATTAACTGACGGAGAAATTTCTAATGTAACTGAAGTTATGGATTTATGTCGAACAATGTCAATATCATCGAGAATATTTTCATTTGGACTTGGTCGTTCACCAAGTCGAGCATTGATTAAAGGTCTAGCTCGAACAACAAATGGTCGATTTACATTTATACCTCCTAATACAAACGTAGATATCTATGTTGCTGAACAACTTGAAAAAGCACTTGAACCATGTATAACAAATACGAAAATCAAATGGAATATTTTAACAAAATTTCAATCGGCACCAACAGTTATTCCACCTATTTATGCGAATGATCGTATTTTAATTTATGCTTTCATCGAAAATCAACAATTGAATTCTTCAATCACTGTTGAACTTTGGAATCAAGAAGAAACCGCGCGATTGGGATACGGAACTGTTGATTCGATTTCTAAAATCATTGATAGTGATGATAATAATAATAATAATCAATTAATAGCACATTTAGCTGCCAAAGCTCTTATTCAAGAAATTACACACGACAAAAATAGATCTAGTCAATTGCAACAAAAGCAATTGCTTGATATTTCATTGAAATACCATATTCTTTGCCCACATACAGCTTTTATTGGAATTGAAAAACGTTTGAATTCATCGAATCGTAATATGATTTTACGTGAAGTTCCAATTCAAATATCTGCCGATGATAAACCCATATGTTTACCTTCCAATTCTGTATCTTCAAGCAGTGTTAGGTCACATTATAATACAGTTTCCGCAGCAATACAAAATTACATACATATACCTTCACAACGTCATTCATCTTATTCTCATTCTCCTCATAAGATAAATAATGTGAACACATGGCCAACACATAATCAAGATCTGGTTCGACATTTGATTGATTTACAAAAATTCGATGGACTTTGGAATCTAACTGATGATGATATCCAACATCTGTGTCAAAAATCATTGACATCGTTTCATTCAAATCTTACTTACGATTCAATGCTAATAACAACTGCAATTGTTATTGTTATGTTAAAAACTAAATTTAAATCCTATAAAATCATGTGGGTTTTTGTAGTCAATAAAGCTAGACAACGTTTAATAGAATTATTGAATAATAATGAAAACAATTTCAAACAACTAATCAATGATATCAAGACACAACTATAAAATATAAATTTATGGAACTTTTATTTTCTTGTTTAAAAAAAATCGTATATAAAACGTTTTTGTCTCTTCTTGATTAATTTGTGTTTTGCTCCATATCACAATGGCAGATAGCCGGACTATGAAGTGCAGAGCATGGATAAGAATGCCCATGACCATGACAGGATTTACTATCGATCTTCGAAGTGCAATCTATTCGACGACGGCACTGCCCATGATGAATCACTGAATAAACATAATGAGGATAAGCATGATACCCGCATGTTGCATCAGGACGACGAATCCATCGATAAAGTGGACCAACTAAAGGTCCTACATGAGATTGATACGCAAATCTACTAGCATTACAATCACTATGTTCAGTAGTCGTATAATACCAATCTCGACATTTGAAACATTTTGGACACGCACGTCCATTACACTCAGCTGCATAAATCGTTCGTTGAGATTCTGCCGACATTCTTATTGGATTTTTTTTTGAAAATGAAAATACAAGAAAAGAGAAGCCAAGCTTTACTCCCAATCTGGGAGAAAATCGTCATTCAACAATTTTTTATTTATTGTCCTTGATGAGAAAAAAATTTCTTCCCATTTTTGAGAAATAAATATAAAAATATTATGTTGTCTCTAAGAGACGAAAATCACAGAGAATATCCTATGTTTATTTTTATTTTACGGCATACAATCAATCAATCAACCAACCAAACAATTTGTTCTTGTGTGGTTCATCTCAGCAAGAAAGAAAATAATCATAAAAAAGCTAACAACTAATAACAAAAGATAATTGATGAAACAAGCATCAGCTAATTATTACGATAAAGACAGTTTTTCAAAATACTCATCAATATCATAATCGATATTGTTTTCATTTTCTAAAGTGTGTATCATAATTGAATTTACATCTTCTATTGTTAATGTTTGCCGATTTTGTTCGAGGTATTCTATTGTTTTGATAAGATTTATTCCTTTTAAATCCTTCATAGCATATTCATATGTTGATAAAATATCGTACGGCATACCTTCTAAAATTGCTTGTTTAATCAATTGTGTATACTGATGAAAAACTGTTTTGAACATTAAAATCATTTTTAAAAACGAAACGCCATCGTCCGAATAGTACAACGAAATCTTTCCTTGAAAATGATTCTCATTCAACATTTTTAAAACACTATTCGATGCTGTAGATAGGCTACCTTTGTAAAAATCACAAGTATTAACTTTCATAGCACTGCTATAATCAATGACGTGCACATAATTATCATAAAGAATCATATTTGCAATTCTTATGTCGCTATGAATGAAACCAACTTGATGACCTAGGAGTCAGAATATTCGTTTTCTTTCTCTTTCGAACTTCTTTATTCAAATTAAATTCTACATACATAAGTTAATTTGTTTCCAAGCGTTGTTTAAAAGTGTCGTATTATTAATAAACTTTCTAATGTGTGTTTCATGAAGTTGACTACCACGTAGATTAAAAGCAATCAAATAATCGGAATATGTTTCATTTAAATTCAAATCAATGCAATTGATTAAGTTGATATCATCGGGTTTGATTGCATTCATCTGTTGAATAATATACTTTTCTTTCAATAAATTTTTTCTTGAGATCTTTAGGACAATGTTTGTCAATGATTTTTCAGGATATTCACAATAGAATGCAAATGAAGAACTTCCACGTCCTAAATATTCCAAAAATTTGAAACGCTTTTCGGCAAATAATCTTAAAAACATTCCATTATATCCCAATTCCTGATCGGATAATTCAAGAAACAAAGCTAGATTTTGTAGACCTGCTGCTTGCGTAACCATCGCTTGAATTTCATACCGAATATCATTGTTCTGCTCATCATAAGATACTTTGATCAGACTAGTATGAGAAAATTTTGTAAGACAACCAATAACAAATATTCGACCAGGTGAATAGCGCAAAACTGATGCCAGATAATTCGATAATTGATCATAATCTTTATTTTTAAAATCGACTTTTTTTAATTCAATGATAGACTTATAATAGAATGGACAACTCGAAAAATCGTCTAATTTTGTTCCTGCTGTTGTGTTCCAAGACATATCAGGCTTCCGTTTTGAAAACAGTTCATTGAATACTTTATCGCCATAAGTACATGTATCATGAATACAATCCATATTTCGATCATGTAGAAATTCTTCGAATAAATGATTCAATTCGTTTTCTCTTAATTCTTTATTTTTATTGTAAAAATGTTCTAAATCTTCATACAATGATTTAAATTTTTGACTTTGCATTCGATTATTTATTTCATTGTCTGTTAAAGATAGAATTCTATTGATCGATTGGCTTATATAAATTCGATTAGAAGCCTTATGAGTAATACTCGAACTAGACTTCGTAATGATTTCACTTGGAATATGAATTTTATTTGTAAACGACGACATGTTTGAACAAACGATAAATAACTGCTGTTATTAACGAAATATCAAGAGAATATTTAAAGATAAATGTTTGTGTAATAACAATAACAATCAATCGTTTCAATTAGAAAACGAAATCAAACAAAAGAAGGAAAACAATAAGAAAAATTTATTGGCTGACAATAGCAATCAGTCAAAGGAAAATTTGTTGGAAAGAGAAGATATATATATATATACGTATCTCTTATTAAGATAGATGACAGTAATAGAATTCAAAATAGATTAATCACGAATGTGAGCTGACAGAGAAGAAAAGAAAACGACGAACGAAATCTTATAGAAATCTGAGGCTCTTGACATTTGAAGGAAAATTCATTCGATTAAAAGAGTTCTATCCTTGAGAGCTTTGCACTGATATTCGGTCGCCATAAGCATACAGAAAAGAATTATTTCATCAAATCATTTATTTATAGCACCTTTCATACAATGTAAATCATTACAAATCTCTGATGTTGACAGTATAGTGTCCGATTTGAAAGTTGAATTTTCAACTTTTAACTTTCAACTTTGATATGTCGATTTTCTACGTTTTAATATTTAAGAATTCGTCGAGCGATTTTTGCTTTGACTTTCTAGTAATGAGGTCGGCTGATTGGGTATCTATAACGGGATAATCGACGTAGATCATTTCGTTTTTTGCTTCGTTTCTTCTTGGAGGCAGTTGATCTTCTATGTTGATTTTCTGGTTGTAGTTGTTGTTGTTGTTGTTGTTGTTCAGGTGGATTTTTCACCTCATCGACTTCCACTATGTGGCAGTCAACATTTGCTTGATCATAATGTTCATCTAATTTAGCATGATGAACGGATTCTTCGACTTGTAATTCGATTGTTGTTGAACGTTGAAATTCACCTTGACAATCATTCACGACGAGTTCGACTAACTGATGAAGATAGATTTCGTCATCGGATGAGATTGATTCAAGATCCGGATCGACACCTGCTAACATCTTCGATAGTTTTTGAACATTAATACATTTATCGCTTTTTTATGTAATTACTTGATCATCTACGAGATAATCTTATTATAAGTATCTGCTCTTATGTGACATCTGTCTCTCTTATTTCGCTCTTTATCATTTCTGGCGAATTGATTCTCCAATAGATTTTTTTCTGTTCTGTTTATATTCTTTATGAAATGGTGTTTCTGTTCTGCAGTTGAACCAATGGTCGTACCAAAACATGACGGCTAATAATAATATAGAAAAGTTAAAAGGTACTTGGGAATATGTATGTAATTTATTTATTTACTCGAAATAATCAATTATTTGTTAGTTTAGATTAATGCAGAAAATTTTGGTGAACTATTGAAGGAACTTGGTGTTAATCAAGAAATACGTAAATTTACAGCAGCTGAGACATTTAAACCTCGTGTTATAATTCGTGAAAAAGATGGCAAATGGTCATTGACATCAGAAAATACTTTTAAAAGCACAACAGTTGAATTTACTCCGGGAATCGAATTTGAAGATGTGTCACCTGATGGACATCAAATAACTGTTTGACTAATTTTTCATTCATTTTATACATTTTTTAGAATTTACATTTTCAGATGCTTATTTATTTTGAAAATAGAAAATGGATTCAAAGGGTATGCTATAAAAATGGAAAGGAAATGTTTGTCGAACGTTGGGTCAATGATCAAGATCAATTAGAAGTCGTGAGTTTTTATTTAATTAAAAAATAAAGACATATTGATGATTATGAATAGAGTATGAAATGTGGCAATGTTAATGCAACTCAATTATACAAACGTATTATCTAATCTGCAACAAAAAACATTACCTTTTCTGAAGACTCACTTTTTTGATGACTGCATTTTATTGTTGGAATATTTTAAATAATTTTTCGTAGATATAAAAATCGAATAAAGTAGACAACTGTTTAATAGTGATTTTTGTCTCCATCACAGTTTTAGAAGAACTCAGCTTTATCTGTGATAATACTATGGATGATTCTCACTATGTCGATATTCTTGGTTCATATCAGACATTTTGTGAGAGGCGACTAAAAAGAAGCATTGAATTTTCAAGTTAATACAGCATAACAATTTTGAACACCGCTCTTTATTGGCACTCCTAGTTGTGCCAACTATGCAGATATTTCCTACCAGTAAAAGATAAAGTAATCCCGTGACGAAGACAATCATCCACACTGATAATCCTTGAGCAAAATATAAGATATAGTTCTTCATTCATGACGAGCATTGGATTGAGAACCAACCGAGGAGATAGAAATTAAGACCAAGGATATCCATACAAATGAGTTCTATATAAAGGATAAGTGAGAAGCGAGAAAAGGCGCGCGTACATATATTCTTCTTAAATTGATTTCATGCTGTTGTTCGAATAAACCAAGGCCGTTCTCTATGCTCTGTGCTTATATTTTATGAAACTATAAAATAAGATTTCTTTGGAAAAACACGTAACAAGCGATAGTTGGTAGAATCTTTTCATCGTGCGACTGACTCAGTAAAATCCAGCAAATATCGAAATTTCGTTACAGGGACGATAAAAACTTTTGTAAAAAATCTGAAAAAATTAATATTTTGAATAAAACTTCATGTTTCGATTGATAGCACCATTCGATGTAGAATCCAATTATGCATATAATACAACCTAAAAGAGAAACAGCACAAACATACAGGCGAATCCTTCCAGAAAAAACTCGAATTCGATGCTAACTTTACTGACGTAATGATCAATTAATTCTGTGGTAGATGTGATTACCCGAGTTTTAAGTTTGTCATCAATCATAGACTCGATCTAATTGATGGCACAACTTTTGTTTAACCATTTTAGAACATTAACATCTAATTTGCGTAATTTATCTTGAGTTTGTTTTGAACTATGATAACATAGCATTATTATGCTGGTAAAGATAAATTTAATTTTCTAATATACGTATATACGTATCTGTTATTAAGATAGATGACAGTAATAGAATTCAAAATAGATTAATCACGAATGTGAGCTGACAGAGAAGAAAAGAAAACGACGAACGAAATCTTATAGAAATCTGAGACTCTTGACATTTGAAGGAAAATTCATTCGATTAAAAGAGTTCTATCCTTGAGAGCTTTGCACTGATATTCGATCGCCATAAGCATACAGAAAAGAATTATTTCATCAAATCATTTATTTATCTATCTTACTTTGATTGACAAAAACCTTGAATTCGTTATACTCGAATATATATTAAAAAAGAAAAAAATAACTATTTTAAATATTCATTCTTGCTTTTTTTATTCTGTTTTCAAATGTCTAATACCTAAAAAGTGAAAAAATATTTTATACCGGCTCTAGTCGACTCAAGTTAGAAAAAACCGTTTTCCGTTAAACGTACTGTCACTTTTTCTGTTTTCTTATCTTCATCTATTTCGATAGTCACATCTTTAAACTTGCAACTTAAATTTGATAACAAAAGAACTTTAAAAAAAACTATTTTATGTCACTTTCATAGAAACAAAGGGCATAAACTTTTCGTTTCTATCCAACTTCATCAAAGGATCTTCTCCTGAGTGCAAATTCTTATTTTTTTTACAATTTTTTTTTCTAGATTTTCCAGTTTGCCTTATGTCGGAATCGAGTTTTCTTGCCTACCCGATCGACGAACATCGGTATATCAATGTACTGACTATTGCTGGTTCAGATTCATCCGGTGGTGCTGGTCTTCAAGCAGATCTAAAAACGTTTGCATCATTGCATTGCTACGGTATGTCAATTGTAACGGCTCTCACTGCTCAAAATACCTATGGAGTCGATGGTATCCAATCTCTTCCTCATACATTTGTGCGACAACAGCTTGAATCTGTATTTAATGATTTACAAGTAGACGCCATCAAACTTGGGATGCTCCAACGAAAAGAGATTATGATCGAAGTGGCACAGTTTCTAGAAAAAAGAAAAGCAGTAGCAGCACTTCCACCACTCGTGATCGATCCTGTTATTTATGCTAAGAGTGGAGATCAAATTATTGATGATGATTCGATTAACGTATTGAAAGAAACAATTGTGCCTTTAGCAACACTTTTGACACCTAATTGGGAAGAAGCATGTCGTCTTTTGGGACGAGATAGCATGCGAGTCAATGATTTAGAAGAAGTTGCAAATGAATTAATTAAATTGGGTCCTAAAGCTGTAGTTATTAAAGGGACGGACGCACGAGATTGTCTTCTCCTGCAAGGACAAACAAAAGCTATATGGATTGGAGAAACAACAGATTGGATCGACACAAAGAATGTGCACGGGACAGGGTGTACTTATGCAGCAGCTATTACCTCATTTCTTGGTCGTGGCGATCCACTGATAATAGCTGTTCAAAAGGCGAAAACTTACATAACCCAAGCCATTCGTATAGGTGCAAGCTACAAGCAAGGCCATGGTGCTGGGCCAGTTTGTCATCATTGGCTTCGTATTGATCACAACTTTATCCAAACGGCGTGGCTCTCGATCTCTGAACTTTATGTTCGTATCAAAGCACTTCCCTTCCTCTGTGAGATAGCACAAGGCACATTGCCATGGGCGAAATTTGTTTTCTTTATTCAACAAGATTATTTTTTTCTGCTGGATCGGAAAGCCGTATGCGACACACTTTTATCTCAACATGGCAATGTTAACAATGAATTGAAATCGATCTTAAAGTCAATTGCTGATAGCTCACAACTCAGTGCTGAAAACATTTTTAATAAATATAATATAGTCGATAAACCAACGACACTTCAAAATAAATCAGCTGTTTGTAATGCATACACGGACTATTTGAAGGGTTTGACTGCAAGCGAAAATCCAATTCTTTTTACTCTCGTTGGACTAGTACCTTGTTCGTTAATTTATCAAAAAGTTGGCGAATATCTAGCATATAAACAGCGAACAGAGTCATTACTACCAGCAAATATGAATTATCAAATGTGGATTAACACATATAGTAGCGAACAACGACGACAGAGCGTTGAAAAGCTGTTAGCCATCGTAAATCAAATATATTCATCGACACCACTACCAAATGAGCATTTAAAATTGCTATTGGAAATTTTTAAAAAAGCAAGTGAATATGAGTATCAATTTTGGAATGATGCATACAATACTCTCAAAAAATAAAAATATTTAGGCCATCCTCCTCTAATGAAAGGGACATAACTACACAAGCAAATTGAACAATGTTATGTCTAATAGGATTATCACTAAATGTTGATACATATGATGCACTCCACATTTAAAGTTCACGGTGTTTTGTAACTTTTTCGTAATATGTGATTCGAGTTGAACATTTAACTAATCATAATCAAACACCTCGCTTAGCTCACTTCATTTCATCTTACATATTTTGAAAAATTTTCGAAGAGACTCTTCTCTTGTTGTCAAATTGTAGAATGACATTCTACGTGATTTTTTTTAATGAATACAAAAAAAACTAGAAGAACAATTGTGTAAATATTTACTTGATTTTATTTTTTATTACTATATGCAAAGACACGTTCGCTATCAGCATACTAAGAACATCATCGTATGAAAAATTTGTTCTAGATTTCTCTTTATTATATCGAGAGTAATTTTTTTTTCTCCGGTAGTAAGACTAATTTACTAGCAATAGTTTGTAAAAATGAGTTCTATCGCCAATTATACCATCCTCCACAATCAATCTACACTTTATATGTACTCGTCTATCAGAGAAAAACAAAAGGAAAAAACCCAGTACGACAACATACGATGCACACAAACAGAATCAGCGCGCTTCTATCTTTGACAGCTTCGTCTTGACATAACTAGACGTCTTTTCTTTGCAAATACGTCACTAACACTATAGTTGTAAATACCATCGCGTCTTTAACATACAGAGTAAGAAAAGAAAGAACATAGAAGACATTATCATGCTCACTTACTTACGATCGACATTTTCTTTTTTTTTCTGCCTTATCATACCATCTTACTCCACATTTTCTTTTCGAGTTAGACGAATATGACTCGCAGTACTTCCAATGAAAGTAAATATTTTTGTTAGTCCTTTCGTTTGCATATAAATTTTGTGTTTATCAGCTTGATTCTTACAGTTTGATTTTCAGAGTAAATATGCAGTATAATTAATGAAATAGAAGGAGAAAGAAAACATCAAAATATGATTGAAGTTAATGAACAAGATGTGACAGACAATGTTATAACAAGACAAGCTCTTGGTCGACATGGATCAATCGGTAGTTTATATGATATTCGTGATGAAGAAATATTAAGCCAAATTGTATTCGATGAAAAACAAATTCTAATCGAAGATTACACTAGTAAACGCATTTTCATCGATCGACATCGATCAGAAAAAGAAACATGGAACAAACTAAATATCGAATCATCAATGCAATTGAGTTTGCAAGTTGGTCTTGTTCGAGATATACCCAAATATTTAGAGAGAACAATAGTCGATAATCAAACAGTTCGAGTTACATTTGTATTTCTACTAACCACAAAACGACAATATATTCCCAAGAATTCATTCGAACAAACATTAGATTATTCGAATGCAACACATTATATCAGTGGTATCATACGAGGAAAACAAATTTTTCTAACATTCGAAAGTATTTCAATGAATTCGAAAGCAGAAAATGAACTCATTACTGTATTAGAGAAAACAACCATTCAAAATGATGAAATTCATTTCGAAGATCTTTCGAATTTCGACACATGGAGAATTGTTCTCACCGATGGTCTATCAACAGAAATCTTGTCAAAATTCGATCAAAATCTTATTCAATCGACATTTAATCAATTCATTGCAAACAACAATGATCAACAAGTTCAATTCGAACTACATCCATTGAAAACTTATTTCTCAAATATCGATCCATCAGCTTATCAATTGATTTCGAATGAAATCGACAAGATGCACGAAGACAAACTTCGACTCAATAAGTATCTCGATAAGATCAATGTGTGGAAAGATTGGATTCCATTCAATTGGCGAACTATGCCAAGCAAACTAATCAATGAAAAACAATCTCAAATGAAAGTTTTACTCAAAAAAGTTCGTTCGGGAGAAAAGATAACGAGTGTTTCATTGGCTCCTATCGAATTTCAAACAGAAGAAATCGATTTTAAAATCAAAATTCTAAGTGAATTCAATACGAACATGAAACAACCGAACGCAACTATTCTCTTAAAAAATCTCTCGTCTATTGATAATCTCATTTCGAATTATTATGATCATCAAATCTATCTCTTACACATTTCAAATCAATGGATCAAACAAGATCCAATTAATTGGTCGAAACAATTACGATGTTTTTTACAATTACAAGAAACTGATGAGAAATTTGCAGTGAATAAGCCAATCTTTCGTGTTATCGATCATGATCTGCATACGCATATAACTGATCGACCCAATTCTTGCACAATATATCATGCCAATCGAGGAACGATTGTATCTCAAGATTTTTTTCGTACGACTTCATTGAGTAAGTTATATGCGTAGTTTGTATCAATCGATCTCTATGATTGTATGATCGACTTTATTTTACATAGAAGTATTATCTTTACAACAAATTCGAACAATTCGAATGGAAAATAAATTTACAGATTTAACTGAACAAGATATAGAAAATCGACATAAACAATTCATTAAAAATCAGTAAATATACGAAACAAAACAATCAAACTTGAATGTTTTTGTTTTTCTATTATTTAGTCCGACAGGTGAAATGAATAAAGAAGAATTCATTCAAGAATTTCAACGGCTCTATCCCAAGTCAGTGTGCACTAATCATCATGACGAACAAAGAAATCTAATATGATTTTGTTTTTCTACAGGGGTAATCCGAGTATCTATTGTCATTATGCGTTCGATTCGATCGATACGGATCGTAGTGGAACAATTGGTTTCGAAGAATTTATGTCTGCAATTGCATTGACAATGTCAGGCAATATCGATAGACAATTATCATTAGTAGATTTCAGATTTCGAACATATCGTTTCGTTTCGAATGTCAATTTGTATATGTAGATATTTGCTGTTTGTGATCATGATCATTCTGGCAAAGTTAGTGGCGAAGAAATAATCAAGTTTCTTGCAATTATTGCTCAGTTAGAAAATGGCCAAGATGCAATTGATTACGAGAAAATAAATAGTATTGCGAGCAAACTAATGAAATTTTGTGGCAAACAAAATAAACAAGAAGAAATCAGTCGAGATAAATTCATTGCTTGGTAAATTCATATTCAACGTTTTAGTTTTCTTCATCGAATTCTCTTATTTTTTTTCAGTTTAAAGAATAAATATGAATTATGTATGGCATTTCTACCAGTTATTACAAGTATAGATTCGATTATAAATCAAGATGAATAAGATTTTATTTGTGTTCTATTAAGAAAATCTCTCCGAAAATGAAATCAATTCTATTCAAAAACAACATCCTTCTCTAACACGTGAGCAAATCTTCGAATGGCATAAGCAATTTCTCAATGAACAGTTAATCGATATCTATTGAAATCAAATTAGTATGATAACATTTTTCTATGTCTAGTTTCTCGGGTGAATTGACTCGAGCAGGATTCATCGATGAATATAAAAAGCTCTATCCCAAGTATTTGTGTTTTGAATTTATTTTCGAAATCGATTCATATTTTGATATATCTAGTGGAAATCCTAAACCATATTGTGATTATATATTCAAAGCAATTGATAGAGATCGAAGTGGAATGATAAATTTCGTTGAATTTACTGAAGCCGTTGCTTTGACACAATCGAACGATCTTGACATACGTTTGAAATTGGTTTGTTAATAAAATTGTAACAAACAATGTTCGAATCGATTCGAATGATTTGTAGATTTTTACAATTTGTGATAAAGATAATTCGAGAACAATCAATCGAAATGAAATGGCACAAACAATTGAAGTTATTGCTGCACTCAATCATGATTTGTTGTTATCATGGAAAGATATTCAATCGATCATCGATCAAATCATCATGTCTTGTGGTAAAGATTCGCATGAAGATCTTACAGAAGTTGAATTTTTTCATTGGTAAATCATTTCGATTGAATTGACCAAAGATTTTGTTTTTTTTCTTTCTATGTTTGATTTACGAATTTTAGCTGTCGAAATAATCAAGAATTTCGAGCTCGATTTTTACCTGAGAAAATCAGTGGATATAGATTTATTCAATCAAATAATCGAGATGAAATTTCAATCGATGAGAAACCAATTACTGACGATGATTTATTACAACTATGGTTTGCAAAATCAACAAATAAATGTCAAATAATACCGTTTGTCAACGATAATTTTGTTGAACCGACGTATTTCGAAAGATTTCCTCGAGCTTTTCGAATAGAAGATGAGAATAAACGTCAATCGATTCTTTGGACATTAGCATCGACATTATCATGTTCAACAATTATCGATAAAGACAAAATCGATTTTCTCTTTCAAGGTTTTCAACATGAGACACTAGGCTGGAGTATTGCATTTATATTTCGAAAATTTTCCGAAGAACGAGAATATCTCGAAATGATTTCGAATCGAATATGGAGATCAATTCTACAATTCTTAGATAAAAACGAATTGAACGAACAAATTCGTACGACAATTGTTCATATTATGATTAATATTTTCATGTCGAAAAAAAGTCTAGCCGATGAAATCAATTGTAAACTTCAACAATTACTCATCGATAATAATCAATTGTCAAAGAAATTTCTTCTTGCTCTATTAAATGGATTCTATGTTATCATAACAACGAATTCATCAGTTTTACATGAGAAAACATTACTTAAATTGCAAGATCTGTTGACAAACGAAGATAATCTTATTGTCGAACGAACACATGCAATACTTGACTATCTCGATGATAAACGAACGCTTTCGAATTCAGTACGATATTCATTCAATGCACAAGTTAAAAGTGAACTGACAGCAACACAGAATACGTCGGTTTCACAATCCGAAGAAGATTGCATCGAGCCTACAGCGAAATTTCTCGGTCTCGATAATTTACTTGGTAAAACCAGTCAACGTAATCAATCGGTTACATCCAATGTCGAGCCAACTGCTGTTCAAACGGGACATAATCAAGCTCTCTATCGAACAACATATTACGAAATTCAAAATCTACAAGCTTTAGCGAAAACAGGAAGTTTAAAAGATCAAGATTTCACATATTTATTAACAAAATTGAAAGATGATGGTTGGCATTTTAGTGCGGCATGTCGAGAAGTTATCTATCAGATGATTATTGGAGCATTTCGAGATGCAGCTAAAGCAACACAAAAAATACCATCCGACATCATCGATTGTGTTGTTCATCGATTATATACAACCACAGAAGAATTAGTTAAAACAAAAAAGTTTTTGGATGCGATCGATTCTCTCTCGAATATTGTTCCGACACGTCTACAAATGTATATCGCACATATCACAGTATCAAGTTCAGTTTCGTATACGACAATACAACTTACACATATGTATTTGCAAGTGCTACTCACATTGGCACAAACTTGTTCCGAATGTCTTTTAATTATCGTGCGAGATCAAGAATCACTCAATGAGAATCAAATCAATACTATCGAACAGACAATAAAATTAATCAAAGATACTCAAGTGAAAAAAGATCTTATCGAGATTTATAAACTATGTCTCGGTAAAGGTCATCGTCTAAATATTGATCTCAGTTCCATCGAAAACGAATTAAACGATTCATCAACATCCACCGCAGTCAGCTATTTCTTCTTTCAAGTAGCAGCTCTACAAAATCAAGTTTTCTCCGAACATCAAATGTCTCGTCTATGTTCGGTGGCAAAATCACCGGATCATACGTCCGAAGCCCGTGAAAATTGTCTTTGGGCAATGGCCTATAGTATCAAAACGATGCCAACTGACCAATGGATTGCAGAGGCAACTATCGATGATATTGGCGAACTCGTACAATCAAATATCGATACGATTCGGAATGCAGCCATCGTTGCATTATGTTATTATGTCAATGAAAGTAATCGAACTTTATCTCTACAAGTACTTGAACAATTAAGTAAGATTCTAACAGAAAATGATCCTGATTTAATTAATAATATTCTCTCGATTTATTTGAAAATGACTAAACAAAAACAGCAAATTCCTCCGATAGCTTTGAAAAGTATGAGTGATTTTCTTGAAAATGATAATCAACAATTTGAATTACGTGAGAAATCGATTTGGATATTGAAATATGCGGTTGATAATGGTCAAAATTTCGAATCGATCGTTTTAAATGCTATTGATCATTGTCTCAATGATAATGACTATAGTCTACGAAATACAGCTGCCGATGTTTTCATTCAATATTGGACTCGACAAATACAAAGAAATAATTTAGATAACATCGAACAAATCGTTTCGACACGAATGGAACATATCCTATTATTTTTTCGAAATCATTTCGATTCAAACATACAAAAATCTGCACTTGATCTACTAAAAGTATTCGTTGAAAACAATGGCAAATTATCCGGATCACTTCTCGATCTTGTTGAATATTGTCTATACGATCATGATACATTCAATGCAACAACAGCCATTATGGTTATTGGTTCGTATTCGAAACGAAATCTTCTTCGAAAACAAACTATTACATGTTTGGAATATTTATTAACGATTGATACAGTTATTCAATCGAATGTTATTGAAATTTTAAAGAGAATTCTTTGTCAACAAGAACATATACTCGCAGATAGATCGATCAATTTTCTTGGACAATTACTTGTCAAAAGTATCGATCCCGAGAATATTTTAATTCTATTGAAACATGCCGATCGATATCAACCATTACCAAAAACCATTGCTAATCTTGTCGAACAAAATTATTTCATTGAAATTCTTTGTCAATCGAATTGTTCAACTAGTTTAGATAAAGCCTATCAACGATTGTTGTCATTGACTGATCATGGCATACAATTGACCAACTATGTTGTTAATTCGATAGTTTATTTAGTTAAATCTCAAACGAGATTATTAAATATTATTGTTAATATAACATCGAATGGACAACATTTAGATAATAAACAAATTGCTATTCTTTCGGAAATAGATCTACAATCGAATGTACTATTGTTAATACAAATTTTTACTAATCTTATTCGACAAAATCATGAATTGCCAGAGAAGATCATTGATTCGTTCGAAGAATTTATCGATAATTCATCAGTTCAAATCTATATTATCGAAATCTATCAACTGTTAATCGAACGACATAAAAAAGTTGATCGATCGATCATTGACAAAATTTTGAATTTACTCAATTTAAATAACGATCGAATTAAGAAAACAATTGATTTCAATTGTCGACTTGCATCATTTTTCAAAGCTGTTGCAGAGAATCAACCGAACGACATCGATCAAATTCATTTTCGAATCTTATTTCAACATCAACAATCGCTATCTATTCGAAAGGATGCTTGTCTAGCTGCACACGCATTAGCTAAACATCATATAATCTTAAATTTAGACACGCTCGCATTGATGATTTATTTGTTGAATAATGATGAAAATATTCATATTCAAAATGTTCTTCTTGAAACACTTCAATTAGCTCATTCAAATCATCAGATCATGGATAAACAAATTCTCCAACTTCTGGATTTAATTCATGATCAAGATATTGATACAAACGAAGAACAACTTTTAATTAAATTAAAACATGCGATTCAATCAGGCTTGAAATTATACGATAAACATTTGATAAAGTTATCTCATATGCTTTTCAGTTGTGATCTTAATTTGAAACGAGATGCAGCAACTATTCTTGCACTCATGGCTGCCAATGGGCACGTACCTTCGAAGACAATTCTTCAAGCAACGTATGCCACTCTTCTCGATGAAACTATTAATCAAGATACAATACAATTATTAAGAAAATCACCTTTAAATCTACCGTCTTCTGTTATCGATGATCTTCTCTATTTAGTTTTATTTTCAAGTCAATCATCTGTCAAACAAATCGCTCAACAAATACTCGATCATCATGGAACCGATTCTCGAGTGATGAATTTTCGATTGATGTTAACAATGAATAAATTAACAACAATCCTTGACGAAAACGACAGTTTACTTGACATGATCAATTCGAAATATAATCATAAAGTTAGAACAGCACTTCAAATTGTACAAAATATGATCATTACTCAAAAACGTGTTCCAATCGATATTCTACTTGGTGTTACTACACGAATTGTTAGTCATACAGATACAGTTCTTGATATGCTGATTGTTGCTTTAGAGAAAGATGTTGAATTCGATCAATCTGTTTGTCAAGCGATCGAAGATGCTATTTCAGTTTGCTGTTCATCTTCGAAAAGAACGAAATTACTTCGACTATTAACAGAGAAACAATTTATCTTTCAAACGAAAACATTAGCATTTCTGTTTGATAATTTTGATGATGATGCATTCAAAGCTCTTGAATATGCTTCTAAATATCAAGCACTTCCAGATTACGTACTCCTGTATTTTATTTCCGAACTCTCGGATGAACTCAATGATATTGAAATTATACGTCGTAGTTTTAATATTATTCGTCAACAAATAACGAAATCATTTGTATCAAATCCAAAAGAACTATTAGAAGCTATTCATCTACCTAATGGAATTGATTATCATCGTTTATCACAAATTGAATCAATCGAACAACGTCTTGGCACGATTCTAATCTTGCTCTCAATCGATTATATTGATTTAAATACGTTTGATTTACCTTGTGAACAATGGTCACGAGAATTTCTTTGTACAGATCTTTTAGGGCAATGTTTTGATAAAACACCATTATCAATTATGAATTTCTATCATCAATTAACTCTACTTGAACAATATAAAAAATATGAATTATACAATGATAATCGTGATACTATTCTTCAAGAATTAATTCGAAAACGACAAACATTTCGATTGACACTTTCGACAATCAATCAAGTTTTAGTCTATCTCAAAACAACATCAGATAAATCCATTGATATCCTTCGATCAAATGATTCCGATTGGATGATAAACATGCGTCGATATTTTCTTGAAGATAAACTTAAAGTCTATATTTCAAATCAGCATTATTCTCAACAAATCATCGATCATCTCGTTAATCAATTAACTCAACTTGATGTCATTTCTGTTGAATTAATTGAACCATTTCTTCGAATATTTAATGAACCTATACAAATCCTATCGATACTTGAAATGATTGAAAAATATCAATTAACAACCGATGAACTCAATCAATTATTCGCTCGTGATGAGAATACTATTAATCAAAAAGCTTTTCTTCGACAAATTGAATTGACTATTTTGAATAAAGTTCTGCTTTCGAAATGGTCACATCCACGAAACAAACTACTTCGTATTCGTCATCATTTGGAAACGATGTTGAATCATAGTTGGACATTTGCAAAAGTTCATCATTTATTAACTGAAATCAAGTTCAATGATGATGATGATGATGAAGCTTCTGAAAATCTCAATCAATTTCTCGAATGTTTAAATCTTGTCATTGATTATAAGATCGATGAAAGTATTGAAGAAGAATTCAGACAAATATTTCCTACTGTCGAACGAAAATATTGGATGGAACAAGTTCATCAATTAGTCATCAATCGACGATTTCATTCGATTAGTTCAGAAAAGAATCTCCAAATGCTTCTAAATGAAATTCAATCCAACAATCAACGTGATCTTTCCGAACAAATTAACATATTAATTAAACAAATCGACCAAGCATTCGACTTAGATTCATCAATATCAAAACAAGGTCAACCGATTAATAAATGGACTGCTTCGAATATCAAAAAATGGGCAGAGGACTTGTATTCAAATCGAAATCAACATGATTTCGTCAAGATTCTACCGGAAATGATTGCCGTTCTTAAACAAGCTATATATCTCGAATCTACTCGTTATTATCCTCGTCTTATTCAAATCATATCGATCTTAATTATTCTCGATCCGACACATGTCAATGGACGTTTATTACAAATTCTAACTGGTGAAGGCAAGTCGAGTATTGTTTCGATGTTAGTCGTGATTAAAGCTTTACAAGGTAAACAAATTGATATTGTGACAAGTTCAATGACATTAGCAAAACGAGATGCACATGGACGAGAAAATTTCTATTCAATGTTTAATTTAACTGTTGCACATAATAACGATGAAAAAACATATATTCAAGGAGAAAAAGAATGCTACAAGAAACCGATTGTCTATGGAACTTCGAGTCAATTTCAATTTGATATTCTTCGACATGAATTTAGTCTTTTAAATACACGTGCCAATCGTTGTTTTGATGTTGTGATTATTGATGAAGTCGATAGTATGTTGATTGATGAAAATAATACTCTTGCTCGACTTGCTGATCATCTACCTGGTATGGAATGGTTGAATTCATTTCTGTGCGGAATTTGGCAATGTGTAAATGGTATTGGCGAGAATTTGTATGAAAATAAATATGCAATTATTAAGAAATTTCTTACACATCTCAATGATCCTCAATTTGAAATACAAATTCCCAAACATTTGCATGATTTTGTTCAAGAATCGATTCCACTATGGATTGAACATGCTATACGTGCAAAAATTGAATATAAACTTGATCATCATTATATGATTAAATCTGATGAAACACGTACTAGACGTATTGCACCTGTTGACTTTTCGAATACGGGCGTTGTACAATGTAATACAACATGGAGCGATGGTTTACATCAATTTCTTCAAATGAAACATGGATTGAAATTGACACCATTGACAGTGACAACTAATTACCTATCGAATACAGGCTATTTTACTCGTTATGGCAAGGAAATCTATGGTTTAACGGGTACAATTGGATCTGCTGATGCCAAAGATTTGTTAAATAAAATCTATCAAGTCGATACAATTATTATTCCACCTTTCAAACAAAAACGACATTTTCAATTAGAAACTATTCTAGCATTAGACGATAATGAATGGTTAAAATCAATTCTTTCAACAACAATATCTCATGCAACAAACAAACAAGCAGTATTAATCATCTGTGAAACCCGTTTAGATGCGAAAGTTATTGTCAAAGAATTGCAACGTAACTATCGAACAGGAAATGTTCGTTTATATGCCGATAATACCGATATCATCGAAGCTAATATTGTCTCGAATGAAATTCAACATGGTGAAATTATTGTTGCAACGAATCTTGCAGGTCGAGGAACAGATTTAAAAACAAGTAAACAGGTTGAAGACAATGGTGGTCTTCATGTATGTCTCACATTTCTACCAAATAATCTACGTGTTGAAGAACAAGCTATTGGTCGAACATCTCGACAAGGTCAACGAGGAACATCACAAATGATTATTAGTAAAAATCGAACATTACTTCAATTGATGTCTTGTTATCCGGATTATTTGAAACGATGTAATGAAACGACCGAATTTTCGATTCAAACTATGCGTCATTGGCGCGAAGAAGCCGAGAGAGCGCAGATTGAACGAATCTGGAATGAAGAAATTCCTGAGATACGAAAGAAAGATGAACTCTTTTCGACATTCTGTCAATTATTAACTGACCTACGAACTCAAATAGATGATTCTTATCGTTTACTTAGCGTTAAAGAACAATGGGGCCTTTGGCTTAAATCAATCGATCAAATGAATCAAAATCGACAAACTCTCGAACGAATGGCAGACGAACTTGCCTTTCTTTGTATCGATGTAGCACGTGATGGAAATAGTTTTCTCAATTGTCTACGACAACATTTTTCCAAGGAAAACTTCGATACAGAAAAGATCAAAAAGACAATCATCAAACATATTCATGCGAACAAAACACTCTATGAAAAACTCGATGAAACCGATCGATATTGGGCAACTTGTCGAGCATTGAATATGAATTTAGTCATCTTACGTCATGATTACGGACCGGAAATTTACAAACGTAAAGATGCAACATCGACATGTTTTCTTGGTTATGAAGTTGGCTTACAATATGTCACGTTAGATACATCGAAGATCGATCCAACATTCAAACAATCTCTACTCGATAATGTCGAAGATGATGCTACTGAAATACAGCTACAGATATTAAATCTACCTAACATATTCCAACAAGACAAACGATTCGAATCATTATTTTCAACAAAAACAAGTTCGTTCGAAGTCAAAGATAATTTTAAAATATTTGCCGATGAAATGAAAAAGAAATATACAACCGATGCAATCTTTCAAAATCCATGTTATCCTTTGTTAGAAGCCAATGATATCATTGAAAAATTGTCTTCATGGGGTAATTGGGGACGTTCTTGGGCTAACTCTGTAGGATTAATGGACAAAGCGAAAACACCCGATGATGCCGTCAAACGATTGCAGCAAGCCATTGATCTCGATTCAACTTTTGCTTTTAGTGCTCTCGTTAATCGAGCTCATTTTATTGTTGATCAAAAGAAATCAGATGTCAATTATAAAATTCAAGCTAAATCATATTTGGAAAAAGCACAAGAACAACTTGAAAAATTCATTATGCCACAATTATATATGATGTTGATTAAACCAAATGCTGCACAAAACACCGAAGAGAATGATCCAAATAAGGAACCTGTTTCCGGTGATCAAAATAAGGAGCTTGATTCAGGTGATCAAAATAAGGAACCTGTTTCCAGTGATCAAAATAAGGAGCTTGATTCAGGTAATCAAAATAAGGAACCTGTTTCCAGTGATCAAAATAAAAAACCTGTTTCCAATAATCAAAATAAGGAACTTGTTTTCGATGATTTCAATAAACAAATCGAAACGAAAATCGATATCTTACAACATTATCATAATTATATCAAACAAGCTATACAAATTATTGAATGTTCACAAAAATTAATCGATGTAAAATCGAAACATGGAGACATTGTCAGCATGGGTGGAAAACTATATCGTCAAGACGTAAATAAATTTATCGAAAAACATCCGCATACTATTGATCTAACATTTCATAATTTAACTGTCACAGAAGATATGTTTATTAAAACAGATCAAGCTCTTCAACTACTCAGTCTATTATCAAACGAATATAACCGTATTTCAATCAATTATTTCGATACAAAATTAGAAACCATCGGAAAGATTATGTCACAAGCAAACTTATCAACTGTATGTTTGACTGTTCAGTATTTAGATAAAGATCAAGTGAAGACAATCATTGGAGAGGATAGTGTTACACTGACACTTTTGACATCAATTGAACAGCATAAATCTGCTATTAAACTATACAAGGGCAGCATTGTGATTGTTGAAACTTCATCTCAACGACAATATTTATCGACAAATGAAGCATTGAATTATTTGGAAAAAGAGAATAGCATTCAATCGATAACATTCGAATTATTGAATCAAACAACAGTCAATGAAATTATATCTAACCTTGAACAAGTAGCCATAACATTGACATTTCCTCATTTATCACAAGAGCGTATGAATGAAATTAGTCAGACAGCCAAAAAACCATTTTCGATTCAGTTACAAAACTTGTCCCAGTTGACAGCAAAAAATTGTATTAATGCAACTGACGAACGAAATTTTACTATAAGTTTATGTCAATTAAATATTACAGATGCAAATTTCATTTTGAATCAATTCAAGAGAAACGAACAAGATGTCAATTCAAGTTTCAAACTTATGGCTAATGAATATGCGAAAAAAGATCAAGCTAATGAAGAATTAAGTGCTTATCGAAATCTGGGCATTGTTCAATTTATTTGCATCCAGGAGCTCAATCCTCGTCCATGGATCAGTATTTGTGTCACAGCTGGCCTTGGTGCAGCTCAAATCATTGCTGGCGTATGTTTAGCAGCTGCTACATGTGGTTTAGGTGTTCAATTAGGTATTGGATTAATTACAGAAGGTATCAGCGACATATACTATGCTGTCAAAGGAGCAATATCACGAAATTTTTCGTGGAAAGATTATGCTATTCAGAAAGCGATTAGTCTGACACTTTGCTTTGTTACACTTGGCTGTTCAGCTATTTCACAAGGTGCTAAAGCTGCTCAAGCAACATCCAAAGGCACCATGGAATTTCTTAAAAATACATTGAAAGGTGCAGGAAATTTAATAAAAAACAGTGCTCGAACATATGCTACCGGTGCCATTACAGGAACTGCAGTCAAAACTAGCTTTAGCTTAGCAATTAAACAGGTCGGTATTGTGTGTTTAGAAACAGGTGCTAGAGAATTGGCTAACTATGCAATGGATTCAGTATGTCCAGATCTGTTATTACCTTTAAAATCTAGTATCCATGACGAAATTCAGAGTAAGACTAATATTGAACGAGGAAAACAATACTTCGATCGTGTACTTTGTCGAGCATTGATCGCCGATATTTCGGCTGGTAATGATAATTGGTTGCAAAAATTGGATGAAACAGTGGTCAAAATTTTAACAAAAGAAAATAGTGCTTTTATCAGCATCGCTTCATCGCTTGCATCAGGCATTAGTAATGCAGCTGTTCGTCATGCCAAATCGTTTACAGGCGGAGGAAACTCGTATATTAATTGGGCGAGTCGGTTACTTACTTTTCTACCTGCTGTCAATGGTAGTTATGAAATTCTAAAAATAACCGAAATATTTTTCGACAAATTCGAGAAAGAATTAACGCAATTGGAATCGCATATACCAACATTTGAATATTTCATTCAAAAATTAGATCCATCCATTAGTCAACAAATTGCAACTGAAATTCGTGAACGTTTAGAAAAAAATAAGATTATTAATGCAAATGGTACAGTCAATATTCAAATGACTCTTCGAGAAGATCCATCAATTAAAAATAGTCACGACAAGCTGGTCCATTCGTTAAAAAACATACAATTTACTGATGAAAAATATCGAGATCTTACGATCAAAGTGTTGACTGAGTATCAAACAATGGATCCAAGATCATTGAAAGCAAACAAAGTTGAAAAGAGAATTGTCGATATGCTGACAGATCAAATAATAGCAATTATTCATGGGACACTAGTAGCTCCGTTAGCAAACTATGTCGCTGGAAGCGCTATTAATTTACTTTCCGAAAAAATACAACTCAAATTAGATTCGAATGGTACAGTACAAGAACAATTGATGCAAGAAGGCGCACAACGTTATATTAGTAATCTTTCAAATGATTTTGTTGAAGATGTTAGAAGTGGTAAAATTAAAATTCCATCCGATATGGAAGAGAAATTAAAGGCTTTCCTCGAGAAAACTCAAGATCCAAATTTTAAACCAGAAAATCCCACTGAAGAACTTGCGAATGCTATAGCTAATGGTAAACAAGGTGGTGTTATTGAAATTGCTATCATCGCAGCTTTGACTGGTAAATCAATTAATATTATTCAGTCAGAACAGGGCGATCAATCAAATTTGAAAGATGCAGATATGACAGTGACGTACACTGCACCACAGGTCGACAAAGACGGAAACATTCAGGATGGTCATTATGAATCAACCGATGGCAACGCAGAAAGTAATGGTGCAGACGATTGTCTATATGCATCGACAATAGGAAAAACATCGAATACATTCAAAGATACGCAAGATATGAGAATGAAATGTGCTGCATTCGTTTTACTCAATTCGGAATATATCACGGGTATTCAACCTGCAATCAGTATTTTAGGTGGATGTTCGAATCCGATTCGACGAAGACAATTATTGATGGAAGGTGGTCGACAGCCTATGACTGTAGAAGAACGAAACAGACTAATGGTAGAACATAGGCGCCAAGTCGAAGCGAAAGAAAAAGAATGGAAAGAAAAGATTCCTGATGAGATTGAATCGGCAAAAAACGAAAGTAAATAATCGTAAACGATAGCTAACTATATTTTTTTACGACAAGAGTGTTTAAATGATTAATTCGTGCGATTTGCTTATAAGAACTGTTAGAATAAGTCTAACTGTTAAATATAAGTTTAAACTATTTTTCTTGTTGCTGCTTTTGCTTCCATCAAGATTTAGCAATAGTTAGAAAGAGTGATGCTATGGTATTATTAGATACAGTGTTCAATTATTTTTTTCTCAATACCGTTGAATAATTACTAACACGTGTCATATATACGTTTATCTGACATACAAAACTTGAATAGTCTTTTGAGAGTATAACATCAATGGATTTGTTAGTAGCCTCAATTGCTATTTTTCTTTTTTAAAATTTCAATGCTGATCATTGTGCTAAAAATCAAATTTTGTGTCCTGTTAACTACTGTAGTATCAGACTAAGTATTTATTTCATAGGTGGTATCACGACTGCTATGTCAAAATAATTCAGCTCTGACTTGTAAGTCATACATAGTTGCAGTTGTTCAAATTTTGATGAAAGAAATAATTTTAAAAGTAACTAAAATAATGAAGGAATAGAATGAATAACAAAAGTATCTATATTTTCTATTCTACATACTCTATGATTTTAGTCTTGATGAAAAACGATCTTAATGAGGCATTGCAAGACCAAAATGGGTTGAAAGAAGTACCACCAGTGGATAACAAAGATCCAACTATGAAGACATACGTCCGAGAGTGTGGTAAAGATGCTAATGGTAATCCGGTGTACAGAACTGAGTTTGTATCAGCAATATTCATGCCCACCGATCATCATCCTAATGAACGGAACGATTTTCCTTCAACTGGTAATACCAGCAAAAGTTATATGCAACAAAATTTAAATGCACAGTCAGGTGATGAGCGTGGTCATCTAATTCCCAGTGTACTCGGTGGGCCAGCAGTATCTCATAACATGGCTCCACAACCTGCATCAGTTAACAGAAATGTCGGTCGGGATCCTAACAACGGTAATTGGTATAAAAATGAACGTGAAATGGTAAGTTATTTGAAAGCAGGAAACGGCTTTATTCGGCATGAAGTGCAGCCAACGTACGCAGATAATAATTCAGGTCGCCCAACATCCTTCAAATGGGTGACAGCATATTACGATACAAGTGGCTCTCTCATTAGAACAGTTTCGGGTGTAGCCCATTCTTCTATGTAGAAAAAACACCGTCAACATTAGTATTTCGCTTAAAAATATTACTACTTTAGATTAGAATTCTTATTCGTGCACACCATATGCGTACTAAAACATTTTTTTTATTTGTAGTGAGTTTTTCTTGTAGTTCACATCCTACTTTTAGTTATAAACTTTTCATTTCAATAATTATGATGATAAAAATCAATCAAAATATCTTACATTCAATATTGAAATTTGAAAATGACATCGCGAACTTCAGTGAGCTATAGAGTTTCTGAGGATGTGAAGATACGTAGAAAACGGAAAATCTCAATTCTAATGGTCTCACACGCGTCTTAATTACCTTCCGTAAGTTTGTCGTGCTAGCTTCATAGCAAGAATTCTTCTTGTGAAAATTTAAATGATTGACTTCGTACAATAGTTGTTCAATTATTATGAGCTAGTATGATGAGAGAACTTTAGTTCGAAAGCATGAACCATATCGTTTACTACATTCTAACAAAAATCATATGCTGTTAATCATAAAATTCTTGGTCAAACAGTTTGTTATCTCTGTGATTTGGCAATATCGAATAATAACAGTCTATGGAATATAGTTCCTCGCGATGGATTTCATCGTCGTGTGTATATTGAACCGCTTGGAACAGCATTCACATTAGATACAGGCATATTCAATTCCGTTTCGGTAGATTGGTCGATGAAAACTGTTCAGTTAGTATTAAGTGCAGTATCAACTCCTGTTCTATTTAATGTCTATCGTTTACATGTCAATCATTTGGCTTCGTGTAATACACGAATGGGCTGTGATATTACAATTGTCTCTCCTCCTAATCCGCCATTTGTACGCGGTGCATTTGAAATTCCTATACACATCTTTCCGCAAACAGTGACTGTTCAACTACAATGGAGTAGTACTTTAATTTAATTGAATTCAGAATAAAATAGTGAGAAAAGAGCTAACTCATAGAAGATTTGTATCGATACAAGATTGGTATGTCTTTGCTGGGCGGAGCAATACCGACACCAATACGTGATTGAATTTGAGGTGGAACTGTTTCGACATTTTCTAATTTGTATTCCATATATCGTAAAAGTACAGCAACGCATGTTTTGATTTCATATTTTGCAAAAAATCGTCCCGGACAAATACTTTTACCAGCTCCAAACGGCATATAACCAGGAACAGTGTCAGCTTTCCTATTGAGAAATCGATCGAAAATGAACTTATCGGCGTTTGGAAACATCCTATCATCATAATGACTAACAGCACCAAACCATGCCAAAGTTTCATTAGGTTTGACAGTAATTGTCCGTCCGTCTTGTAAATGAACTTCAGCTTGTCGAATACATTTTCTCGTCATAAAAGGTGCGCCAACTAATCGAAGAGTTTCATTGATAGCACTCTCCAAATAAACACACGCATCCAATTGTTCTGGTTGTATCCAATTGTCATCGAGAATATGTGTATCCATTTCTTGTTTAATGGTTTCAAGAGCTTGTTTATCACGTAAAATATAGAATAATGACCAAAATACACCCGGAATGGTATTTCCTAACGATGCCCACATAAAACCTGTAAGAAATGCGCCATAATCTTGTTTCGAAATCCATTGAGAATAGCTTGATAATAGTGCGATTCGATCTCGATGAAAATCCGAAGCTTTCAGTGGTTCTGGATTTTTCAGCCATGATTCATTCAATCGTGTTCGTGCTTGTAAGACAGGTGAAAAAAACCAGGAATAGATCCATTGAGGAAAAGGAATGAAAAAATAATGAAAATTCTTATCGAACGTCGAGAAATCATTTTCAAGTGACGCTGGATTGATTTCTCCGATCAATGCCAATGTCGAAGGTTGATAGAGCATATGATGACTCAATTCTAATAGACCACATGAGATCCATTTTGATACGTCACCGTTCTTCTCGATTTCTTCTTTGTCATTGGTCATCAACTGACGTATACGATTGAGAAACTCAGCAACAATCGAATGTAAACCATCACGATTTTTCAAATGTAAAACATACAAACGATGAGTGTCTTCGTCAAATTCAGATTGAGCTAATATAAAGTACGTATACTTATAATTATTTGGTTGTCTTTTACAATTATACTTACTAACAAGTGACGATGACAAACCAAATAATCTCATGCCGAATTCTTCTGGCGAAAATTTAAATGATTGACTTCGTACAATGGTTGTCCAATCATTATGAGCTGGTATGATGATAAAACTTTGATTGAGTACTTTAATTCGAAAGCATGAACCATATCGTTTGCTACATTCTAACAAAAGTTTTGTTCGATCACGTGAAAAAGCAATTAAATGGCCAATTATTGGATAACTTCCATAGTTTGCATATGGAATTGATGGATCGCAATTGTCATTATTCGAATAAAAAAGAAAACACGCTACGAATAGAACAAATAAACCAGTTAGAAATATAGTTCCTATGAAAAAATCCATTGTCGTCCAACTCGAAGAATAATATGTGAAAAATATGCTGCTTGTTTTTTTCTCTTTCTATGGCGTAGGAGAAAAGAAAGCACGTGTTAATAGACGCTATTTTTCTTTCCTTTTAATAAAAACATCCTTTTATGCTGATTTTGAAATTTAATTCTTTTTTTGTCATACATTATCTGTTTGCCCTTTATGCCCCAAAAGTGTGTGTCTACAACAACCAACGTACTTGACAAAGAGAAATGAAAGAAAAGGACATTAGGGTCGAGGTTGTCACTTACTTAGTTCTGTTACTCATTTTGACATTATAAAACCAAAAAACATATTAGACGTATTGTATATTTTACTTACACACATTAAAAAAATGGGCATTAATTCAATAAGTTCTGATATTCCTTATTCGTCTATTAATTTCAATCCATTAGTCGAGTTTCCCGTAGAAGAGAAACCAAGTTGGCATGCAAAATTTCGTCAATCAAAATGTTTTAAATATATGAAAAAGATTATATTTGCAATAGTGATAATTAATTTAATGGGTTGGGGTAATATGTTACTTTTCATAACAATAGGTGTCGCAAATAAAACCATGCCTGATGAAAACACACGAAAGATGTGGATTGAAATTGATTTTCAAGTTATTAATGGTATCATTTTCGTAATGATTGCTGCTCAAACTCCTTGGCGTATACGAGATATTTATCACTTCTATAGAGAAAAACATCGACCTGCACTTCTTCAACGTCATAAATACACAAATAATCTCATATGGCTTCAATTAATTCTTTGGAGTTTAATACTGAATTCTCTATTTCAATTCCTCGTAGCTATTTGCTTGTGGTCAATGGATATGCATACAAGACCTATGTGGCTAGTAAATGTTTTCGGTGGATGTGGCTTAATTACAGGTGTGTTTCCTCCCTTGACACAATTTATATTAGGAAGAGCAATGAAAAAGAAACAAGAATCTACTAACATTGTTTAATTTATTTCAAAAGTAAATAGTTAATAATGATGCTGAAAACGAAATTTTGATGAATGAATATTAAACTGATTCCGGTAGATGTTAAAATTGTTCCTCCTAATGTTGAATAAAATTCTTTTGCAATTAATGTATGTAATGCTGATGTAGGATGAAATTCATCCGCAAACATTCGTTTTGTTATATCTTGACAATTAATAATAACAGTCGTATTACTTTCTGTATCCCAACAATTATCTAAATTTTCAAAACCATACGCTGTATAATTATCCATAATCTTTGAGACAAACGTATAAATATCAAATAAACGAATATTAAGTCGAGTATTTAATGATAAATAAGTTTCATTGATTTTTTGAGATAAAATTTGATTATGCATTAGATATAAGATCTTTGTTGCATTTGTAGTTTCAGTTTTATATGCAGGAGATCGATCAAATGGTAATTGATTAATAACGACAAGATTTCTTATACCAAAGAATATCAATTGATTAATACATTCAATAATTCCCATTAATAATATTTTCATTATAGCCCATTGTTCCTTGAACTAGTAGACTATCACTCGTAGCACAACGTATGCAAAATCTTGTAGAGTAGCTTGTTTCAAATAATTTTTAATAAGTATTTGATTTCAAACAGGACCATCTGAATAAGTACCTTCAGAACTAAACGGTGGAACAGGTGGCCATGTATAATATGTAATTCGATATCCATTTCCAGTATCACTCAATGAGTCACCAGATGTTACAATCGTTGAATAGTTGACATGACCTTATGTAAACAACAAAATATATGTAGAATTTTCTTTACTAAAATTGATCATATCATACTATCTTCAGAAAAAATATAGTATATTAACGAAAAAAACAAAAATAATTTCATTTTTAATAATCGATTCTGTTCTTTGAATGATGACGATGAAAAGAAATATAACCAAATATTTTTTTTGCTTGAATGAATTGAGAAGAAGCGTGACATTTTTTTTTTATGTATATACACATTATAATTATACTGGCCTACATAAACGTTTTTCTATGAATTGCGAAGGTCACTAATCGAATACGTATAATGCTTGTGCAAATAAATTCGGATATTTCGAGTTTGAATTCAAAAATAAATACTCTGTACAATAATATGCTTCTCACAATGTTGTTTCAATAGCGAAAGAAAATATGTACTTGATCGTTTTTTGTTACTTCCAAACGTCATCAAAATATATTTATTAAAAATTGTCATAGGGTTTTTTTGTTACATTTTGTTTTCCTTGTTGTGCCGTTTGTTTCGACACAATTTTATCCAGAAAGAAATGGGGACATTAATCAGTTAACCAAAGAAACTATTACCTCAGAGCCAGTGAATTATTCAAGATTTTTTCATTGCTTTCGTATCAAAAATAGACAATACTTCACGTGACTAGATAATTGTAGAAGTGATAGATTTATTATATTCATAAGCATTCATAGACTTCGAAAAATGATATATACAAAAAAATAAAATAATAATAATAATCAACGATGTATTTACATGCATTTGATGTTTCGATAATATCCAGTCGTGTTCGAAGTTAAATTAGATAGTTATACCCTCGAATAAAAAAAATATTAGATTGATCAATATCGACGTTTCGTTCTACGTTTGGTGATTAACTATACGAAGGGAAAAAACCACGATAAAAATAAAACGAAAACGAAATGACGTCGTTACAATTATTTATCAGTATAAATACGACGACAATTTACCTTTTCAATCAGTTCATTAAGTTCGGTTAGCAAAATGGCAAACATTCGACAATGTATGATGAGCATTATGTTAGTCTTGGTTATGATCACTGTTCAAGATACATTAGGTGCTTGCTATTGTGAACCTCTATATTATTTTACGGTTCGTAATATTTCGGCTACGGACGCTCATGTAGGTTTTCATGCTGGCGATGGTCTCCATGTTTATTGTTATTACAATGCTACTCTCCCTAATACTGGTGCTTTTGTTATTAATGGTCCTAATACTCCTCTTGCAAATGCACCCAATTGTGCCGCTCGCTTCAACGGTAATCCTGGACGACTTAGCTGTTGTAACTGTTGCTGTGGTGTCAGTCCTGCAGATTTTATACCTGTATCAAATGGAGCCGAGTTTATTAGTGTTGATGTAGCTCATTGTGAACGAACACCTGGTGGCGATTGAAGGTATGTGTTTCATTTTTTTAAAGCTATTACCTATTTTTCTCTCTTTTGTAGAAATCATCGTCAAAAATCGTACAAAATAAAGATAATATTTTTTAATTATAGCCACTTTTCAATTATTTGTCAATTTTTTTTTCTTCAAATCATTTATTCAAATAAAATTTTCTAGATAAAAACAATATATTATTTGTTTTCTCTTTTATTGGAAAAAACCTAGACAGAAATATAAAAAAGAGCGGAGTCGCTTGATTGGTTTTGTCCGAAACGAAGAGTGTACTGTGTAAACCTTCAAAACAAAATAAATCGTCTAATTTATAACATCAAAATATGAATAAAAAAGACAAACATAAATGGAAGAGTCAATGTGTAATAATCATCACGAATGGCAGATAGATCGTAATGCGTAATTCCATATTTAACTAACGTTTGATGATACAGATGGAGAGCTTGTAATTCAATTAAACGAGCTCGATCATTGTCAAGTAAACGTAATAAAAATACGGTTCAACTGAGACAATAGTTGGTAGGCAATCGATGCTATCAAATAGCTGGAATTAAACTTGTTTTTGCAACTTTTAAATGATGTTGAGGTAGAATTTGTATATCATTTGATTCAAGCAAAGTTTTTATTGACGACAACGTCATCGTGCGCTACAAATGTCAATAAACGCCTTATTTCTCAACGAACACAAAATGAGTAAGAACGAGAAAAAAAATAAATATGACTACGTGTTTTATCTTATATGTAACAGAAGCACATAAAAATAATTGCACAACTTCTATATGAATGCAACTGAAATATCACATCACTAAAGAAGTTAGAGACGAGCCATGATCGGTAGCCAAAACAACTCTTGCTGTGAGCCTGAAGCATTGCAACCGGTCCTCCCGGACCACGGCTGCCGATTAATTCGACACTCGTCATTTTTTTATCGGTTCAGAGAATTTATTGTTTTATTATGATGAATACAAAACAAAATAGGGGGAGGGAGGGGAATATCTAGATTAGTTTTTAAGGACCTTTGTAGAATTGATGATTGCCGATTTTGTCTGTTTTTGTACAGTTGTTTGTCCAAGCTGGATAACCTTCTTTATCCGGATTGTTATAATGATCGGCACCTCCTGTTGGATCATCACGTGAATCAGCGTCGTAAACACGATTGGCCACTTTAGAACATTTATCATACGCACCTGGCTCTTTAATTTCTATATCAGATCTACCATTCCAACATTCGAATTGACCAGGTTTTAAACAGACACCTTTGATCGATCCACCACCCCAATAGTCTCGATTTTCGTTTGCTCGATTTTTGATCAATAGAGAAAGAAAATGTGTACTTGATGGTTTTTTGTTACTTCCGAACGTCATCAAAATATACGTATTTATTAACAATTGTCATAGGGTTTTTTTGTTACATTCTTTTCTTTACATTATTTCTTCAGTCAATAAACTCACGGGACATATTTCCCGTTACAGCGCATACCAAAGGAAGTTCGACTAGGGTATACATTTATTTCAATGCAGTCATGATCTGAACAAATTTGTGTGTCACTGAAATTTTTGTTTATTATATAACATCAAGATATTGGAACAATTTGACGACGATTTTGCGATAGACAGAATAGGTTTTTCACTCTGACTTTCAATTGTGGCAACGAACAAGCACAAACAAAAGGAAAAAGAAGAATAACAAAATAACTGAAGAAAACGGTGCAGTCATAAAAATCCTCAATAAGAGGATTGCGTATATTATATATATTACGTAGAATATAGACGATTGTATACGGAAGTAAAATAATGCAATACATGGATGATATTGATAATGCTTGAATTGTCATCTTTCGATGTGCTCGCCAGTTAACTGCAAGACGCATACGATTTTTTCGCCATAATACACGAAGAAATAAGCCAATGCTAAATATGGTGATTACGAAAATGGGTACAATTTGATGAGCTACAAAATCCCACATTGAGAATAGATAACCATCATACAGACATGGAAACATACAAACAAGAGAAGTTGGACGAAAACGATTTGAACATGGTGGAAAAAAATACGTTACAACATAGAAAAAGAACCAGTAGAGAATAAGTACAACGAGAGGAAGATAATGAACAAAAAATCGTCGTGTTCGTGTTGATACCCATCCATCATGAAAAATCAGAATATGTCGTTCTATCATTGCCCATGCAAAGAGCAGAGTATGTGCAATATAAAGTGACCAATCGATGAATGCTAAAATAACACAAAATGTGTACGATCTTTTCCAGTTGCTTTTCGATTGATTATAGTATAACATCCATGGATAAAATGTAACTTGATTAATCAGACAAATGATAAGAAGAAGAATGATGATATGATTGTTGAGAGCTCGACGTAGATTTCGATCGAATAGAAAATGATAAAGTAAAAATATTGTGCAAAGACCAGATGGGATGAGACATCCAAGAATTGACCAAAAACTAATTGTATCGGTTATCATCTTAACAAGATATGGAATTATTCGCCGAATGAACGAAGTGCAATATTAAATAATATATTTTAATAATGTCGTTCAATTCATTACATTACAAGACATAAAAGTCGCTATCATAAATAATCACATAAAAGACTAGACTAATATAATTATAACAGTCTGGAATTGAACGAGTACATGGGTGGTACTTGACATCTGCTAAAAAAGACATCGTTGAATTAAAAAGTATTAAAAGTTGCTTTAATCATCATATATTATTATTGTAGTTCGAGGCCCGAACGTCTTTCATTTTAATTTGAAACCCTTGTCTTTGTTTGCTAAAAATCGCTTTCGAACACCGTATATAAAAAATAAGATGTAAAATGTACCGAACATTGATTTGAAAGTTATTTTTGTAATGTACTTCTATCCATCGACGGCGTTAAGTTTCGTTCGCAAACCATCTCCATTCCCTCAATCATATACAGTAAATATGCAGTATACGTATATTCACTTGATTTTTCATTTTCTAAGATGCCAACGATTCATGAAGCTTCATCTAACGATAATAGTATAGCACTATCTTCTTCTATGATGTGGCGTTCATATAATGCAACGTATGTCAGTACTGTTACAACAAGTAAATTGTGCTTTTTTTTGTCTTTCGAATGTTTATTTTTATTTAACAACAATAGCATCTACGACGACGACAACTGCTAGTATTCTCAATGATACAACAAGATTGATAACAGCTGCTGGCACAACAGGAACTGATTACAGTTTGTTCTCTACAGCCTACGTTTGGTATTAATTTTTTGCTAATGGTGTTGGTGTTTCAATGGCTACATCACTACCAGCATATCAACGATGTTCTGCATATAATTCAGGTTGGTATGCAGGTATAATACCATCATACGGACAGACGATTGTTGGAACTACTTGCTTTGTTTTAGAGCACAAATATATGTGCCAAATTCAATAATATCATGGTGACAAATTGTGGTTCATACTTTGTATATGGTCTTATACGCCCGCCTGTCAAGAATTATTTTCGATACTGTACTGCCTAATGAATTTTTTCTTGAGAGTCTCTATCATCTCAAAAAAATCCGTATTCTTCTTTATTATTATCTTTGGAAATTAAAATTTTTCATTTAAAACAACAATTGTAGCAATAGAAATGACCACACTCCTTACATTCATAACCGAAATAATGATAACCAGAATGAAGAAAACCACGACCACATTTTTTACACTCATGACCAACATAATCACCACCAGTATAAGTATAACTACCAGTAGTAGAACCAGAATAAAGACTATAATAACGATCAACATAACAATCAGTATTATTAACATCACAATTGCCATCACAGCGATTATTACAATGAGAATACTGACACACGTAGTGCTTCTTTCTTGGCACTCCCGAAGTATTTTTCTGAGTCGTGCCTAAATGTAGAAATGAAGAAAACTTATGCAATTTTTAACTAATGAATGATGAATAAAAGATTGCATGAGTAGTAGAACAGATTGATACTAGTTAAATATAGAGATATATCAAAATCTGACCATTCGCCATAGTTTTCACTCTTAAGTGAACATAGTCTTTTCGTCAATGTTAGTATATACTAGTTAAATCATTTCTTATTGGTCATCACAATCACTCATGAATTGTGAATTTGTCCATGTAATAGAAAAAGTAACCTTTTTTTTACTGCAATACACATCAATATTTTAGTGCACTAACAGTTTTCATAATTTAAAGAAAAACTAAACACTATTTTCGTATAAAACATATACAGATCGAAAGAGCAAACAATTCCAGAATATATTGGAAAGTGCTGGAAAAATATCGAAATAGACCAAAAGATGCAACGCGTTTCGGACTTTCTTTCTATATATAGTGGATTCAAAAATGGAAATGTTAAAAAAAAACTGAGAGGAGACATTCAATTGGACTGCACTGTATTTAAAACTATTTCTGCAAAATATGCGCCTAAAATATCTTATTGTATGATTTTCTCATACGTACACACGATAGTCGGTGACAGCTTTTTATCATCAATTTTACCTTGTAATGATCGGTTCATTTCTTTCGAAGTACTGTGTCTGATCAAAAATGGCTGAACGATACGAATGTTTTCGGTTGTAAGAGAAAATCTGTAGTAGGTATTGCTTTCTTCACACTGTGTTTGAAAATATAAGCATGAAAGTTTTCACTTTTATTCCTTTTTTTCTTTGTTACTGCTGATAAGATGGTACACGCGATTGGAAAAAGATAACAGTTGTCATGTTGTCGACATACTGTTTACTTCGTATTTGAGAATGCTCTATTAACACAGTATAAATTCGGTACATTATTTTTCCATAGATAATCTATTACAAATTTGATAACGTCACACCATAGAAGATATGATAACAACAATGATTCATAGTATATTAATGTTATCGTTACTGTTTTTTATATTTTGGAATTTTTTAAAGTTCTTAATCGGACGATCATTTCAATACTGATTTAGTTTGTGACTTTGGTAACGAATATAGCTGAAATTGATAGTTAATCTGTGGTGTAAATATCAAACCAAGGAGAATATAGAGACATATTTCTTTAACTTCTGCAGTTTCTGCACTTTATTGACAACAAATGTTTAGTATTGGATGACAAACTAAATAATAAGACCAAAAGCCTACAGTTTGATGTTATACATAGATCAATCTTTTGTATCCTCTTGTATGTTTTCGTTTTCATTTGAGAATAAATCAGATGAACAGCGGAAATGAAATCTAACACTAATCATTATCAGCAATAATAATTTTTGAAATATGCATAGTTTTAGCAACTCAATTTCATTGTTTTTTGGAAACAAGAGGGTGTAGGTATTTAAGGGACTCTTCAGTTGGCTTGTATACAATGAATGAAATAAATAATCCATCGTATAATTCAGTTTGTCATTATCCAATACATAAAAACATCAAATAATGATATAAAATTTAATTTGTTGCATAGGCAGTGCCTACAGATACAAATACAAGGATTTTTGGATTAGGGCTGGATAAATTGACTCAATGACATTGTAAGTAACTATTCTATACGAAGGACACATTTACTCTAGATCAGCATATGAGTGAGTTCACAAAAGCTCTTCAATATTTAGAAAAGCCAATGAAAATTTGGAAATATACTCTTGCAACAGATCATCCAGATGTGTTTTGTTTGTATTGCAATATTGAATGGACGTATTATTCAAAATGGTTTTCTACCTATGAATCGTTCAAACATAATAGAAATCAATAAATTCGTCGAAAAAGTAAAAAAAATGGCATTAATTTCAATAAAGTTATACGTTCGAAGCATTATTTAATGTTGCTACGCTGACAAAACTTGAATCTGATATACGTATATACTATTCATGTTATAGTCTCTTTTCGAACAATAAAAAATAGAAATTGTTTATTGAGTTTCGCTTGTTCAAAAGTAAATTGCTTATGGAATGTTTGCCGATAATCAGCACCATTAACAAGATCGATTAAATTATAACTATGATTTAAAAATGTCAATCGCATCTGAGTTTCAGTTACATGTTTCCATTGACCATGTCCTAAAGTATCGTTATCATTGAATCCAAAAGCTGCCCAAGTATGTGTACCGAATTCTTCTGCAATTTGGATAGCTGTTGGCATCATATGTTTACTATGACCAAATTGTATCCAAGTACTACCTATATTATAAACTATTTTGTGTTTTACAAATGCTAACTTAAAACAATGTAATATTTTTTCTTCATTTTTAACATTATCAGTTATTGTGGTCATGTTTTCGTTTATTGTACAGTTTTTAAGAGTTGATCTTAAATTTTGATTCCACTCATGTTGATGTAATTTAGCCCAAGGAGAATACGGTTTTTTCATAAGCATGGTTGGAATAAATTCTATCATACCAGCTGTCATAAACCATGAGTAAAGCACTTCTTCAGCTGAATAATTTGTTCGAGTAGTTTTTGTCATTAATGTTTGATGAAACGAGTGAAACGAAGGAAGAAAATCATCATTTTCACCAAATATAGTTCTAAGACGAATTGGAATTCCATGATATAAATCTGTGCGTGTTTTTAAGATGAAATGATATCGATCGACATGTATTTTACGAATAGTACGTTTCATCAACCAGAATTCTGTTAATCCTTCAGATTTTTCATTTTCAGTTGTTAAAATGGCAATAATTCGTGATCCAAGACCTGCTAGAACAGAATTTGGTATATCATCTCGTTTTCCATCGATAGAGAAAATAATATCACAAGGTTCATTGGGCTGAACAACATTCAAAAGTAATGCTTCCCAAACATGACCTAATGTGCGTACTTGTCCGTTAACAATTACAAGAGTACGATTCTGTTCACATAATTTGTTGGACACAGTAATTCGACTATTTTCAATTTTGTTATTTTGATATAGCTGCATTAATTTTCCCCATTCTTTTAAATTCATGATTATTGACACTATAACTGCAATTACTATAAAAATCAGTACGAAATACCAATGTTTATAGTCATGACAAATTCGGAAATACATAATATATGATAAAAATTACAACTATTTATTAATTTTGATTATTATTGAGAACATATTTGTTTATGGAATATCTGAAGTAAAAAAGATGAAATTATTTTATAATAAAAGAAAGATTTGATTAGTGACATAGGAACTGAAGAAAGCATGAAAATACATGGTATTCCGTTCTCACGTTCACCCTCAAATAAAACTTCGACAAAATTTTCTATCGAAGCAGTATAATTGCGTCAAGGGCGGCGGAACGCTGTAAAATTAGGTGAGGCTCAAAAAAGTCAATGTCGAACTTTAGAAAATTTTGAAAATAAACAAAGTGTTTAGAATCAAAAGTACCGTAAACACTTTATTTTTCACTAATCAAATAATCCAAAAAAAAGCTTATTTTTTCTCATTCGATGATACAAACTGTGAGAGTCTATCTTCGGATCGAATACACAATCAAACATTTTATTCGTGTTCGAAAAACAAGACGAAACGTCGTAAAGAGAAAAGCAGAAGTGTGCACATATATATATATATATGAAAAGATAAGAATGAAATGAGTATGAGCTATAAAAGAATGAATAAACGAAGTGGGGAAAAAAGGAAGAGAAAGAATGTTGAGAGGGATGTATGATGAGGATATCATACTGTAACACAAACCTTGTTATAATTTCATGAAAGTCAATTTTGTCAAGTTTTTCTTTATATACATATATATATGATATTAGACAATGATTTAACCTTGATTGGGTCACAGATGTTCGAAGTATGCTTTATAATCTATTTTAACGTACTAAATGCTCTTTTAGCAGTTACAGTCGAATTAAATTGTCCGATTCTCTAAACATTTGTTTACCAATGCTACATTTATTAAAAATTTCATAAAGCATCGAAATTTTTGTTATTTATTTTATTCTCATTTGATATGTATCAATTACAGATTTAACAAAATCCGTAATCATTGCTGCTTTTGTTTTCAATTTAACCGTTTCAATGTCACCCAAGGGGGAAAAAGCGGATCCTGGATCCTGACATGAGTCTAGGATCCACCAGGATCCGCTTTTCTCCCCTTGATGTCACCAATACCAAAATCTATGATTGTTTCGATTTGTTCACTAAGTTGTTTTGGTGGATTATTTGAAATTTCGAGAATGAGTTTTTCAAGATCGCATGGGAATTTTGTTCTATATATTATGTAGAAGTAAGAATACATGCGAATCTTAAAACTAAAATTCTGGTGAGGTTGAGCCTTATTGTGTTGAAATTTGGTGAGGCTTTTGCCTCACCTTGCCTCTGAGTTCCGCCGCCTATGAATTGCGGAAGTAACGGTTATCAAGGTCAAATTTCGATAAAATCGACTGTCGAAGTTATTTCTAATTATTATTTCAACAATCAATCATTATTTATTACTCCGTTCTCCTATTGAATCAGTTTTTTTCACTAACTTTGTAGGAGAATCAAAACGTACAATATCGTATGTTGTCCAAAGCGAGATTTCTTCGCTTTTTGTACTGGCAAAACAGTTTTTTCTTTCGACTGGAAATATCACTTAACACCCTTGATGTTGGTGATGAAGACTTACTCGACTCAGACATTATCCGATTAAACTATTTCAGGAAATTGTAATTACATAGAAATAGTCGTCAACGTAGATGAATAATACTATGAATCAATATCATTGTACTCTTTGTTACCATTAAAAAGAAAGCACCACATTTACAGATTCGATCAGCAGTGGACTAATGGAACTATCGATAAGGAAACTGTTCCATTTTCAGCAGAAATGGTAAAATATATAAGACTGTAACCGTGCGGTCAGAGAACGAGAAATGGATGAAGTGTTTCTTCTTGAACTTTAAAAATTTCTACTAGAATAAATCGAATTCTGTTGAGACATTCCATGTATGGTATGTGAACAAAAAAATCGTCCATTTCTGCTTATGAAAAGAGAAACAAATGAACAGTCTCAGTCTGCATATCGATTTCTCTTTACCTGATGTCCATTTATGCTGAATACGGATGGATTTCTGTATTAAATGAAGAAATGATCCGGTAGTCGGTTCGATAGACATTTTTCGTTGGTATATTCTAGAAGAATATTTTATGGGCGATGTTCGTATACACCTTTTGGAAGGTTGATTAAATTCATAAAATTCGTTTGATAAATATTTGTCAAAAAGAATTCTGGAGAAGACATGTACGATAAGAAAAAAAAACTTTTTCGAAGAATTTATACGTTAAACAACCTTTCTTTTGAAAATATCCCTTGTTGATATACTCTCGGGACTTTGCTATCATGTGTTGAGTCAATATTGAGGGTACGTTGAAAATCTCAATTTAATTTGATTTCGTCTAGATGTTTAGGCGTTTAATGATCCACCATCAATACGGGTTTGTTTAAATCGAAATGTTAACAATTGAATTCATGCATTATATATTCTCTCTACTCTCCATTCAAATGGGTATATATGATGTTATCAATAAAAATCTTGTGAATGTCGAATCTTCTTTCTCTGTTATACTTGATTACAGAATAAAATTAATAATTAATATAAATCAAAAATAATTATGGATGAATTATTTTCATTAGAATATCCGTGTGAGGGTGTGATATCTTGAGACGTTGCCCGATAAATATTCAATATATTTGTTTTCAATAAAAAAAATGCACTTGTCATGCTTATGGTTATCTGTGTTTACCTTTGGATAACCTAGTAAATTGCAATATTTTCGCCGAAACGAATTAATAATTAGGCCAATATTTTTTCTATATCCCATGGGACTGGATAATTGTAGAGGCTCTGGACTTATTAACGAACGAAATGATAATAATCAATGATGCATTTATATTCATTTGATGTTGTTGATTTTGCAATTCTAATAGTATCTATCTATCTCTGTTCGAAGTTGAATTAAACAGTTACCCTCGAATAAAAAAAATATTTGATTGATCAATATCGACGTTTCGTTCTACGTTTGGCGATTAACTATACGAAGGGAAAAAAACACGATAAAAATAAAACGAAAACGAAATGACGTCGTTACAATTATTTATCAGTATAAATACGACGACAATTTACCTTTTCAATCAGTTCATTAAGTTCGGTTAGCAAAATGGCAAACATTCGACAATGTATGATGAGCATTATGTTAGTCTTGGTTATGATCACTGTTCAAGATACATTAGGTGCTTGCTATTGTGAACCTCTATATTATTTTACGGTTCGTAATATTTCGGCTACGGACGCTCATGTAGGTTTTCATGCTGGCGATGGTCTCCATGTTTATTGTTATTACAATGCTACTCTCCCTAATACTGGTGCTTTTGTTATTAATGGTCCTAATACTCCTCTTGCAAATGCACCCAATTGTGCCGCTCGCTTCAACGGTAATCCTGGACGACTTAGCTGTTGTAACTGTTGCTGTGGTGTCAGTCCTGCAGATTTTATACCTGTATCAAATGGAGCCGAGTTTATTAGTGTTGATGTAGCTCATTGTGAACGAACACCTGGTGGCGATTGAAGGTATGTGTTTCATTTTTTTAAAGCTATTACCTATTTTTCTCTCTTTTGTAGAAATCATCGTCAAAAATCGTACAAAATAAAGATAATATTTTTTAGTTATAGCCACTTTTCGATTATTTGTCAATTTTTTTTTCTTCAAATCATTTATTCAAATAAAATTTTCGAGATAAAAACAATATATTATTTGTTTTCTCTTTTATTGGAAAAAACCTAGACAGAAATATAAAAAAGAGCGGAGTCGCTTGATCGGTTTTGCACGCAACGAAGGGTGTACTGTGTACACCTTCAAAACAAAATAAATCGTCTAATTTATAACATCAAAATATGAATAATGATCATTTGGATTTCTTATCATACGCAACAATATCTTCTAACATCATAATTATGTTCTTGAATTTGTTATCCGTTAAAACTTTCAAAGAAGAAATAATGACAAACATAAATGGAAGAGCCAATGTGTAATAATCATCAAGAATGACCGATAGATCGTAATGCGTAATTCCATATTTAACTAACGTTTGATGATACAGATGGAGAGCTTGCAATTCAATCAAACGAGCTCGATTATTGCCGAGTAAACGTAATAAAAACACAACATCAATTAATCCATTTGCTCGACAACACGTTTGCCAATCGAATAATATGATTCGATGTGATTGATCACGTCGAACAAATATATTATTAATCCAAAAATCTCCATGTGATAAAGTATAATTTTCATCAGTGAGCATTTGAAAAATATGTTGAATATGTGTCATAAGTTGTTTAGCATAAGCATATGCTTTCGATGATACTTTTGATTCTAATAATTCTGTGTATTGTTTATCGGTCATTTTTCGTGTATATTCAGTATGATAATGTGTCAATGTTGAATTTAATGAAGGCAACCATGAAAACATTTCTTGTTGTAACATTGGATGCTTGAAAAATTCTGCATGTAAACATGCAATTGAAACAATAAGAAAGAATATTGTTGAATCTGTCAGAGACTTTTTTGAATCTAATGGTTGATAGTTTATAGAAAGATCTTCAAGTAGTAACAAACTTTTGATTGAATTGTATGAATGACAACTAGTATAATACAATTTAGGAATTTCTATGGTAGAAATATGTGGTGCCAATTTTAAATAAAATTCCGGTTCAACTGAGGCAATACGTTGTAGCCAAGTACCATTGGATAGTTTTAATACCATCGATGATGGTAGACAATCGATGCTATCAGACGAGTATTGAATATCATAAAGACGATATACAGATCCATTCCAACCTAATCCAACACCAATCTGTTCAAACATAAAGGAATTTACTTTGACTGATAAGTTGGAATATGCACAAAGCATGTATGAAAGAAGTTCAGGTGTTAGATCAGTTATTTCATTTGGAAAGGTCGATAGTACGGGCACTGTAGTAGGACATGAATCTAACTGTGTGTTCCAAAGATGATGTTGTATAATATATTTAGTTACACTATCAATTTGAATACATGAATGAAGTTGTTCACGTGTTGCAACGATATTGCGTGCACATGCTCGTATCATACTAGAAGAAAGATTCATGTGTGTTGTGTGAACTAAATGAAGTCTATAGTATAGTATGTAACTATGTAAGATTATTTCAAGAGTAATAGTATTACTTCTCTGGAAAAGAGGATAGACTTCGTATTTGTTGCCAACATTTTTCATGATAATCTTGAATAGATTTGAATTGATTATTATTATTATTATTTGATTCACGATTTACAACATAGATCGAATGAAAACCTAACTGAATATAAGTATCCGGTGATTTTTTATAAAACAATGCATCTTCTCCTTTCAACCAAAAAACATCGATTCGTATTGCATCGGGAAGTTGTGAACGAACACGTGAAATAAAGGCTTTCATTGTAATACTTAATGACGTTTTGCATGGTTGAAACATTTCAAATAAATCTACCATCACCCAATCGAGATTCTCAATTGCAAGATGAATCATTGATAGACGATGTCCGGCTCCAATTAATTCGTTTGGATTTAATTTATTTCCAATATATTCTGAATGTGAAGGAGATATGTATGCACCTAGTAATTCATGTGTTCCAAGATTATTAATGTAATGTTTTGCATGTTCGAGAACACTAATATGACCTGCATGAATTGGCACAAACGAACCATTATAGAAACAAACAGCTGGAATTAAATTTGTTTGTGCAATTTTTAAACGATGTTGAGGTAGAATTTGTATATCATTTGGTTCAAGCAAAGTTTTTACCGACGACAACGTCATAATGTGCTGCAAATCTTAATAAATGACTTATTTCTCAGCGAAGTAGTAATTACATCAGTTTTACGTACTTACGAATATAAAATGAGTAAGAACGAGAAAAAAAATAAATATGACTACGTGTTTTATCTTATATGTAACATACGCGCATGAAAATAATTGCACAACTTCTATTTGAATGCAACTGAAATATCGCATCACTAAAGAAGTTAGAGACGAGCCATGATCGGTAGCCAAAACAACTCTTGCTGTGAGCCTGAAGCATTGCAACCGGTCCTCCCGGACCACGGCTGCCGATTAATTCGACACTCGTCATTTTTTTATCGGTTCAGAGAATTTATTGTTTTATTATGATGAATACAAAACAAAATAGGGGGAGGGAGGGGAATATCTAGATTAGTTTTTAAGGACCTTTGTAGAATTGATGATTGCCGATTTTGTCTGTTTTTGTACAGTTGTTTGTCCAAGCTGGATAACCTTCTTTATCCGGATTGTTATAATGATCGGCACCTCCTGTTGGATCATCACGTGAATCAGCGTCGTAAACACGATTGGCCACTTTAGAACATTTATCATACGCACCTGGCTCTTTAATTTCTATATCAGATCTACCATTCCAACATTCGAATTGACCAGGTTTTAAACAGACACCTTTGATCGATCCACCACCCCAATAGTCTCGATTTTTGTTTGCTCGATTTTTTATCACCCAAGCCACGGCTTCTTGTCCCCTCTCACTTTCACCTCTTGCTTCTCCATAGAGAGTTTTTGCGTATACTTCTCGTTCGCTAAGACCAGCCATTTTGTAAAATAAGAATAACTAGTTTTCGTTAAACTGCCACGTATTTATAACGATCGATAAGGCTTATATTGGGTAAAAACCCAAAAAAATATGAGTCATCGCATTAACTAGAGTGTCTGAAAACAGATTTTCTAACTCGTTCTTGATATTCGAGCTGTTACATTTTTATTAAATAATATTTATCGAACGAAGAATTTATAGCTCATTCAAATTATAGAAGATTGATTTTTTCACTTGAGATCTTCAAATTACAAATATCACCTTGACAGAAATATGTCGGACGACCGTTTGCATTTGATACTTGATATATTGGACCACAGTTTTCCATACAACATCCTGCCTCGAGTACGTCTATTATTAGAAGAAAAAAAAAAAAACAAATCATACGAAAGTGAGTCGGTCAAAATTTACTCGGATCTTGTTCATTTCGATACATCATACATCGGTTGCAGTTTGGAATACGTGCTAAGCATGGCTCAAGATTTTTCAAATTTAACGAACAATTAGCACAATTGGACAAATAGACGGTTTCCTCTTCTGGAATGGATGCTGATTGCACTAAGAAATTATATTTCTTTGAAGAAATTCAGCTCCATTGATGTCTCACTTACCTAATCCAGCATAAAAGATACAAGCAAAAACAATAGGCAGAATTGCGTGCATGATCAAAGAATATATCTGAATCGTTAGTGTAGTTGTATATATACAAGTGCATCAGATTTAATTCGAAAGTAATTTATTTTCAACTGATCCTAAAAATCCTTTTTAGTTCCTGCGTAGGAAAGCAATTTTCTCGAGTGCATAGTGTCGAATTTCAGACAAGCACTTTAATAAATAAAGAAAAATGCTATTCATTTTCGTCTATTGATAAGGAGGGTATGGCAAAATCTAATACTGTCACTAATCAGTTATTCGTTTCATTTGAATATGATGAATACTGTGTACACCCATCGATACAAGATTTTTTCCATCCGCTGGTTTGTCATCAGCAGTTATAATCTCTTCTTCGAGAGTGTCACCACGCATTCGTAGAGAAGATATTACGTATAGACCACTTGATTTGAATGCTGTTATAAATATAGGATCAATTCGTTGTACACCAAGTGTTGTACCATCACCTACATCGATATACAAATCTGTCGCGTTATTACCACGACAGAAACGATAATCTTTGAGTAATTGTGTAATTCCGTGTTGAGTAAATGAACCATTCCATGTTGTGCAAGTATGATCATCCGTTGGATAGGATCCAATGACTAATGTCTTATGCCAACCATCACCGGGCTGTCCTTCGGGATATGTTTCGATTACACCATGCCACGTACCAATCCAATTTGTTTCAGTCAATCCTGAAGCACTCATTGGCCATCCTTAAATAGAATTTATACTCGAGATATCTATTCAAGAAAATAAAAATACAAACCATTTTTGTCCGATTGACCATTGACGTTGTCAATTAAAGAAATTAGAAAAAATATCAATAAACTATGTAATCGAAGTTTGTGCATACAGGCGATAGTAATATTGTTTTTATGATAAACTACGTATTTTTGTTTTGACAACATCTCAGCGTGACGTTCGTGTTCGATATAATATATTGTATAAATAGATGTCTCTAGATGACAGCGAATATCAACAGTGTTGTATGAAAACAATTACTCAAATTGAAGTATATATTTATCATATGACATGACTTTTGATTTTGTACGATGCGTGATTTTTTTTTCTACTTTTAAATAAATTATTTCACACATAGTTATAAATACTCTGAAGTGAAAGCATTTCTGTTATTTGGAAACTTTGACTCGATGTTGCCACGTTGGTTATTACAATTCAAAACTGCAATTAAAAAGATCAATTTATTTGAAGATATTCGTAAAACAAATGAAGAAGATATTAAAAATCAAAAAATATCAACAATTATCTTTTTGATTCTATTTACATTATCGGTAGTTGGTCTCTTTCTCTATGCTTCATTAACTCCTATAACAAAAACAGTAACTATTCAACAACCATCTCTATCTGATTATAAACAATTGGAACAAAAACATCCCAATGCACTCGTATGTCCGTGTACTAATGTTTCGAATGAATACAACAAGTTCATTTCATCATTAACACCAACTTTTACTCAACTATGTCGAAGTGATTTTGTTAGTGATTCATGGCTCAATTATGTTAACTATCGTTCATTGGTCGATAGAGATTATCATTATGTTTGGGATTTTCGTCATTCAGCTTATGCATTCTTTGCCATGTTACGTACACTTTGTATGTTAGCTTCACAAACAATTCATGATCGATTAATTACATTCTATTCTACAATATTACTTACAAATAATGCGATTTCAGAAGATACATTTTTAAATAATATCAATGCAGCTCGTGATCAATATGTGAATACAAGCACAGCTAACTTTATGATTACACTTAATTCCGTATTATTAATCGGACAATTTGACGATATGTTAATTAATCGATTACTAACAAATAGAATACTGTATGTTATTTCAACACATGATAAAACGTTAAGTTGGGATACTTGGAACGACTATTCATATTCAACACAAGGGATTTGCCCGTATCCAGCTGGTATATACTGGTGTGCACCAACGGGTATTTATTTCAGGAAACTTCCTAATGAGACACAATCGAATATATCGTGGGTGAATTACAGAGCCGAATTGCAATTTGAAGTTCCAGGTATATTTGTAGGTAATTTCCTACTCTATTCCACTCTTCAATCAAATATTTCCTGTTTCTACAATAAAACATGTCTATCAGAATTAAATAAATATTTAAATGATTCATTGTATCCGTTCAATGGGACCACTCTATCAGTTCCTTCTTCGTCTTTTTCATATCTGCCAACAATTAGTGATTTAGCCAAACAATTAATGGTAGATGCTTGGCAATTGAATTCATCATATCAAGATTATTTCAGTGCATGTCATCCATCAACTTGCACATACACTTATGTTTATCAATTCGATGCTATTTTCATTGTAACAACTGTTATTTCATTTATTGGTGGAATTATCACACTTCTTATGTTTTTAACATTACCAATAGTCACATTGTTAAGAAAACTATTTCAATCATTCAAGAGTAAGTATACTTGAATTATACAGCATATATTACATAATCAATTTCTATAGAACATCAAGTTACTACTACTACTGTCGTCGAAAGTCAACCTCGAATTTCATTACTTGTGAAAATAAGAAACTTTTTATTCAATTTCAATTTTTTCGAAGATTTAGATAAACAAAGTGAATGGGATCTGCGTAATCAACGTCTGTCAACTCGATTGTTTATTGTTGCAATGATCATTTCATTGTCAATCCTTATTCTCTATACATCGGTCTCGTCTGTTACACAAACTCTTACCATCAATGAACCGTCAATCGATATCTATGTTAATCTACAAAATAAATATCCGAAAACACTTGTCTGTCCATGTTCTTCGATTGCAAATGAACATCATCAATTTATATCATTTCAACCAACATTTCATCCTGTTTGTCAATCAGATTTTATTACAGAAAATTGGGCTGATTATTTATCAGTAAAAGACTATTTTCATGTTTCATGGGACGATTTTCGTTATACGAACTCGAAATTCTTTCAAACAATTGCTTCGTTTTGTCAACTCTCATTGGAAACAATCGATAATCAACTACTTGTATTTAATTCAACAAAATATATTACAAAATATGTACAATCAACAGATCTATTTTATTCTGAAATACAACAGCTTATCAATGATATGACACAAACAACAATAAATTCGTTTAAACTTTTACTTTCAATGTTACGGCAAACAATTTGGGGAAATGGATTATATACCATGGTATCCTATCGATATGCGCTCGATCCAACGGTTCCCTATGAGAGAAATTTGAGCATTGACGATGGCGATATACATTTGATATTTTACCCAAATAACTATGTATACAATCAAACAACAAATTGTTCATGCAAAACTCACTCAACTACATGTCAGAAAATATCTAGTATCACTGGTTTTGTTAACGGAGCGGTAGTATAATAAAAGTTAATTATACTAACATATTTTCTTGCTCTTTCTTTTTTTTGTTCAGTGGGACACAAATTTATATGGCGTTCTTGGTTATTATACTGGCTGTTACGCCAGTGAAACTTTATTTCAATCGAGTTTAGAATGTTTTTTCAATGAAACATGTTTACAAATAATATATGACTTAATACAGTCCAATTCGAAATATCCATTTAATGCAACACCGATGTATTTAAATAGTACTCGTTATGATATGACAACAAGTCTACAGGACATAATTGATAATTTATTAGTTGAAGATTGGAATGATCAAATATCATTTGAATCCTATTTTAAGCAATGTAATCCATCGTTCTGTACGTATTCATATGATCTTCGAGGAGATTTCAGTTATGTATTTGCAATTACAATCAGTTTAATTGGTGGATTGACAACTATTTTGAAATTGATAATTCCATTTATTGTAAAAACTATTAGAAAATGTCAACTGAAAAGAAGAACTAATGTTGTACATCCTCAACAACCTCAAGTAACATTGATACAAAAAATGAAAATCACAATTTTAACACTGAATTTATTTAAAAATCGAAACAAAAGATCTGCAGAACAACTACGACGTCAACGTATTTTGACACGTATTTTCCTTATAAGTATTTTTGTTACATTAGTTATTTTAGTATTCTATGTTTCTTTGAATAATCTCACAACTACCATCAGTAAAGAAAATCCTACACTTAATGAATTCAACGAGTTTAATAAAGAATATTCGAATACTGCTCAATGTTCATGTAAAACATATTCAATAAAATATCAAGAATTCATTTCATTTGAACCTCGTTTACATTCAATATGTTCAAGTCAATTTATCAACTGGTTTGAAATTGATTATCCATTAACCATGGCAGACTCTTACGGAATACCAACATATTCGACACGAAAGGATGACTTTCGACAGATTGCAAGTTCATTCTTTCAACTTTTAAATTCATTCTGTAGAATATCATCGCAAACGATTAATGCAGAATTGAAAACATTTTATTCAAATCGATTTATAACATTAAATTTAATTACATTTGAACAATTTCAAATACAAATCGATCATTTAATCAATCAATTTCTCATAAATACAGCTCGTTCATTTATCAATTCACTCTATGTTACAGAGAATATGACCGCAGCAAATATGTTATTTTCTGCATTTTCAACAGATTCAATGTTTTCATCAGCATATCCAGCAATTCCCTATGAGTATTATGGAGAGTATTCGGATGCTGACTATATTTATGATCGTAAAGATCAAATCTATAATGACTGCGATTGTCAACAAACATCATGGTGTGTGCAACAGGCAATTGTCTATGATTTAGATACAGTAACACCACTGTTTTCACCACCAGGTGAGATTGCTTTTTGTGCATATGAATAATACATGAAGTGATAATTGCATTATAGGCATATTTGTTGGATGTTATATGGTTGCAGCAGTATTACAAAGTGATCTAAGATGTTTCTTTGATATTGATTGTTTACAACAACTAGTTGATAGTTTATCTCTGAGCAATATTAATGTATCAGATGTTGTCTTAAGTTTAGCAGCAAGTCAATATCAAATCAATAGTTCATTATTAGAAATTTTCTCGAATATAATGATTGAACAGTGGAACAATGAAACCTCTTATGATAATTACTTTAATATTTGCAAACCATCAGTTTGCACAGTCACCTATGTTAATCGTGGTAATATTATCTATATCATAACAACAACTATTGGATTGATCGGTGGATTAACAAAAGTATACAGATTCACTTTACCATTATTAATGAAGATTTTCATATATTTTAAAAGAAAAATATTTTTATTTCATTGCGTATTATTATTTTTCTTTTGATTCTCTAGACTCACAAAATTTTCGAATTATTAAAATAGTCCAATAAATATTAAGTAGCCGCGTTAATATGCAGAGAACAGCTTGTAAGCAAATACTCATCATACTATTTGTATCACCTGCATTTGATGCTAATTGGTACAATTCAGGTACAGCTCGAAAAGTGTATACGAATATAACTGTTCCATAAATCAGACGACTTACAATGAAACTAACAGCAAATAAATAACTAAACAATTTATATAAACGAGGTCGATGTTGATATATTGTCTTTAAATGTAATGGAATTGTTGATAATTCTTCAGCAAGGAAATAGAACTGACATGTATGACCAATTTGATTGATTAAACCTAGTAAAATATATTGATTTGATTTTTTCATTTAAATAGAAAGGAAATCTAATATAAAAAAAACACCAAGCTAACCTGAAAAAAATAACGTCATAATTATAATATGATGAATGATTCCTGTTTTCATTTTAGTTGATTTATCAAGTAACATTTGCAATGTATCATATATAAAATAACCTATCGAATAGCATATAGTATAGGCCATAATTTCATCACCAGTTCCGTATACACCTCCTCCAGCTATTCGATTAATTTGCTTTAAATTAACAGAATAACGTAGAAAAAAGTTCATCACACTGAATACACATACGACTGCATGAAATGTTGAAATAATCGAAGTTTTAAGCAATGATGTCAATGATGATGATGATGGTAGAAAATAATAAAATAAACTATGAAAAATAGCTGACAAGATAATTATCGTAAAGATTGGTACGTCCGATGAAGGAGTATTACCCAGATCTATTGCAGATTTCAAAATATGTCAAATCAGTTATGAGCGAAGAAAACACTTACATTCAAATCGAGCATGTTCGTTATGTGCACTCATGTAGAACAGAAAAGTTAAATGGGCTAAGGTTTTTTCAGTATTTCTTATCTTTTACAAAGTCAACAACCTTTCATCATAAGAACGAGTATGTTCGGTGTTCTTTTTTTTTATTATCTTTTATTCTCTACTTTGCACACAAAAAATTCATTACGTAGATAAATTTTTGACTATATTTTTACCACTGAAATCTTGTATTATATTAGAAGAATACGGTCCAGTTCCAAATTCGTACATACACATTACTGGACAATGATCGGAGACAACATATCCATTACTGGATAACATATTCTTTATTACATTTGCTAAAATAGGACGTGCATATTTGTTTTGCATGATCCAATCTAACGTTACATCTCCGAGAATATCTTCATGTGGTGCACTAGGTCGTTGAGGATGAGTAATAGGAACAGGTAATCGTAATTCAGCAAAACAATCAACAAAACCAGCTTCATGTAGAATACGACGTGGATGATAATTTTCATTTAAATCACCCATAAATAATATAGGTAATTGTGTATTACCAAATTTAGCCGTTAAATCATGTAAAGCGGCAACTGTACGATGGGCTTGTTGTTTACGTACATTGATATCTGATTTACGTTCTTCTACATGACCTTCCCATGTATAATGTGCAGTGGCAACAAGTATTTGGTCGGATGTATTATTATATTTTAAAAGTGCCCACCATAAACGTCTCAATGGTTGTACTATACCGATGTCAATCATTCCATATTGCATCAAATTGAATTTATTAGAATCCCAATAAATATTTCCTTCCGATTGCCAACCTTCGAAATCATCTTGAACGAATGCATGAGTTGATAATGCTTCTAGAACAGTATCATGCAGTAATGGATGTAATTTTCTTGTACGCATAGAATATCTGGTCGAAAAATTTTCAAACATTCGAGAATAGGTGTGCGTCGATGAGGCCAATTAGCCGGATAACCATCAATTTTCCACATATTAAAAGTCATCACTGATATGACAGGCATCGTAAGATATTTCAAAACGAGAAATGTGTGCTTCACCCTCTATAGATGCAAACAATCCTTATAGTAATGAAAAAGATAAAAAGATAAAAAAGAACAACGAAACTCTATACGACGAAATGAAAATGTATAGTCATCACATAATTTGTCTTTTAGTTCGTTGTACAATAACGCGAACTACAACTAAAAGTCGCGTCCCTTTTAATATTAATAGTATTTTGTGTATTTCGTTGTTGATTACTGTTTCATCAGTTCGCAATCTCTTAATATGTAATTCATCAGCGTCATTATTATTCTTTGTCATTACTTATTTTATTCAACTGTCATATTTTGTTAGAGATTTTTATTTCGGTACATATAATCCTCATCCTATTCTCTGTCAAATTACTGGTTGTTTAGCAACATTTGACACTATCATTGCAGCATATTCATGTATTGTTCAAGCAATTTCTCGATTTTTTCTCACATATCGTAATAATTGGGCTCTAATTTTGACAAGGTGGATTATGACTGGATTGATTATTTCTTTATTTCTAGCAATTGCTTCAGTAATTCATGCTATATTTCTCTGGATGATTAATGATCAGTAAGAAAAATTTTATATAGTCAACTATGCACAGATATTTCCTGTCAGGAAAGGATAAGTGAGTTCAGTCATCAGATATAATAAAAACAATTCTTAGTTCAGGTAATCATTGACTAAGGCAATCATTCATAAACGTAATCATCGAAAGATATATGTATGAAACATATTCATTCAACCAGAACAAAACGAGAAGAGAGAGAGAGTGATGCATCATCGAAGTCAACAATATTTTTACACAACGTATGCTACATAAACGACGGGCTAGAAGGAGAAAAGGAAGTGAGCGCACGCATTTTTCTTTAGTTTATCACAAGGTGTAGTATAAATAAAACAAGGTTTTTCTAAAATCCAAATAAACGAGTTTTTTCTATCAGCATCTGCATATTTATTTTCGCTTTTCCCATTTCGTTTAATAAAAAATGAAGTAGGCATTTCTACTAATATTTTTAGATAAGAATTCAATGGCTTACATCACAACTTCAGCAAATCCAAAGGAAAATAAAGAGACCACAACTCTTCTTTGGTTTGATCCAAATATTGGACGAAAAGAGGATACAAAGCAAACACAAGAAAAATTGAGAGAGATCAATGATTATGTCAGCTTTTATGAAGATCTTCAATTGTGTATCGATTATATTCAATCGGCTACAACTGAAAAAATCTTTCTAATTACATCAGGAAAACAAGCATCACAAATTTTACCTGCAGTTTTCAATCTAAGACAAATAGATTCAATTTTCATATTTTGTATGAAAATCGAACGATATGAACATTTAACCAATGAATACACAAAGATTATAGGCATTTACAATCATCTAGATAAATTATGTGAATCGATTCGAGAACAAATGAATTTAGTTGATCAACAAATACAAACATTAAGTTTTTTCAATCAACATGAACAATCAACAAAAGATTTATCGAAAGAATCAGGTAAATTCATTTGGTTTCAGCTATTTAAATATGTGATCCTCCGTTTACCACGTGATGGAAAAGCAAAAAAAGAAATGATCGATACATGTCGAAATTATTATCGAGGACATATCAAACAAATTAAACTAATTGATAAATTTGAAGAGAATTACCGATCTGAAAATGCAATTCGTTGGTATTCTGAGCAATCATTTGTTTATAAATTAGTGAATAAAGCTCTTCGAACAGGCGATTATGATCAATTGCATCGATTCAGATATTTTATAGGTGATCTTTCGAATGGTTTAGAAAAAGAACATGAGATTATTTTATCATCAAATGAAGAAATCTTAACTGTTTATCGTGGTGCAAAGCTTCATAAAGAAGAGTTTGAACAACTGAAACAAAATGTGAATAAATTAATTTCAACAAATGGATATTTATCAACGAGCCGTGATCGGTTACGGGCACCTTCATTTGCCAAGAAATCAACTAAACGACCTGATATTATTTCGGTTCTTTTTCAAATTCACTGTGATGTTAAACAAATTGGTCATAGTGTTATATTTGCTGATATTGAAAAATTTAGTGCTTTTCCTCGAGAACAAGAAGTTTTATTTGATGTTGATGCTGCCTTTCGAATTGATTCTATTGAACCGGATGGTGAACGAAAAATCATTCAAATGACAGTGACCAACGAAGCTCAAAGTATCGCGAGACATTTTATTGAAGAGACACAACGTCACGCTGAACAACAAAGTATTGCAATTGTTTTTGGAAAGTTAATGTGCAATTTGGGTGAATGTGATAAATCACAAAAGTATTTCGAGCAAATGCTAAATGAGCCGAATGGAGAAGATCTTGCTTGGATCGAGAATAATATTGGTCGAGTTTTGGATTGGAAAGGCAAATGGGATGATGCTCGAAAATTCTATGATCGTGCTTATGCACAAATGATTAATGCTAAACCACCACGAATCAAAGATTCAGCCGTTGTTCTCAACAACATTGGTATTATTCTCGGTAGTCAAGGAAAGTATGATGAAGCTCTGGATTTTTATCAACAGGCACTAAAAATTCAAGAGAAATTCTATCCATCGGGTCATGTTGATGTTGCTCAAAGTCTCAACAATATTGCTACTATTCTCTATAGTCAAGCAAAGTATGATGAAGCTCTGGATTATCATAAACGAGCATTTAAAATGAGAGAGAAATTCTATCCATCGGGTCATGTTGATGTTGCTCAAAGTCTCAACAATATTGCTACTATTCTCGATGTTCAAGGAAAGTACGATGATGCTCTGGATTATCATCAACGAGCACTGAAAATGAACGAGAAGTTCTATCCATCTGGCCATGTTAATATTGCTCAAAGTCTCAACAATATTGGTAATATTCTCTATAGTCAAGAAAAGTACGATGAAGCTCTGGATTATTATCAACGAGCACTTAAAATCTACGAGAAATTCTATCCATCTGGCCATGTTAATATTGCCGACAGTCTATTAAATATCGGTGTTTGTTATGAGCATCAGAATCTGAATAAGAGAGCGTTGGATTTTTATGAGCGAGCGTTGATTATCTATGAAAAATTTCTTCCAAATGGACATCCATCACGAGTTTGTGCTGAGGAAAACATTCGTTTTATATCAGAAAATCTTTTGTGATTATTTTGTGAGAAGTAATAGAGTATAATGATAATTTTAAAGAAATATTTGTTTGATTATAAAGAAAAAATAAGTTAATTAAACTAATTAAATGATTGTCTAGTGTCACAGTAGTACTGGATGATAGCTAAAGAAAAGCTATCACTGGATAGAGTCGATATTGAATTAATATGTCATGTCCTAAAACGATCGGTCAAGATTACGAACAAAAGATCATCAGTTCTCTTCTAATCGATTAGATTCAGTGTTTACATACACCTCAATTCTAAAAGAAATTCTTTATGAAATTGAATTCGAATTTAGTATAATGTCACTGAAATTGAAAACAATAGATTCGTTTTTAATAATGTTAGAAAAACTAATAGGTGATCAAGAAAAGTAAATAATATTTAAGTTAAAAAATGTTCAACATGCTAAGGTATCGTCGTCAAAATGAATTCGTGTCACTGTCGTATATTTCAATGCTTCATTTGCTTGAATCGCATTAAAATATAGATTTAATTCTGTAAGTGTCTATACAAATACAATAATGGGGAACAATCATATCTCATAACGATCACAATGAATATTATTACTTCGTTTTCTTTCAAGGCATCAATCAAATATCGTGCACCGTTATGTTGAATACCATTATCGGCTAGATCAAGTTGTAGAAGTTCCTACAAATAGTAAGATCTCATTGGTTTAAATTTGTAGATCTATAAAAATGACTTTATTGTAATGTAGTGCTTCGCTAAGATATCGAGCACCATCATCTTTAATATCATTATTTCGAAGACTGAGTTTTCGAAGTGTCTGATGAAGATTAAAACATGAAATGCAATAATAATAAATGCGTCAACTAGTTGTTTACTGTGTTCTGCTTCAATGTGTCGCCAAAGTATTGAGCACCATTCTCTGTGATTTCATTCCATCCAACCGCTAATTGTAAAAGTGACTATAAAAGAATGAGAATATGCCAAATTTGATCGAAATCGTATGTTACTGTATTCTGTTTTAATGCTTCGGAAATATATCGAACACCTTCATTTCCAATTGAATTTCCTCCAATATCTAGTTGCGTGAGTGACTATTGAAAAAAAACTGGACAATTACAAAAAATATAAATCGATTCAGACTTTGTTGTATTTCAATACTTCACCCAGATGTTGAGCGCCAACTACACCGATTTGGTTCCATCGTACGTCTACTTTCGTCAGTGTCTATCAAGTATCAAATGAAATCAAGGTAGGAGAGAATGAAATCTTACTGTATTATGATACAATGCATTGCTGAGAGACCGAACACCTTCATCTCCCAGTGTGTTGTTGTACAGATTTAACTCTTGAAGTGTCTATAAAAAATGACAAATTTCAGCAGTATATGTGAATAAGAGACAAGCAGGTAACTATATTTTGTTCTAATGCTTTGCTAAGAAATTGAGCACCTGCTATTCCGATATAATTTCCAAGAAGTTCAAGTTTTTGAAGTGCCTGTAGAACATGCAGCAAGAAATAGTTATGTATTCCTGATAATTACAAATTACCATATTGTGCTTCAACATTTCACCGAGATGTTGAGCACCATTAGGTCCTATATGATTTCCATTCATGTGCAATTCAGAAAGTTTCTAGACAAAAAATATAACGTTCGATATTATGTATGTAAGGTACTGTGTTATGTTTGAGTGCTCCGCTAAGATATCGAGCACCATTTTCTGTGATCTGATTCCATCCAAGTTCTAATTGTTGTAATGTCTATGCGAAAAGAGTTTTATATAACGATGAATAGAAATTTTGTCCTATGCTACTATGTTGTATCGTAACGCTTCACTAAGATGTTGAACACCAGTATCTCCAATTTCATTGCAAGCAAGGTTCAGTCGTACAAGTGTCTATAGCAAAATATAAAATAGGTCATGATAAATCAGAAGCGTAATTGTAACAGAGTTCTGTTTTAATGTTTCGCTGAAATATCGAACGTCTTCATGATCAATTTTTTTGTGGTAGAGATTGAGATGTGTAAGTGTCTTCGAAACGAAGAATTTTCGAATGTATCTAATCGAAATATTATTTACTTGATATCGTTGGTAACAGCTGAGAATAGTATTAAAACGTTGGCAAACATTGCTCATAGACAAAAACAGTTGTTTATCATTCAAATGATCCAAAATACGATAGATCATTTCTAATGGTAGTGTATGAATCATGTTTATCCTTTTTAAATAAAATTTAACTTTAAATATATGTGTATATATACATCATCCTTGTAGTTTATCTTTACATTTGTCACAGATAAGAACTCAAATTTAATCGTGTTACGTTTATTAGCTTTAGCAAGGGATAATTTTGAAAGAAAAATTCTTTTTTTTGTTCGTATTTACGTGCAAACAAGTTTAATGTGTTCATTTTTGTCACAATTATGTTTAAATATCGATTGAATGTGACATTGTTGAAGACTTGTATACGACTCTGAATTACAAGAAAATTTGTTTAAAATAAAATCGCATTGATACGATAGAGACACATCTTCGAAACCATATTTGCATATGTTTGTAGGTGTCCATGGAATCGATGAGAAATTAGCTCGACGTTTATGTCCATGAAAAGATCGACAAGCGATAAGAGCAGCATTTGTTGTAAAAAAATCATCACAAACCATACCTTGAAACCACATTCGATTTTGAAATAAAATACTTACCATTAATGGATTCAATTGTATAATCGATACTGTTTCGATTTTACTTTCATTAACATATCCATAGGACATCATTTTGCCGATACCATGTGCATCAGCTAATTTATTAAAACCATAGATAAACAATGGATGATGCATAAAAGTGGTATCTGTTGTTTTAATCGCTTGTGTATGTTCGATTCGAGTTCGATTGAGATTATTCATAACTTTCTCATGTAAATCAAAGATAATATTTGTAAAATTTTTAACAACATTTGATAAATGTTCGTATCGATCTTCGAGCCAAGTATTCATTGATGCATGTTGACGATATCTGTACGGACAACGAAGTGGTAAAACATGTACGTTAGTTCGTGTCTTAACTAAGATTGTATTCGAAGATAATTTTGTATTGGATTTTAACGAACCAAATTTGAGTAATTTAGCATCGATTGGTTTCGGTTTGATGATATCACCTTCCAATTGAACATGTTCAGATAGATATCCAAGTATTTTCTCCGCATCCTTTCGCTTCATAGTAAATATCGTGTTATTCTTCGTTTGATTATCTACTGCATTCAATCGGCTTGAATCTTGTTTTTGATGTGTGAGAGTATCATTCAATAGTTTCGTACTATTCATTTTTTCCATATTCTTCTGTACACTTAAATTTGCTCCTACTTTGCCAACGTCAAAACCGAGCACAGAAATTTCTCCTTCCGCTCCGTACTGTATACCAATATCATTGGCAGTCGAAACATTTTGAGATCGATCAGTTAGATGTTTTTGTAGATTATCTAGTTTTATTCGTTCATCATGTTTTAAATTTAGTCGAATATCTTCAGTTAATTGTGAATGATCATAGAGAAATCTGTTCGAGTCAATTTCATCATGACGAATAATTTTATTGAGAATTTTCGATAATCGATCAGGTCGTGTTAAATCCGATGTCCAATACAGAGAATTCCATAGATGATCGTTCAATTCTTTCAATTGCATTTGTTTATAATGCAATTGTCGATCGAGAATCTTCTCGATTGAGATTGGATCTTGAAGACTATCGTAACCTTCGTCAACACGTAGATTCATTGTAATTTGTTCGTTGATATCGGAAATTAGATTCTTAAAATCATCACCTGTTAATGCAATTGTATCTTGTTGATTTGCATCGAATTGAGATTTGATTTGATTATACATAAACGTATTTGTAATATGTTCAGTGGTTATTTCAAGTTGACGAGCAACAATCTGTTGATCGTGTAGCAAATAATGTATTTCAAAATTTGATAAATGACAATGTGAACTAATTGAAATTTTTAAATGTTGACAAACCGACATATTTGTTGTATAAATAATAAATTCAATCGATTGTCGTAATTGTGTATTACTGTGCCAATCGTTGTCTAACACATATTTTTGTTGTGAGTCACGTGTTCGTAAACCTTTTTGATGTAGACGAATTGAATGCATAGGTAAGAGTGACACATCACAATGTTCAATTCGACAAATATTATAATATTGTTTTAAATGTTGTTCGATTGAATTCACGAGATGTGATGTATAAAGTGATACGGACAGTGTTAATTCACAATGACCACTTAAATCATTGTAATTACATTCAGTTAGATTTGGTTCGATATGTGGAAATGGAGTGAAGAAAAAGTCAGTGGATCGTAGTTGATTTTGTGAGAGAAGAACTTCGCCATCTTGATATTTAAAACGACCGATATTAGTCGTTGCTAATTTCGCTTGAAAGATACTTTTACTGCTGCTGCTACTACTACCATCTGCATCAACAGTATTTATTAGAAGAAATAAAACGAAATCAATGAAGAAAAATAGTTGTTGTTTACTAAGCATTTTGTTTGATTTATTCGAAACAAAAACAATTCAATTTTCATAGGTAAAGAAATATGATCTCAAAGACGATAAGATAAATCATTGAATGATAGGATCAATATTGTTTTCAATTTTTTGATACAAACGAATTTTGAGGGAAAGAGTGTTGATACACGATTCTTCAATAGATTCTAAAAAAGATCAACATCTCAACATCCGTATTCCACTGAACAATCAAATATTTCAGATACACAAACACTCGACTGTAAAATTGAATATCTACGCTATGATTTTTAACTTTGTTTTGATATGAACTATATAAGTTGTTGTAAGAGAAGAACATATACATATACATTCTTCTCTCGTTCTGTCGACCAGGGACGATAACTCATAGGGTATTCTCCCTTACATATATGTACATGGTCTTTTCCAGGAGATTGTCCACACTCGAGGAATGAGTTGGATTCTCCCAAGAATCATGAACATATAAATAGCAGCAACGATAAACCTACATCACCTTCAGTTTTCTTCTCCATTTCTCTTTCCTCTTTCTTTGTCAGTTTCATTCATTCACTGAATAAACAGGCTGTAACAGTTGTGACTGGGTTTTTTCCCAGACATTTCGATTCTATTTAAATAAAAGAAAGCGAGCGAAGACATTTAATCGAGAAAAAACACACATACATGGGCATTCCTAATTTCAATCGTTGGCTATTGGAAAAATATCGAAATATCAAACAGATTCATACTGAAATTCAATGTGATAATCTCTATTTGGATACAAATGGAATTATTCATAAATATGCACAAAAAAATCTCGATGAACAATTAATTATTCAGCAAGTTCTCGATTTTCTCGATCGACTTATTCGATCAGTTCGTCCACGTGAATTGATTTATATAGCGTTGGACGGTGTTGTACCTCGAATACGAATGACATATCAACGAACAAATCGATTTATTAAATCAAAAAATCTCTCTGAAAATAAATTCGACGAATGTCATATCAAACCAGGCACAAAATTCATGATGAAATTCTACAAATGTCTTCATTATTTTATCTCTCATCGAATGGATACAGATCAACTTTGGCGTTCATTGAAAATTATTCTTTCGAATGCTAATGTGCCCGGCGAAGGCGAACAGAAAATTGTTAACTTCATTCGTAAACAATCGAATTTACTTACTCATGTTATCTATGGTTCAGATAGTGATTTAATTCTTCTTGGTTTATCTACACATCAATCAAATTTACTAATTATCCACGAATTCAATGATTCAGAAAATCGATTCGTTTGTATTAGTTTATCGAAATTACGTACTGAATTAATGAATGAATCAAAACAAATCAGTTCATTACGGAATGTCGAACGTTTTATCGACGATTGGATTTTTCTTTGTCTTCTATTTGGTAATGATTATCTACCGAAATCATTTTCCATGGATTTTTTTGGATATTCGATTACAATGGAGATGTTATTGAATGTTTACAGAAGGGTTCTTCCGAAATCCAATGATTATCTAACAGAAAATGGAAGTATCAATCAAAATCGATTGATTCTATTCTTCAAAGCTCTTTATGAATTGGATAAAGACGGTAAACTTCGACGAACGATCTATTACGAAAATAAATTTCATATTCAAAACAATCAATTGGAAAACTTTGTTAGCAAACTCGTCGAAGATTATGTTCGAGGTTTATCTTGGACTTTGGAATATTATTTCGGAACGGTTCCGTCATGGGATTGGTTAGTTATAGATTTCAATTAAATTCAATCTAAAACTTTCAATCTTCTCATAGGTTTTATCCACATTATTATGCTCCACTGATCTACGATTTTCGTTATTATCTGAAAATTGTTACATTAAATTTTCAACGAGATACTCAACCAATTGAACCATTTCAACAAATGCTTGCAACGTTTTCACCTGTCAATGTTGATTTTCTTCCTCTTAGTTGGCGAACATTGATGACCAGTGAACAATCTCCAATTATTGAATATTATCCGAAAAAATTCGATATTGATTCACAAAGTGTTGCTTTGTTACCATTTGTTGATCTTGAACGGATTTTATTAGCAAGTCAATTGGTCGATTTCACTTTAACAAATGAAGAAATGGAAAGAAATCAAATCGATCTTGAATATCAATTCATTCATTCGACCAACAATTGGGACAATATGGAAAACAAGATTATTATTGATTTAGACAACGATGAAAAAGTTCTTCTATCGAAATTGAACATTGAATTAAATGATCAAGTTTTTTGTTTTGTTTATTAGCTTTGTTAACTGTTGTAGTTGATTAAATAAACTAGATTTATTAGACGAATATGGCAACATATCGATAGAGAAGAGACATTTTGAAACAATGATTGCTAAAATTATAGTTAGAAAAAAAAGAGAAGTTTAAGTTTTATTCTTGATCCAACACAGATGTAGTCGTATCATTACGCCGAAAGAACGCCACAGAAAATCGATTTTCTTCCAATTTCTCAGGAATTAAACGAATAATTTGAAACTTTCGTAAACATGTAATAAAAATCAGTAGAGTCAATAATTGAATACCAGCAAGTACAAAATAATAAATATAAAAATGATGTCCTATCTCTGATATGTGTTCACACTAAAATTTCACGAAAACAATATATGATCAAATAGAATCTGAATTCTTACACTGAAATCGAATGAATAATTCGAATAGGAAAATAAATCAATATAACCAAGACCAAGAAAAGATGCTACACCGATGGAACAAAAAGCTAGACTCATAAATAAAGAAAGTCCCGAACGAGGTGCTGAGAAATAAGCATATTCATAATAAGCTACTAAACAACATAATTCAGCCAAACCAATGAATACATATACAGGGATTTGATAGTACACAGATAATTGTGATTCTTCGCTACCTATAGAATATTCATACGATCTCTTGAATAACGAATTTATTCTATTGAATTAAATTACCAGAAGTACAATAAGAACGCGATTGTCGTGTTAATTCGACTCCACCAGCTGCAATCATCGATATAAATGAAAAGAACATACCAAGTCCTATTTTCACTGTGATCTTTTTTGTTGTATCATATCGATCGAAATATTTGCAAGGCAAAATATTCAGGAGAACAATACCAACTAATTTAGAAAAAAAAATGAATTCATCGAATTCCGTTTTAATTCAAAACTTACTAGCAATTACAGCAGCATCAATTAAACCTAGTAGACGTGCTTCTATTCTATCATCGTCATGCAACATTTGTTTACGTTGCAATCGAAGAGCAGTCGTATTCTATTTGAACGAAGAAAATAATTTAAAATATTATAATTCGAAGATATGGGTACATTTACTTGATTAGATATCAGCCACAAAGGAATAAGTAAAGCAAAGACAACAATTGCACTTCGAAGTGCTCTCATATCATTGAGAATTCGATCATGAAATTTCGCTTGATTCGCTAGTTTAGCATAATCAAAAAATGATAATGTTCGTTCAGCAGTTCTCATTGGATCGATGTTTTCAAATTGTTTATATTGATGTCTAGTTTGACAAGCTTGAATAACGACTGGACAACAATAATACAGAATACTATCATATGGTACCGCTCGTTGTGAATATCTCGCACCAATAGAAAAAAGAATAGCCGCAAGGAAAAGTGCCATACATGCAGAAAGATACCAATAAAAAGGTCCAATTTCTCCAATATGAAAAACCATAACTGCAATTACCGCAATAATACTGCCGAGATTGACTAATAAAACATATTTTTCAAAATATCGCCATTTCTTTTGATAATGTTGCAATTGCTCAGCGCCGAGTACAGCAGTATTGGCTTTAGTAGCGCCTGCACCAATCGCTCTTTATATCAAATATAAATAAATGACCGTACAAACAAAACTAAAATCTACATACGCACATACGAGTCCCGATAGAATAATGCTAGAACAAGATTCATTAGGTAGTGATGAGTCAAGAGAACCGTTCATTGTTTTATTAAATTCACAAAGAATTGTATCTCCACGAGATGAAACAGTCAGTAATACATAGCCCAATATATATAAAACAAAACCTGAAGGAAAACATTTTCAATATACCTATAAGTTTGACTTGATATTTTACCAATATGAACTGTTTTGACACGACCTAATTTTCCATCGCTAATAATAGCAAAAATAAATGTTGAAAGATATGTTACACCTTTCGAATAAAAAAAAAACATGATAACGATATAATTTCAAAAACAATATTTACCAGTAAAAATGTACACTGCATTCGAACTATTTTCACTATTCCAATTTAGTTCGTCGGATTTAAGAAAAAATAAAAGATTCAATGATAAACCATAGAATGCCATGCGTTCGAAAAGTACACTTGCCAAAATGAAATAGATAGCTAATTTCTTTTGATAATTCTGTCGATTATCATCACGTGCTACTGGTTGTACAACTTCCTGTATATTGACTTTATCCATTGAGAAATGGCACAAACAAGAGAAAAAGACGAATTTTGATTTTACGTCGTAAAACTAAAACAATGTGTGCATGTTGCATGTTAAATAAAGATAAGAGAAAAACAAAGCTCGAGTTAAGATAAGGCATAAAGATCTTCTAATGAGCTATATTCATTTTATTACGGAGACGAAAAAAAAATAGAAACGGTTAGTTTTTGAATTTTCGAAAAGAACTGCTTGATGATGTATACTGAACTGATTCGCCATCACTCGATACTAATATTGATTGTTCAGTGGTATCTGATTGACGTAGTATATATCGACGAAATAAATGTATCCATAAACCATTGTAAATCCCAACGCCAATAATTAAAAGGCACAAACCTAGAACATCTAATCCATGAAATTTTGTATTAAAAGCTGTTGTTGATATGATATAGATAAGAACGGTTCGACAATTATCTAAAACCATGCGTGTTGTTGATGATAATTCTTTCGTTACTGATACACCGGAGAAATTAAAAAATGCAATCGATAGTGTATTGCCTATAGTTGCAATGATAATCACGGGATTATCGGCCATTTGACAAAATGCTGATGGTAAATGTTCGAGACGATGATCGGGACTGGCATGAGATTCACTCCATGTGATAAAATTAAACTGAAAACAAAAAGAATTTTCATTTTTTTTTCTTCAAATTTCTTATTGACTAACTGGAATTAAAAGAACACAAAGAGTTATAAATCCAAAGATACCTTCCCAACCAATCAATTGCAAAGGTGGAATATCGTATCGACCAATAAAACTTTCTTGATAAACCATCTAAATAAACAATTCTCAACTGAACTAGTTTTCATTCAATTGCTTTGTATACGTACATGTAAACCAGTAAAAACCATTGCAGAAATGAGAAGAATAACGCCGAGAACTTGTTGTCCACCGCTTGCATGAGAACTATCATTGCTATCCGGAGATAATGTAGTCACTAAACCAACAGTAACAAGACCGGCAATAATAACGCCAATGCCAGACCATTGAACGATAGTTAATTTTTTTTTCAAAAATATTAAACTAGTCGAAATCAATTTCGAAACGTATGAAAAGAAAAACATGCGTATTTACCTGAACAGAGCAGTAAAGACCATAACTGAACCTCGTAACATTTGATATGTACCAGCACTGATGTAAGTCAATGCAACATAACTCAAACAAGTCGATATCATATCGAATAATGCTGGGATCCAAAGTATCAATGGATTGAAATTTTGTTCGCCATCGGTTACACGAAATGATTTGTTGATTTTTATTGGCCAACAGTCGATAATCGACGATGACGCATTGCCTTTGTAGGTCATTTGAATAATACGATATCGAGCTGTCGAATACCAAATAAATTTAAATGCTAATAGACAAAGAAATTCTCCAATAAACATGCCCAAAGCCTAATTAAATTAAATAACAACAAAAAAAAATTATTGAGAATTTCTACTTGAACGAATGGATGAAAAAATGCTGTTGCATTTATTGAATCATTACAAAAATGTGCATGTTGTCTAGAATTGAAAATTGGAATTCGATTGAAAAATATTCAAGTTCATTTACACATTAGCCCATTTTGTTGTTATAGTATTCAATGTACCAGTAATTAACATTAAACCAGCAAGAAATAGTTGATACGATGTAAAACCCATGACTTTTGTCTTATCTCTAGCTATTCAATGCACACCTTTTTCAAGAGAATAGAAAAATAAAATGAGAAAAAAAAACACATCATCATCTCTCATGATGTACTGTGAGATACAATGATAACAACACACATTTGAATATGTTGCGTGAAGAAGGTGCAGTAGGATTACTTGCACTTACACCGCATAAGAAAGAACAGTTAGCAGTACATCTTATTCTAGCATGTATTCTATTACAAAATACTGCTTATATATTATTTGATGCTAATGTCGAACTATGTTTGATGAAGGATGAAAATCAAACTTTAAATTGGACTTCGTATAATAGTAAAATGATGGGTGAAATTTTGGAAGGTGTAGAATTTACTTTGATGATTATATTTGCAATTATTTGTGATGCTAAAATTCGACGATTCAAAATGATTATATTCGGTTTACCTCTTTATTTTATTGGGTATACATTAATGACGATTAGTACGATGAAAAAATCGCCAATATGTCATTATACTACAAACAACAGTTCGAACCATAGACCTATTTTTGACGAGAATTGTAGTATTCCGATTTTCATCGGTGTTTTACTTATGTAAGTACTTGTTGTATTTTTGTAAATTTTGAATAAATAGAATTTCATTTAGAGCAATTGGTTCTGCAGCTGTTCGACCGAATTTAATCGTTTTTGGTGCCGAACAAATTCGAAATTTAAGTCCAACAACAAGATATTTTGATAAACTTGTTTTTGTTATCAATTTGTCGATTGTAATAGGAACATTCGTGGCAATTTGGATTCCTACTGACACATACTTTTTTAACTTTTTTCTCGTACCCAATATAATGCTTTTCGTATCGATTATTTTAATTTTTATTGGTTGGCGTTGGAGTTTATATCAACACACAGAACCTTATGATAGTGTTTTATCCAATGTTATACCAGTCGTGAAAAATGCTTGTCGAACATGGTACCAATATAGAAACGATCGAAGACCATTTGAACAGTCTGAAAATGAACGAACCTTGATGAGTTTTCTTGATTATGCTAAAATAACGAATAATGGAAAGTTTCAAGATCGATTTGTTAATGATGTTAAATTACTTCGCAATGCATTCATTATATTTCTACTTCTTTTTCCTTACAGAGTTATTTATTTTCAAGTATGTCAGTTTTTCTATGTAATATTCGAATAATTTGTTTGTCTTCATAGTTTTATTCTACATTTCGAGGTCAAATAAGTTCTATGACAATGCCGAATCATAATCACACCGAGCCCGGTCAAATGATTTTATACTTAGGATTAACTGCACCATCTGCAGGATTAAGTTAGTTTAGATTTGAATTGTATTTCATTTAGATATTAATCTAATTAATTTAGTTGGTATTATCATTCTCAATATTTTGGCATATAGATATCTTCATTCTCGAAATCGATTACTGACAATAGGAAATAAATTTGTGATCGGTATGATTCTAGCAGTCATTACAATGTGGATAGCAAGTGGTGTAGAAGAAGCTCGACAACTTGATTGTCCTGGTAAATTGTAGGATTTTATTTTGTTTTTCATTTATAGAAATGATTTAGGAAACAATACTGTATCAAATTTATCGGTCTACTATCAATTACCACAAGATATATTAATTGGTTTTACTCAAGCTTTTGTGTCTATAGCGAATTTTGAATTTGCATTTTTTATTGCTCCTCGTTCAGCTCGATCACTTTTTATGACACTTTATTTATTTGCCATAGTGGTCGCATTTTATATTCAACAAGCCTATATGGACCTACTTAAACAGGACCCTATCCATCTAACATTTCACTGTTCTCCTAAAGAACCATATTTGGGATATGTGTATTTCTTTTTAACTCTTTCTGGTATTCAAATTATTTTCATCCTGTTATTTGTCATTTGCGAGAAGAAATTTCGAATGTTCATGTTCGATGAACAGCAACTTGAAAGAAATCCAATTCAACGATCACCGAATATATAAATAACTTCACCGTACATATTGTTTATATATATCGTTTTGTTTTCAAAATAAATCGATATCATGTGGTTGACAAAAAGGAAAGTGAGAGAACGAAGAAAAAAAACATGATATAAACTTGTTTTTATGTAAACGGTTTACACAACAAAAATCATAAACATGGGTAAGTTGGATGGTATTGGTCTCGCTACTGCTCAACAATTTCTCAACGAAGGTGTAGCTCATATTTTCATAACTGGTCGACGACAAACAGTACTCGATGAAGCAAAGAAAAAACTTGGTGAAAAAAAGTAACTGCAGTTCAGGGCGATATATCAAATTTAGCCGATCTTGATCGATTATATGAAGTTATTAAAAATGAAACTGGTCGTTTAGACATTGTTTTTGCAAACGCTGGGATTTTCGAAAATGAACCGCTAGCTTCTACCACTGAAGGACATTTGATCATTTGCTCGTACTTGGGCAATTGAGTTAAAAGATCGTCAAATCCGTGTGAATACACTGAGTTCAGGACCAGTAAAAACGGCTATATTCAATGATCCTAAGAAAACCGAAGAACAAATACAACAAACACTAGATTTCCTCGCTGCGTCAACCATACTAGGCCGTCTTGGTAAACCAGAAGAAATCGCTGCTGCAGCAGTTTTTCTCGCTTCAGACGATAGTAGCTTTATTACAGGCATTGAATTATTTGCTGACGGTGACTTCGGACAATCTTAAAGCACTGAACTTTGTATTTCTCCTTTATTAAAAATAGTATAAGCAACTAAAATTTTGTAATCATAAGGATATTTTCCTGTATAGGGAAAATCTATGTATAAAGAAATGTTAAACGTGTTCAATATTATTTTCTGTGTTCATGTGAAGGTACATTTGCATTGATCTATCACGTTAATTAAGATACGAAAATAGAAGAAAAGAAAAAGAATATAAGAAATTTTTACTGATTGTCGTTGATTATTCTTATTCATTCGAATACTTTCACTAGATCGAATAGATACTTGAACGACTCGATGTCCTGGAACAGCCACGTCCGATGAACGACGTTTCTTTATATGGAAAATAAATTCTTTTTTTTTTTATTCTGTACAATTTTATAGAACGTACTGGTTTGTTTTCAGTTGTTTCAGGTGGAGGATATTGTGGCTGAGGTATTGGTAGTGATGGTGGTGGAGGTGGTGGCGTCTCTTTCTTTTGATTATATACTAGAGAAATTTCGAATTTATTTTACGAATCAAGTAATTGAGAAAATCATTCATACATATTGGTATTGGTATTTTATTTCTGATTTGAGCCTGTGAAGTCATTGTATTGAAAAGAAAAAAGTTGATCAATTCGTATAAAGTACTATTGCTTTTATATTATTTTAATAATAATGAAAAACGAAAGGCTTCTTCTGTCGAATCATAGAAATAATAATGAATAATATTTGTGTTTTGTTCGATGTTGCCAAGTGAACTTGTCGTACGTTGACGAAAAAAAAAACTAACTCATAATAAGTCACTAGCTATCAGAAACAGATGATTAACTGCATAAAAATAAAGAAATTTTCAATCAATAATTTCATGCTAGGCTATAGCTATTTAAAAATACTAAAAATAAACGTACTTTAACCTCGATGTAGAACGACGTGAAATATGCATCGTCATTCATGTTAATTATGTATAAATACTAAAAATAAACGTACACTAACCTTGATGTAGAACGACGTGAAATATGCATCGTCATTCATGTTAATTCTGTATAAATGCTCTGCGATTGACAGAAAAAATATAACATAAATAAATAAGAGAAAAAAATGGGTAAGTTGGATGGTAAAATTGCTTTGATCACTGGTGGATCAGATGGTATTGGTTTCGCTACTGCTCAACAATTTCTCAACGAAGGTGCAGCTCATGTTTTCATAACTGGTCGACGACAAACAGTACTCGATGAAGCTAAGAAAAAACTCGGTGAAAAAAACGTAACAGCGGTACAAGGTGATACATCAAATTTAGCTGATCTCGATCGATTATATGAAGTTATCAAGCAAGAAGCTGGTCGTTTGGATATTCTCTTTGCAAATGCTGGAATTTATGATCTTGCATCGTTAGGTTCGATTACTGAAGAACATTTTGACAGACAATTCGATATTAATGTAAAAGGCGTTTTATTTACTGTGCAAAAAGCATTACCACTATTGGTAAATGGTGCCTCAATTATTCTAAATGGTTCTGTTCTTTCAATCAAAGGAACTCCCGCTAGTAGTGTTTATAATGCGACGAAAGCAGCTATTCGATCATTTGCTCGTACTTGGACAGTCGATTTAAAAGATCGTCAAATTCGTGTGAATACTCTAAGTCCAGGACCAACTAAAACATCTGTATTAAATAATATCATTACTAGTGATGAGCAAAGACAACAAATTGAAGGTTCATTAGCTGCTGCAACTGTACTTGGTCGTCTCGGCAAACCAGAAGAACTCGCTAGTGCAGCAGTTTTTCTTGCCTCGAACGATAGTAGTTATGTTACAGGTATTGAACTATTTGTTGATGGTGGTGGTGGACAAATTTAAAATAAAAATACATGCATGATTAGATAATTTATTATGAGAAAGAATAAAACTATCGAATCCATATGTGTAAAACTAATTTTTCATGTTGATTTCGAATAATATCACATTGAAATGGTAGATTATCATGTAACCATTGAATTAATTCATCATCGTTTGATTTCGCTTTCCATCGATCATCTTTACAATGAAATGTTAATGATCGTAATTGAGACATATGTTCGATTATTTCGAGAATATTCGATCGATGATCAATATCAATAACTAATGTTTGACATTGTTGACCAAGTGATGATTGTGCAAATGCTAAACATTGTTCACGATCGAAATACCAGTTGTATAACATTGATTCTTTAGTAAAAAAGTCCAATCGTCGAATTGATCGACTGGTTAGCTGAAATAATCTCACATCAAACTCGGATAAATGAGAAAATCTCAATAGATATAAATTCGGTGCGCGATCCAGTATGAGTTGTAATTGTTCATAAATTGAATCATTTTGTAACAGAACAACATCAAGTGTATGCAGATGAATCCATGATGAAATTGTCGAAAGAAAATTCTTGTGAAATGGAAGAATTAAATCTAATTGTGAAAGACGAGAAAATCGAATTGGAAAACCTTGTGAAGAATGTTTTTCGTAAGCTAATTTATCGACATGATCATAGCACCAGAAATCATTGGAATTCGAACAAGTTGATTTCGATACAAGAGTTTTGATGAGATGAAATTTAGGAAAATAATACGGTAGTGTATAGAGATAGGCTTGTTGAAATGGATCTGATGGATCCCATTGACAACGAATGTATTGTTTTCGTTCTGTTAACCAAAATGATGTTTGATATGTTAATAGGAGATTAGTAATTTGAGATTCAATGGAAAGATTTTGCAGAAATTTGAAAGCAATTTTAAAATGAATCTGTTCGAGATGAATGAGATCGTTTTCAATTAGCTTTTGCCATTCATTACCATCGATGAAGAAATTATAAATTTTACAAATGAGAAAACGTAAATGAATCATCGATTGAAATAGAGAAAATAGCACTTCTTTTGAACCATCAAATGATAAATTTAATTGAATTAAACGTGATAAATCAACGGGTAAATCTAATCGATGAATTACTACTGCGATTGTTAAATGTGTGAGCTTTGGTGTTTGTTCGAGAATGTTGTTTAATGTATGACTATCACAGGCGAAGTGTTTGAGTGCAAGATTTTTAATTGAATTCGATCGTGTCGAAAGTTGATGTAAAGTTTTTTCGATCGTATTTTCTTCGTCAATAGAACAATGAGTTAAATAGGGTAGATTCCAAATTAAATGTTGATTTGTAGACATATGACAATGAATTAATTTTAATTGTTGAAAATGATCGAGTTGTTGGCAATGATTGAGTAGAGAGATTAGTGTGTCCATTGATCGCATTGAATCGATGGTTAATGATCGTAGAGAAGGAAAATATGAAGCAGAAAAATATTGAGAAAAAAATCGTGTTGGGAGATCGGGTGTTTCATCATGATCGGCGATGTAAATTGAACGAATTGTTTTCGAAATTGTCGAATGATAACGAGCATAATGAATATTGAAATCTGTTTTCGATATTTTTTGTAAATTAAGAACATGAGATCGATTGAGTAATTGGTTAAAACGAGTATTTAAATTATAAAAAATGATAAATATTTGTAAAACATCGAAATATTCAAAGAGATCGATGAAGATTTCGTTAGGTAGATCCTCGAACTTCATCGTTTGTTATAGCAATAAATAAAAATAAACAGACACACAAACAATTTTTTTTTCTATTCGCTATCGAATGAGAAATAACGTCGTATATTTATTTACTAGCGTCATCTAGATTTTATTCAATGCAAAATGACAGTAGTTGGACCGCTTATACTAATCGTAAAGTTGCCAGTCGTATTTGTTTCATAGGAGCTAACTACTAAACTATAATTACCATGAATAAGTACGACGGAAAGTGGAGATTGATTAGAAAAATGACCTTTGACATTTGCTGTTGGATTTGATGCATTGAAATATTCATCATATAGATAGTCGTTAGTATTTATGCTGCTAATACTAAGAAATGTGTATGAACCATTGGTTAGAATTGTTAATTGAACGAGTTGATAATACGCTGTTTGATTGAGAGAATCCGGTGGTGTGAAAACGGAATTGTTATTGTTAATCAAAGAGTTCGAATAGTTCGATAAAACTTGATATCTACTATAGTCTAAAACGAATTAAAGATTTCTTTTTGCTGTTGTTTGCATAATCATGAATTCAAACCTGCCGTCGAGAGAGATGAATTATATGGAGATGTTTTGAATCCAAATCGAATAGCAAGTACGATACCAACAGGAATAGCTGCGATAAAAAGAATAGAGAGACAGATTTTCAAAACTTTCAGTTTCGTTATTGATAGTTTCATTGGTATTAAATGTGGTACACTCGATGATACTGTAGAATTTCGTCGTTGATCAGCAAGTTGACGTAGATGACCGTCTGGTTGTAGGTCATCGATTTGCAATGACTCTCGAGTAAATGGACTTGTACCAAATTCAGATATCCATCGAGTAATAGCTTCTCGTTCGTAAACATGACCATCTCCGGCAAGAACCGGATCACGAAATAGATCGAGAGTGATTGGACAACGTAAATCTTCACACGCAATATTTTCAATATTCGTCGCTTCATTCATTTTTAGAAAGTGAAAAAGAACAGTTCGTAACACGAAGAAAGTAAATTACGTTTTGATTTTGAAGTTTGTTGCACCCGCACCCGCACGCATACAAATCAACCACTTCATTCACATTACCCTTTTTCTCCCTTGAATATGCACAAATTTTTTTCACTCAACAAACCTTTATATTTCGAATACACAACACACTTAAAATCTTTTTTTTTTTCTGTTTCGTCATTCTAACTTACAATATTTTACGATCAATTTTGAATATAGAACAACACTGATGACCTGTTTTCATTTTCTCATGGTATCATGCTTACAAAACGTTTTCTTTATCACATCAATGACACCCTATAAAATCCAAACGAACCTGTTCTCTTATTTTTTTATTTTGAATAAAATTTAAATGTACGTCAATTCTTTTTTCATTGCTTTAATATTTTCATTTATCACGATTGCTCTTAATGTAGCAATTCATGAAAATCCAACATGCAATGCAGAAGTCGATCGATATTCACAATGCACAGCCGATATATCTGCACCATGGGGTTGTACATCAACGGTACTTAATTATACTAATACTACTTTTGCACAATGTCAAGGTGTAAATTTCTTTTATACAACCGCTGCAAATAATATGACTCTTATTATTGAAACATCATTTACACAACAACGTCAATCTTACTATTTAAGTCTTGCAAATAGTGCAATCATGCAAATTATTTTACATGTCTATCGAATCATTGATAATCAAGAAATTGAAATAACAACAAATAATGCAACACTCATACAGAAATCCGATTCAAACTATCAAGTTATTCTTAAACTTCAAGGACCACCAGTATCAACACATGGTGGAGTGCATCTTATACATGAGTCATATAAAGCATGATGAATACAATGAATAAACTCTTTTTTTTTCTTTAATAAATATAACAGAAACATCTCAAGATTCTGATTGTTTATATCCATATATATCATCGATGATTTCATTTCTAATGACACGAATTTTAACTATCAAATTTTGAAATTTCGTCACATGATTAATCGAAAAAAAGTATACTTACTTGTTATCACAATGTGTATATTCATTGAAGATAAGAAGTAACAATGCAGAGATGCTATTACGTTTGAATGTAATTATAATTTTGCATTATTCTTTGTCAGCAGCAGTCAGCGGAAAAATCTTTCATGTTAAAGACTTTGGTGCTTATCCAAATGATCGAATTGACGATGCTACGAGTATACAACGAGCAGTTCATACAGCAATAGCTTATGAAGGAAATAGTATTGTAAGTTTCGACTCAGGTGCTTACAATTTATTATCAACTATTGAAATTTTCAATGCAACGAATCTAACGATTCAAGGTCGAGGCATGCATGAAACACTACTAGTTGGAAATGGATCTATTTCGATTTTTTATGGCATACATTGTCAAGATTTCATAATTAGTAATATTTCAATTGATTATTATCCTCGTCCGTTTACTGCTGGTTTTATTGTGAATCTAAGTGAAACATATGCAGATGTCAAAGTTGAACCACCACACGAAACGGATGTTGATCGATTGATGCGTTCGATGTTTCGATACGATCCTGTGTTAAAAAGACCAGCTATCGGTCCCAATGCCTATCAAATATTTCAACAACCATCAAAGAACGATAGTACTACGGTAATATCTCCTGGTGTAGTACGAGTACCTTTGAAATCTCGTTCGAAATTTGTCATTAATGATCCCGTTGTTATTATCTATTCAGGTTCAGCAGCAGCACTCGAATTTAAATATGTTACTGATATAACTCTTCAATCAATCACAATATTCAATTCATGGTTAATGGGTATCGTTATCGTACGAGCCAAACGTTTGAATATCATCGATTATCATGCAAAACTTCATGATGATTATTGGTTGAGTACAAATTCCGATTGTACACATATTACAGACAGTCGAGAATATGTTCACATATCGAATACCAAATGTCAATCGACAGGAGATGATGGACTAGCTGTTCATGCTGTTTATTTTCTTGTCACAGAAGTAATCAATTCGACAGCATTACTCATGCAAATATTCGGTTGGACCGATCCATTGGATATTGGTGATAATACAACACTACAATTCAGTCATAGTGAACAACCTTTTACTGCTTATATGAATGCAACAGTTGCGTCATCGATAGCAAACTCTTCGAATCTACGATTGTTCGTATTTACCAATGAATTAAATGTCAATATTGGTGATTTTGCATGTGTTGCTGATTCGCCAGTGCTCATCGTTCGAAATTATACAGCCGAACGAATTCGAGGTCGTGGTGCTCTATTACAAACGCATAATATCGACGTTCGACAGTCGATATTCAATCGTACGAGTGCACCAGCTATTCTTTTTCAACCATCACTATTTTGGAAAGATGGACCTCCGGCAAGAAATGTGACATTAACTGAAAATCTTTTTCTTAATTGTAATGAAGGTATATCGCAGAAGAAAGGTATAATTACATTTCTGCCCGATCCAATTCAACGAACAACGATTTTCAATGATATTTCTATTACATCATCAACATTCTATTTTGGTAATTATACTCAAGGTCTTTTACAATCAGATAATGTTCAAAATCTATTTTTCAATGGAAATTATCTTGCAATCAATAGTTCAACAGCGATTATTTCAATTTGTAATAGTCGAAATATAACGGCTGCGAATAATACTCTTGTTAATCGTGCACATCGAATCGAACAGTACTATACTTATGATGAAACAGAACCGTGTGCTAAAAATCTATCGAGTTTAATTGATCTTCCACCATCAGCATTCAATTCATCGTTTTCACCTCCTGTTTAGTTATAATTCAATAGTCGATTTTTCATCTCTAAAAGAAGAAAGAAATGCTTTGAAATGAATAATTAAAAATTTATTAAAACCTAGAACAAGAAACCCTAAAAGAAAAAACGCAAATATTCTACTTCTAATTGAATCTTATTACATTCTTTTCTCTCTCTTTCTCATAAGCATGTCATTAACAAGTTTAACAACGATTCAAAATTCACTGAACTATTATGGCTATCCATTGATTTTAACTTTAGGCAATATAGGCAATCTATTCATTTTTATCATTTTCAGTCGTCAACAACATAATGCATGTTCATTTTATGTTTTAAGTTTAGCAATAGTTAATAGTATTTATTTGACGTTTAATTGTTTGACACGAATGCTTTCTTATTCATTTATTAGCCCATCACTGGCAGCATTTGCCTATTGTAAAATACGATATTATATTTCGGGCACATTTGGTCAAGTAGCAAAAACAATAATTGTTTTAGCATGTATCGATCGTTATATGATGACACATATCTATATCAATTTTCGTGCATGTAGTACATTGAAACGAGCTAAAATCATGCTCTTTATTTCATTTATCTTTTGGTTAATTGCTGGCTGTCATATTCCAATTCTAGTAACAATTAATACTGGTTTATGTACGGTATTTGGTATTTATGCAGTCTATTTTTCAATTTATGTACTTCTTGCTATTGGTATACTTCCACCAACAATTTCAGCCATATTCGGTTATTTAACATATCAAAATTTGAAATTTCGTCGTGTACGTATTCAACCAAGAATACGTCATACAAATAAAATTACTCGACGAGAACGAGGTCTATTAATTCTTGTTATGTCAGAAGTTATTCTATACATTGTAACAACGACATTATATCCAATTACGTTAACAGAAATAAGTCTCAGTCGATATTATATGTCAAATAAGAGTCATCAACATATAGCCATTGAAAATTTCATTTTTACTTTATCAACTATATTCGCATATATCAATCATGGAGCATCATTTTATATGTATTTAATATCAAGCAAATCATTTCGTCGAGATTTCAAACGATTGTTTATCAATTGCTATCGAAAATTAAAAAGATTACCATTAACAGAACTTAGTCGATAGAATGGATGGAAGGAAATATCACATTCTACACTCTTATGATTATTCAGATTTGAATAAAACAAAAAGAAAAAAGAGGTCATTTTCATCGATCTTTTTGTCCTACATATCGAATGATCTTTGTAAGTTTATTTCCAAAATCACTGTAATCGATTGGTCCTTCATAAATGATGGTTGTTAAATTAGGAAATAATAATGGTAGAGCATTTGTTTTATATGTAACATCAATTGGAAGTGGTAAATCACCACTTAAACCATCCCAATGAAAAACTTCCACAATTAATAAACCTTTATATTTCAATGATTGTTCTAATTTATATAAATAACTAGTTTCATTTATAATTGGAAAATACAAACAAATAATTAAATTCCATTGTTCCAAACCAAATTGAAATTCTTCTATGGTTGTTCGAGAAACTTTCAATGTCGTCAAATTCATTTGACGAGCATTATTTATAGCTATTTGAATACCTTCATCGGATGAATCAAATCCTGTTACATTGTAACCTTTTTGTGCAAGCCAGATGGAATTTCGTCCTTGTCCCATAGCAATATCTAACACTTGAAAATGATCTGTTGATGGATTATGTTCCTCAATAAATTTCTTCAAAAATCGATTTACTCTTTCATTGAATGTTGATAAAGTTCTTGATTGCTTATAGTAGATATTCCAAGATTCCGTTAATGAATAATCTTCGTTTGATTGAAACGATTTCAGCAACCAAACTGTTTCATTCATATTGTTTATCCCAGAATATTTGAGTTTCTCATATACATATAACTGACCTCGTTGTTGTTCTACCGGTCTATAATGAAGATATTCACCAAAGATTGAGTAAGTAAAATTAAAGTACATTCGAGTATTGATAATATGTATTTCCCAAGCATTTTTAATTGCTGTCTGCGGATGATCAGTTCTATTGTCAATAATATGAAATTTTATTCCACTATAAAAATGTTCGAGTTCTAAAACAGAATTTTTTGCATCGTCATAGTTCATTCCATAGATCATTTGTAAACTATATACAATATACTGAAAATCATGTTCAGGAATTTTTACTTGATTATAATCTCTCGATGATATTCCAAAGATCAGACATATACAAATGAAAAGAAATTTTGGTCGTGTTTTTATGAAGTCTACAATAAATTAAAATGCAATGTATTAGATGGCGGCACGTATTGTTTTAGTTATTTTTTAATTTCAAAAATTATTGTTAGAATGAAACAATATGTGAAAGTTCACGCTTTAGGTTCGAATTGGTCCGGATGGTCGTCTTTGTGATGGACGATAAGTGCATTTATAAACGTGTCGTTTTACAGCACTATGTTCTGAATTCTCACCATCGTTCAACATACGAGCCAATGTTTCACGACGTGTTTCTCCAGCAACATTGCCAATTATTAATGTTGAGAGAAGTAATGCCAATACGAAATACTGTATCATTGTAATAACTTAAAGAAAATAATGTTTTTTTGTTTGTATATAAATACATACGTATCACTTTGTAACAAGATAGTTTAATTCCTAAATATAAATGAAATTCGATTCTTTTTATCACTTCCTTTTTTCGTCAACATGTAAATTGATCACGTAACTTCTTTTTATATCAGTATATGAATCGATAATATTTTTTTGTTTCAAATAATTCTATTCTATCCAAACTTTCTTCCGCATCGCAGATGGCGGTCATTTTTATGGGTATATAAAATTTTTGCTTATCCTATGAAAATATATATGTATTTGTTACTATTCCAGGAATATGTTTTCTATCGATTCTATTACGTTATTCAGTCCTATGTTATGAAACGATCGTAATACGAGACAAAGATATTCAATATTTATATGAACGATTACAAACTGTTGAGCATATGAGTGAAACTGATGCCTTGAATACCATTCTTGAATTAGAAAATTACTATACAGGTGCAAAAAATGGTCTGCTTGGTGAACCATCAGAAATGATTGATAAAGCATGGCATGAACATATACTAAATACAGCCATGTACTTCAATTTTTGTGAATCGAATTTTGGCTATTATTTGCATCATACACCTTATTGGACAGGCGGCAATGATGATGAAACAATGCAAGCGATAGTATCCTCACCGGACTTTCAAACATCCATGTATACAAAATTGAAAAATTTAGGTATTGCCAATTTAAATGAAACTGTTTGGATCCATAAAACCAATGAATTAAATAATAATATCATCGAAAAAGATGAATTATGAAACTTTTAACACTTCTATATTATATTTATTTGATCGAGCTATCGACTACAATTAATATAAAACGAAAATAAAAACATGTAATTCTATAACCGGTTAATGCCTCAGCCTTTTTTATCATTTTTCGTATTTATTTCTTTATTTTCATAACAAAGTGATCAAGACATTGTTATGAATAATATGTCAATGTTTCTCGAGAGGAGTCGATGCTATCATTTGTTCTTCTGCTCTTTTTGCCATAATTGAATTTCTTCTATTTTTCTAATACAAATTTCTCTTTCATCAGCTGCTAGAAATTCCAATTTTGCTATTTCTTCCAATCTCATCGTTGAAAATATCGAATGTTTCGCTTCGTATTTTTGCTTCTTTCGATACTATTCATCCAATGGTAAATCGATATGAAATCGAAAGAAAAAAAACACATAATTTTGCTTTGTTCATTTTAGGCATTCCGCTGAGTAGTATCTTTTTTACTTATGCTAATTATGGTGTCAATCCTTCAATAAATAAAACAACAGATGAATTAGTACGAATTCAAGAAACAGGTCAATCGATTTATTTTGTTGCTCTATGTATAATGTAAATGTTTAATTTACTTCCATTGAATTGTACTTGTTTCTCTTTTCTGGGAATATATAGTCACTTCTCATGTATCGTATCGATGATATATATTAAAATAAATCTAGCACTATAGACGTATTTTGACAATTTCCAACATAGAATATATTGTCAACAATTCTTTTTTCTGTTCTGTTGACGGAGAGTGAGAAAAAAAGCACATGGCACAAATTTTTGTTGCCTCATAATAAAGAACAATTGTCAAACAACTCTCGAAAAAGTAGGAAAAAGATTGTTTTCGAATGTTTTTTACCAGTTTAATTATATGAATAAATTCAATTTTTTGCTGGCTGAAAATTTGAAAAGAAGAGATAATTTCATTCCATCCCATTTTTGCAGTATTCTCTATAAGCAATTATATTTAGAAACTTTTTTTTTCTTTTTAGATACTATAAACAGTAGTTTTAGAAATTATTAATGGCACATTATCATCATAGAACTCCTGATGTGATACAACGAAGAGCAATAAATTTGTCTGGAGTTTTAGGTTCTCCGTATGATGCAACTCGAGATCAAATAATTGGTGTACCTATTATGCCTTGTATAGAGAAACATTCTCCATTGCGCGAAACACCAACATGCAAACTGGTAAAAGGTAAAACTAGTGAAAGTAACAATTTGCTTCAAACCATTGGCATTGAAAATGAATTACGACTAAGTTTGCTATTGAACTTCGCAAGAAGAGAAGGAGTAGCAAAAGTTCTTGATCATCCGGTGTACATCGATGAACATACTCGATTCTTATATTATTCGTGGATACAACAAGAAAGTAGACTAGAAATAGTATCTTCACAATATTTGAAAATTGTTCAGACTATCTTTCCATATTCCAACGCAACTCATATTGTTACTGGCATACGTTATGGAATAGATTTTCTTGCTGTTATTCAATTGTTACCGCAAGTGAATGTTGAAAGGGTCGACTCTATGCTTCAGAAAATTTCCGATAAATTTCGACGTGGAAGCTATACTATTTCATACGACATAATAGAATCTCTTACTTCAAATATTACTGTAACTATATACTCCAATATACCTACATTAAATTATTTATACGATTTGTTCCAGCTTTTTACTTATACATGTTACATTCAGAAGAGTCTTACATTCTGTTATCCATCGACCTATATACTCCAATCGATCTCATCATTATACCAAGTTTATATGAAGAAAACAATCGCATTTAAAACTCTTTCATCCGACTTGATAAATCGCATTGAACGTTGTATGCTTCTGTTGAGAACTACGGTAATACATGCGAGATTTATGCTAGAAGAAATAGAAATCGTCTTAGAAAATACGTTTGATCACAGTAAACAATTCACCGATCAATTATGTAAACGATTTTGTACAATAGAAAAAGAATATATTAAGAAAAAAGATGACTTAACCGTCTTGGTGATCCAGACTCGTAGTAACAGAATTAGCGATCATACAGTCGCTGAAGCACTACACGAGAACGAGCTAATATCTTTAATGGTAGATGTTAAAAAACTGATACTAGATCTAGAAAGATTTAAAGAAATATATTCTTCAGCTGTTCATTTGGAAGTTTTAAGACTTGACTGCTGTAATCCAGGTCAATATTGTTTAGACCAACGTGACAACATAACTGATGAAACCAAAAGACTAATTAAGAAAGATAGTGACCACTTCGTATCTAGTCTAAATATTAAACCAAATAGATCTTTACCATCAATGGAAGACGTAACAAATCAAAATGTGAATAGAATTGACTGCATGGATGATCATCAATCAATATGTCAGCCAAGTTCGAAAGAAAACCGTCCACCATTGTCAGTATCATCTCCGACAATCGAAAAAACAACAAATATTCTTCTGATGGGTGAAACCGGCGTGGGTAAATCTACTTTTATCAATGCGTTTGCTAATTATATTGCTTTTAACTCACTTGAACAAGCTAAATCAAATGAACCAATCGTTATTATACCTGTCTCCTTTATCTTAACAACTGGTGATAATTTCGACGAAAAAATTATCAAATTCGGTGAAATCGATAGTCTTAATAATGAAAATTTTAATGACATTGGTCAATCTGTCACACAACATTGCAAATCATATGTATTTAATATTGGAAAGAGTGACAAGAAACTACGTATTATTGATACACCTGGTTTTGGTGATACACGTGGTCTTGAACAAGATGATCAAAATATAGAACATATTTTACATTATGTCAATAATCTCAGTCATTTAAATGCCATTTGTTTTCTTTTCAAACCCAATTCACAACGACTAAACATCTGTTTTCGAACATGTTTCAATCAAATCTTTTCATTTCTCGATCCAAGTGCTAAGAAAAACATTATTTTCTGTTTTACCAATGGTCGGTCGACTTTCTACACGCCAGGAGACACTGCTCCACTCTTGAAAACAATGCTCAACTCACTATCAATCAAAGATATACCATTTGGAAAAGAGAATGCATTCTGTTTCGATAGTGAAGCATTTCGTTATTTAGTCGCTCTACGGAATGACATACCGTTCTCGGATGCTGCTGAACGTGAATATCAGCAAAGTTGGTCAGTATCAGTCAAAGAATCCGAACGTTTTGTCAATTATATTGCAAAACAAACAGCCATTGATCTTACAAATCGTGAATGGCAATCAGTAAAACATGCGCAATTTCAAATTCTATACATGATTCGTCCTCTACTTGAAACCATACGAAATATTCTTCGAAATATAATCATCTGCGAGAACAACAAAACAACTCAATTTATTGAACTATGTGCCAAACCTGTTTGTCCTAAAATTAGTCACTGTCATTCTTGCAAAGAGGAACCAAAGCTTGTTGGTGACTTTTGGATTCTACATTATCGTATGCATGAAATTCAAGACAATAAATGTACATGTTCATGTTCTCCTGATAAACACATACGAGTCAACTATACACTCGAATATCGTATGGTTAGAAATATTTCAGATTATAAAAAAGAAGAATTAACGAAAATATTGGAGATATTATGCACAGTCAGTGCAAAATTTGCTAATTTTCTTGGCTACTCAAAAGACGATCCATTTACCATTGGTTTGGAACGAATGATCGACGAAGAAAAATATATTCTTGAAAAACATAATCAAGCTCATTTCAATAGAAAATTGCTCGACAAATTACAAGAATTAAAATATCAATCCAATCATGAACATATAACATTAGTAGATATTTATGAAATGATAGAACAGATTAACAAATATCCTATGATAGCTGAACAAATGAAAGCCGTGAAAGAAACACAAACAAAAATGATGAATCAATACGAATATGAACCACAAAAGATTTGATAGATTTTATTATAACGAGAATTATAACTGAATAAAACTATTCAAGAATTTCAATGTTTGAAAGTGTAATCAAAGAAACGAGCTTTCAATTATCCATTTCACTCTGTTTCACGACTAGTGTAAATATTCAAAGATAAGAAAAATGAGTCACGAATGTTTTTTTTTTAAATATATGTTCGAAGATACTTTTTTACTCTTACTTTACTTGCATCGTATCATGACAACTAGAAGCACAATACCAGTTCAGAATATAACTACATGTGTAATATGTCGACAACATTTTGATGATCCGCGTATGTTACCTTGTTTGCATACGTACTGTTTTCGATGCATTCAAGAGGGTATCAGGTCTAACAATGGTCATTTTGAATGTCCTCTACGAGATGGAACGAAGGTCGATGAAAAATCTATCGATTCATTACCTTCAAATCGAATCGCACGAGATATAGTCGAATTATTAAGTCAGTATATAACTAATTTATTCTTTAGTATTTTGTAACTATATTATAAATGTAGGTCCAATCCAATGTTCGAATTGTTATGTAAAAACAGCTGATCATTGGTGTGACAAATGTGGAAATGACTATTGTTCGAATTGTTCAGCAATTGTGCACGCTCCACCGGCATTAAAGAATCATCGAATAGTTGCCATCGGTGACAAATGTCCCGAAATAGCATCATGCGATACACATACGGATGAAAGACTTAAATATTGGTGTCATGCTTGTGATACTCTTGTTTGTCGTGATTGTTTACTATTCGAACACAAAGAACATAAGTCTGCATTGATGGATCAAGTTGCCAAACAACTGAAATCACAGGTTAATTTTAGAATTATTCTTGGTTTCTATTATAAATTCTTGTTTAGATTGATACTAGTTTGTCCAGTATTCAAACTTTACTCGACGGTCGAGTAAATCAAATGAAAACGTTAATAACTCGAATTGATAATGCTAAAACTTTAAATAAAACAAAAGTTACTGAAGCAATGGCATGTCTACGTCGAACTATCGATGAACATGAACGAGCAGTATTAAATGAAATTAGCGAAATCGAAACTGGTCAAAAGAAACAAATTGAAGAATACCGAATTCAACTGCAAGGAGAACAAGACAATCTAGATACACAAAAGTCGAATTTTTCCATAGTTCTATCCGTTAAAGATCATACGAAATTATTACAAACTAAACCTGAATTTGTCGGTTACGCTGAGAGAACAAATGAAGTATTGAACGGATTGGAACCGCCTAATTTAATTAACTATCATGCCGAAGGACTATATCAATTACAAGGACTTCAAGAAAAAGTCTATCAATGTGGACAATTAGTTCAATCTTCGACATATAACAATCCAAAGCTTGAAAAACAAATCGCAGATATTAAAGAAAATGCTTTGCTTCAATTAAATGATCAGCAATTGAATGATCAAGATATGGAGATTATAGCGAATGCTTTAAAAAAAACCAATACGACACGAATATTCACTCAATTGGATATGTGTCGTAATCAAATCGGTTTTATCGGTGCAAAACATCTTGCTGATGCTCTAAGTGAAAATCATGTAGGAAATGACATACGTACTTACTTTCAAAGTGTATCATTTTACGTATATAGACACTCGTTTCACTCAATCTCTATTCGAATCCATTGGGTGATCATGGAATACAGTATTTA
>Ga0209960_1000410_pt1 | contig 95132 bp, 57 predicted proteins | sample ThiBiot_500_plan_2_FD_183947 | JGI IMG/M metagenome (GOLD analysis project Ga0209960, IMG submission 183947) | Wastewater bioreactor microbial communities from Cape Town, South Africa - Thiocy_expt_500_plan (SPAdes) | ecosystem: Engineered > Bioreactor > Thiocyanate-remediating >... | reverse complement strand
ATAATAGATATTATAAATATTATAATAGATATCATAATAAATATCATAATAGATATTATAAATATTATAATAGATATTATAAATATTATAATAGATATCATAATAAATATCATAATAGATATTATAAATATTATAATAGATATTATAAATATTATAATAGATATCATAATAAATATCATAATAGATATTATAAATATTATAATAGATATTATAAATATTATAATAGATATCATAATAAATATCATAATAGATATTATAATAGATATTATAAATATTATAATAGATATCATAATAAATATCATAATAGATATTATAAATATTATAATTGATATCATAATAAATATCATAATAAATATTTGATATACTGTTAATATTATAAAGTGTCAGTTACCCACAAATCTCGTTCAGTAATAAATGTAAAATTTTCGAAATCCGAACAAGATTCATCTAAAATATTTACAAATTCTTTTTTTGATAATGGAACAATATGAAGTTTATCTGACGATGTATAAATAGTTTGATAACTATTATAGCATTTTTGTATAACAAAATTATCGCCTTGGATATAGTAAGGTAATTGGTAATTATTTGTGATAATATAACTAAAAATAAAATCGTTTATATTAATATTTTTAATATGGGAATATTTTTTGTTTCTTACTAATGGAGAATCATAGGCAGGATCAAGGGGATCAATATCTATTTCGTTAATTTGTAAAATTTTAAGTGGAATATTTTAGAGTTTGTTACAGTTGAATAACATTAACTTTGTAGACCAAGTACCAGAAATATGTAGTTCTTCTAGAGATGATAAAAATGTTAAATCATTTAAATCGTATTTATTAGCTGGATTACATATTTTTAGTTTTAGTTTTTTAATGGATGGCAATATTCTTTCCAAATTTAAGTTATGGACATCTACTAGAATCGATATTTCAGCTTCTTCTAACTCTAAACTATCGTTATATACATATCCTTTATAATGATTTCCCCTTCTCAATCTTTTACCATCATAATCATACCTTTCAAACCGAGATATTAACTTTTTATCGGAATTATTTTGTTTCATTTCTTATTAATTTATATTAATTTTTCCTTAATTAAATTGTTCATTTTTCGTCAGCAATAATATATCATTTTGATTTTCTTATATCTTTTACACCCTTTTTGAATTAAAATATAAATGAATCGTCTCAAACAAGATTTTCACAAACGCATCTTCTTAACTTCTACTTAAAACTTCCTAAGCTCTTAAATAAAATTTTGTGTATACGACATTATAAATTTTATTATAAGTTAAAGCAAGATGATAAATTAAAGTATATTTAATATGAGTAATCGTATATTACTGGTATTACTTGGAGGTAAAAAGGATTTCCTTCATCATCAATTTCACATTGACTTAAACTCATTTTATTAACCAACCATAAATTTTTAGCGAACAAAAAATTTATCTCCCATTTTCTATTTATTAAAATTACTATTAATACTATAATTAATACTATAATTAATTCATCTCAATTATTCTCTATATTTCTACTCTATTGAATATACTTATAAAACGTGGTTACAACTTAATATTAGTGACAAATTCTATATTTCACAAAATTAAACTATTTAATAGAATCAAGATACCAATATTCTACATAATAAATATATACAATCAAGATACCAATATTCCACATAATAAACACATAGATCTTTACAGAATAACCCTGCGAGTATTTTTATCGTATTTTTTTCCATAATTTTTATCGTATTCTTTTCCATAAAGTTTATCATATTCTTTTCCACAAATTTTATCGTATTCTTTTCCACAAATTTTATCTATTCTTTTCCGCAAATTTTATCATATTCTTTTCTATAAAGTTTATCGTATTCTTTTCTATAAAGTTTATCGTATTCTTTTCCATAAAGTTTATCGTATTCTTTTCCGCAAATTTTATCGTATTCTTTTCCATATTCTTGCCCATAAAGTTTATCGTATTGTATTCTCGTAAACTTTATCGTATTCTTTTAATAAAGTATTGTATTCTCATAAACTTATCGTATTGTATTCTCGTAAACTTTATCGTATTGTATTCTCGTAAACTTTATCGTATTGTATTCTCGTAAACTTTATCGTATTCTTTTAATAAAGTATTGTATTCTCATAAACTTTATCTTATTCTCTTACATAAAAGTTTATCTCATATTCTTTGCGAAAAAGTTTATCTTATTCCCATAAACGATATCGTATTTTTTCCATAAACTTTATCCTATTATTATAAAGTTTATTGTATTCTTTTCTATAAAGTTAATCGTATTCTTTTGCATAAAGTTTATCGTACGCTTTTCCATAAACTTTATTGTATTATTATAAATTTTATTGTATTTTTTCCACAAAGTTTATCCTATTTTCTATTATAAACTTCATAATATTCTTTCTATAAAATTCATCTTATTGTGTTAATATGAAGTTTATCGTATTATTTTTCATAAATTTTATCGTATTATTTTCCGTAAACTTTTTCATAATGTTTATCGTATTGTATTCTCATAAATTTTATCGTATTCTTTTACGTATTCTTTTTCGTAAATTTTATCGTATTCTTTTTCGTAAACTTTATCGTATTGTATTATGATAAAGTTTATCACATTCTCATAAAGTTTATTTTGTTCTTTCCATAAAGTTTATAATATTCTTTTCATAAAGTTTACAATATTTTATGGTTTCGCAATATTTATAGTTAAGTAATATTTTATGGTTTGAAATATTTTACAGTTTCAGCAAAATAATTCTGCAACAAGGATTGGGATAGCATTCCATACGAGAATGTAATTTTGTAACTTATCGATTTGGATATTATTTCACACAAGAATATAATTCTGTAACTTGTTGATTTATAATATGTTGATCGTTTCATAAAATAATACCCTTATAGTTCCGGTAAAATAATATGTTGATCGTTTCATATAATAATATCCTAATCGTTCAGTATAATAATATTCTTATAGTTCAGTAAAATAATATTCTTATAGTTCAGTAAAATATTATATTGATCGCTCAGTAAATAATATCCTTATAGTTCAGTAAAACAATATCTTAATTGTTCAGTAAAATAATATTCTTATAGTTGAGCAAAATATTATATTGATCGTTCAGTAAAATAATATTTTATAATTCAATAAATAATATCTTGAACGTTCAGTAAAATAATATTTTATAATTCAATAAATAATATCTTGAACGTTCAGTAAAATAATATTCTTATAATTCAATAAATAATATCTTGAACGTTCAGTAAAATAATATTCTTATAGTACCACCCATAAATAATATCTTAATAGTTCAGTTAAATAGTATCCTTATAGTTTCGTAAAATATTATCTTAATGCTTTAGTAAATATTATCCTTATAGTTATAGAAATAATATATTTATAATTAGTAAATAATATTTATAAAGTAGTATACATTATTAAAATAACATTATATAATATCTAGATGTATTAATAGTTATATGGAATAATATAATATATTTATGTAAATATTATTGAAAAAGGGAAAGCCACTTAAATAGTTATTTAAGAACTATTAATGTAATTTTTAGTGTTAATAAAAATGATTAATAGTAATTTATGTTTATGATATATTGGAATAGTTATATAAAATACACTAGAGAAATTTAAAATGGGATAATTTGATAGAAAATATGTTATAATATAACAAAGATTAAGATAAAGATGATAAAAATAAGATTGTGTTACAGAGCAAAATATGTTATAATATAACAAAGATTAAGATAAAGATGATAAAAATAAGATTGTGTTACAGAGCAAAAAATATGATAAGAATAAAAAATAAGAATAAAACATATAATATTGATAAAGTAATATTAGAACAGATACCATGGTTCAGAAAAATGTTAGATGGTAATTTTATAGAATCAAGCTATGATGTAATTAATTTAGATTTTGATATTAATGCATGGGAAAAAGTAATAGAATATATACATAGAGAAAAGAAAGGTGAGGAAATAACATCAAAAAAACAAATATTGTCAAAGGAAGAAATAATGGATAATTTTAATGAGGAATATAATGGAAGAATGCTATATAAATATTTAGACATGAAAAATATGGTGGAAGAATTCGATATTATAGTAAAGAATATGATATTTGATAATATGTACGCAAAAAAAATATCAAAAATAACGTGGGATGGTTATCATGAAGAGTGTAAACAGTTTAATTTGCATGATCATAGTAATTTATGGAATATATTAGGAAAAATATCACAAGTACCTTATTATTGGACATTTGTATCGGATATAATATATTTCTTTCATAATAACGGGTTATTTTTAAAAAAATATGTAGATATAATAATATTATATCCACAACTTATTTATCTAACAAATTTTTTGTTGAGATTTAGATTTAGGAGTGGAAATTCTAAACCCCAATATAAACATATACTTGATGATATATTTGATAATCCTCTCTTTAAAGATATAAATTACCATAATTTTCTCTTTGAAGCAATACCTCTAGAATATGATGACATTAGAATACATTATGGTAATGATCTTAAATATTGTATAGGGTATAAAATCAATTCTGATCTTATGAAAAATAAGATAGTACTTAATGAAGAACTCGCATTAATAATGATATTTACAAGATATGAACATTATGATTCTAAATATATCGATATATTAGTATCCAATTACGGTTATTTATTAGAATTATATGATATTTATCATATGAATGGTCTTAATATTACTAATATTCAAAAATTATTGAATTATGGTAAAAGTATACATATTTTTGATCCTATTTCTAATCTTAATATACTTCAACTTATTACACATATGAAATATGGCACTTATTATACCTCGTTATTCAATTATGATGATTGTATTAATTTATTTAATAATTATCTTACTATTTAATTATTTATTCCATCTTTTTATTGCATAAACTATATTTAGTTTATCATTCATCTATTATTTTGTATTTTTAAACTTAAGTACAATAAATATCAGCTCTTACTTTAATGATACTTTATAATATATAAATACACTTTATGTATCGTTTTCCCTTAATAATACTTTTTATTGTGTGAATACAGTCCATTTTTATTCCAGCATATAATTCTTTATATCTATTTTATTATAATGTAATAAAATCATAGGTTAAATATATTTTTAATATTTATTTTTGTACTAGTATTCTATATATGTTTATATATTTTTTATCAATAATATATTTTGTGAAATAATAACATTCAAAGTTATTAGTTATAATAGTACTTAATATTAAACACAATATAGAAAGTTATTGGTTACAATATTAAGTAATATAAAAATACAATATTGAACTTTATTAATTATAATGTCAAGTAATTAATAAATCATAAATCTTTTCATCCAATAATATTTTATCTATTCGTTAAATATTATTTAATAATAATAAATATTTCCTCATATTCTTTTCTATAATAATGAATAAAAATATAATTGTATCGTCTAAAATAAGATTTTCACCAAAGAAATCTTCTTCAAGATTTCTTTGAAACCGAGCTAGGTTTTCGTAGAAAACCATGAACTTCTTCTCCAAACTTACTAAGCTCTTAAATAAAATTTTGTGTATACGACATTATAAAATTTTATAATTCTTTTAAGTTTAAGCAAGTCGTTAAATTAAAGTCAATGTAATATGAGTAATCGTATATTACTGGTATTACTTAGATGTAAAAAGGATTAGATTAGATATTTTGATTTTATATTATAAATTGAATAAAAAAATTTTATAAGAGTTGTAAACTAGTGTTTGTCAACATATTAACAATTACAATCGCTCGAAAAACAATAGAGGGATTGCAAATTTTCGCGGTATATCATAAAATTGTAAAAACAAAATACGAAATTTATCTATGAAATTTTGAACGACTTAAATAACTACTAATAATTAAATATAGGTTATAAATAGTATACTGACAAAATAAATACAATACATCAAATTGATATTGTATTTGTCAATAAATCATACATAATATTGAATTTTAAAGTGTAAAATCTAATAATTTTACAATATCTCAAAATCATTATTCTATAAATTAACACACAAGAAACAAGACATTGTACCACAACCCAACACACCGTTCCCCATACCACAACCCAACACACCGTTCCCTATACAACAACCCAACACACCGTTCCCTATACCACAACCCAACACACCGTTCCCTATACCACAACCCAACACACTGTTCTCTATACCACAACCCAACACACTGTTCCCTATACCACAACCCAACACACCGTTCCCCACACCACAACTATCAGACATAGACTTTACACAAAACCACAAACCAAAGTCTACAGGTAATCTAAAAATAACTTTGAATGTCCTGTGAAAGCTCAAAGTTATTTTTCTACAATCTTTTGGAATAAAAATATATGTAATTATATGTTTTAACATATAATTTTAATAAAACAAATTATATTATTGAGTATATGAGATATAAAATAAAGTTCATTAACTATAAATATTATAATAATAGTACTGCTAAATATTATGACAATAGTTCTGTTAAATATTATCGTAATTAATACTATATTGTAATTAAATAAATTAGTATGATAATAGTTCTGTTAATATTATCGTAATTAATACTATATTGTAATTAAATAAATTAGTATTATAATCATTCTGTAAAATAATATTGGTATTGGTATTGTTATTAGTCTTATTCTGTAAAATATGTTTGTCACAATCAAAAATATAAAATAACCAACATAACAATTTGAGAAAGGTTAGACGTCATTTTAAGTCTATAAGAATAGTTTGACAAATTATTGACATATTATCTTCTAGTTTTGTAAAATATTATCCTAAATTATAACTCTTATATTTTAGTGAAACACGGTTCAAAGATTTATTAACGTAATTTATTAACGTAATTTATTAGATAATATATGTTAATAATATATGTTAATAATATATGTTAATAATATATGTTAATAATATATGTTATTATATACTGGAAAACTTGTTAAAGCTTTTATCTAAATAACAATATAGCTAAATATATTAGATAAAAATAATTAACTAAATATACAATCTTGCGGAATAAAAATATAGCTAAATATATTAGATAAAAATAATGAACTAAATATATAATATTGCGAAATAAAATGCCAATATAAAACAAAAATTTTATAATTTGTTATTTAAATAGTTATTTAAATAGTTATTCTATATGTTCCGTGGAACGCAATACATCTTTACAATATTTTAAATATAATTAATTTTCCATCTTATAAATAGAACTCATACTTAAGTGAATATAAAAACAATTTTTTTAGTGAATATTAATGTAATAATTTTTATAATATCATCCCGAAATCTATATTTAGTAAAATCCCAATTTATTAAAATTTGTTGATAAATCATAAGCAGCATATTTTATGAGTTTTAATTAACTGAATATATAAACAAATATGATTGAGAAAAGATAACTAATATAATTTTAAACTTAAATGTATTAAGTTTAAAATAGTGATTGATAAAATACTGATTGATAAAATAGAGAAATAAAATATAATATTATCTAAATATTATAGATAAATATTAAAGTTTTGGATATATTTATATATTTAATTTGATATCTAGTATTAAACTTAAAGATTAATTCAATATCAAATTATAATAGCATACAAAATAATTTATCAAGCGGAAAAGTATATAAGCAGAAAAAGTATATTAAAATTAAAGTCGGAAAAAATATTCAAGAATTTCTAATTTAATCCAAATAGGTTCATGATAGAAATAGTCTGATGTAAGATACCATTCAAAAATAATGGGATATTTTTTCAAAAATTTAAAATTTGAACCATTGACCGAAGCAATTTTAATATTCAAAATGTGTAAAATTTTATTGTTTACTGTTTGATTATTAAAACAATCGTTGATATCTTTCCATGAATATTTAATATCGATAATATTGATTTTCATTGAAAAATTATATAAATCTTGTAATCCTAAAAAATCAAACAGATATATTTTTTCATCTTCAGTAGATTTATCATTTATAATATAATATTTTTTAGTTAGATGTGTTTCATTTATTATTACATTTGATAATATAGATCTGAACGCAGTTGGTGCAAAATTTAAAATGATTTCACTTTCATTTTTATAAAAATTAGATTTTAAATATGTTTCAAAATATGGTATTTTTTCCAATAAGCTAATTGGCAATACATATTTATCATCATTATTTAATATTGTTATACATATTTCGTCTTTCTGTCCATGATAAACATTCAAATATAATTTATCCCCCGATTTTTTTTTAGTATAAACAAAATTATTTTTGATTTCTGTTTCTTCATATTGTATTACTTCCATATTGTATTTATATAATTACCATTTAATAGTAGTAAAAACATATTTACTACATATAATTCTAATATCAATAATATTCATATTAGAATTATATCAATAATATTCATATTAGAATTATATCAATAATATTCATATTAGAATTATATCAATAATATTCATATTAGAATTATATCAATAATATTCATATTAGAATTATATCAATAATATTCATATTAGAATTATATCAATAATATTCATATTAGAATTATATCAATAATATTCATATTAGAATTAAATGTTATATTATTTTTATGATAAATATACTAAATAATATAACATATAATTATTTGATTATCATTTCGTGAGGCTAAACTATTAAATAATAACGATACGTAACGCTTTATTAAATTTTTATTAACCCCCAGGTTAGGTAAATCAAGAACATGTATAGTATTTTAATCGAATTATATTTATAAATAATATTTCGTTTTGTAAAATATAGTATTAGTCTTTTTGATGATATTTTCATCATTCAGTAAATATAATAAAATAGGAAAATATCTAATTTATTCTGTCAATTATAATATATTGGAGAAATATTTCAATACTCGAGTAATATATAATTCTATTCATTTTGTAATTAAGTTGTAATAATGAAATAGATAAACTTAATATTTTCATCAAAAATTAATCGAATTTATTGATCAAATTAATAAATCTTAATATAATTATATTAATTTGAGATATTTGAAACTCATTTAAATATTGTAATTCATATAGTATTTATAAAAAAGTCTGTGAAATAAAATTAAATTATTCACTCCATATTATCATATTTTGTGGAAAATCAATATTTTTGTATTGCAGGTAATATTATCAATATTACCTACAAAACTTTATAAATTGTTTATAAAGTATCATTTAACAATATCGTTATTTAATAATATTTTTGTGTTAATTAAGAATTTATATATGCAAAAAATATGATAATAATTAACAAAATTATTTTACTTAATTGTTAGTATTATGTATAAAATTATAATAATATTAGGTATAAATTATTCGAATTATATTTAATGAAAGATTAAAATATTATTCTATTGATTCATCAGACAATTATCTGTAATGTATGAGTAATTAAAATGATAAAATTATTCAAGTCAAAAATCAGTATTTGTCAAAAATTAAAATAGCATAAAATAACAAAACTTAATAATACTAAAAATAAATATTGAATCAAAAAATAAAATGTTAAAAATGTTGCGCCGTTCAAATATTCATCATAATATATATAGTATAAAATCAGTCCTAAATACAGAATTAAAATCAAATATAAGTCCAGACTTTTGTAATTTATGTAAATCATCGAAGCCTTATAAGTGCAATCGTCATTCAGGTGTATGGGCATGTAATTGTTGTGAAGGATATGCAAATTATGGTTGTCATTGTTCATATTCTAGAGATTATTTTAAAGATTGTCATAATTATATAAAGAGATAAATAAATTGTATATAGGTATCCTAATTACAATAACATTATTACTAACAATACTATGATGAAAAATATATGTGTTATATTTATTCATTATTGTATTAGCAATTATTTATAATAAAGTTTGTTCATACAATCAACACATATAAAACATTAATTATTGTTCCAATAATAATTAATAAAATATGTTAAATATATAATAGGAAAATACGTTAAATAATATATGTTTTATACATTAAATATTATAATTGGTAGAAATTATTTTAGATTTATAATTCCAAGTTTATGATAATTTTATTTATAAAACGTACATTTAGAAATTAATTGACGAGCTATTATCATTTTAAATATGTTGACAAACACTAGTTTTCTAGTATAATTTAATTTTTTATTCAGTTTTTTATACTTCAAAAACGATATATTGTAAAGAATAATATGTCACTTAATTTGTGACAAACTATTAATTAATCACATCGAATTGTATACCAATAAGTTAGAAGCATAAAATTATAATAAGTGAAAAGTATAAAATTATAGAGAGTGAAAAGTATAAAATTATAATAAGTGAAAAGTATAAATTATAATAAGTGAAAAGTATAAATTATAGTGAGTGAAAAGTATAAATTATAGTGAGTGAAAAGTATAAAATTATAATAAGTATGAAATTATAATAAGTGGGAAGTATATAATAAGTGGGGAGTATATAATTATAATATAAAAGTTCGAAAATAATATTTTGGTAGTTTTAATATTTTGTTAATAATATAACTATTTATAAGTTAATTATTTATTAATAATATAAATTTAATATAGTTTAAATAATATTATATTTAATTTGTAAGTTAGCAATCGATAAATAAGATAAATATAGTTTATGCGTATATGATTAACAAATAATATTACATTTAATAAGCATATCAATAAAAGGTATTGAATTAATAAGTTAACAATCAATAAGATAAATATAGTTTATGTGTATATGATTAACGAATGAGATAAATATAGTTTAAATAATATTGTAATTTATTAAATTGGTTTGTTTACGAAGTTGATATTTCCATATTTATTTCCGATTTCATAGAATTTACGAATAAATAAACCAGTGTTACTACAATATCCCTAATAATATACAATAATATATCCTTTTTCTAATTTAGGTTGAGAACACGATAAATCGATATTATATATTTTTACAATAAACATTTACACCATTATACCATTATACCATTGAGTCTTCTTTACTGTTCTGTGTATGTATTCTTCGATAACATTCATTCTTTAATATAACGAGGTGAACTAGATGTATATTGATATAACAAATCGCTATCAATATCATTTTTAATTTCTTCTGTTGTATTGAAAATACATTTTTCCGAATCTATACTTAATTTTTCTTCGAGTCCAAATTTACCTTTGTTATAAATGTTATTTAATTACTTCCCTTTTCCTTCTCTTAATTTAATATCTATTTTAACTGTTATTAATTTTTACTTATTTGGTCAATTTAGGCTTCGCGATTTATTATAGAATTACTATTTATTATAGCATTATCATTTACTTTATGATAAAATACCAAAAATAAATTTACATATAATACTATTAATAGTAAACTGAAGAATTATTTGAGAATTCTTAATTACAGTAATGTATTATGTATAAATTTATGAATAAATATTATTTATTATTTATTATTTATCAAATTGATAAAATATAATGCATATATGTTCAAGAAAATTTCTATATGATCTCTGAATTTGTAAATTGTGTTCTAGAAATAAAATAGCTATTAAGCATATATCTAACATATATTTTTTTAATAAATACGGGAAAAATATTCATATTGAAAGGTATCAATGTTGTATAATATCCTGCCATTTTTTTATCTTTTAACCAAGCTTGAGAATTTGATAAGTTCATTGTGTTTAAATTGCAATTCCATCTTGTTTTATCCAAAAAACAAGCTATAAATTTTTGTTCAACAGATTGATTATTTTTAATCGACATATTTTAGTATTCTTATATGAATATTTTTTATTTAATATTTTAGTAGACATAAATATTATTCTATAATCCAAGACTATTTTATTTATTATTAAAAATTTCATTAGTAAACTATTTTATATCGACTTCAATATTATCAAGATATTGTTTAATGTTAATAGAATGTAAATTTACGCGCTATTATACAATTTTTTATTTAGTTTTTAATACATATAGTGCATTTTAGAATTTGATTTGATAATATAATCATTAATAGTTAATGATTATTTAATTGTACCACAAAATCTTGTATTATAATAATATATTAAATGTTGATAAGTATTATGAACGAGTTTTAATAAACTGTATTAAATTTTAATAATAGTTAAAACAAGTATTTATTAGCATATTAAAATTTCTATATCTAAATGAATAAAAATCAAAATAGTGCTATTTTTTGTTTTGCAAAGTTCGTAAATACAATCCACAAGTAACTAAAAATAAACTATAAAAAATAGGGACTATTAATTTACAAATCTATCATAAATATTATAAAATTTTATTATAAGGATGTAATCCTATTGTGATAAAATATTTATCGATATTGATAAATATTATACAAACATAATAAATAACCCGTTAATTATTTTTAAATTAATATACCATATGATAGATTATAGACAATTTAATGTATATAAAAGATATATATCCATTCCTTTACCTAAAAATAGGTAAAGGAAGTACATTTCCCTCCGTTTAAAAACTTCCTTATAAAAATATAAAATTTCAATTTTATATTTTTTATTGTATTATGAAATCATATACAATATTTAGCGATTAAAATATAATTCCATATTTAAGCAATACTAATAAAATAACTAAAATTTTTACAGATTTTCAAGAGTTATGAACTGATTTATCAAGATATTAACAATTACAATAACTCGATGATTAATAAACCAACTAAAATAAACATTAATCTAACAATAAAATTATTATAAAGACTTTTATCAATGCCAAAATTCTGGGATAAAATTTGTAATTGGACCCTATAAAAATTTTGATGAAAAATAAAATACTCATAATCTTAGTTATATTTACTAATAACTAGTCGAGAGCTAGATTAAATATCGTTTAATTCCTATATATAAAATATTATTAGAGTTACAAACAATGTTTATTAACATATTAAAAATTCAAATTATGTATCCCCCTAAAAACTTCCTTAAATTTCTTAGTTATAAAATACTGATTAATCATATATGAAATAATATTATCTTTGTAGCTTAAATAAAATATATAATATTATATATATCCAATATTATATATGGATAAAATCAAATATCTATGTTAATAGTATGTTAATCCGATATAATACTATATAAGAAATAATATATAACTTATATTATTTAATGTATTTAATATGTTAAATAATATGTTAAATAATATGTTAAATAATATGTTAAATAATATCATACAGTTCTAAAAATAATATTCCCTTGTAAAATAATATTTTATAGCTCGCAAGTATGCTGGCTAATAAAATGAAGTGGATATATTTAGATAATGAGATAATTAAATACATTCGGTAATAATAGGATTGAATTAAAAAAAATTATAAGAATTGTAAACTAGTGTTTGTCAACGCATTGAGAATTGTATTAGCTATAAAATTCGCAAATCATAGATAAAAACAATACAACTATAAAATTCTCCAATAAAAATCGGAACCGACAAAAAATTTTTTGTTGGCAAACATACAACGATCGTAATATATTGACTTATCCGTTTTATTATTTTTCTTTTTATAAATTCATTAAATAGCTATCATGTATATAATTAGTGTTTCAATAAATATGGGAAACTATAATATTAAAAAATGTAATTATTGCATAATTTCTCTTTTATTTTGTGGTATATTTTGAAAATTCTATAAGTGTATTATGTTGTGTTTATAATATAGAAATATCATTGTGTAAAATGTGTAAAAATATGTAGAAACATAATGATGTAGAAATGTGTAAAAACATAATGATGTAGAAATATAGAAATGTAGAAACATAATGATGTAGAAATGTGTAAAAATATGTAGAAACATAATGATGTAGAAATGTGTAAAAATATGTAGAAACATAATGATGTAGAAATGTGTAAAAACATAATGATGTAGAAATGTAGAAACATAATGATGTAGAAATGTGTAAAAATATGTAGAAACATAATGATGTAGAAATGTAGAAACTTAATGATGTAGAAATGTGTAAAAATATTATGGTGTAAAAATATGTAAATATGTGATAAATACAATGAACATAAATTTAATAAGATATTGTAATATAGCGTCTTTTTATTTTTGTAAAAATAAGGATCTTAAAGTAAGAAAAATATCTTAGAATAATAGTGAACAAAATAATAGTGAATAAAAGCAAAAAAAATATAGGGTGATAACATAAATATACATTAAATAATTTAATGATAAATATACATTAAATTATTTAATTATAAATAATTAAAGGCTTATATGTTAATAGAAACTAAGCACTTGAATTAAAAATTTTCTATAAGTTTTCAAAATTGTGCAAAAAAAGAGTATAATACAGTTGTATCTAGAGTATTATAAACTAAGTTGAAAAACCAACTAAAGTATCAGTATCAAATAAAAATAATTGTTCTATCATCATGGGATTATCAAAGTATAAGTTCATAATTTGTATATCTTGAGAATATGTACTTATAGCCGCACAACCCCTGCGTACACTTGCAGACAAGTATTTCATAGATGAAGTTAAAGCAAGAAATATAGATATTTTTATCGAATGATCTATTTTAAATACCAAATATTAAAATTTTCTGTAAACTTACCATATGGATAGTACTGTGGTGTTTTCAATTTTCAGCCTTAGATGTACATAATAGAAACTTAGAATCTAGATCTTGTTATATAGTTTTGCTGTATTAAGAATTCATTTATATAATATATAATTAAATTATAATATAACTTGTTTCATCTACATTACAATACAATATAACAATATATTGTAAATCATTCCATATTCCATCTGTATCTATTACCATATATACTAGCAAGATATCGTAAATCTTTTTTACATCCTGACCAATCGTATATAATACCATGTTCAATATAAGGTACCTCAGAAGATATACGAGTCCAATAAAGATCTACACCATGATATGATTCTAATCTCTCAACAGTTCTTCTTATACAATCTTCACCAACGGGAAAATTTTTCACATAGTAAGGGAAACTCAATGCATGCTCATTCAATTTATCGCTATTAATATCATTTTTAATCTCTTCAATTGTATTTTCAATACATTTTTCCAAATCAGCTTTAACTTGTTTTTCTCTATTAATTTTATTTTTTTCGTATATTTCTTTTAATTGATTCTTATTCATTTTGCTCGTATAATCTTAAAAAATATTTTTAAAATTACTTTATTCTGATTTAATTCATTGTTTAATCGATTTTGAGTCCTTTTTATATATCATATTGTTCATATTTTTATTTGGTTAGTTCTATTAAGTATCGTATATTTAATAAAATTAAATCTTATTTGGTTATACCGAATACGTTATTATACTTGTCTATATATCGAAAATAACTCAATACGTTTTAATGGTGCTTAATTTTTACTTAAATAGTTTTCAATATAATTATATACGTAGGTGATCTATTTTAAATAATATTATATAATATTATTAAGGTATCTGTTCTCAATTATTATATCCATCCCGTCATTAAATATCAAATATTAGTATTCATGTATATTAATTATAAATAAATCATTATTATTTACATTTGACCATAATTATATTGTAAATAATAATGATTTCTTTGTTATAATATAATTATTCAAAAAATGGATCATTTAATTACAAATGCACTACTACAAATAAACAATAATTTTGACGTAAATAGAGTCTTTTCTCGTTTGAAGAAACAAATAGAATACACCAAAGATAAAAAAGTATCTTATATATTGGATTTCATATATAAAAAATATGGATGGAATTACGGATTAAATCACTTTCCTATTAACTTAGATATTCTTTCTCTAGAGAAAGATCTAGTTGATGTAGTTAATTTCATAAATTCTCAACATTTCAAAAATTTGATCATACAAGATGAACAAGATAAAAAACAAGATAAAAAACAAGATAAAGAACAAGATAAAGAACAAGATAAAAAACAAGATAAAAAACAAGATAAAGAACAAGATAAAAAACAAGATAAAGAACAAGATAAAGAACAAGATAAAGAACAAGATAAAAAACAAGATAAAGAACAAGATAAAGAACAAGATAAAAAAAGTGATGAAGTATATAAAATGAAAGAAAAAGAAGAAAAACTAGAGATAATAGAAGAAAACGAATATAATGATGACGATTTTAAATGCTTGATAAAAAATATTATACCTGTACTTGAGATATTTAATAGAAATGTTATGGATAGTTCTTTATCTATACCAGTTGCAAAAATGTTTACATATATAGATGAAGTAGATATAAATAAAGAAAGTGTGTATGAAAAAATTTTGTATATTAGAAGACTGTTCGAAAAAAATAAATGGACATCATCAGGATTTTCATCACCTCCAGATAGAAAGTCAATTATAGAAGGATTAAATAAATTTTTTATAAATATGGAAACATAATCTTTGTATCTATCAATATAATGGTTTATAAATATGGAAACATTATAAAGGTATAATTAAATACCTAAGTACTAATCTAACGAATATAATAAATTAAATCTATATAATAATTTATTGTGATATTAAATTCAGTATATAATAAACTCATAAATCTAAAATAGCACAAATAATTATTTTAAAACGGTCAAAGCTCTATATTTATTGGTACACTTATGATAAAATACTTAAATTATTTTGTTGGAAATAAATAGAATTTTGAAATAGTTGGATTAGACTACATTTGTAATAGTTAGATTAAACTACATTTTTGTAATTTTAATATTTATTGGTTGGAGAGTTGTTAACTCATGTTCAAATTAATATAACTTTAGAGCTATATTAATTTAGCCCTAATACTACAAACAACCAAATATAATTTACATCAGAGTAACATACAATTATCTAATATATTATTAAGATATATACAATTTTCACCAAAATTGTATTAAGAATACTGTTCACCAATTTTATTCTTATACATTTGTTATTTTGATAATACTATTTATACAGCTATCGAATATTTAATACTTCTACTTATGGTGCGTGACATAAGTAGAAGAGTACCAATATACTAAAAATTCTACCATAAAATGTATTATAATGTAATGTTGAATTTTACCTATTAATTTTATGATATTTTTTATATTGTTAAGTTTTTGTTATATCAAAAACTTTTGCTTGTTTATCTATATTTTATTGTATAACATGGTATAATACAGTATAAAATATATTTAAATACTAACTTTATACGTGATTATTTTAAATATAAGGTAACGTTTTAAAATAAAGATATATTAATATATCTTTATTTATGAATTTATTGCTGATTAAATTAACAGGTTTTTTACAATTTATACGGTAACTGTTTCTCTAGCTATCACAGCTATTGATATGTTGACAAACACTAGTTTACAACTCTTAAAAAATTGTAAAAATCAATTTTATTATTTTTATAGACTTGCTAATTTACAAATACATTTATCTTTATATAGAATATGGTTATTAATTAATAATTATTAAACTATTTTAACTATAAAAACGTGTTGGTGACTGGCTGTAAATATTAAAATTCTGGTATTTAGCATGTTAGGATATTAAACAAAATATATATTTGTTTGATAATGTTAATTCTATTAACATTAATGATACTTTAGAGTAAGATATTAAATCACTTATTATAATAGATATAATAGATATAATAGATATAATAGATATAATAGATATAATAGATATAATAGATATAATAGATATATAATACTAAAAAGATGGAAAATTATTATAAATTAATGAAAAATAATTTATATATGGAAAGACATTTATAATATCAATGCAACGGAAAGATAACAATTATAAAGTGACTAAATTAATATCAATGCAACGGAAAGATAACAATTATAAAGTGACTAAATTAATATCAATGCAACGGAAAGATAACAATTATAAAGTGACTAAATTAATTTAATTGACCATCGATAAAAGTAAAATAGATTTAGGCGTTTTGAATAGCGCTTAAATTCAATATAAATAGTTTTAAAATAACTATTTATGTAATTATTAGTTCCTAGGTAAATAAAGTGAATAAAAAGCTTAGTATTTTTGAAATATTTTTAAAGCAACATTGAGTATATAATAAAAATAGAGTTATATAAAAGTGCTCTTTATAAATAGAAAATTATTAAAACAATTGATATAATATTAGAATAAATGATATTTTGAGATAAAATGAAGCTAATAAAAATTGTCTAGATAATTAACGATTTGGTTAATTAAAAATAAATTAGTTGATAAAAATAATTTATTAGTTATAATTTGTTTTAAATACAGTTATTTGTTGGGATAATTATAATATGACAATGTATATGTTATTTTTTCGGCATGATAAGTCTAAGTATATAAATATTTAATCTTATGTATATTAAGATTATTTATATCAAGATAAGAAACATGTAATGTGTTGAGAAACATGTAATGTGTTGAGAAATATGTGATGTGTTAGGAAATATGTGATATGATAAGAAATATGCAATATAATATTGAAAATTAATCATTGTTTGAACACTATAAAAAATGGTAATAAGCGACATATTAATAAATATTTCGAAATATTTAGAAATGAAGGATTTTATAAAATATACAATGACATGTAAGGAGTATAGGAAAATATTGTTAACAAAATATGTGTTAAGGAAAAGATGGTTTACGTTAAGAAAAGAAATTGAAAGTCTAGAGTTTATGAAAATTTTAAGCTATAAAGTGTACAAAATAAATTTAAATAGAAATAATAAAATTGGGGATGAAGATTTTAAATATTTGGAAGGTATATATAATCTTGATATGTCATTTTGTTCGCAGAGCACGATAACAAACGAGGCATTTAAGTATTTAAAAGGTATATATAGTTTAAATATGTCATTTTGTAACCAGAAAACAATAACAGACGATGCGTTTAAGTATTTAAAAGGTATAAAAAAACTAAAAATGAGAAAATGTTCCCAAATAACAGATAAAGCATTTGAGAATCTAAAAAATATAAGTAGTCTTGATATAGCTTTTTGTGAACAAAAAACAATAACAGATGAAGCTTTCAAATATTTAGAGGGAATAAAAAAGCTTAATATGTCTGTGTGTGTACAAGAGACAATAACTGACAGAGCATTTAACAATTTAAGAGGAATAAAAAAGTTGAATATGTCATTTTGCAAACAAAGGACTATTACAGACAAAGCTTTTCTACAATTACAAGGTATTTTTAGTCTTAATATAATGGGTTGTAGTCAAAATACTATTACTGATAATGCTTTCAAAAATCTCAAAGGTATTCATACTCTTAGTATGAGCAAATGTACACAAAATACCATTACTGATAATGCTTTCAAAAATTTAAAAGGTATTTATTCTCTCAATATGTCATTATGTAATCAAACTTCAATAACCGATAATGCTTTTAAATACTTACAAGGTATTCATACCCTAGATATTTCAGATTGTAATCAATCCACTATTACCGATAATACTTTCATTTATTTAAAAGGTATTCAAATACTAAGTATTTCTAATTGTAATCAATCCACTATAACTAATAATGCTTTTCAATATTTGCAAGGTATTCATACTTTAGATATGTCCGGTTGTGATCAAGAAACAATAACCAATCATTCTTTCCAGTATCTAAAAGGCATTCGCAACATCACTCTTTCCCACTCTAAAAATATAATCACTGATATAATTAGTAATTGTTTATGATACTTTTATTTTCATTTTAACTATATTAAATTTCCAATATATTTTTCTTTTATCCCTAATATAGTCTTTATAATATTTCAATATAATTCCAAATTTCAATTATATATTATCTTATTGAAATTTTATTCACATAATGTTATCTTATTGAAATTTTTTATTCACATAATATTATCTTATTGAAATTTTCTATTCGTAATATTATCTTATTGAAATTTTCTATTCATAATATTATCTTATTGAAATTTTCTATTCGTAATATTATCTTATTGAAATTTTCTATTCATAATATTATCTTATTGAAATTTTCTATTCATAATATTATCTTATTGAAATTTTTATTTAAATATCTTTCTGATATTTTTATTAGCATAATATTTTCTCATTATTTTCATAAGAATCAATTTAATATCTTGATGCCTATTGTAAAAATATTATTATAATAATATCTCATTATCATAATCATTTCTAAATCCTTAAGTATGTTAACTTATTAAGATACTAGTATCTTAATCTTTAAATATACTATAATTTAAGGATATTAATAAAATAATCAAAACTGAATTAAAAATTTTATTAAGAGTTGTAAACTAGTGTTTGTCAACATATCGAACTTAACCATAATTCGACAAAACACCCAATCACCGATCGAAAAGACGAATAAAATGAGAAACAAAATCTTGTATTAACTGCAAATTAACGATAAAAATATTAGAAATAAAATTTATAAACAAATTAAGATGTTTTTGTATTAAAATATTTTTATAATATAACATTTAATCAATATATTTTTGCGTGGTTTATTATTAAACGTTTTAATATTTATACCTTAATATTAAAATAATTTTTGTACTTTGGTCTTTTATATATTTTACCATTTATTCTGATAGTAAAATATGTTAACTGTTTATCTTTAGTTAACATATTTTATAATTTGATTCTTATATTACATATTAAGTATTTTATATTGTTATAGATATATAATTTTTTCGTATTATATAGTTATTTTCATATAATTATTAATTTATGTAGTTTATTACTATTATATAAACATTTTCACATTACTGTTTATAAATATTGTCCAACAAGTTGTTTGATATTACTATATAACATCATAAATATGAATTATAATATTTTATTAATGACTCAATCTGTAATTAAATTAATAATCTAACACCATAAAAAATAATTACTTAACATGTATGTAAATTAATAATAAAACGGCATATTAAACAATTACTTAATATCTATATTTATTTTGTATATTTTTAGTGTAAAATCTTTCCTATATTAATAGAAATTTTTAATTAAATATTATATAGTATATCCAATTATATAATTCCTATTTTTTTATTTGTTCCCTAAATTTCAGTTGCAAAATTTTATAGTTAATATTAAATTCTATTTTTATAATCCAGATTCAAAATCTGTAAATTATATTTTATAATTGTTCAATAAACCAAATCATATAATTCTAAGACTAAATATGTAAATATAAATAAACTTATATTTTATTTATTTAGCCTATTTATTATTTTGATACAATAATTTTACCAAATAAACAACTCTATATTACATAATTTAACTACTATTATAATAGCTAAATTTATATGTCTAGATAACGAATTTAATAATTGATATATCTATAATACAGATAATAGAAGTATTATCTGTATTATAGAAGCATTATAACAGGAAAATAAAAAATAAATACAAAATATAAATAAATAAATAGAATCAAACAAGTATTTATCATTTAGAATTAATGCAGAAATTTTCATACAGGAAGTATAGTCGTTAAAAAACAGAATAAATATAGAATTAGAAATAAATAATTAGTATCAATTGCTTTTAAAATAAATAATTTAAGATATGGTGAATATGGATTTGAACAAAGTTTGCAAATCTACGATTTTTTGAAATATTTGATGGCAAACAATTTTGATTCCATACTTACAGAAATAATTTATCGTTATAAACCAAACTAGGATTTTGATGATATACAGAATGACTACTATAGAAAAATAGTTGAACTTGATAGGAAAATTTATCTGAATATAAAACAATTATTCCTTAAAATATTTCTCTTTTATTAATAAAAGAATAGTAATACAGCCGCTTAATTTTGAAGTTGATAAATTAAAAATCTATAAGTACGATAATAATTTTGCAAGGGTTGACGAAAAATATCAGGGCTGCAAAGAAAATATTTTTTGGGGATATGTCAAGAATATTTACACCATTTGGGGATACAACTAAATAATATTAAATTGTATCAACATAGTATACCAAATAAAATATATGACAATAAGGGTAAAGTTGAAAACCATTATTATCGTCGTGATGAATTAATTATTGTTAGAAACAATTTATTTCAACTAATATGTTAAATTATTTTACAGACAATGGTAAACAATACAAAGTTTTGATGTAGTTAGATCCTTAAATATAGCAGATATAATGAACAAATAGATCACAATACATAATACAATAGTTTAGAATTATTTATCAAAAATAAAAGCAACCATTAAAGAATAACTAAGTTTTTAATTAATATATTTATTCTTGAATAAATTGACTAAGAAAGAGAACTATTAGATATTATTATTGTACACATAGAATAATAATATCGAGTTGAATTATATAATTATTTATAAACAATATAAACAATATAAACAATATAAACAATATAAACAATGGGTATAAAATAGTGTAATACGTTTTATTAATACCAAAATTTAACGCACAAGATTTAAAAATAACGATCCAAGTAATTTTCGATTTTCGGGAAGTATTAACATTAATTATGAGTGATTTTAACTATTTAAAAATTAAGTTAGCAATTTTTAAATTTTATATTAATGATTAATCATTAATTACGAGAGATAAATGATCAATTATGGATAATTATCCATAATTATCCATAATTAATCATTTAGTTGGACAAGTAAAAAATGATTAATTTGACATGGGACATGATATTAATAAAATAATGGTACCAAAAGAGTTGATATACCTAATAATGAAATATCGCAATAAAAACAATGAAATATGTCAATTATGTTATAATTTATCAGCAAATGTATGTAAAATCCAAACATGTAGTTCATGCGGTGAATATTATTGTACAGATTGTGATACATATAAGACTTTTATAAGATATTGTATTATACCATGTTTTTATTGTAAAAAAATAGAATGCGATGGAAAAAGTATTGAGAAACGTTGTATAAAATGTGCAAATTATGCTATTAATTTGGGGAAAAATAGATCTGTATATTATAAACAAATAAAAAACTAAAATAACAAGATTATAAAATAATTACGAAAATTATTTTATATTTATGGTGATTTGATGTTGAATTACATATTCTAATTCATAATGTGATAATATAAATTTTTTATATGATAAAAATTGTGAATTACTCTAAATAGATTAACTTATTGATTTATTAAGTTAATTCTTTTGGTCAAGCTTTTAGAGTAAAAACGGATATTTATTTAGTGGTTTTTACTACTAAATAGCCTATTATAATGAATGAATATTATTATAATGAATGAATATTATTATAATGAATGAATATTATTATAATGAATGAATATTATAATAAAAAGCAATAATAAAGATGAATGAAATAATAGTAATAAAAAGGGATAAATGAAAAGCAATAGTAATGAAAAAGATAAAAAAGAGTTAAAAGAGATAAATGAAGAATAGTGAAATGATTTTTAATTTATAAAAAATCATTTTCAGATAAAATAAAGAATATAAAGTAGATGGATAAATATTATACAAAAAAGGATATACTGGATAAAGTAAAAGATAAGATAAAAACTATTAATATAAATGAAGATAAAATAATTGATTTTTCATGCGGGAACAATTATTTATGTCACAATTTATTTATTGATTATGGAATGGAATATGTAGCATATGATATAGATCCATGTGAAAATCATATGGGAAAAGTAATAGTTAAAGATTTTTTAAAGGTAAAGCCACATGACATAGAAAAATGCATAATAGTACTAAATCCACCATTCGGAAAATGTGGAGCAGAAGCGAGAAAATTTATTGAACATAGTTTGAAATTTAAGCCAAATTATATATTTATAATAATTCCAAATGTAAGATGGTATGTTGATGGGTACGATATTATTGAATCAATAAAATTGGAAGAGGAAAGTTTTGTTTTACCGAATGGAAAAGCATTTAAATGGCCCACCAATCTTTTACTTTTAAAAAGATTACCGGATAGAACATATAGTACTCAAATCAATAAATATATTAAAACTAGAAATATATTTTCTTTGTCAATATCGCGCCGTATGAACAATAATCATACTGGTCCTTTAGCTATCATACGAAGAGCTGGACGAAATGCTGGTAAACAATCTTATATAAAAGACGAGAACGGTAATATAAGTTATAGATATGAGGGTAAGTGGATTATTTCCCATTGGGATCAGCAAAAACATTCTATTGAAGGAGAATGTTTCCTAAAAATTTATTTAAATAACGATAGCTCTTCTACTCTTCTATTAAAAAATTTATGTGAATTGGTTGAAATTCAATCAAAATCAAACCAAACATCATCTAATATTGGATATATAACCAACGATTTTGTTATAAATATATTTAATCAAATTGTTAACCAAACTAATATCTAATTCTAAAATAAATTTATTTAACTGATTATATATCACCATAATATAATTTTTTCAGTTTAAATTATCCAAACTTCCCACAATTTATTTCAATATTATTGTTAACAACATTTATATTAACCGATTTTTATATTAACCAATATTTATATTAACCAATATTAACGTTAGCTTATATTAATTAATATGAAATACTTTATATTAATTAAATGAGATTTATTATATGTAAAAATATTATTCTATATCTAGATATTAATATAAATATTCTTTTTGCAGAAAAATCCACATGTACAGCTATTTGATATCTTTGAAGTTACCTTGAATTGTTATCTATCAAAAATTTAAGAAAAATTTTGATTTTTTATTCGGAAATTTTATTGTTTATGGGAATATCGAAAGTTATTTATCGAGCTATTACAATGTTTCATATGTTGACAAACACTAGTTTACAACTCTTATTAAAAATTTTAATTCAATTTTATTATTTTATATTATTACTGTTAACAAGCATACATACCGTTTTATGTATACAGAATAATATCATAGTATAAAACAAAGAACTTATAAAGTAATAAAATAAAAATTAATGAAGAAACCTCAAAAAAATATTATTAACGATAATTTTTTGAAATGTAAAACTCAAAGATAAACGTACATTATTAGGATAAAATATACTTGAATTCAAATAGGATGATTTATATTAATATAAATCTCAATATATTAATATAAATCTCACCATATTAATATAAATCTCACCATATTAATATGTTCTATTAATATATTAATATGTTCTATTAATATATAAATAATGAAATAGACAAGAGGAATAATTAATTTTGTAATCTATATACAAGTATATAATTGTTAGTAATATTAGGATTGTTGAATTAATATAGAATTTTATTTGCATTAAAGAGTATCAGAATAATTATTGTGGAAAAAATAATAATTAATTTTGTAATCTACATACAAGTATATAATTGTTAGTAATATTAGGATTGTTGATTTGATATAGAATTTTATTTCCATTAAAGACTAATAATATTTTGGGGGTATTATAATGATAATTTTTCTTTAAAATTTCGATTAATTCAACAACTCGTTTTTTGACACTAAGAGCAACTAATTCAGCATTATTATCACAATTTATTTGTATATTATTCCAATGAAAATGTATATTTTCTCCAGTCGGTATATTATAATACTGAATTGCTTTGCAGTTCTCTAATTGAGACTTGTATTCGGATTAAATTCCATAAAATTCGATAAATTCAAGATTATTGTTAATATTATGGTTGGTTGGAGAATAATACGGTAATTTTGGCACTAAAAAATACAAAACTACAGCAATAAAAAATATGATAGCATTTAGTTATATGATCGATTAAATTGAAAATTCAATATCTGAAAAATCGTATAGCAATACAGTATATTATTTAAAAACAAAGATTGGTTTTTAAAATAATTAATTGACAAATTTGTTATAATTGATCAATTAATTATAGAATAGTTAAAATATATTAGATACTATTCTGTCTATATAGTATAATAAAATCAAAAAGATAAGATAAACACAGATAAGGACATTGAAAGTTATAAATAATTGAAAATTTTAATAAATGATGAGATATCAACACAAGAGATACAAATATTTAAAAGTATGATTTTTAGAAAAGCTATAGAAATGGGTACTGAAAATAGTTTTAATATTGAACCAATAAATATAGAATTTTAAATAGATAAATATTTAATACCGATAGAATTTTAAATAGATAAGATGGATAATATAGAATTTTAAATAGATAAGATGGATAATACCGATAGAATTTTAAATAGATAAATATTTAATACCGATAGAATTTTAAATAGATAATATAGAAAAAATAGAAAAAATGAAGAAGATGGATTTGAGGAAAGTCGCAAAATTTATGATTTTTTGGAATATTTGACGGCAGATAATTTTGACATAATAATAAATGAAATAATATTTCATTATAAACCATGTATAGATTTTGGTAATAAAGAGAGGGATGATATAGACAAAATACTGAAAATTTATGTGAGAGTTAGATTTATGGAGAGTTATATGAGAATATCAGTCAAAGTATAGAAATAAAATTACAAAATTAAAGTATGGATATCTATTTATTACTATTGATTTTATTCTCAACAAAAAAGGATGTCATGTAACATAAGATGATATTTCTTATAATTCAGTTTTCGGCGAATATGTTTAAGTTCATCCTATTTAAACTATTACTAAATTATCATTTTGCTTAATAATTACCCTTATGAACTCCGATATTTTATTATAATGAGTAAAATTTCTTTATATAAAATGGATAAAGAAACAAATTAATTTCTTATAATAACTTAGTTATTATATTTAATTCATATGTTTATAATAAAGTTCTTTATTATATTTATTGATATACAGTATTCTATTTATTGATATGTGTAATAGAAGAGTTTAAATAAATTGCAATGTTGAAAGACTTAACTAAATCTTTACTTTTATATTCTTTACATCCACAAAATAATATAGTACGTTATATAAATAGATAGGTGCTGTTTATTTATATAACAAGTCTAACGTTTCAAAAGTGTTAATTATGAACTTTACATTACCAGTTATATGTAGTTTATTTGAATTATGTGTCTATATATAGTGGAGTCCAACATTGATATAATCATTCAAATATTATTTACATATATTCATAAAACTATCAACTATACAATCATAATATATTTTTCAGTATTTTATTGATTCTCCTTAATATTTGTAATTTGATAGTAATTATTACTAGACTATTTTTATTAACAAAGCGTGAGTGATACAAATCCGAGTATGATAGCCATTTATATATTTTGTAAAACCATATCTCGTCTGTCATAATAATAATGTGTAAATATATAATAATGTGTAAATATATAATAATATTATGTAAATATTATGTTGTGTAAATTATTGGGAATATTATAGCACAAGTATTATAAGAGGAAGTAATATAAACAAATATAATAACAAATTAAAATTAAACATGGAAATAATTTATTATTATATTAGATGAAAGTATATGTAGATAATCAATTTTAAATACAATGAGCCAATATTGTAATTTAGTGGATTTAATACTATATTTAATAGAGATTTTATTGTTGGAATAATAAGGAGGGAAATATAAATACAAAGAATATATGGAATCTAGAACTAAATAAATTTTTGGATGATTTTATTGCGAAAACAAAATATAAAACAGTTCTCAAATATATATGTCTGAAAAATGTTTTCTTAATAGGAAAAAATTAAAAAAGAAAATACATAAAGTAATCCTTTTTACATCTAAGTAATACCAGTAATATACGATTACTCATATTACATTGACTTTAATTTATCGACTTCCTTAAACTTATAATAAAATTTTATTTAAGAGCTTAGTAAGTTTTGAGAACAAGTTCATGGTTTTCTACGAAAACCTAGCTCGGTTTCAAAGAAACCTTGAAGAAGATACGTTGGTGAAAATCTTATTTTAGACGATTCAATTATATTTTTATTCATTATTATAGAAAGAATATAAGGAAATAATTTTATTTAATTTGCCTATTAAATAAATTTGAGTTGGAAACTATATATTTATTCCATAATAATTTGATAGTCTTAAATCCTATTAGATGTTCAAATATATCAGCTCTTGGTTATAAATGTCAATGTAAATCTATAATTTTAACAGATGTTGACCAAAATGTTACAATCATTTTATCAATATATCAACTAAATATTGTATTTTTCCTTCATTGAAAGATTTTTATTTAATATAATTGCTGTAATTCTGTAAATAATTTCAATAAATATTTCAAAGAATTATAATTTTGTAAAATATTTATTGGAATATGATTCATGCTTAAATCATTGTTAAATAATATTTGTAAATATTGATGGCAAATATATTTACAAATATTAAACCATATATGGTTATAAAATCTGCTATAAAGTTGTTTATATTTACGGATTGGATAAGAAATATTCGAACAAGATGACTTTATAAAAATCTACACAAAATATACTGTTGTTCTTAAATATTATTTTCTTACTACTTAAAAATATAATAAATAGAAATATAAATCAATATGACCCCATTTTGTAATAGTTATAAATAGTAGAGGAAAGATAGTTTATTATAGAGAGAATGTATTATTTGAATATAAAATAGGTATGGGGTATTATTTTATACAAAAAATGGAAAATAATAAAGAAACAATAAGGGAAATATTGAATAATATAAACGAATATTTATTATAGATGGGAATTTATGGTTAAAAATGATAAAAAAAGGATTTTAATTAAGACGTGAAATATATATGAAGGAAAATATAAATATATTTAGAACAATTAATGAGGATAAAATAAAAATGTTGAGTACAATATTCGAGAAAAAAAATACAAAAGAGGACGATATAATAAATGAAATATATAAATATATGATACCATGTACAATAGACGAGATAATAGAGAAATGGAAAAGTATAAGGAAGGAGGAGAATGTATCAAAGGATAGAAATGTATTAAATATAGGAAAAAATGATAAAGTATCAATTACGATGTCAGAAAGAGAAAATAGTGATAGAGAGAGAAATAGTGAAAAAAGTCAAGAAATAATAAAATGGTTGATAGATAATAAAGAAGAATCGAGTAAAATATTGATGATAGATGAGAAAAAAATGAGATTAGTAATAAAAATATTATGCATAGAAAGTGATAATGTATATTTATATAAAATAATAAATGGACAAAGCAGAGCACATGAGATATATCCAAGATCAATATGTAATAAAGTATATAATGAAGAAAGAAAATACAAGGAAGAAGGTGATATTATTATAAAAAAATTTGAATTAGGACTAAAGAATTATATATCATGGTACATGTATTCATATAAATATATGTCATTTGAATTATATACAGCAATAAAATTAAATTCTATTTTTATATTTAAATATTTGATAAATGAAGGACATAGAATACCATTAAAATCGATAATAAAAATAACTGACAATTTCGAAATATTTGAATACTTGGAACATATGCTAAATATAAAATGGAATAATGTACATTTAAATTATTGTTGTAATTTATATAATGATAAAATTTTCGACTTTTTATTCTATGAAAAAAAAGCTAAAATAAAGTTACACGCAGCTCTATCACAAACAATATCCAACATTTCATCTGATTTAAAATATGAAAGCCATAAAATTTGTTTTCTAAATAAAATAATAGGATTATTCCAAAAAAATCATCTGCATATTTTGTCTTATTTGTTGTATAAAAAGTTCAATTCCTCTTTTCATTTAGTTTTAAATTTACTATCTCTTGATAATATTTCTTACTATATTGACCATAATCTCATAAAAATTGCTATTAAAAATTGTGATCTTTCTACCCTTGTCTTTGTTAATTCTCATAATCCCAAATTATACAATTCCTTTACCTTAGATTATTTTCCCGCAATGTCTCTTGATATTTTAAAATATTTATCTCAATGTAAGGTAATTATTTCTAGTTCTTTGCTCATCGATTATTCCTCTTATATTTCTCTTGATACCCTTAAATTTTTGTTGGAAGATTGTAAAATTACTCTTCCTGATCCCCCTTCCTTTTTTGTTTCTTGTTTTCTGTCTAAGCGTCGCGATCTTTGTTCTTATCTTAACCATCGTTATCATCTCGTTGAACCATATCATGATGATCTTTTTATTTATACTATTTAATTCCTTTTTCACAATATCTACATTCTATTTAATTCCTTTTTCACAATATCTACATTCTATTCAATTCCTTTTCACAATATCTACATTCTATTTAATTCCTTTCACAATATCTACATTCTATTTATATATTAATATCCACATTCTATTTATATATTAATATCCACATTCTATTCAATTCCTTTTCACAATATCTAGATTCTATTTATATTAATGTCCTCATTCTATTCAATTCCTTTCCACAATATCTACATTCTATTTAATTCCTTTTCACAATATCTACATTCTATTTATATAAATACTAACAATATAAAATGTATTAATTTATATTGTGTGTTCATCTTATGATATAAATAATATCTAAATTAGCAAAATTTAGGTATTACAAGGATAATATTCTCAAATAATATCACTATAAAGTTGATATTTTTCCTTCTGTAATTTAAAAATATCATTCAATACATCGATAGGAATAGTATTTAAAACTTGTCTATAAACCATTAACAACATATTTTTTTCCCTTAATTCAGAATTAATATGGTTAATTTTATGATAAATAGGTACGTTATGTGGATGTAACATTTATTTTATTTAATAATAAAATGAATAAAGTCAAATTGCATATTTTATGCAGCGTAAAATATTAGTTATTTTTGAAGTAGATATTAATATTTTTAGGAACAATATCATTGACTAAAAATAACAATGGACCTGTTTTTAATGATAAATATTATGTTAATATTTTGAAATAATTGTTAATATTTTAAATTGTGAGATAAAGATTTCATAGTATTGGTGATATTTATTATTAAATTGGTAACAATACAATTTAATAAAACTACAATTTAATCTGAGTTATTTAGTTGTTAAAGTATTATACAAACTAACGTTAGTTTGTATAATAGATTCTAATTAGTTAATAAAAAAATTCCTAAAATAGATAAAATAATATAGTGAATTTATGAAATAAATATCTTTACTTAAAATAGATAATGTATTTTACTAAGCCATTTACCTTATATCGTATTCTATTATTCATAACTATTTTTATAGGAATATTAGTATTTATGTCAATTATAGGATCAACTTTTTATGGACTGTGTCAATTATACCTGAAAATTAATAATTTTAGCTCTAAAAAAGCTGTTTTAACTAATAAAACAAAGTATGAAAAACATCTACCTTTATATTGTAGTGATACTAGTTATTCATCACAAAGATGTTATTGTAAAACACACGTTATTTGTAAATTATTTTTCGAAGATATTTTAATTACTGTTGATGAATATTATAATCTTTCGCCTACATCCAAACATATTTGTCCTTCTGAAAGGTCTATTGAAAGTTCATGTAATTATTCTTTATATTCTTCTATGTTAATATTTTATGACAAAAACCTTAATATTTGGTCTTTTTCAGATAATTCTTTCGCTTTCACTATTTACTCTATTGTTATTATCTTTTCTCTCATTATCTTTTTAGTATTTCTCTTTATCTTATTTTATTGTATTTTTCTTTGTGCTAATCATATTTTTAACTTGCTTTTAAATATTCCTTCCAATATTTCTTTGCATTATAATCTTCCCAATGTTCCTATTAGCCAACATTTATCTTCCATATAAATCTATTTCTTTCTTGTTTTATTAAAGTATATTATGTTTTTATCTATATTTTATACTATTTTACTAATATTAGTTATTCAGTAAAATATTTCAAATTATACATAATATTAAAACATAATATTATGTATTGTATTTATCTTTTTACGATTATGTTATAACTAAATTTTTAGCTATCATAATTTTATTCTTTACTATTGTAAATTATTTATTATTTATTATAATATTGAGATATATTTGATCATTGTATTTTAAGATGATTCAACCATGCAATTTATTTATCTCTCCAATCTTTTTCTTTTTGAGCAAAAGAGTTTTCTTATATTCTGTACATAATTTTGCTATTTCTTTTCTAGGTATATATTCTTTGCTTGTAATATATTCATCATATTGTTTTATATGTATTTACTCAATTATCAGTAATTTTCCAAGATAAATGCGTTTTTTAATCAAAAAAGATTGAAATAGTTGTATGTGTTTCTAATAAATTTCATACATCTGATTGTTCGTGATTAACAAAGATTTAAAGCAGATATTATTATATTCAAAGGAATTTTACCTTTGTTATTGCGGATCAAAGGATCTGGATTATAACTAAAAATAGTGATATTGTTTTAGGAGGATAATTATATAAAATAAGGAGACGTAATGCTGTATTATTGTTACTGTATATTTTATTGGATTTATATTCATTGAAAGTATCAATTCTAATGAATATATTCTGTTTTCATATTACATTATTAATTTTTCTTACACTATAATCCATATTCATTCAACATATTAGTGATACTATAGTATCATTATTTAACATCGTCTAATCTATAACATTACCTGGGTTAAGCAAAATATTCAAGTACTATTTGAATATTTTTATATCTTTACATAATCCATAAATTAATGATATTAAGAATATATCTGTATATGTATCTACTATATATATTTATCATTTTGTATATAAAACGTTATATCTCTAGAATTATTTAAGCACCATTATAATGGGAGAGTAATTATAGTGATATTGATAAAAGAAATAAGTACAATAAAATAGCAGATATAGAAATAACAAAGAATATAGATACAAATAAAATGCTGAACAATATGGAAATAATAGTGAGAATCTAGAAAACTAAACATTAAAAATAAAAACAATAAAGAGAATAAATATATAAAACGATTAATAGAACAGGATTTAATAGAACAGGATTTGATAGAACAGGTTTTGATAGAACAGGTTTTGATAGATTATCCAATATTCGCATATGAAATATACAGATGTTTTTAAGATTTAAAATATAAGAGAGTAAAGAAGATATATGAAGATATAATAGATAATAATATGAATAAAATAATGCAAATATATAGATGAAGATGAAGAAATTGTTGATATATTATTAATCAAAAATGACCAATTGAACGAAGAAATAGTAAAACTAGTATTTAAAATATTTATATAGTTTATACTATTACGACAATTACAGTATTCAAGAAATTAACAAATATGATTAATACAATAGTCTCTATTTAATCTTTATATACGCTAATATATACTAATAATTAATAATTAATAATTAATAATTAATAATTAATGATTAATGATTAATTTACGGTACACTTGGTAAAAATAAGTAAAATAAAATTTATTATTTATATGAATTTTAAATAAAATGATAGTTAAAATATTCACTATTTAATTCTTCCCAAAATAAACAAGAATATTCGATTAAATATTTAAATTGTTGTTTATATTTCAACATAAACTATCAGTTTCGGTAAACCTAAAATAATGTTTAACGTTATTGTTAAAGCTAGATTTTTACGTAAACTGTTTCTAGAATAATTTAAGTAATTTATAGTTTTGGTTTGTGATGTTATATTTATTTTGATATCTAATATAATTATAAATAATATCTTTTACATAAAGATATTATTTTGAACCTTGAATTATTATCATTTTCTGTTGTATCTATATATTATTATTCTTTTTTGATTTATATATTACTACTATAAATATAATTTTAAATTAGATTTATAATATATTAAAATGAATTATAAGCTTATTCTACATTTCGATATTAATCAAACTATTATAGCTGATGATATAAGCAACAATAAAGAAATAGAAGATGGCATCCTAAGTTGTTTGGCAGACGAAGTTATAGTTGAATCTAAGACCTATAAACAATATTGTGAATCAATTTATCCTGGTATCAGCAAAGAAAACAAAGAATTAAGAAAAAAAATGATTAGAGACAATTTGTTGAACTTATCTTCAGAATCTCAGCGCAAAAAATACTTTCTTGCCAAACAAAATGCCTCTGATTCTTTAATTGTTAAATCCTTCGCAAAATTAATCGATTTTTTGAAGACTAATAATATTGATTTCTTGTTGCATTTACGTACTTTTGGTGATGATTTAGATAAAGTTCAGTCTTGTGTTGAAAAATTGTTGGGCGCTAAAATGAAATATATTGAAACCAAAAATTTTACACCTTTTGAACTTTCTCAACTTTTCAAAAGTCAGCATTGCGCTGTTAAAGATGATTATAATAACTGGATTACTCATAATAAAAACTGTAAATATGGTAAAATCTTTCCTCTTCCTCAAGATGAATTTGTTTTATGTTCCTTTTTCGATGATAATGCTTACTGTAACATTATTTCTCCTATGTATATAACTAATGATTCTATTGTTTACCAAAATCCTTTACCTCTCATAACTAAAGCAATACACAATGTTTCTATTTTATTGGCCTTGGTTAACGATGATTATTTTGTTGATCTTTTGCGCCCTACTCTTTCTTTCCATAAGTTAATCTAGTAACTTATTATATAATATATATTTTTACTTTATTATATTTCACCCAAACCAAAATTTTCTTGCATTATTTCATGTTTATTGACACTATTTTATTTAAACATAATTTTTATTTATAATAGAATAATATCTATTATAACTTTATTCTATGTATGTGCATTATAGCGTTATTTTATCTATATTTATAACTTTATTCTATGTATGTGAATAATAGCTTCATTCTATGTGTGAATAATAGCTTTATTCTATGTATGTGAATAGTAGCTTTATTTTATGTATGTGCATTATAGCTTTATTTTATGTATATTTATAGCTATATTTAAGAAAAACAATTTCCATACAGAATAATGATTAATAAAAGTTTCGTTAACTGAAAAATCACTAGTATTTAAGTATAGAATAAAACTTATAATAAAATAGTGAAATTTTGAATAAAATGATATTGTAGCATGATAAAATTAACATAAAGTAGCTTTGTATTAATGTAAATAAAATGAAGTTTTGAGAGGAATATTATATAGTAAAAATAAATTAATAATAAGTAGGTTATTATATAAAAAACAATTGTGTAATTACGTTAATTATAATGGGTAATTATGAAAGTTCAATTTTAAATTATATGAATTCAAGTATAACAAAGTGTACTAGATATTTAAATGTGATGGAGTACTTTGAAGATAAAAATAAAAAAGTAAAATTGATACTATCCAACGGACGTGAGTGTGAGCAATTAAATTTGTGGAACAATGAAATTTTCTTAAAAAACTCGGATATAATAATAATATTAGATAACAAAGAATACAAGTTAAATAAAGAAATTCTAAGGTCATCAAGTGTTTTAAAAGCATTAATATGTGGAGGTTTCAAAGAATCTTTGGAAGAAAAAATATGTCTAGATGAAAACGAATTAACAAGATTGGGCTGGGAATATTCATTGAATTATTTATATTATACTTATGCACAAAAAGAAAAAGATTTAATTGAAGCAAAAGATTTGGATATTAACAATGTTATAGAAATATTTATTTCTAGTAATTATCTACAAATTTGTCCTTTGTTGGAAGATACAATTTTTATACTTTCGAATTTAATTAAAGAAAAAATTTGGCCTCTATATGGACATATAGATTCAAAAATAAGATTCGATCATAGAAACATTGATGAAAAAGATATATCTGATATTATCAATTTTATAAATAGAATTCCTGGATTTTATTTAGTGTTGAATACTTTAGATGATATCCATATTGCAATTATTTTAACATTATATACCAAATTTTCAGATCAATCCGGTTCTGAACTTCTTAATGACATACTATCAAGATTTGATATAAATATTGAATTACATAGTATTTCAGATTTAGAAAACTACTTACAAGATAAGAAAACTTATATAAAAAATAATATAGGTAAAAAGTACTTCATTGAAAATAAATTTTTAGACGATTTATTATTTACCTATTTATCTTTGGTGTTTTGCAAAAATCTTGTTGATGCACTTTCTGTTTTTAAGCAGATTATAAACAGTGTTAATTTTAAACACTTCCAACTTTTTTCCAGAAATGAATATACAGAATCAGAGTATTCTGTATTACAGAATATTTACATCCTAAATAACAGAGTCGTCTTGATTTTGCTCACCAGAATTATGGACAATGTTAATGATATCCATTAATACTATTTTTGTACTATAATATTTAACGTATTAAATATTATTTCAATTAATATTCCGGTTGTTTGACTTAAATTATATCAAATATTATAGTATTTTGTTTTATATCAATAATACAACTTGTTAGCAATAATACAACTTGTTAGCAATAATAGTATTTGGCAGCAATAATAGTATAATAATTACAAAACATTAAGTCTTGATTTTAATTCACTCTCTCGCTCGTAATATAATAATCTATTTTGTTTAATATCACTATACAATTGTTTTTTATCGCCGTGTGAATTTTTTAAACTTTCTTCCAAGCGATATTTTTCTTTTTTGTATTCTTGTTTTAAAATTTTTAGATCATCTTGATAAGTTGTAATTTTTAGCAAAAAGTCTGAGAATAGCAATTCTTGATATTCCAATAATAGAGAAGGTATTTGTTCATATGTATAAGAAATACGGAGCTTAAGTATAGATAGTACTAAATCTAAAGGATTTTTATTTTTATAATTTGTTATGGAAGGATCGGCTCCGTAATCCATAAATACTCTGAGAGTTTGAGGTGGAAAATAGCTAAGGACGAGATAATGGAGACAAGTATAATTTTTATAATATAGTTTATTGGGATTCATACCTAAAGAAAGTAAAAATTCTAGTATACGTCTTCTAGTATTATATGAATTTATTGTTACAATAGGATCGGCGTATGGATAAGCTTTATATCCACAGATAAGACTCAAAATATCTTGACCTTTTTGAACAGTTTCATTAATATCTTTATTGTTATTCAATAAAAGTTCCAAATATTTTTTAAAAAGTATTTCATCATAAGATAATTCACTGAGCAGCGGAACAAAACATAAATCTGTATAATTATCAAGAATATAGATTAATTTATTTTTTTCTATTTTCAAAAATTTAATTCTAAATAAATCGAGAACATGTTTTACTATAGTGTAATTTAGTTTATTTTGTGGAATTAATGAAAACAATTTCAAAAATTTATTTTTATCCGACATATATAACTCAACTAGGTCATAAATTTCTTTTATATTTTCTTGTAATATCTTTTTATAGGTATATTCATGTGAAATATCAACGGTGTTAATATACAGTTCAAATGTTAATATTGGATAATTTGCTAATTCATCAATTATATTTTTATTTAATCTAATTAGATTAATTATCTTTCTTCTTAATTGTTCATTATCCAAGCTGACAATTATTAATTCTGTATTTTTCAACAAAATATTAATATCGGTATTTTTTGAAGCATTATTATCCCTGCTTCTATACATTTTATAAAAACTTAAATAATTATCAGATATTCTTTCCAATAAATTATCTCTAATACTATTCATCGCTAGATAATCATAAAAATTTATCATTTCTATAGTTTTCTCTAAATCTTCTGTGGATGTTTTATCATCCAAACAATTTTCTATATTCTCGTTGTATGAACATTTATATAATGTATCTAAAAAATCTTCCCATACTAATCTATTAAAATCCGTTATAATAAAGTTTTGTTCTTCATATTTTAATATGTATCTAAAATATTCTATTTGATTTAATATAATTTTATGTAAATTATATTCATCATCCTTATTTTTTACAATTATATCGCTAAATGGAAGCCCAATCCAGCTCATTTTTCTATAAAAAATTTAAATTATGATAAATTTTTGTACTATTTTCATAGTATATTTTTATAATCTTATTTACAATTTTATAAAATTATCTATTATTTGTCCCTATTACAGATTTTTAAATATTTTATCTATTAAGGGCCCTAGTTTGTTTTATTTACATCAAATAAATAATTATCACCTTATAAAATTACAATACAATTTTATAAAGTAATTATTTATGTTTATTAACTTACTAAATATTTATATTTCTCTATTATAATCTCTTATTTACATATAATCTTTTAGTATAATGTCCATATTATATTACAATTTTATAATATAACATTTAACTTTATTAATATGTAATTCATCTTGAAAGAAATATGCCTGTAATATTTCTTTCCATTTCATAAAATATTTGATGAATTGTTTTATTATATAGATTATAAACTTTCTAAAATAAATTAGTATATTAAAAAATATAAAACATAACAAACAGACACCATTCATAAATATTATTTGTCTTAATATTCCAGAAATATTAAGACAAATAATATTCCAGAAATATTAAGACAAATAATATTCCAGAAATATAAAATATTATTTTATATTCCTTCGAATTTGTATTAACTTTTGTTCTATTTATCGATATCTTTTTATTTTTGTATATTTTATTTAAAACTATATTATTAGTATTTTTTAAATTTACCAATTTTTTGATTCTATTTGAACAAATTAAATGTGAAAAGTTGAAATATTCAACTTTTCTTAAATCTCATTTATTTTACAATATTTTACTTTTGTCTTAAATCAGATTTTGTTCGTTTTATTACTGTATATTTTATTATAGATACATTCATTATAGATACATTCATTATAGATACATTCATTATAGATACATTCGTTATAGATAAATTCATTATAAATACATTTAATGTAATTCAGAATAAAATTAACTGCTCAATTTATATGTGCTTTATTCAAATAATCTGTTTAAGATATTTAATCTAATATACTGCATTTATTTTGAATATTATAAAATCCTCTCCACCATATCTGTAGTATTCATCGGCGCAATATTCACATATACTTTGTAAATATCCATTTATAGAACTCACGTTATTTTTATTAAAAATATTCTTTCTTCTATATTCATAGTCAAATATTTCTCAATTATTTTGCTATATTTTTTATTTCTATATCGTCTATATCAATACTAATATCATTATATTCTGTGTTATTATCACATTCTCTAATACTATCCTCATTGAAATGTTTCCATAAGTGTTGAAAATATTCGCTAGATAACATTTCATTAATATCATCATAACAATTCGCATTCACGTAATTAATTACAACATCTTTTATTACGTTTTTTGCATTTTCATAATTTTTATAAAACGAGATACAATCGGCATATTTTTTTTCTATAATCTCTGTATTTAATTATACAATATAGTGTTGTTTCATTCGACATTTATATTTATATGTTTTAATATTCATAATTCTTCATTTTATTTACCTAAAATATTTAATCCATAAATTTGATGTTTATTACAAATATATTATGTTGTAACAAATATTATTAATAATTCAGGTAACAATAATATAGACAACAATAATAGTAATACTTATTTAAAAATTATAAATACTCAGCAAAACAGTGTTTATACAAAAAGAATGTTTATATGTACAAAGTGATATATTATAATATTAAAATGGATCATCTGGTCAATATTAATAAGACACATTAAATATGTACAGAGAGAATATTAAATTTAATATATAAGTGTAGAAGGTTAACATATTATAATTCTGTAAATATATTATAATTCTGTAAATATATTATAATTCTATAAATATATTATAATTCTGTAAATATATTATAATTCTGTAAATATATTATAATTCTATAAATATATTATAATTCTATAAATATATTATAATTCTGTAAACATATTATAATTCTGTAAACATATTATAATTCTGTAAACATATAATTCTGTAAACATATTATAATTGTGTAAATATATAATATTTATTCTATAAATATAATTGTTCAATTAACCTATTCTATAATTATTATGTAAAGTTATTCTATAATTATTATGTAAAGTTATACTATAATTATTATGTAAAGTTATACTATCATAATTATGAAAAATATTATTGAATTTATAGTATTTATAGTATTTATAGTAAATATAGTAAATATAGTAAATATAGTAAAGTTTGTATTTATAATATTTATAAATTATGGGTTACAAGTTATCAAATGAATATTAGAATGATATTTCTTGAATTAATTTATTAAAATTTTTTGGTAGTAAAAATCCAAATGGAAAATTTTAACTATTTATTACATATACAATGTTTAGTATTTTAAATAATTTATATGATCCAGTATTTGTCAGTTATTTGTGTAACATATATCTTAAGTTCCTGCTTAAAACTCATATTTATTACCTTTTTAAACAAATAAAATTAATAAACTAGATAATTGTATTATATATTTATTCCAATTAATATATAACTTAAATATTTAGTCATAGAGTGTTGGAACTTTAATAAAATAGCTGTAATTACAAATATTTTATCGTTAATGCAAAATGAAAAACATTTTCTCTTTTGGATTATATTAAAACACAAAATATTTTATAAACTAGATTAATTATAAAATATTTTGTGTTTAACACGAATTGTATATAAAAATGATTAAAAAATCTATATAGATGGATTATTAAGCTATATATGATAGGATATTTTCTATATAACTATTATCTTGTTACATATTTTAGTATAAAATAGAATAAAAAAAGAGGAATATTGATCTTCAATCTCAAGAGATTCATTAATAGGAAATTATTTATTAATAATTATAGAAAAATAATAGTTATATCAACAATTACATTAAATTAAATATCATATTATGAGATAGTACCAAGTAAATTTTATGGAAGTTGAAGTGATTATTACAAAATATTTATTGTAAGTTCGTATAATATGCCTTATAAAAATACAATAAGAGATAAGTGTTAAGATGCAGTATATTTTTAATATACAATCAGAATTACTTTAGTATTCTTCCTGTAAATATCTATCATGTTCGGTATAATAATTCATTTCGAATAATCTGTGGACGACCCGTAGAATAAATTTTGTCTCAAAATCTATATTACATGAATTATTTATTATAAAATCTATTTGAGTATATAGAGCAGTTACTTGTCTATCGTTATCACCAGGATAACCAAGTAAATAGAAATGAGATAAAATGAATTTTATAGCTTTAACTAATAAGTTATCTTGATAGTCGATATAAGGATCAATATCTATGAAAAATTCCTTATATGGAATATCGTAATCATCAAAATATTTTACACCTAAGATATGTAAATAATATACAAATAAATCTTTTTCATTTAAACTCCTAGTATCAGAATTAGAATTAGAATTCAGTTGAGAATTTTCATTTAAACTCCTAGTATCAGAATTAGAATTTAGTTGAGAATTTTCATTTAAACTCCTAGTATCAGAATTAGAATTTAGTTGAGAATTTTCATTTAAACTCCTAGTATCAGAATTAGAATTTAGTTGAGAATTTTCATCTGAACTATCATATGGATCGCTTTGTTCCTTAATAATATTTAAACCATAAATATTAGTCCATATATCCAAATTTTCATTAATAAATTTTGTATAACAATATTCTGACAAAATAAAATAATCATTAAAATACAAAATATTATAGTAATTTGAGTATATAGTATTTTTGTCAATATTTTTATTATATAAAAGATATATTACGGTTAAGAATGTGGATTCAACTATATTAATATCTTCAATCTCAAGAGATTTTTGCAGCGTAAATAAAGAATCAGTTATATCAATAGGATTGTTTATATCGTATGTTATATTGTTCTTATAATCAAAATCTAAAAGTGAATTAAAAACCCCAGATTGTCTTATAATATTCTCATGTACCAAAATAGAGGAATCATAATATTTCAGAAAAAATTGATTTATATATACACCTGGACTTAAATAAAAGCTCATTTTTATTGAATGAAATTAAAATTGGTGTTTCAATTTCATTCAATAAAATTAAAATTGGTGTTTTAATTTTATTGATTAATATATTTTACAAAAATTTTACATATAATACTTGATAAACATATTACGTCTATAATTATATTATAATTATAGTTTGACTTTAATTGTTTTAACACTATTATAATTGAAGTGTAATTACACTTAACCGTTAAAACAATATAATAGTTAAATAAAAAATTATGTAAGTAATGTAAATAACCCAAGACCAGAAAAATATTACCATATGTAAAAAAGCTGAGTATAAAAATATACGATTATAGAAATAAATATTATTTTCGAGATATAGAATATCTAATACAACTGGAAGGATTATATTTCAGCAAAACAGAGTTTGTAAATTGAACTTGTTTAATTGTTATAAACTTACTAGTATGTAAACCAAAAAATAAGTTATAGATAATATAAACTTAAATAATTATAATCCTATATATTAATAATGCTATAAGAAAATATGGTTATTTCTGAATAATTTGAATTTAATGATACAAACATACATAAATAGTTATCAAGCTATTTATGCATCATTAAATTCAAATAAAATTGTTTCACTATCTAAAATTGAATTTATAAATATTTATACATCATTAAATTCAAATAAAATTATTTCACTATCTAAAATTAAATTTATACATATTTCTGACAAATATTGCAACAATTGCGAAAATTTTCCATATACAACAGAAAAAGATTTATGGATTTCAGATTATACCTGACACTTAATTACATAATAAATTATTTAACTAATATTTATTGTCACTTAATCTGACTTAATCTCATTTACTTTAGAAATCTAAGCAGATCAACTTTTAATATTGTCAAAATATATAAAGAAATATATTAGAAAATTTTGTATTTTAGATACGTATCCGAAATAAATGGTTATCAAAGTGAGCTACATAATCTGGAAATATGGAATATATTATGCGAATAATATATTGCTCACAATTTGGGATATATATAAAGAGTTACAGATTACAATAATGAAACAAAATATATAAATAAAAATACATTATATCAACAAAACTATACTAGAGATAATTACAACTATGGAATTGTTGATATAAACTATGAGAGCGATGAAAATTATGAGAGTGATGAAAATTATGATATATACTATGTTATGGATAGTTATGGATAGTTATGAATAGTTATGAATATATGGATAGTTATGAATAGTTATGAGAGTGATGAAAATTATGATATATACTATGTTATGGATAGTTATGAATATTTATGAATATATTCATAATGAAAGAGAAAAATAAATATAGATGAAAATCAACTAAAAATATTGAGAAATATATAATATTCTCTTATGAATAAAGATAAAAATATTTTTTATACCTATATATTACCCAGAAATATTGTAGAGATCGAGATTATAAATCAAAACGACGGACCAGAATATCTGTTGGAAACAAATAATAATAAATTACAACACGAATATCTCAATTTATTTGATATATATAGATACTATGAAAATGGTATATACTTGTAAAAACTGTAATATTAACGATTATACTGCTCATATACCATTGGAGTAAAGATCTTGCCAAACAACATCGTTTATCTTTGATGAAAGAACGCAAATATTTGCAGAAAAATACTGATCAATTCTTCTTACGTACTTTCTCTCTTTGCTAACATTAATTTCACTTTAGCTTATATTAATATACGTTGTACTTTATTCTATAACCAAATTAATTCTCCACTAAATCTTTCCCATAAATATTTATCTTCCGTAAATATTTATCTTCTGTAAATATTCAATCATGCAAATATTTATCTTCCGTAAATGTTATCTTCCGCAAAATATTCATCTTCTGCAAATATTTATCTTCTGCAAATATCTATCTTCTGTAAATTTATCTTCTGTAAATATTTATCTTCTGTAAATATTTATCTTCTGTAAATATTTATCTTCTGTAAATATTTATCTTCTGTAAATATTTATTCCTCAAATATTTGCGAGATAAATATTTATCTTCGGGGAATATTTATTTCCGATAAATATCTCGGTTTGCTTACGATAAATTTGTTTATATGTAATATATATAGTATTTTCTTAAATATGTACATAATTGATTTTATAAAATTGAATTATCTATAAAATTAAGAGTTATAAACTAGTGTTTGTCAACATATTAAACATTACATATACTTGATAAACGCCATATTGTACTCTTTATAAATTTTATTGTTTCAATAAGTTTTTATTGTATAATTAACTCTAAATAAATATTCTTTACCCTTAAGAGTATTTGAAAGTAATAAATTTACATTTAACACCGAAATAATATTTTAATATTCATTTGACTGAATTTCATTCATATGTAAAAATAATTTATTAATCATTCTGTTATATAATTTGAGATCATAAAATAATATCTTGATAGTTAAGTTACAGAATAATATTTTTCTATAAATAATATTAATTGGTAAGTTATAGAATTATATTCTCCTATAAAATTATATCTTAATCGCTAAGTTACATAATTATGTTATTATGTGAATATTTTGGTTGTTAAGTTACAGAATAATCTTTGTAAATAATATTTAATCAATCAGTATCAATATGTGAAATAATATACAAATCGATAAGTTATCTAATTATATTTTTATGTAAAGTAATATCTTAATCTTCAAGATACCATAATTATATTCTTATCCAAATAATATCTTGATCTTCAAGATACCATAATTATATAATTCTGTAAAATAATATATTAATAACCCTATTATAGAATTATATTCTTAGTGATATATTATCTCGATCGATAAGTTATAATATAATATTTTTATGTAAAATATTATCCTAATCAATCCATTAAGATGTTATTTTACACAAGAATAATATATTATAACTTATTGATTGGGATAATATTTTACGACTTATCCATTAATATGTTATTTACACAAGAATAATATTTTACAACTTATGCATTAAGATCTCGTTTTTATTGTTGTGTTGCATAATTATATTATTCTGTATAATAATATCTTGGCTATTAACTCATAGATTAATAACATTATGTACTATATTTTAATCAATATATAATATTATTCTTTAGTAGAATATTATATATTTAATAATCACAAAGTTATATAATTATATATTTAATAATTATATATTTAATAATCATAAAGTTACATAATCATAAAGTTACATAATTAAATATATAATTATGTACAATAATATTTAAGCGTGAAAGTTATATAATGTAGCAATGTAAATTAATATCTTGATATTAATACGAAAAAATCATATTATCATGCGAAATAGTATTTTAATTCTTCTTGTTAACAGAAGAATATAATATTTTATCTTAACGTTGCGGAATTATATAATTCTGTAATATAATATTTTATCTTAACGTTTAAGATAAAATATTAATAGTTATTTTACTTTATTATATTTTTATTTAAATAATATGTAAATAATATGTAAATAATATATAAATAGTTAAGTTACAGAATATTCTTCTGTAAATAATTTCTTAATTGTTCAGTTGGAAAATAATATGATCATATGAAAAAATATCATAACCGATATGTTACAGAATATTATTCTGTAAAAATAATATCATAACCGATATGCTACAGAATAATATTCTTCTGTAAAATAATATTATAACCGATATACTAAAGAAGAATATTATTCTGTAATCCTTTTTGCCTCCAAGTAATACCAGCAATATACGATTACTCATATTATATCTACTTTAATTTATCTAGTTCCTTAAACTTATAATAAAAATTTATAATGTCGCATACACAAAATTTTATTTAAGCGCTTAGAAAGTTTTGAGTAGAAGATAAGAAGATGTGTTTGTGGAAATCTTATTTGAGACGATTCAATTGTATTTTAATTCAAAAATGGTGTAAAAGATATAAGGAAAAATAATATCATAACCAATATGCTACAGAATAATATTCTTCTGTAAAATGATATCATAACCGGATATGCTATAGAAGAATATTATTCTGTAAAAATAATAACATAACCTTATATGTTACAGAAGTATATTATAATGTGAAATAATATATTAATCAATATTTTATAGAATTATAATATCATGCGAAATAATATATTATTTGATGAGTTATATAATTATATAATTATATAATTATATAATTTATAACTATATAACTATATAATTATACGAAACAATATGTTAATAAATATGCGACATAATTGTATAATTCTATAAATAATACATTAATCGTTAAGTTGTATATTTGCATTATAATCCGAAATAATATCTTAATCGTTAAGTTACATGATTATATTGTTATGTGAAATAATATCTTGATGGATAAGTTACATGATTATATTGTTATGTGAAATAATATCTTAATCTTCGAATTGAAGAATAACTATATAAAATAATGTATTTAACTATCTAATACAACATCAGTGTAGAAAAAGAATTATCATTCATAAAAAATATCTATGAATAAATTATAATGTTTTTATAATCATAGTATTCATCACAATAAGATAATGAAAAATTTCTTAATACATAACATAATATTCGCTATTATTAAAATCGTCCTGTATATTATTCGTTTCTTTCTTCATTTCTATTCTTTTCATTGATACAGTATTATTTTTAAATCTCCATCTTGTTTATTTTAATAAACAGTCAACCAAATAATATCACTGTTGATTAAACTTCAGCTTTTTTAAATAATACTATATAATTCTTTTGTATATTCTTTAATTTTAGTTGTCTAATCTGATTATGATAATTTCATCTTACTATAATTTGTTTACCAATAATATAATTTTACATAATAATATAGTTTACATAATAATATCATTTTACATAATAATATTATTATGTAAAATGATATCTCAATCGTATAAATCAGAATATTATTATTATCTAGAATGTTATCTTAATAGTTAGTTACAGAATTATATACTTATTTAAAATATAATATCAATACTTCAATTACATAATTATATCTATATGTAAAATAATTTGTTAATGATTAAGTTACAGAATAATCTTATATAAAATAATATAAGAATCATCGAGTTAACAATATAATTCATTTACTTATATAATTATGATTTTATATAAAATAACTTGTGAATAATTGAATTACAGAATTATAATTTTACATAAAATAACTTACGAATAATTGAATTACAGAATTATATTTTATGTAAAATAATATCCCAATACTATAAATCAGAGAATTATATTTTATATATAGTAATATCTAAACCCAATTATATTTCAATAAAATTATATATAATTTATGTGATTCTATCGTAAGTCACATAAGAAAGTTATTGTATAGCTTTACGATAAAATTGTTTACATGATTGGTCAAACAAATTTAATTATCAGATCCAATAAAATTTTACATAATTTAATTATGTAACTCAATGATCGACATACTTTGTAAAATATTATTTAGCTTTTAACCTTAGCGATATTATTTAATTTATAGATCCCGGATATCAAATAATTATGTTTATATATAAACATAATTATTTAGTACAAGTATATATTTATACTTGAATAACAAGTATATTATTTAATAATTTAAATAATTTTTTATACAGAAATATTATTTAGTATAACCATCAAGATATTCTTATATAAGAATCAAATAATATTTCTAATCCATGTTAAATTTATTTAACATATATTCATTTTCAAGATAAAACACATCACAAAATATGAACTAGAGTAATTTTTCATTCCATAGAACTATTAATAGATCAATGAATTAAATTTTATCATTATTTTATTGATAAAATTTAATAACGATAAATTTAGTATTTGGGAATATACTGAAATCCAAGAAAGTTTCTCGAACCATCGTAATATTTAACATGTTGACAAACACTAGTTTACAACTCTTAATATTTTTTTTAATTCAATTTTAATTATTACATAATTCTCAATAAAATATTTATAATTCCATATCATCTGATTTAATATTTTTTTTAGTTCAATTTTAATTATTGCATAATTCTCAATAAAATATTTTATAATTCCATATATCATCAGATTTAATATATTATCAGTATATTATAACATAATAATTTTTAACTATACTTTGTATTTTATGCCATATGAAGGATTGTTCAATAACTATTCATATTATTTATAAACACCTGTTTATAAGTTTCATAAAATTATAAAATCAGCTATGAAAATAATAGTTAAATATATTTCATAAAAAGAATTATTATAATTAATTTTGATGAAATGCATAAAGTTTATAAAAATACAAATATCTTTGACCGGTTTAAAAGATATTTACAGGAGATAAAATTGGTACAGATAAATATTTGCTTGAGATGAATATTTACGGGAGATAAAATTGGTGAAGATGAATATTTGCTTGAGATGAATATTTACGGGAGATAAAATTGGTGAAGATGAATATTTGCTTGAGATGAATATTTACAGGAGATAAAATTGGTGAAGATGAATATTTACAGGAGATAAAATTGGTGAAGATGAATATTTACAGGAGATAAATAATATTTGTTGCTAGCGATACTGAATAATATTAACTAATATTCATTTATAAGTGAATGTTAGTTAATATTATTCGATTAGTTAAAAAGATAAGTACATTATCTGTAATTAGGTAATTTATAATAAAATAGAAAAATAAGATAAGTGTAGAATAAAACAAATGTAATATAAATGGTTTGACAAATAAAACAAGAGAAGAATAGGATCTTTAATGTTAATGCAAATCTCAAAAAGTTGTATTCAATAGGAAAGTAATAATAATGTAAAATGAGTAAAAGAGTATTACTATGTAAAGTTGTGATGGAGATGATTGTAAAAAATGCCTTAGAGATACAAATAGAAAATATATAGTAAATTACTTAATTATACCAGTATAATTAAGGTATTATAAGATAAATATTCATGAATATAAATAATGATACCTTTAAGTTCGAAATTATTCTCAAAAATATAGCGGTGGATTTGCTAACGATATAATATTTATGAATATAAATAATGATACATTTTTAAGTTGGAAACTATTTTTTCAAAAATGTAGTGAGATTTGCTAACTATATAATCTTTATTAGCTAATTCTTTTAGCCATATGCTTTACCCAAGTATTCATTAAAGTTGGGAAAGTGAAATTTCCATATAATATATCTTTACATAGACTATTAGAAAATAATTCTAAATTAAAATAGATATGTATTCTAATTTATTTAGTAGAACTATTTCAGTCTGATTAATACAAATATCTGAGATAAAAATAAAGTTTATCTCAGAGTAAATTTTATTTATCTCTAACGTAAAATTTATTTATCTTCCAAGTAAATTTTATCTATCTCTAACGTAAATTTTATCTATCTCCCAAGTAAATCTATTTATCTCCCAAGTAAATTTATCTATCTCCCAAGTAAATCTATTTATCTCCCAAGTAAATTTATCTATCTCCCAAGTAAATCTATTTATCTCCCAACTAAATATATTTATTTGCTCAGTAAATATATTTATCTCCCAACTAAATATATTTATCTCCCAACTAAATATATTTATCTCCCAAGTAAATATATTTATTTGCTTAGTAAAATATTTGTGTGAGATAAAATAAACTTTATGTTTCAGAATAAAGTTTATCTTTTGAGTAACACAATGTTCAGTTAACAATACACAATAAACCTGTGTATAATATTTGAGAAGAGTTGAGTTAATATTATAAATCATAGAAATAATGACGAGATATGTTGAAAACACTAGTTTATAACCATATAAAATTTTATAATTTTCTCTAAATTTAGTTAGTTCAACATGAAACAAGTTTATTATTATGCATTACGCAATAGAAATGTAAATATAAGGAGTAAATGGTTTCTAAATCTTAAAAGAATATTAATTACTGACAATCGAATAGATTTTTATTAATACAAAGTTTTATTAATACAAAGTTTTAATGGTATATAATGTTAATGTAACAATAATTCAATAGTATAAACTAATATTTTTCATAAGTAAAGCACATAATAAACATAAAATATTGCGGGGGATAAACTATGTAAATTGTACTGATAATTTGGTGAAGAAGATTATAACAAGAAATAAAAATAGGGGTAAAAATATTATAATGTGATATTATTGTAATGTGATATTATTGTAATATGATAAATCATATTATGTAGTAAGATGATTTATCATATTATGTTGCAAGATGATAAACCATATTATGTTGCAAGATGATAAATAATATTATGTAGTAAGATGATAAATCATATTATGCAGTAAGATGATAAATAATATTATGTAGTAAGATGATAAATCATATTATGTAGTAAGATGATAAATAATATTATGTAGTAAAATGAATAATATTGATATAATGAAAGAAATAAGAGAAAAGAGAGAAAGAGAATAGTGGAACAAAGGAAATATAATAAGGAGATAAGAAATAGAGAAATCAAAAAAGATAAAAAAGGAAAAGGGGAATGAAGAAAGAGAATAGAGAAATATAAATTAAAAATATAAAGAAAAGAGATGAAAAAATATTGATAAATAAAAGATGAGAATATATAATTCGAGAAGCGGAAAAATAGAAGAATTTAAGGTAAGAAAAGAGGAAGAGGAAGTAGGAATATATATATGTGGACCGACAGTATATAATAAAGTACATATAGGGAATTTAAGGACATTTATAGTAGGAGATATGACGAGAAAAGTATTGAAATATAAGGGATATAAAGTGAAATATGTAATGAATATAACGGATATAGATGATAAAATAATGAAAAGTTTAAAGGAAGGTGCAAAAATGGAAGAGATGAAAGAATATACGGAAAAATATAAGAATTTATTTGTGAAAGATATGGAAACATTAAAAATGGAAAAGCCGCAAATAGAAAAAGTGACAGATAATATGGATAGTGTTATAGAAATGATAGAAAAAATAGTGAAAAAGGAATATGGATATAAAACGAGAGACGGATCAGTATATTATGATATAACAAAAGATAAAAATTATGGAAAAGGTCTAAAAATAAAAATGAATAAAATGTTAACGGCAGATCAAAGAGAAGGGTCAAGACAAATATTTAAGAATGATGATTTAAGATCAGAAAATGATTTTGTATTGTGGAAACCTCCACATATTGATTATCCTTTGCTTGCTTGGGATAGTATATATGGTAAAGGTAGACCAGGATGGCATATAGAATGTTCAGCAATAGCAAAAAAACATTTATCTCATTTACATATTCATCTCGGTGGAGAAGATTTAAAATTTCCACATCATACAAACGAAATTGCACAATGTGAATGTGGTGGAGACGATCGCTTTGGTGATTTTTGGATGCATGTAAAATTCGTAAAACTTAATGGCTCTAAAATTTCTAAATCTTTTGGTAATACGCCTTATCTTGATGATATTATAAATCTAGGTTATAGTCCAGAAGTAATTAGATATTATCTACTAAATAAAAATTATAGAAAACCACTTGATTTCGACATCCAACATCTTGATAATTCAAAAAACACTTTGAATCTCTATTATTTATCATATGCTAAATTACAACTATTAATAACACTCTCTTCATCTTATTCTCAACTTGAACTTCCCTTTGATTTTAATAAATTGAAAAATGATATGGATTTTTCTTTGTCAAATGACTTTGATATTGAATCTTTCTTTACACATTTCACTAAACTTTCCACCTTCATCAGAAATTATTCCTATTCAGAATCTTTAAATACTTCTCATCTTAATTATATTTATGATTATCTCAATCATCTTGATTCCATTCTTAATATTTTTGTTCCAGATAAATTTACTATTCCTGTCGAAATTCAAAAGTTAATTTCCAGTCGCGAGCTATTTCGTTCACAATCTGATTTTGTTCAATCTGATAATATTCGTTCTATTATTAATTCTCATGGTTACTCTATTATTGATGATATTATTGGTCCAATTGTATTCAAACTATAAATACATCTATAAATACATCTATAAATACATCTATAAAACATTTTACTATATTGCAATATATAGTAAAATTCTTTACTTAGTAAATCTTATGACTATTAGTGATATTAAGGGTATTGGATTATATAATAACTAAATACAAAATATAATATCCAATAACTATTAGTGATGTTATTTGGATATTGTTATATTTACACTGAACACATATAGAAAGTAACATATACGATATAAACTTTAATATGTATATGTGAGCATAAAAAAAGCGTAATACATTATTATATATGTTAAAATTTAACATAATTTAAGATTTATAGGATGAATAAAATAATAAATTTATGTTATTATTTTAAACTAAAATAAGTATAATATTAAATGAAAGGGTTGAATAATAAAGAGTATTAAATAAAATCGGATAAATCGGTGGAATCATCAAGAGTATTGGAGAAAGAGGAAAGATGATTTAATTCAGAGAAATCAATAGGATAACGGAGAATACCACCAATACCACCAAAGCCAGAAACAAATTGGGAGCCTTCAGAAGATTTATTAGTGATAAAATGGAGATGAAAATTTAATTTTTTATAGTTAAGAGTGAGCCAATCAAGTAAAGAAATAGGTTCAGAATGATGAGATTGGTAATCAGAGGGAAGAGATTTAGAAGGTAAAAATAAAATATGGGGTTTGTCAGAAGATAAGATTTCGTGACGCCATATGTCTAAATTTTCCCATACTATTAAATGATCAATAGCACCCATATCAAGAGCTAATAAAGTATCATCGATACCAAAAATAAATTTGGAAGAATTGAGAGAAATTTCGGAAAAGAAGGAGGAAATGATCTTTTTTTCCTTGACGAATTTTAGATTGGATAAACAGTCATCACATAAACTTATAGCCTCGTTAAAACCGGATATACCACCATATTGTATATCTACTATTTTTAGTAGAATATTGTAGAGTCGTTGGTCAAGAAAATCGGGTTGTGTTAGTTCTGTTTTAAAATTAGCGAAACCAGCAACTACCAAACCGTTAATTATGGGTTTATTATTGTTGATAAATATGTCGGTTGCCATTTCGGAAACTCGTTTTATATATTCATGTCTTTTTTCTTCACGAATTCTTGCAAATCTATTAGAAGATTGACCACCTTTATTGTGTTTTCCAGGTAATGATATTGTAAATTTTTTTATTATTTCTTTATTATTACCACTCAATGTTCCATATAACGTTTCACTTCCATCTACTATTATAAATCCATATTTTTCATTACTATCTATTAGATTTTCTATAGCTTCAATATGAAATCTATTATCGCATCTATAAAGTGATGTATTTATAGGTTTAAATGGTTCTAAGTCTATCAGTATTCTTTTATCATGTCCATTATCATCTAATACATTTCCTGCATATATCACTAATCCATTCCTCGGTATTTTATTGTATAACTTCATTCTTTGTTGTATCGATGTTATAGCATCATCCACCGATTTTCTATTCACTTTTGATTTAATATTTGATATTGTTCCATATTCCATATTTAACATATTCGTTGCTTGTGCTATTTGTGTGCCTTTTGGTATTATATATGTTATTAAACTGGTACCATCCCCCTTCATATCTTTTAGTTCATCCACCATTTTCTTCATTTTCCATCTCTCAATATCATTATTTTCATGATCCTCATTTACTATACTAGTCATTTTTTTTATTAATTTTTATCTTTTTATTATCAATTTTCTGCTTTTATATTTAATTATAATATTTATTGTCTATTCTTTTGTTTTCATCCGCTTTTCTATTTATTAATTTTAATAGCAATATTTTATTTTGATACAATACTTATCGCAATATTACACTTTAATATAATACTTATCACAATACTTATCACAATACTTATCCTAATATTACATTTTAATACAATACTTATCGCAATATTACACTTTAATAAAATACTTATCACAATACTTATCACAATACTTATCGCAATATTACACTTTAATAAAATACTTATCACAATACTTATCACAATACTTATCACAATACTTATCACAATATTACACTTTAATATAATACTTATCACAATACTTATCACAATATTACACTTTAATATAATACTTATCACAATACTTATCACAATATTACACTTTAATACAATACTTATCGCAATACTTAATTAATGTTTTATTAAATTTAACTATTTATAATTCCAATATAGATATTTAAGATGTTTACGTTTTATTGATTAAATTACAATCCATTAACATAAAATAGCGTAACAGGTTTTATTAACTATAAATTAGCGCCTCAAACTAGTTTATGTTAATTTAGAGCTAATAAAAAGTAATATGTAAATTATACAAATGGTTTTTATTAATTGCTAATTTAACGCTAATATTTTTAAAAATAAATTTTCGAGCCATATTTATTTTGAGAAACTTAATTAAATAAAAATAACATTGAAATTCTATTAAATAAAATTACGACTCAAATAAAATTTTAATAATTAAAATGGATAAATGTGATGTAGATGAAAATGGTCAAATAATTGATCCAATTTCTTTGGATGTTATTGATGAGAAAGACTTAATTAGTTTTCAACAAAATGGAAAAATATTTTGTTTTGATATTAATACACTTTACGAATGGAATAAGAATAGAATATTCAAACAAAATCCTCTAACTAGACAACAATTAGATGAACATACTTCATATTTATTATCACAATACTCTTCTTCTAATGATGATAATATAGAAAATTACCACAATCATATTCACAACCAAGATTATAACCAATATCACAACCAAGATTATAACCAAGATTATATTTCTATTAATTCAGATTCAGATTCAGATTCAGATTCAGAAATCAATGATATATATGAATATAATGAAAATATTTATGATGACAATTTACACAATAATATATTAAGTTATAATCAATACATATATAATAATTTAACAAATAATATACCACTAGAAGATTTATCAATTAATAGATTAATAAATATAGCTGAAAGAATGAATATACCAATCAGATATTTTGATACACGTGAAAAACTAATAGAAAAAATATATAATAATAGATTAAACGATAATATTTGATAAATACAAATATTGAAGTATTGATTAAATTATATTAATACGTAAGTTTATGAATAAAGATTATTAATAAGTAAACATTATTAATAAGTAAAGATTATTAATAAGTAAACATTATTAATAAGTAAAGATTATTAATAATTGAAATATAAGAAAATAAGTCTATTATTTGGTAAAAATGAACAGATATCGCAAAAATAAAAATACCAAGTAAAACGAAAATACAATGTAATTTTATATTTATAATTTTTTATATAAATAGTTTTATTAATAATAAAATGAATAATTCTAACGGTTTCAGAAATTCTCTGCGAATTGGAAAAAATTCCAATCGAATTTTAGACAATTTGGAAAGGAATTCGTATGATGAAAGAGAACTAAATAGATTAGCACGTGAATATAATATATTTACATATGCTGGTCAAGATCCATATGAGTTATATAAATTAATTAAAAATGCTATGAATGGTGACTATATATCCAATATCCATATTTACCATAAAATTTTCGATAATTACGATGAAAATTCTTTGTGGGATTTAAGTTATTATGAAGACATACCTTCAGATGATTTAACAAAAACCCAGTTCATAAATTTATTAATTAAAAAATATATTCCATCAGAATATTGGGTTGATATATAAAGTAATATTATTGATTATTTTTTATTATACAAGATTCAATATTTGTATAAAATATTCATAGAATAAGAGATAATTCTCACATTTATGGAATATGAAATAATGTATCATTGATAAATTATTTTATTAAAATATAAAATTGCTTTAATAAAATGAATTCTGGGTTACCGTCAAATCAAAATCTTCCTATCCAACAACCCAATACTCAGTCCACAAATCCTCTTTGTTTTAATACAAATACACAAATCCTCTTTGTTTTAATACAAATACACAAAGAGTATGTTTATCTGTCACTTCTTTACAAAATAATACCATTTCAGCTAATGGTCAAGATAATAACGGACCAATACCAACTCAAGGTGTAATAGATACTGTAGCAAGATTTTTAGGATTTAGATCAACACCTACTGCTGATGCAAATGATCTTTTCTAATAATTATAGAAAATAAATTAAAGTATGGAATTGTAAAAATTATAGAGAATCATTCGTAATATTAAATAATATTACGAATACCAACAATATTACCAATATCACTAATAATATTATATATGATCTATATAATTAGTTATGAAATAAATATATTAAAATAATAATATATTTTGTATACTCAATATATTATTGGTAATACGATTAATAGATAACGTGATTAATAGATATAATGGAACAAAATAGAATAATTAGGAAAGAGGGTATTTTGGTATAGTAGAATAGAAAGATAAAAGTCCAGAGCCAGAAACATTATCACGACCTGGTTTAAGAATATCGATAGCTTTGGAGGATAGTAAAGAGTACAAATCGGAATAACGAGGTTTTAAGAGGGAAGATTGAGATTTTAACTGAGAAAATAGGAGGGAAGCTATGCCAGCGGCGTGAGGGGCAGCCATAGAAGTTCCAGTAAAATAAGCATAGGAATTATTTGGTACACAAGAAAGAACATTCCATCCATCACATGCAAAATCAACCTCGTTATTTGAATTTGAAAACCAAGGTTGAGATGGAAATGTTATTCTATTTAGATTAGTATTATATTCTATAGCAGCAATAGATATAGATTGTTTATAACCTGCAGGATATGAAATATGACCAGGACCTTCGTTACCAGCTGCAACAATGACTAAAACATTTGAAGATTTAGCATGAGCGACAGCCTTATGTAATTCAGGGTCATGAGATTCAGAACCTAGACTTAAATTAATAATATTACAACCATCAGTAACTGAATCATATATTGCTTTTACTACATTAGTTATACTACCAGATCCATTAACATCTAAAACTCTATAATCTATGATTTTAGTTTCGGGCGCAACTCCTTTTATTCTACCATTAGCACATATAGTTCCACATACATGTGTTCCATGTGGATTATATTGCTTAGTTGTTCTACCATCTTTTACATAATCCCTTCTTTTGATAACTTTACCTTGTAAATCTTGATGACTATCATCTACTCCGGTATCTATTATACCTACTATACAACCTTGTCCTTTTATATTTTTATTCCACATAATAGAAGCCCCTGTTAACCATACTCCCTCTGGTATTTCGCTAAAATTAGCGCTTTTTACAGTCGCAGTTTTCCATTTTTCTAATCTAACTTTGTTGGGTTTTCCTATTTTTTTCATTTTATTCTTCTATTTTTATTTTTATCACTTATTTAATATTACTTTCTTAATCGTTATTTTTTTATTTTTGTTATATTTATGATCATTCTCATTAGTAATACCTATATTTTTATTTTATTAATCATATTAAGTTAGCATTTCCAATTCAATTTTCATTGTTTTCCACATTTTATTTATACAGATATAATTCTACATAATTACACAATTATACAATTACACAATTACATAATTATACAATTACACAATTACACAATTACACAATTACATAATTACACAATTACGCAATTATACAGTTACACAATTATACAATTATACAGTTACACAATTATACAATTATACAATTACACAATTATACAATTATACAATTATACAATTACACAATTATACAATTACACAATTACACAATTATACAGTTACACAATTATACAATTACACAATTATACAATTACACTTTACAATAAATATAATATATTTTAATAATTTATCCTTATAAATAAAAGAATTAATATAAAATAGTTCTTCTATTTTCACATAACCATCAACTTAAATATAATTTACTTATTGATCTATTACTTGAAACATCTTATTACCTCAAACACCTATCCATCATTTGAGAAATATTCATACATTCCACTCAAATGTGTCGTTAATAATATTACTATTATTATTATTTGTTATATAATTAGGATATTGGATTAATAAAGGATAAACATCAAAAATACAATACTTGGCAATTAGATAAAAGAATGAAATAGTTATTATTAGCAACATTATACATAATATTATTAATGATAAAAATATAGATCCTTCACCAATTATAGTAAAAATATCTATATTATTATCATTTCCCAAAAATATGCATTTTTCAAAGCATGAAAAATAACCTAGTAAATAAACGGATGCAATAATAGATGTTAAAAATGCAATTAGTATTACGATAAATAAAATATTTTTTATCTTTGGATTTAACCAAAAATTTTTGCTGGTTAAGTTGAATATAATTATATTGCAGGTATTCATATATTTTTCATTGTAAAATAACCAATATATTTTCATATTTATATATTGATTAATCTGCTGTTTTTTGGTATTTTTCTATTATAATATAATATGTGTGTGTATTTACATATTATATTATATTTTTCAGTTTTACTGTTATAAAAATACAATACATGGATAGTTGAAATACTAACTGAATAAGTATATAAGTATATATAAATATACTTATATATACTTATATTGAGTAAGATACGGGAAAAATAGGGTTGTGAAGTCTAAACAAGAAAAGAATAATTTGAATTAGATTAATGAAAAAATTATAAAAATAAAATAGATTGGAATAAATGGTATCGACAAGATCCAAAACTTATGATTCAAAAAAGGTGGGAATAAATAAAACGAAACAAAATAATAAAGATAAATTCTCTATAGATAACCAAGATAAATACATTGATAGTAAAACATGGATATCAGCATCTAAAATAAAAAATTATATGATACAAGATCCTTTATTAGACTGGTTACAAATGTATTATAACAAGGAAACGATACAAAAGATACAAACAAGAGAAGAATATAACGAAAAAGAAAAGAAAAGAGAAGGAAAAAAAGAAAAGAAAACAGAAAGAAATAAGGGAAAGAAAGAAAGGGAAAAGATCGGAAAGAAAAGAAAAATGGGGATAAAAAAGGGAGAACAAGGAAACACAAAAAAAGGAATAGAAGTTATGAAAAAGGTAGTAGAACAAATAAAAGAAAAAGAAGAAGAGAAAGAAGAGAAAGGAAATTTTACAGAATATTTGATGGGAAAAGGAATAGAATTTGAAAAGGAGATAATAGAAATAATAAAAAGAAAAATAGGGAGAGAGAATGTGGAACAAGTATCGTATGGAATGAAAGATATAATGTCAGTGGATAAAGCAAAACAAACAATAAAATTGATGAAAGAAGGAAAACCAGTAATATATCAAGGAGTATTACACGATATAAGTAGAAAAAGATATGGAAGTCCAGATATATTAATAAGGAGTGACTGGATAAATAAGATAGTAAAGAATAAAACAATATCAAAAGATTTAAATGAAAGAGCGATAAGATTGAACACAAAGTATCATTATAGAGTGATAGATATAAAATATATGACATTACAATTAAAGGCAAATGGATATAATATATTAAACAGTGATTTATATCCATATTATAAAGGACAAGTATTTTACTATACGGAATTATTGGGAAGAATACAAGGATATATGCCATTGGATGGATATTTGTTGGGAAGAGGAAATACATATAAAAGAAGAAAACAGACATATTATGAACCAAATAGTTTATCAAGATTGGGTCATATAAATATAATAATGGATAAGAAACAATATGATAATATGGAAAAAGCAGTCAAATGGATAATGGATTTGAGAAATGAAGGTTATAACTGGTCTTTATATCCTGCTCCTTCTCGATATGAATTATATCCAAATATGTGTAATCATAGAGATGGTATATATCATAATATTAAAAAACAAATAGCTGAAAATATAGACGAAATAACGTTAATATGGCAATGTGGTTCAAAAAATAGACAAAAAGCTTTTGAACACGGTATTACAAAATGGACAGATCCTAATTGCAATACTGATATTCTGGGCATTAATGGTCCTAAACAAAAAAGAATAGTTCAGCGTATGTTAGATTTTAATCGTAATGTAATAGGCAAAGAAAAAATTATAATACCAAGTTTTATATCAAATAATGATAATAACTGGCAAAATCCTTCTCAAATTGAGTTTTTTATCGATTTCGAATTTATAAATAATGTTTTCGATGATTTTTCACAACTTCCTTCCATTAATTCTCTTTCTCTTATTTTTTTAATTGGTGTTGGTTATTTTGATCCCTCTTCTAATAAATGGCTCTATAAATCTTTCCTATCTCAAAATCTCTCCCTTTCTGAAGAAAAACGCATTTTGTCCGATTTCATTTCTTTTATTGATTCTTTTAATCTTTCTTCTCCCTTATTGTATCATTGGAGTTCCGCTGAATCTGTTTTCTTTAATCAAGCTCTTTCTCGTTATTCTTCTCTATCTTTTTCTTCTAATCCTATTTTCTTCGATTTTCTTAAAGTTTTTAAATCTGAAGCTATTCTCGTTAAAGGTGTTTTCTCTTTTAGTCTTAAAGATATCTATTCTTCTCTCTCTCTTTCCGGTCTTCTTCCTCCTTCTCCTTCAACTTTCTGTCATAATGGTGCTGATGCTATGTATAATGCTTGGTCCTATTATAAAAATCCTTCCTCTTCTCATATTATTAATGATATTTGTCGCTACAATGAGCATGATTGTTTCATCATTTATCAGATTGTTCGCTATCTTCGTCTTCATCATATTTAACTATATTATATTAATATAATTCATCTGTCTCTATTTGATTCATTTCTCCCTATTAATATAATTTCTCCCTATTAATATAATCCATTTCTCTCTGCTCTATTGATTCATATCATTCCGTTAAATATATTATTTTTCCTATATATTTAATATTTTTCCCTTATTACATACTTTATTCCTATGTCTATATATTCCTATCTACTACACACTTTCTAGAATTATCCACAAAATTATATTCTTTGTATAAAATAATATAATCATTTGATTCTCAAGTTATAGAATTATATTCATTCCGAATAATTTATCGAGCGCTATTTTTACAAACTCCATAATTGTATTCTTTATAAAATATCTTAGTTTTATTGAATAATTGTAAAATGGACTTTGTTGATTGCACCAATGTTCTTAAATATGTTTATTAAATATATATTCCAATACCTATATTTCAATATGTATTTATGACCAATTTAATATCTTAATATTTATACAATAGAATAATATGATATAATATTTGTAAGGTTGTAATATTTTTCTTCCTTCAATATAAATATCTTAACTTTGCCATTAACAATATTTTAACCTTTCCATTAACAATATTTTAATTGTTTCATAAAATAATATATTTATATATTCATGGAACTTTATTCACAAATATAAATAATCTATCCATATTTATCAAAAATAATATCCTATCTATCCCCAAATAATTCTTTACATTTTAAAACCCCAAAATTATATTTGTGGACAACAAATATTCTGATCGCCAAGTCACATAAAAATATTTTCTGTTAAAGATTATAGTAATTCTTTAGTTACATAAAATTATATTAATATCAAATAATATCTCAATCTTTCGTAAAATAATATTTCGATCGTTCCGTAAAATAATATCTCAATCGTTCAGTAAAATAATATTTCGATCGTTCCGTAAAATAATATTTCAATCGTTCAGTAAAATAATATCTCAATCGTTCTGTAAAATAATATCTTAATCGTTCTGTAAAATAATGTCTGAATCGTTCAGTAAAATAATATCTCAATCGTTCAGTAAAATAATATCTCATTCTTTCAGTAAAATAATATCTTAATCGTTCAGTAAAATAATATTTTGATAGTTCAGTAAACAATATTTTGATCTTTCAGTAAAATATTATCTCAATCTTTCAGTAAACAATATTTTGATCGTTCAGTAAAATAATATCTCATTCTATCCGTAAAATAATATCTTAATAGTTAAAAATAATATCTCAATCGCTAAGTTACAGAATTATGTTGATCGTCAAGTAAAAGAATATAATTCTTTTGTAAATAGTAATATTGATCGTTAAGTTATATAATTATATAATTATATAAAAGAATATCTTAATCGTTCAGTAAAAGAATTATATTCTTCTGTAATAATATATTGATCGCTAAGTAAAAGAATTATATTTTTTTGTAAATAATATCTTAATAATTCTGTAACATGATCATGTTATGTAAAACAATATATTAATTGCTAAGTTACATAATTCTGTTACATAATTCTGTTATGTAAAACAATATATTAATTGCTAAGTTACATAATTATATACATCCATAATTATATACATTTTAATATAATATCTTAATATATTGTTATATAATTATATAAAACAATATATTAATAGTTTTGTAACATAATATATTAATAGTTTTGTAACATAATATATTAATCGTCAGATAATATAATTATATTCTTCTGTAAAATAATATCTCAATAGTATCATTAGAGAAATATATTCTTCTGTAATATCTTAATCGTAACATAATAGAAATATATTCTTCTGTAATATCTTAATCGTAACATAATAGAAATATATTCTTCTGTAATATCTTAATCGTAACATAATAGAAATATATTCTTCTGTAAATAATATCTTAATCATAACATAATAGAAATATATTCTTCTGTAAATAATATCTTAATCATAACATAATAGAAATATATTCTTCTGTAAATAATATCTCAATCATTAGATTAAAGAATTATTCTTCTGTAAATAATATCTTAAACGTTCCATATTATTTTGTAAAATAATATCTTAATCGCCTGACCAAAGGACTTTATTCTTGTATAAAATAATATCAAAATCTTCACGTTACATAATTATATTATTTTGTAAAATAATACTTAATCGTTACGTTAAATAATATCTTAATCGCTACGTTATAGATTTATATACTGAGTAAAATAATATAAATCTTTATGTAAAATAATATACTAATGGTTTCGTAAAATAATATCTTAATAGTTAGATTGCAGAATTATATTATTATGTAAAATAATATAATTATGAAAAACGATTTATTCATAGTCAAATTATAGAAATATATTCTTAAGTAAAATAATATCTTAATCTTCAGATAACATAGATATATTTCCCATAAAATAATAACTTGGTCGTTTTATAATAGAATTATATTCTTCCTTAAAATAATATCTTAATCGTTGGATAACATGATTTTATAATTCTATAAAATAATGTCTTAATCGTAAACATAACACAATTATATTCTTTCGTAAAATAACATCTTTATCTTTAAAATACACAACTGTAAATAACATCTTTAAAATACACAATTATATTCTTCTGTAAAATAACATCTTCATCGTTGAGATACATTATATTATTTATAAGTAAAATAATATCTTAATCGTTATATTAATATACTATATTCTTATGTAAATAATATCAAAATAGTTAAACTGTAGAATATCTAAATTATTATATTAATAGCTTAAATATAAATATTAATTATATATGAAAATATTAATTATATATGAAAATATTAATTATATATGAAAATATTAATTATATATGAAAATATTAATTATATATGAAAATATTAATTATTTTATTATACAATCATATTCATATTTAAAATAATATCTGGATAGTTAATACTAATCCTTAATTTCACATCGATATATCTTAATAGTTAATTATAATCACTAAATAATAATCACTAAATAATAATCACTAAATAATAATCACTAAATAATAATCGCTAAATCATAATTGATAAACCTAATCATTAAATCCTAATTTATAAGACCTTACTCATAAATCTTAATCGCAAAATATTGATAGTTAAACCTTACTCATTGGATCAAATCATAAAATCCTAATCAACAGATCCTAATCTTTGAATCTTAATTGTAAATCCTAATCACAAAATCTTAATCGTAAAATCCCGATCGTAAAATCTTAATTGTAAATCCTGATCACAAAATCCTGATCACAAAATCCTAATCACAAAATCTTAATCGTAAAATCCCAATCGTAAAATCTTAATCGTAAAATCCCAATCGTTCAACCCTAATCGTCAAATCCTGATCACAAAATCTTAATCGTAAAATCCTAATCGCTAAATCCTGATAGTTAAACACTAATCGTTATATCTTAATCGTTATATCTTAATCATTATATCTTAATCATTATATCTTAATCATTATATCTTAATCATTATATCTTAATCATTATATCTTAATCATTATATCTTGATCATTATATCTTAATCCTTTTTACATCTAAGTAATACCAGTAATATACGATTACTCATATTACATTGACTTTAATTTATCGACTTCCTTAAACTTATAATAAAATTTTATAATGTCGCATACACAAAATTTTATTTAAGAGCTTAGTAAGTTTTGAGAAGAAGTTAAGAAGATACGTTGGTGAAAATCTTATTTGAGACGATACAATTATATTTTTATTCATTATTATAGGAAAGAATATAAGGAAATCATTATATCCTAATCATTATATCTTAATCATTATATCTTAATCATTATATCTTGATCATTATATCTTGATCATTATATCTTAATCATTATATCCTAATCATTATATCTTAATCATTATATCTTAATCATTATATCTTAATTTATATATTATTAAATATTTTTGTGAAATACTATTAGAATAGTTAAATCCATTCGTAGAGTTACTTAATTGCTTTCTAATATAAATATCTAAATAGATACCCTTATTATATTCTCACGAAAAATAATTTATTCATGTTATTTTATAATTATTCAATTTAACGGTGCTTTAACAATTATAAAAAAATGATAAATTTTTTTTTTGTAAATAAAGTTTTCAAAGGGGAGAAAATATACTTTATTTATCTATTTTTAGATAAATAAATTTTTTGACACTTTTATTTAACATATTATTAATTAATAATAGTCTAGATAATTGAACAAAATATTATTTTAAGGAACAATTAATATATGATCCACCCTACGATTGAAATAATATTTACTGAACGATTGAAATATTATTTTACTGAACGATTGAGATAATATTTACGAAACGATTGAAATAATATTTTACGGAACGATTGAAATATTATTTTACGGAACTATTAAGATAATATTTTACAGAACGATTGAAATATTATTTTACGGAACTATTAAGATAATATTTTACAGAACGATTGAAATATTATTTTACAGAACGATTGAGATATTATTTTACTGAACGATTGAGATATTATTTTACTGAACGATTGAGATATTATTTCACAGAAAGATAAATTTATATAACGGTGTTTGAGTATAATTTATAACTTTGTATTAAAATATTATTTGTATAACAATTGGGATATTATTCTTCATATAAATATCACTTATAAACTTAATATACCAAGTTATAGTAAAACATATAAATATTTTTTCGAGGAATATAAATTCAATAACTTATTTAATACCACATAGCTGTATAATTGTACAATATTTTACACAAACTAATGTACAATTATATAAATAAGTTGCATATTTAGAATATTAACTAAATAATATTGTTTCAATTTATCATTTACTTGTAAAAATTTATTTTTGCCAAGAATATTATCCCGATTGATGTCTATATAATATTGCGTTACATTATATGAATATAAAATATTTTTTATATTTATATAAATCTTAATCAATAGTTAATAAGAATATAATTATTATATTCTTATTTTTAGAGTAAAAAATAAGGGTTTATCTAAAAATAGATAAATTTAGCACACCTCTCCCCTCTTTTGCTAAATTATATTTCTAAAATTAGATTTTTCAATTTTATTTATTTTACATCTCCTTTTAATGCAACTTATTTATATCTCATAACATTAAGGATTATACATCGATATAAATATTTGGTATATGTCAGCTGAGATAAATGTTTAAGAGATAAAATAATTCGGAAGATAAAATAATTCTGGAGATAAATATTCGGGAGATAAAATATTCGAGAGATAAAATAATTCTGGAGATAAAATATTCGAGAGATAAATATTCGGAAGATAAAATAATTCGGGAGATAAAATATTCGAGAGATAAATATTCGGGAGATAAAATATTCTGGAGATAAAATATTCTGGAGATAAAATATTCTGGAAGCATAAAATATTCTGGAGATAAAATATTCTGGAGATAAAATATTCTGGAGATAAAATATTCTGGAAGCATAAAATTCGGAGATGTAAATATAGGATTATATAAAGTTATAGATTATATAAAGTAACAATTTATATATTTTTATGATAAAATATACAACAATATAACATAAAAATATATACCATATGTGATTAATATATTAATCACATATTTATATACTAATATTTGAATACAGAATATGGAATACAGAATAATATTATGTTGAATAATGTTTAAACAATGAGCTACATTGTAATACGAGTATGTGAAATATTATCGCAACGGACAAATAATATAATAATATAATAATATAATAATATAATAATATAATAATATAATATAATAATATAATAATATAATATAATAATATAATAATATAATATTGTTATATGAAAAATTAGTATATAGAATAAAATGAGAAAATTACATAAATGAATTTGTAGATACTATTAATATGCGCAAAGATAATAAAAAAATGAAAAATATAATTTTTAAAAGTTCGTTTTTAAAAGGGGGGAAATGTACTTCCTTTACCTATTTTAGGTAAAGAAATGGTCAAGATAAATATGAAAACTGAAAAATGGTATATTAATAATAATTAATCATTATAAAAAGCGATATTTGTAGTTTTGCAAAATACATCAAATAATGAGTCACATAATTATATTAATATATAAAACAACAACATAATCGGTATATTATATAATTGGACTGCTATTATTTATCTCATGGTTCGGTAAAATATTTTCATCAATAGATAAAGTTACATAATATTTTAATCGTTAAGATCTAGAATTGTATTCTTACATAAAATTTTATATCAATAATTAATTTGAATTAATATGCTAATAATTAATTTGAATTAATATGCTAATAATTAATTTGAATTATTATGCTATAATTAATTTGAATTATTATGCTAATAATTAATTTGAATTATTAGCATAATAATTAAATAATATAACATATATGACCCTAAAATGAAAATAATAGTTAAGGTTTTTGATAAATAATATGTAACCCTGATGATGAAAAATAGTAGTTAAACATAACTATAAAAATAATAGTTAAGCTTTCGATAAATAATATGTAACCCTGATGATGAAAAATAATAGTTAAACTTAACTATAAAAATAATATGCGACAGTTGATAAAAATAATATGACCTTGAATATAAAATAATATCTGAGCTTAAATATTAGAATTCTAATATAGATAATAATATAATATTGGTTAATATATAGATCATATACAATTTTATATAAAAATATAGTTATGTAAGATAGATATTAATATTGTGTAAAATAGATATTAAATTACAGAGGATAAAATGGAATTATAATAGTACAATTTTATATAAAATTGTATATAAAAATATAGTTATGTAAGATAGATATTAATATTGTGTAATTTATATATTAAATTACAGAAGATAAAATGGAATTATAATAGTACAATTTTATATAAAATTGTATATAAAAATTAGTTATGTAAGATAGATATTAATATTGTGTAATTTATATATTAAATTACAGAAGATAAAATGGAATTATAATAGTATAGAAAGAATAGAAAAATATAATATGTAAATATGAGAAAAAGGGACGAATAGTTTTTATAAATAGAAGAAAGGGGACTATATAGGATAAAAAATGAAATAAAAAACAAAAGAGAATAAAGGAAGAAAATGATAGAGGCAAAAATTATATGTGATAGTATAAATATATTTGGAAATAGATTAACAACATATGTATTAAAATTTCCAAGAATAATATTATCAGAAATGAATACACATAGAATGATAAGTAAAAATTCAGCGAGTAGTAGAGCGATACCATTTAGTAAAATGGTAAAAATGGTGAAAGAAGATCCATTTATACCGATGAAATGGATGAAAGATCATAGAGGAATGCAGGGGGAAGAATATTTGGAAAATGAGGACAAACTGAGAGAAGAATGGTTAAAAGCAAGGGATAGAGCAATAGAACAAGCAATAAAGTTAAACGAGTTAGGATTGACAAAACAAATATGTAATAGAATTTTAGAACCATATTTATGGCATACAGCATTAGTAACAGCAAGTGAGTGGGAAAATTTCTTTGCTTTAAGAGCAGAAAAAAGTGCAGAAATTCATATACAAGCATTGGCAAATAAAATGTTAGAAGTTTATAATGAATCCAAGCCACAATTATTAAAACCAGGAGAATGGCATATTCCTTTTTCGTCTGGAATAAATATGGAGGATGAAATTTTTTGCAAAACATCAGATTATGAATCAAAAAATAATATAATATTAAAAATATGCACTGCAAGATGTGCTCGTGTTTCTTATTCCAATTTTCATGGTAACGACGATTATAATATGGATATAAAGTTACATGATAATTTAGTATCATCAGGTCACTGGTCTCCTTTTGAACATTGTGCTCGTTCTATGAATGAATATGAAAGTAAAACTTGTTCATTTGTAGAATATATAAATAATAATTATAAAAAAACCCAAGGTGTAAGTGGCAACATTCGTGGCTTTATTCAATACCGCAAACTTTTCCCATCTGAGAATAAATCTGAACCCCGAATTTCAAATACTTTTTGATTATCAATTGATAAACCTTACAACTGTAAAACAATATCAAATACAACTATAAATCTGTGTTTAATATTGAAAAGTAACTTTAATATATTAAAGTATTCAATATATATAGATATGCTCAATATATTGGAAAATAAAACTAATAGTTATTTTAAAGGTAACATAAAAAGTTATTTACTGTCATGAAAAATAGGGATCCTAAAAACTAAAATAAGGACTGTTATTTTAAAGATTTGCGTAAAATATTGATATTAATAAGAATGTGTTACACTATTTTATATTTGAGGGATTGTATTTAATTTAGGAATTTGGATATGTTATAATATTTTATATTTGAGGGATTGTATTTAATTTAGGAATTTGGATATGTTAGAATATAAAATTATACTGAACATTTAGTATAATTTTGGTAATTAAGAGAATGGATTAGAAAATTATTTAGAAAATAAAGGACGCGATTTATGAAAAGAGACAGTGGAAAATTCATTTAAATTAATAACATGATGGACATTTAAAAATTCGAAACGGTAGAAAGAATCGGATAGATGAATAATTTTGGCTGTGGAATAATTATAGTTGTCAGTAAGAACTTGAATATCTTTGAATTGGAATAAAAATTTTATGTCACAAGATAAAGAGTTATCAACTTTAATAGATAATTCAGATAGTAGATGATTAGGAATAGTAAATTTTGATAATGAAGAATAAGTAGTAGATTTGGAAATCAATTTAATAATAATTTTATCGACAAGAGTAGAAGAATAAAAGTTTGATGACAAAAGTAAAAGAACTTTTTGAATGTCGGTAAAATAATCGTAATCGTAAATATTTAAGTAGTTAAATCTATCAGCTACAAAAAGTTTTTGTATATCGATGATATTATTTAACTGAATGGTAATTTGAGAGAATTTTAGATAATCTTTAAAGAAAAGCAAAAAAGATAGATAAGATTCATTTTCAGTTAAAATAATATCATAATCATTAGTAATATATTTACCAGAAGTGATTGAATCGAAATAATTTTTATCCAATTTAATTAAAATATCATTTGGAATATAGATTGTGGATTTTAAATAATTATGATCAATAAAAGTAACTAGTTGAGAATAATTTTGAAAATCAGTATCATTTTGAAACTTCATAATATTCTCAAAAATGCAATCGAATTTAGGTTCTCCATTCACATTAAAACTTATGCTTGAGCCAAATGTTAAATGTTCTAAATATTCTATATTTTTATTATTAAAAAATCCTTTACGAGTCGATCCTTCGAGTTGTTGTTGAATGGGTTTAGTAATCAACCATTTAAATTTATTATTGGTTTTTGTTATTTTAATATATGAATAAAATCTATGAATCCAATCTCCTCCATGTGTTTTATAAACAAATAATATATAATCAAATAAAGCTAAATACTCAAGATTATAATTATGAGATAAATTTATTATCAAAGATTTACCTTCAAGTAAACAATCCGGTATATTATATTTACATTTAAGTTGATATAATTCTTCTTCTTCGAATTCTTCTAATAATTCTCTCAATATTTCTATTACTTTAGTTCCACAAAAACGAATTAATACTAATTCTATGATAGAACAGTATGTTTTCATCAATTCCTTCCTTTTATTTATATTATATTCTAATCTTTCTCCTCTATAATTCGTTGTAATTAAATTATAGTAAGTTTTTTTCATACTCAATGGTATTATATTATAATAATTATCTAAAAATTTTTTGGATATACTGTATTTTTCTAAATCAATCTCTTTTACAAAATCAATATTTTTGTTTCCAGTAATAAAATCATCTAAAAATCCCATAAAACCATCATATGTTTCATCTCTTTCCATATTAATTTCTATTTTCTTTTCTTCAAAATTTATCATGTTCATTTTTTTCGTAACAAAATATGGTATATATATTTCCTTTATTTTATTGTCCTTTTTAATTACAAATAAATTACATATTTCTCTGAATTTATCATTATCTTGTTCTTCAACAAATATTTGATGAAATCTCATTTTTTACTCAGTATTTTTCTCCATTTATTTCACTTTATTTATGTCTCATATAATACATTAACAATTATTTTTGATAACTTTAGTTTTTATTGCTAATTGTTTTTTAAGTCATATTACATTTACTTATCTTACTATATATATTAAAATATATCTTAATATATAAATAATTTCCTTATATTCTTTCCTATAATACTGAATAAAAATATAATTGTATCGTCTAAAATAAGATTTTCACCAACGTATCTTCTTCAAGGTTCTTTGAAACCGAGCTAGGTTTTCTACGAAAACCATGAACTTCTTCTCAAAACTTACTAAGCTCTTAAATAAAATTTTGTGTATGCGACATTATAAAATTTTATTATAAGTTTTAGGAAGTCGATAAATTAAAGTCAATGTAATATGAGTAATCGTATATTACTGGTATTAGTTAGATGTAAAAAGGATTAAATTCTAGATTAAATTAATTTGTATAACTTAAAATATTCGTAATCTAATGCTTAAATTCTAAATTATATTAATTTATATCACTTAAAATATTAGTGATATAAATATAGTATCTAGATAGATAAAAAGGATGATAAATATTTAATAATTAAATATTGTTAAATGATAGAGTTATTTAATAAAGATAAGGGGTTGGATAAGGATTTGGATATTGATTAGTACAGTTTCTTAGAGTTGAATTTGCACGATTAATAGTATTATTTAGTTGTGAATAACAAACATTATAAGGAGTATATGGATTTGCAACACAATCAACAAAAGTATTAGCACCACCTACAATTGTATTACGAAATCTATCATAACAAATCTGAACAGATGGATAAGGATATTGTTGTTGAGCTTGGACTTGAGGTTGGGCTTGGAGACGAAATTGATTGTTCATTTTAATTTAAAAAGAAAATAATTTTATATTTTAAATCGCTTAAAATAATTTATAATCTTCATAAATTATCTTCGTTCTACCAAAGATTATAATTTAATACATGGGGATGGTATTTTTATCTTACTACTCAATAATAAATATAAAGAAGCAATATTAAAACTTAATAAATGTTATAAAATAACTTAATTGTATTGTAATAGTAAATTAATAATTGAGCGTAGTTATTAATATTATTTCTAATTTTTATTGTGGTTAAAAATTATGTATTTAATTATGTTGCAAAATTTTATTGTTAATTTTTGTTTTTGGAAGTAAGTCGATAATACCCGAATTATTGTGACGATTAATATGTTGACAAACACTAGTTTACAACTCTTATAAAATTTTTTAATTCAATTTTATAATTTATAAAATCGATAATTATAACCCATTTCAGATATTCAAAAGTATTTATGTTAAATAATATAATATGTGTTATATTATAACAGTATTTATTCTTATATTGATAATGAGCAATTATTGAATTTATCATTAAAATATGGTGTTAAAGATAACCATATTTTATCTCCAAATATAGTTGGATAGTTGGATAGTTGGATAGTTGGATAGTTGGATAGTTGGATAGTTACATAGTTGGATAGTTACATAGTTGGATAATTGGATAGTTGGATAGTTAGATAGTTGGATAATTGGATAGTTGGATAGTTAATTCAAATATAATATTAATGAACAGTATTAAATATAATATAATTTTTAAGTATATTAAAGTCGATTCATAAGCTAACAAAATAGTGAGAAAAATGTAAAGTTATGATGGGCTTGGTCAATAATTTAAATCCTTAAGTCGCAAGATTACTTATCGAGATACTTAACTGATTAATATGTTGATAAACACTAGTTTACAACTCTTCAAAAATTGCAAAATTCAGTTTTATTAATTTTAATTATCGGCATAATTTAAGAAATTGTGATAACCAAACGATTTACTAAATAATGATAATTGGACTTGATTTAACAATATAATAACTAATATAAAATTATTTAAGATATTAACTATATTATTTAGTTAATCATAATATTTTATAATTATATGTAAATATATAGATAAATATTGGTTAATTTATTAATAACAATAATGGCAGTAAAAATATAACGTTATATATTTTAATATAGTTTAAAAATAGGAGTTACTGTATTGTATATTATAAATTTTACTATGTTTAGTTTTATATAAATAAAAATATGTATTAAATGATTTAATTTTAGAATTGTTATTATAAGTATGATAGAATGAAATATCATAGAATATAATAGATTAAAATAACGCAAAAAGGGATGAGAATAGAAAATAACATTTAGGAATTGAGAATTAAGAATTAAGAATTAAGAATTAAGAATTAAGAATTAAGGATTAAGGATTAAGAATCAAGAATCAAGAATCAAGAATTAAAACGGATGAAAAAATAATAAAAATAATAAAAATATCGAATAATACAAAGTATATAAATGAAAACAAGCAAGGGATTGAAAAGAATAATAGAATATTTAACAAAAAATAATATAGAATATTCAAGAGAGGCAAGATTCAATAATTGTAAAGATAAAATAGGATTGCCATTTGATTTACAAATAACACATAACAATAAATTTGCATTAATAGAATACGATGGAATACAGCATTTTAAGTATACACCACATTTTCACAAGAGCGAAAGTTATTTTGTGGAACAAAAGAAGAGAGATTTAATAAAAACTAATTATTGTTATGATAATAAGATTCCATTATTACGTATATCTTATGATGAAGATAATATTGAACAATGTGTAGAAAATTTTGTTATGTCATTTAAAAATGGAAAGGTGTTGTATAGTTTTCATAAGTCTTATAATTATGAGGATCATTATAGGAATTCTAAATGCGTAATTTTGTAAAATGATATAGTATAAGTCATATTAAATAATAGGTTTATTTAATATAACTTGATATGATTAAATAAATATTAAATGAATGAAATTAAATCATATTATTTAATAGGATAACTTGATAGCAAAATTTAATAGGATAACTTGATAGGATGATTAAATATATGTTAAAAGAATAAAAAGAAGTAGATGTGTTATTTAATATTAAATAATATTAAATGATATTAAATGATATTAAATGATATTAAATGATATTAAATGATAGGATAATTTAATATGATTAAATACATGTTAAAAGAATAAAAAGAAAATAGATATGTTAAATATAAAAGATAAAAAAGGTTTGATATAGATAAAAAGAATAAAGAAAGAAAAAGATAGATAGAAAGAAAGTATTGAATGAAAACAAAGATTAATAAGAATATATAAATAAGAATAAATAAGATGAAAAATGAAATCAAAAGAGGAAAATAAATATTTGAAGATATAAACGAAATAAAATATCTAAAGATAAATAAAAAAACAATAAAACTTTGTGGAAATATTTCTTAAATTAATAATGATATTACCGTTGGAATTAACACAATTAATTATAGAATATGTTGACTACGAGTCATTAATGTTAATAATAAAAAATGTAAAAGTTGGAGAAATAAAGTGTATGTATAATATGAGTGTATTTATTAATAAAATATCAAAAATATTTTATATGATATCGATAGAACACTGTGCGTACAAGAATACATATATTAATAGATTTTATTCAATAAATCCATACGAAATTATTGAATTCATTAAGAAACCTAAAATAAATGACATTATTGAAAATAAAAATTGTCGTATACATTTACGATTATATGATATAGACACATTAGATAAAAATACATATATCGATTTATACGATGCTGATATTGAAACTGATAAATTGATTAACTATAGTGATGGTAAAGTTATTTCTCATTATTCTCTATTTTCCATAAATAAATCTTCTCTTATTCTTGATAGCTTCTCCCATTTTCTCTCTTATGATCTTTATGATCTTTATACTAACTTTTCCATTTTATTTAATGTTAAAAATATCATTTTATCCTCCATTTTTTCACAGAAACATTTTTTAAGAACACTCGGTAACGAAGGTATTAAAAATTTTAAATTTGATAAACATTTCCGTCAAACTTCCTACAATTATATCATTTGATTTATATCGAGATTTTATAATATGAATAATAACCTTATTATTTATAACCTTACTATTAATTCTATTAATAGAATTAATAATAATATATCTATAGAAGATAAACATATAAAATATGGATATTAACAATGTTTTACGTTGATCTTCTATGTTGATATTCTATGTTGATCTTATGTGTTTGTCTTATGTGTTTGTCTTATGTGTTCACGTTTTATATCAATAGTGTATATTAATATAGTATGTTAATATTTGTATGTTAATATTTGTATGTTAATATTTGTATGTTAATATTTGTATGTTAATATTTGTATGTTAATATTTGTATGTTAATATTTGTATGTTAATATTTGTATGTTAATATTGTATGTTGATCAAGACTAAATTATTTTAATTTTAGCAATAATATTGTCATAAGATGATATCTCATAATTTTTACTTTTAATTTTTACAAAAGAAAACCATATTATTTTGTAAATTGTAATAAAATTCTTAAATTGGTTATCCAATGGTTTAATTAAATCAACAATAGAAGTATTATCATTGGGAATATAGTTTTCATGTCCATAAATTTTAAAAGAAAAAGAAAAATATCCATTATCAGTGGTCAAACCAAACAAAGTATAAGTATTTGAGTTTTTATTAAACCTTGAATGTTTCAATATTATATCTATCACAAAACCTTCTCTTATTTTTATCTTTGTTTTATAATTAATAACATTATCAAGTTCCATAATAATATTCAATATAGCCGGATTTAAAGTAATTAAATCATTAGAAGCAGTGGTTTTATAAACATCAAAAAGATATTGTTCATTCATTTTTATATATGAAGAATATTTATATTTGTTTATGCAAAGTTAGTTAATCATATAATATCGTTAAGTGGAAATACTTGACAATATTATTAATAAGATTTAATAATATCTACAATAATTGATAATTGATAATTGATAATTGATAATTGATAATTGATAATTGATAATTGATAATTGATAATTGGTAATTGGTAATTGATAATGATAATTGATAATTGATAATTGATAAGTGATAAGTGATAAGTGATAAGTGATAAGTGATAAGTGATAAGTGATAATTGATAATTGGTAATTGATAATGATAAGTGATAAGTTATAAGTGATAAGTGATAAGTTATAAGTTATAAGTGATAATTAATGGGTGATAATTGATAATGATAAGTGATAAGTGATAATTGATAATTGATAATGATAAGTGATAATTGATAATTGATAATTGATAATGATAAGTGATAAGTGATAAGTGATAATTGATAATTGATAATTGATAATTGATAATTGATAATTGATAATTGATAATGATAAGTGATAAGTGATAAGTGATAATTGATAATTGATAATTGATAATTGATAATTGATAATTGATAATTGATAATTGATAATGATAAGTGATAAGTGATAATTGATAATTGATAATTGATAATTGATAAGTGATAAGTGATAAGTGATAAGTGATAAGTGATAATTGAATAGATTTGCTATGAATTTACTAATTTATCACAAATCTTAAAAAAATAATATTTATTTATAGACGATTATAAAATATAACAATAGTATGATGTACCTATCTGATAGTCTTCCTGATGAATTATCCCATTATTTTAAGGAAAAAAATACAAGATGTACAGTATTTGATGGTAGAGAAATTATTATAACAGTAAAGAATGATCCATATGATAGTGATGTTGTATCTTTATTTTTTATAACCTATGGTTTCTTCAATGATGAACCATTTTTAGTGGTTACTTACAAAAATAAAATTTGGCAACAAACTGTACAATTTGACGATAATGGTCAGAGATTAATTATATCTCCTTCCAATTTTTCTGGATTTTCTTCCAATATAATCAATGAATTATATACATCAACTACTACAAATATTCTTAATATTCTTGAATCTTCAACTGATATTTTGTGTACTGATGAAGAAGTTAATGATATCAATGGGTTGATTAGTAACCATAATGTTAACCATCCATTTGTAATTACTACAAATAATAGTGTAAATGTACAAAATAATAGTACATCAGATATTAATACAAAAAATTACAAAGAATTACTCATTATTGATAACAATAATGAACTTGTAAATCAGTTTGACCTTATTGATGATTCCCAGAATTTGGATGATAATAAAGTAGAATTTATCGAAAATGAAAACGATGAATCTATTAACGATGAATCTATTAACGAATCTATAGAATATAATGAATCTAATCAATCTAATGAATCTAATGATTTGATTAATAATTCACAAATAGTTACAAATAATGTTTCTGAGTTAAATTCAACTAAAATTTTATCTTTATTTTCCGATTTTAAATTGGATAAAAAATCTATCTATAAAATAGGAAAATATACTATATATGGATTATCTGCAACAGCAGCAATTATATATCTAAAAAATTATTTAGCTCCAAAGATAGATAATTAATATTTCTTATAAAGTGTTATGTTGAGATTCATAACAAATCCTTTTTACATCTAAGTAATACCAGTAATATACGATTACTCATATTACATTGACTTTAATTTAACGACTTCCTTAAACTTATAATAAAATTTTATAATGTCGTATACACAAAATTTTATTTAAGAGCTTAGTAAGTTTTGAGAAGAAGTTCATGGTTTTTTACGAAAACCGAGCTAGGTTTCTTTGAAACCTTGAAGAAGATACGTTGGTGAAAATCTTATTTGAGACGATACAATTATATTTTTATTCATTATAGGAAAGAATATAAGGAAAACAATAGTTCTATTTATAATTATTTATAAATAAGACTGAATAATATTAAAAGACAATAATGTGGATAATTTATTCTTAAATACGATAATTTAATTACTTGAAAATAGATGTAATTTAAAATACAAAATTATATTTTAACTGTAAGTATTGAAAATAATTCCATTGAATTATTTTCAATAATTTTACTGAACGAACATAAGATAATATTTATTTACGATAAGTCAGCTTTCATAAATAGAAAACAATGTTTAACGTTTTTAAGACCGAAAATTTATGTGGATGGTTTTAAAAATAACTATGGACGTTATTTTGATTTCATGCCGTTATAATTTTTAATGAAAAAGGAATATTTATAGAAGGATTATAGTTGTTATTTAAATAATGCAGAGATATATACAAGGATACATAAATCGGTGAATAAGAAAAATGAAGAAATAAAAATAGACTTATATTATATAGGTTAAAATATAAATAGTATGATTAGTATAAATAATATAAATATTTTTATAGTTTAATTTTGGATTTCATAAAATTAATTTTACGAATACTATCCTAAAAATCGACTTTTCTCCAAAAAATTAAGCCTATTTTTTGCCTAATTTTTTGATCAATTTTTAAGTTTTTTTGAATTTTTTTTTGGATTATTTTTGGGTTTTTGTGTTTCAAAAAATAATAGATGAACAATAGCGATTAAATGTATTGGAGACATTAATAATTATTACAAAACTAAAATATTTATAAATAATATATTTATAGTGATAAATATATTTATAGTGATAAATATATTTATAGTGATAATAAATATATTAAGCAGATAATAAATATATTATATTGAACAAAGAGATAAACAAGTGATAAATATAATAAGAATATTTGAAGAGTAAAATATAATATATTAAAGAAGTGATATTTGAATAAGAATAAAGATAATAGGGGAAAAGATAGAAATTAAATAATCCAGAGAAGAGTAGGATCATGAGTTTTGGGGAGAGAGGAAAGAAGGTCATCAACAATATCGGGAGTAATAAGAAGGTAAGAAGAGGAAGATAAATTATGGAGACGATTAAGACGATTGGCAAGGAATTGAAGATGTTTTTGGAAAGAACGAACACCAGGTTCAGTAGGAAGAGAATTGAGAATACGTTGGAGAGAAGAATCGGAGAAAGAAAAAGGAGGAGAAAGGGGATCGTAACCAAGATTAGAATAAATAGTAGGAAGAAGATAGTCTTTGGCCATAGAGATTTTATCTGAAAATTGATAACCAGAGACAGGAACGATGAAAAGACGATCAGAAACAATAGAGTTAAGATATTCAGGTTTATTGATGGTAATAACCCAAAAAACTTTAGAAAGATCGAAAGGAAAGCCAAGATATTCGTCGACAAATTGAGAATTTTGAGAAGGATCGAGAAGATGAGTGAGGACACCTTCAATTTCGTCAATAGTGTTGGATGAATGAGCTATTTTATCTACTTCATCAAGATAAATCATAGGATTAATACTAGTACATTTAGAGAGACCACGAATAATTTCACCAGGAATAGCACCGATATAAGTTTTACTATGACCAATTAATTTAGCAGAATCACGAATACCGCCCATATTAATAGATATAAAATCTAAATTAAGACTGGAAGCAAGAGAACGAGCTAAGGTAGTTTTACCAATACCAGGAGGACCAGATAAAACAAGAATTTGAGGAATGGCAGTGGGATTCGATATTTTTTGAAAAACATAATCTAATAAAAGATCTTTAACTTCTGACATACCATAGCATGATTGGTTCAATTTTTGTTTGATATGTTTTTCGAATTGAATTTTACTTTCTGTTGAATCATTTTTTTTCACAGGAAATTCTTTAATATTGGTAGGTAAAGATAATGCATAGTCCAACCAATATTTTTGTTTTGAATAATCTTCAGATGTCTTATTAATTTCTCTAAAATGTTTTAATTCTCTGTATATGTGTGATTTTACATTTTTTGGTAATTTTGATTTGTATAATTGTTCTTCATATGTTTTTTCTTCTTTTTCTGTTATATTTGCAAATTCTTCTCTATATTCTGGTTTCCATGATTCTAATTGTTCTCTTATTTCTCTATCTAAAGTTTGATATTCGTCACTGTGTGCATAATACAGTTGCATTCTTGAATATTTCTCTAATACAATTTTTAATATTTCATCTGGTAATTCGCTCGATATTATCTTTTTCATATTTATTTCATTTTTTATTTCCTTTTCCTTCATTCTTTCCAATATTTCCCTTTCTCCCTCTCTTAAATCATCCTTTATATCTTCATAATCCCATATTTGACTTCTTATATGCTCCAAATACTCTTTATATTTTGGTGTTAGTCTATCTGTACTTTTCATTATTAACCATTCGTGAAATAATTTATATTTTCTTTCATCACATATTTCACTCTTCAATATTTTTTCTAATGTTATTTCTCTCTTTGTATGCCCCTCTATTATTTTTCTTAACTTCTCCTCGTTTTCTACATTGTTTATTTTCTCTTTGTCCAGTGCCATTTTCCCTATTCTTTCTAAATATTTCTTATATTCCTCTGGTCCATCTAATTTTATTTCCTCTTCATATTCTATTTCTTCCTCGTTATATTCTTTGTCCTCTTCGTTTTCACTTTCTATATCTTCACTTTTATCATCTTCTATATCTTCACTTTTATCATCCTCATCTTCTATATCTTCACTTTTATCGTCTTCTATATCTTCACTTTTATCATCTTCTATATCTTCACTTTTATCATCTTCTATATCTTCATCTTCTATATCTTCATCTTCACCACGACTTTTGTGTATTTTTTTTTGATTACTTTTTTTGGTTTCTTTATTTGGAATTACATTTCTATCTTTTTCTACAATAGATATATCTATCAACATAGCATCTTTACCTATTATTTCATCATTTTTGTCTGTATTGTTTTCTAATTGAGTTATATTATCCATTTTATATTGCTTATTTGTATTATTTAATTTATTAAAATATTTTCTTTTCGGTTTATTTATATTTTTTTCTTTAGTATATCTTGTTAATAGTGTTTCTTCTATTTCCGATACATCATAAATTTTATCTACATCTGAATCTATATTTGGTATAATATCCTCTTCATTTTTCTTCTGATTTTCTGAAATACATATATCTATTCCACATAATTGTTTTATATTTTTTTCCACTATACTTGTACCACATATTATACATCTATCTGTTACCTGTGAAAATTTGATTCTTTTTATTACTTCATCTCTTTCCTTATATTTTCTTTTTCTTAGATTGTATGTTACTTTATTTTCCATATCCATTTATTTAATTGCTTCCTTTATTCTACTTTCTCAATTTTCTTTCAATATTTTTTGTTGTTATATTCATATTTTACTATTTTTATCTCTATTTTGCTATATTATCAAATTCTCTTGCTATAATATTTCTATCACTCTTTGATTTCTTATATTTTATTAATACTTACTATATTAATCATTGATTTTATTGTAATATTTCCTACACTTTCGAACTATTAATAAAATAAATTATAATAGTTTTTCATATTTTTATACTATTATCCAAATGTGACACGGTACTATACAACCACAATAAATCATGTTTTTCTTTGACATTACTTATTATCTTGACGCAATATAATATTATTTTATCCAAACAATATTATATTATTTTATCCAAACAATATTAATATAACATATTATTATAAATTATTATTAGCGTACTATATTAATTTATCCAAACAATATTATATTATTTTATCCAAACAATATTAATATAACATATTACTATAAATTATTATTAGCTTACTATATTAATTTATCATAATGTAGCTTTATCATAATAAAGCTTTATCATAATGCAACTTTGCAATATTATTTCTCTATAATATTTTAGTAAAATATTTTTATCTCGATGTATTACTCATAATAGTATTTTATGATAGTGTTTATGATAATATAACTATATGATACACAACTTTGTAATAATATAATTTTACGATAAAACATCCCGATAATAATATTTTACGATAAAACATTCAGATAATAATATTTTACAATAAAACATCCGGATAATATTTTACGATGGTGAACTTTATGATAATATTTTACGATTATATTACTTTGCGATAATAATATTTTACGATGATAAACTTTACGATGATAACAACATTTACGATTATATTACTTTGCGATGACAAACTTTACGATGATAATATTCAACGATAATATTTACAATAATATTTTACGATAATAATACTTTGCGATGATAAACTTTACGATGATAATATTTAACGATAATATTTAACGATAATAATATTTTACGATAATATTTTACGATAATAAATAATAATATTAATCAAACATATTATTATTTATTACTTTATTGCATAATGACATAACAATATAATTTAAATGTTATAATAAAAACATAAATATTATACAAAGTTGGTGGATATATTGCAAAATTTAAAGAAATAGTAAAACAACAAAGCAACTATTGCAACTGAAAAACAGTTTGTATTTAATATATAATATATAATATATTATATATTAGGGATAAATGATATGAAATATATAGTAATGATAACTATTAAAATTACAAGTTTAATAGTTATAAATAGTACAGTTATATTTAGTTGATTATGTATTATATCAACTACTTAAGCGTTACCAATACCTTGTACGCTTCTATTTACTTGATTATCTATGATGTTACCACCGGCATTTGCATTACCTCCAATACTCAACTGGGTTGATAAAGGCTGTTGAGTTTGATCGGCGGTATTTTGTAAAGGAGAAACAGTAAGACAAACTTGTGTATTGGCATTAGCCAAAAAACATAGTCTTTGAACTTGATTAGATTGAGAATTTAATGATTGTGCGGTGTTTGATTGTGAAGAATTCATTTTTATTTGAAAATAAAAAATTTTTGTTGCATTTTATAATATTTTCGAATATTTTGGAATTAATTTTATCGTATTTTATTGAATTTATTTTTCGTTATCTGAAACTTACTCTGGTATTTTGACTGTTATCTATTATATCACCACCTGCTTGAGCATTTCCTCCTATACTTAATTGAGTAGATAGAGGTTGTGTAGATAGAGATTGTGTGGAGGAATATAAATCAATAGGAGAAACACTAATACATATTTTTTGAATATCAGTATTAAAGCAAAGTTGCTGAGTATTGGGTATATTATTTATTTGGGAAATAATCTGATTTGAATTCATTTTAATATAAATTAAAAAAATATAATAAATTTACTCATTTTTAATTTATTGAATTAGTATTATTCATTTTTATCTTTACATATTTATCCCATCCATTAACCAAAATATATTTTATTTGTTGTATATTTTTTACAAAATTATACATGTTATCTTTATCACTATTTAAACTTTTGTACATAATCCTAATATCTTTATTTTCAAAAAATTTATAATTTAATTCGATATCCAATCCATCATTGAGTAAAACATTCACTTCTATATTTTTTATCAAATTCGACAATTTATTTTTGTTTACATATAAATAAGCATTTATCATATTCTTCCTTTCATGTTCATTTTTTATGAATGAAAAATCTCCTTCTTCATATTTAATATTTATTTTATTTATTCTTGTAGCTAATTTTTCTGAATATAAATTATTCAACTTAGTTAAACTATTCAATTTAAATATCATATTTAAGTTTTATATTCTTGTATTTAAATATAAAAATTATATCGCAATTTTATACATTTTTAATATTAATATGATTTTTCAATATAGATGTAAAAATCGTAATATTATTACAATTAATATTATAATTAATATTACGATTACGATTAATATTACAATTAATATTAATCGTAATATTACAATTAATATTACAATTAATATTACAATTAATATTAATCGTAATATTACAATTAATATTACAATTAATATTACAATTAATATTAATCGTAATATTACAATTAATATTACAATTAATATTACAATTAATATTATAATTAATATTACAATTAATATTACGATTAATATTACAATTAATATTACAATTAATATTACAATTAATATTATAATTAATATTACAATTAATATTATAATTAATATTACAATTAATATTACGATTAATATTACGATTAATATTACAATTAGTTTTATATTATAATAAGTATAACATAGAACTAACTGTTAGTGAACTCATTAAGTAAAAAATAAAATAAAAAGAGTATTATAGAAGTGAAAAGTATTTAACCGGAATAATTTAAAGGTATTAAAATACAAAGAGAAAGAATAATTTAAAGAAAAAAAAAATATTAAAAAATGCGAGAATTAACAATAGCAACATTACATTGTAATAATAGACAAAGTATATTTGAAACTATAGAAACATTAGATCAGAATGCAGAAATTAAAGATAATATAGAATGGAATATATATGCACAAGGATGTGATAGTGAACACGTAGAAAAAATAAAAAAGATGATGGGAGATAAAAGAATAAAATATATAGTAAAGGAAAATAGAATAAATGAAGGATGGTCTAAAGGAATGAATAAATTATATGAACAAATAAAAGGATATAAATATGTATTACATTTAGAAGACGATTGGAAGTGTTTACCAAGTAATAAATCGGGTTTCCCAAATAATTGGTTGTTCATTTGCGAAAAGTATCTAAATGATAATCCAAATGTATCGACTCTTTTTTTAAGAAAATATCTAAGCACTGAAGAAAAATATCAATATGGATGGACGCGCGAAATTCATTATAACTGCTTTAAATATAGTAAACCTTTTTGTTATTCTGAAAAAATGAAATCTACCCCTAAGAATTATTACTATGGTATGACTTATCAACAAATTCCTGAGTTTTTATATACTGCTAATCCAACCATTTTCCGCACCAATGACTATTTTTCTGCTGGTATTTATCCATTTTATGAATTAGATGATAAACATAATTTACAAACCCATTGGAAAACTACTACTTATCAGGATTGTGCTGTTTGGGGTTGTTCCGAGGCTTTGAGTATGGAAAAAACCAGACATCTAATTTGCATGAATGTTAACTCAGGATGTTTTGTTCATCCCTTTTAAAATTTTTATATTTCCCATTTGCTATTAAATTTTTTCTTTATATTCACTGATTATTTTATATACCTACCATATAATATATTAACTTACAATATATATTATTTGTCATATTTATGTTTATAAATATTATTCTAATACCATATAATATATTAACTTGCAAGATATATTATATTGTCATATATACATATGACAATATTATTCTAATACCATATAATATAATATATTAACTTACAAGATATATTATATTGTCATACGTCTGTTTATAAATATTATTCTATACTATCTATTTTATTACAAATTATTACATAGAATATAACAATATCCACAGTTTTTATAGTATATTATATATAGTATAACTTATAACAATAATGATAGTAATATTTATTGTTATAAGTTACAAATAGTGATAGTAATATTTATTGTTATTAGTTATAAATTTTAAAAATAACGAACAAAATTTGTATATCCAATAACTCTTTTATTTCGTCTTTTATTCCCATTTCGTTTATAATATTAAAATACATGTTAATACTTTTTAAACCTGTTGAGTGAGTTGTTTTGTTGAATAATATACCTCTATTTATCATTATATTTAAATGATCTTTCAAAGTAAAATTATATTTAGCATTATAATAATTATAGAGATTTATAGTCCATAATTTCTTTTCATCTTCTAATTTTTGGATAAATTTATTAATTTCATCCTGTATTATTAATTTATCTGATTCATTATGCAATTTATAATCTAATTTATTAATTTCATCCCTAATTTTAATATATTCATTATACTTACTATGTTCTAATAAATTAATTTTTTTAATTCCTTTCCTTCTTTTTTCTTCTATTTCACAATATTTTTCTCTCATTAATTCCACAATTGTATTATGCATAAACGCATCTTTTTCTCCTTTTTTCCTAAAATATAACAATATTTCAGATATTATTTCTCTACATAATTTGTTTTCACTATTCATTATAATTTGCATTATATATATATAAATTATAAATTTCATTAATATTTTTCTTATTTTTATGTTTCTATTTTCCGCTTCGTATAATAAATATTTAACTTTACAAATTCTACTTTTTCTTTACACTATCCTTATAACTATTTTTTCTAGTATTCTTTTCAGTTTTATCTTTAATAGTTAAATATTTGGAACAACCAGCGGCATGTCTAATAGTTAGAATATTCTTTTTTTCCAATCATTTCCAGTTGTTTTTTCTGACATTATATAGATATCCCCATGATTTAAAGATAATTCAAGACGAGAACCTGTAGGAATAGATTTTTGGAACCATTGAAAATGCAAAGGTAAAGAAGCACCCATTCTTATACCAATAACTTTTTTACGTTCAGAATCGCCATGAAAACCAATACCACATTTTTTAATATCATAATAATAATTTGCTTCAGCCATAAGTCCACATGCTTTTTGGCCAATAATATGTTGAAAAAAATTTCTTACTCTCTTCAGTAAAACAACATCATCAAATGATACTATTCTTCCTTTTCCGTTTTTATAATCCGGTTCTTGATTTTTATCTCCAAAACACAAATTATGTCTAGCCATTTTATTAACAACTCTTCCATACATATATGCTTTAGTATCTTTGTCCAATAAATCTTGTTCATTAAAAAAATCGTCTGATGTAAATTGTATATTATCATTATTACATTCCTTTAACACCATATCCAATCCCTTTCTTGCTATTAATAAATATGCCTCCTCATCTGTTTTATTCTCTTTATTTTCCAACAAACTTGAACAATTTACTAGTTCACATTTTACATTTCTTTCTTCAAACCATTTTTTTGCTCTATTTAAATCGTCTTTATCAAATCCTTCAGATGCCATTTTTCCTATTTTTTGCATACCTACATGGTTCTCTGCCTGATCACCTAAAGTTATAGTAAATGTTTTATTATCCATTTTTTCTTAAATCACATTTTTTTAATTATATAATTTTATATTATTAATTAATCTCTCAATAATCATATATTTTGATCTATTTCTCTCTTATCCTATTTATATTGTCAGTGTAAATACAGCTCATAAATAAAAATTTTTATATTTAATATTGAAATAAATATAGTATATAAATGGATAATATATTTATTCTAGTTTAGAAATATATTTATTAGTTTAGAAATATATTTATTAGTTTAGAAATATATTTATTTAGAAATATATTTATTTCCTTATATTCTTTCCTATAATAATGAATAAAAATATAATTGTATCGTCTCAAATAAGATTTTCACCAACGTATCTTCTTAACTTCTTCTCAAAACTTACTAAGCTCTTAAATAAAATTTTGTGTATACGACATTATAAAATTTTATTATAAGTTTAAGGAAGTCGATAAATTAAAGTCAATGTAATATGAGTAATCGTATATTACTGGTATTACTTAGATGTAAAAAGGATTAGTTTAGAAATATATTTATTGGTTTAGAAATATATTTATTAGTTTAGAAATATATTTATTTAGAAATATATTTATTAGTTTAGAAATATATTTATTTAGAAATATATTTATTAGTTTAGAAATATATATTTGTTAGTTTAGAAATAAATATTTATTAGTTTAGAAATATAGTATGAAATTTATACATAAAAATGAGAACCATATACTAAAATTTTATTTTTGACAGAAAAAATACCATTATCATTGAATTCTAATAAAGGTTTTTGATTTAAAGTATGAACGTAACCTTTACAACAAGGTAAGGAAGAAATAATGGTAGGCAAATTATACTTAGAAGAAATTTTATCGTGAAATTTTTGAAGATTAGCATGAGAATGTACAGCTAAAATTACAATAAGAGGACAGTTATGAATATCGGGAAGATGGAGATTTTCAGCTAAAGAATCGAAACATTTTAGTCGGGATGAATAATTTTTGAATTCACCGTTTGTCCATCTATTAGTCATTACTGGATCAGTAACTATAATATTCCATTTTGTTGAATATAAAGTCAAAATACCAGTACGAGGAACTTTTCCATCAGCTATTACAAAACATAAAACATTTTCATTGTTTCTCATTTCGTCAATTTTTAATATTTTTAGAGCCTTAAAACACGCCTTTAATGTTCCTCCCGATTCTGTCATTTCCTTTGTAGGTTTTTGATAATGGAATAATCCCAGTTCTCTTTCCAAGAAAGATAATCCGTTTTTAAAGAAGTTTTCTCTATCATAATTTATTCTTAATACAAAATCTATTATTCTTGTATTAGATCTATCTATACGAATACATATATCAAATTTACTCTTAGATTCAGAAATTGCGATTTCTCTATCTTTCAGTATATTTTTAGCATATAAATTTTTAAATATATTATTATATGCAGGATAATCAGTTACTTTTTGTCCATATTCTTTGTTTATTTGGAATTTTATATAACACATTCCATTGTTTTTTTCATAAACTTTATCTATACTTTTAAAATCATCACTTCCACTAATATTTTCATTGATATTTTCATTCTTTTCCGTTGTAAACATTTTTTTATCTTTATAATCGCTATTTATTTTCATTTTATCTTTCCCACTTTATCATCATATACACTTATTTTTGTTAATATAAATATTACCACACAACAACACGTCTATACTACCACAATCATACCATTAATTACCATTAATTACCATTAATTACCATTAATTACCATTAATTATCATTAATTACCATTAATTATCATTAATTACCATTAATTATCATTAAACATTATAATAACTATCATAGCTAATTAATTACCATTAATTACCATTAATTATCATTATTACCATTAATTACCATTAATTATCATTATTACCATTAATTATCATTAAACATTATAATAACTATCATAGCTATTATTTGTATTATTACTATAATAATATAGTTAATATTATTATATTCTGTTATTATTGTAATTTTTATATTATTATATTTTTATTATTAAAATCATATGTATTAAAAATGGTCTGATGATTTATTCTCATATTATAAACGTATATGTTTATAATATTGCTCATTCACTGTTTTAACAATTTACATAAACATAAATATGGTTAACTTACCAAATCATATGTAACAGCTCCATATATTTTAGCCAATGGTACGTCTGTTAAAACTTTATGAAATAAATATTTATATTACTTGAATATTATTTATATTATTAATGACAAATTATATAGTAAAATTAGAATGACATATTATTTAACTTGATAAATAAATTTAAAAACGGTATTAAAGATTGCGGTTAATTTGATTGCGATATAAAATATATGATAAAATAATATTTTGTTATAATAAAATGTCGCTTTCTTTCCTTGCATCACACGCTTTACAATATACTTTGGGATCTCCACAAACAATTAGTTTTTTTTCATGGAGCATCGTAAATTTTGATACACTTGTTTACGATAAGACTCCTGGTGATTACAATACATCTACTTACATATATACTGTTCCTCAAACTGGAGTATATAATATCAGTGTTGACTTAACAACAGATTTTTTTGATCCATCCGGTTTATATTTGGATATTAATGGCAACTCCGTTTTTTTATCCACTCCCAGTTTTCCTGGATATAGTAGTAATTCTGACAGTATTAATGGTCAGACAAATTTACTTCTTACAGCAGGTGATTTAGTCTCTACTTATATTCAAACAGAAATAGGATCAGGTGATCTCTTATCAGGTGTATATAATGCTCGTTTTTCTATAACTTCATTATTTTAATATTTTTAATACATAATACATAATACATAATACATAATACATAATACATAATGAGAGTTATGTATTATGGGTTGAGAATTAAGAATTATTCATTGTGAATTACTAAATGGAAGATAATAAATTACTTCAAATTAATAAAAGTGAATATTAATAATAGTTATAGTAAATTTAAAAATGGATAAATTATTAGGAACGAGTAATTATTTTGTATCTATACAGTATTGCATATTTAAAGATAAATATAGCGAATGTATAACAAAACAATGTGAAAAAATGTGCTTATTATATAATGGTTTAAATATGGATGGATATGAAAAATGCATTAAAAGTTGTCCTTATCCATGGGGATTAATTTATTCGAAATCAAATAGCAAAAATGTAAAAATTACTGAAAATAATATTGATTAAGATGCATTATTTAATGAACAAAGATGTTATATGAATCATAATAATTCATATAATAATTCATACAATTAGTAATTAAACCAAAAATACAGCATATAGTTATGTAAGAAACATTTATAAGAAATACTTATACAAGTTAATGGATAGTTAGTAAAAAACTATCTGTTGTTTTTTATAAAATTAATTAGATCCAATTTTCTTAAACGTGTATAACCATGTAAATTCATACTCTTTGCTTTTTGTCTGAGTTCAGCTACTGTATAATTTTCCAAAATTTCAGGCGAAGTTTGAGATTTTTTCTTAGAACCTCTTGGAGCTGATGTTTTGCAAGATGTATCAGATTTTTTGTATGATCGTTTTATTGGAGATCCTGGTGTCATTATCAGTAACTTAGGAGATTTTGTTGATGATTTTTTCGTTGATTTGATCGGTGATTTAGTTGATTTTTTCGTTGGTAATTTCATTGGTGATTTAGTTGATTTTTTCGTTGGTAATTTCATTGGTAATTTCATTGGTAATTTCATTGGTGATTTAGTTGATTTTTTCGTTGATTTTTTCGTTGGTAATTTTATTGGTGATTCAGTTGATTTAGTTGATTTTTTCGTTGATTTTTTTAATTTAATTGGTGATTGTGTTGATAAATCAATGGATTTAATAGGGGATTTAATAGAAGATTTAACAGGTGAATTAATTGGAGATCTAATTGGAGATCTAATTGGAGATCTAACGGGAGAATTAACAGTAAATTTAACAGGTGATTTAACTAGAGTAGGAGGATTAAGTAGAAATGTAGAAGGAGATTTTGTGGGCGATGTAATTATTTTTTTGGAAGATTTTTTGGGAGATTTACGACAATATAAACGATTATTTTTATAATAAGGAACTTTGCCTTCCTGAATACATTTTTCTCTTTTGATTTGATCGGACTCAAAATTTATTTTTTCCCATTTGTTTATAACTTTTGAAAGACCGCGCAATATTTCTTTTTTTTCACTAATACCTACTTCGGCAAGTAATTTTTCTTTAGTCCAATTTTGCTTTGGATAATTGTCTTGTAAATAATGTACTCTTTGCATTATATCTTCTTCTTTTGCTTTACCGCTATTTATATTGTATAATAGACCTGCTCCTAATAATTCTAATTGTTTTTTAACTGTTTCTGGATCATTGGCTTTTTTCTCACTCTCATATCTCTTTTTAGCTTCATCAGACAATTCACCTATTTTTTTTGGTTGAATTCTTCTTTTTGGTTTTTCTTCTATTTTGCCATCAATTGTCGACATTTTATTATTAATAAAAATCTTTCAACTTTGTATTTTCTTTTTATATTTCTTCGACTCGCTTAATTTTATTTCAATTATGTTTTTCCAATATAGTTATTTTCTTTATCTTTTTTCCATTAAAATTATTTTTATATATGATTTTTTTCTTTATGTTATATTAAATATCCTTGTTTTAATATTATAATACTTATTATAATATTCAGTTATCTTGTTTATATTTTATACTAATTGTAAATCATTTGCTTAATATCAAGAATATTTACCATATTCTTGATCTATTAATACTAAGATAGTTCATTATTAATAATTATACAGTTAAATTATATATCGTAATTATACAATACTATTATATAATTACGATATATTTTAATATAAGAATATATATTTATGTAACTACTAATATTTTATTCATTATATTAAGGTAAATTATATCACACTTGTATTAATTGTATATATAATTTACCTGTAAATAATTAAAATTATATTTCTCATAGAAATTAATATATTTACCAAACATATTTTTATCTTGTTGAGAACTAATCTATTATTCTTAGGTAAATATAATTCCAATATTTGTTTATTAATAGTTTAAAGAAGGTTTATTTCTCGACAATTAATCCACGAACCAAAAATTACATAAATAGTTATTTAAAAACGTTTTGCGTTGAATTTAGCGTTAATAAAAAATTATAATGTTGTTTAGTGTTTATGGAAAGATAACATATTATAAATATGTATCAATAAAATTAACTATCATAAATGTTTTCTTAATTCTATTTTATAATCTAAATGCCATTAACTATTGACTATTAACTAATATTGATCCATTATATTAATATACATCTCTTAACTAATATTAATCCCTTTATTGGATAGTTAAAAATTATTTTGTTTAAGTAATAAGATTTAGTATATTACTTTTTTGTATTAAATTATATTATTGTGTAATATAATATTAATTGTACAATATTAATTGTACAATATTATATTTTTAGAAACTATATCAATTTACATATGATATATTTAGTTTAATTAGTAAAATTTATATAAAATAACATAATAGGATAAATATATCATTGTGTATTTATTCTATTAAATATAATTATAATTATATTTTTGCTTAATATATCTATTAATATATAATTACTATTGCTTAAACCTCCAACTCCAAATAAAGTTAATTGTTATTTCAAAGTATCTGTTTAAATTTCATGTATAACATACAAAGAATTAGTTATTAAGAAATATATTACCAATTAGGAGTTAAGGAATATGAAATAGGTATTGCGGATTAGGAATTAGGAATTAAGAATCACGAATCACGAATTAAGAATCACGAATTAAGAATCACGAATTAAGAATTATGGATTAAGGATTAAGGATTAAGGATTAAGGATTAAGGATTAAGGATTAAGGATTAAGGATTAAGGATTAAGGATTAAGGATTATGGATTATGGATTATGGATTATGGATTAAGAATTAAGAATTAAGAATTAAGAATTAAGAATTAAGAATTAAGGATTACGAATTAAGGATTACGAATTAAGGATTACGAATTAAGGATTAAGAATTAAGAATTAAGGATTAAGGATTAAGGATTAAGGATTAAGGATTAAGGATCAAGGATTACTAATTACGAATACTCTACGAATACTAATTACGAATACTCTACGAATACTCTACGAATACTTATTACGAATACTTATTACGAATACTCTACGAATACTTATTACGAATACTCACGAATACTGATTATAAAACAGTAAGAAAGAATAGTAATTATAAATTAATAACAGCGATTTAGTAATAACTTAATAGGAAATAAGGAGTTACTAATCAGGATTTTATGGGTTGAAGAATTGTAAAATTGGACTTTGGGAAATTGACAATTGAGAATTGGAAAAATATACCAGCGAAAGAAGGAAATGATAATAAAAGAATAAAAGAATAAAAGAGAATAAAGAATGGAGAAGAGAATAAAGAATGGAGAAGAGAATAAAGAATGGAGAAGAGAATAAAGAATGGAGAAGAGAATAAAGAATGGAGAAGAGAATAAATAAAAAAGAGGAATATGGGAAAAAAGGAGGAGAAGATAAAAGAATGGAGAAGAGAATAAATAAAAAAGAGGAATATGGGAAAAAAGGAGGAGAAGATAAAAGAATATAAAGAGAAATAAAAAAAAGAAAAAATGTGGAAATCACCAAGAATTTTATTTGTGGCAAAGGAAGGATTTGGGAAAGAGGAAGAAAAGGAGATTGAAGAAAAATGCGAAAAAATGTCATGTTATTTTTTAGAAAAAGATGAGAAGATAGAATATGGGATGGTGAGAAGTTATCCGAATGTAATAATAAGCGTGGGAGCGATATGGTATGAATACGGAGAAATATTGGGTTTGGCACAAAAATATAAGAATAAATGGATACATTATGAAGAGAAAGAAAAAATAAATGTAGATGAGATATATTATTGTTATTTGACGATGACAAAAAATGAAAAATTACCAGTAATGAGTATAATAACATCGACATATAAAAGTGAACATAAAGTGTGGAGAGCATTTACGAGTTTAAAGAATAGTAGATATACAAATTGGGAATGGATAATAATGGATGATTCGGATGATGAAGGGAAAACATTTGAGATGTTGAAAACGATGGAAAATATGGATAGTAGAGTGAGAATATATAAAAGATCTAAACATACGGGTGTAATTGGAGAATTAAAACATGATTGTAGTTGCTTGGCGAGAGGAGAAATAATAGTAGAATTAGATCATGATGATGAATTAACGGAGAATTGTTTAGATTTACTAGTAGAAGCTTATCTGGAATATCCAGATGCAGGATTTTACTATACAGATTGTGCAGAATTATTCGAATTTAGCAATGCACCATTTACTTATGGAGAATTTTGGGGATTGGGTTATGGAAGTTATTATGCACAAAAATATAAAGATAAAACATTATATGTTGCAAGATCACCCGATATTAATCCAAAAACCATAAGATATATCGTATCTGCACCTAATCATGTTAGAGCATGGAAAAAAACATTTTATCAAAAGATATATGGACATAATACAGATTTACCAGTATCTGACGATTATGAACTTGTTGTAAGATCTTTTTTACATACAAAAATAGTAAAAATACCATTTCTTGGATATTTACAGTATCGTAATCAATCTGGCAATACTACTTTTAATCGTATTGAAGAAATTACTAAACTACAATCATTAATCAGTTGTTATTACAATAACCAAATTTCTCAACGTTTCCAAGAATTACAAATTCCTCAAGACTGTCTTTATGTTCAAAATTGTCCTATCTGGAAAAAAGATTTTCTTTTGACTGAACCTTATGCCAATTATACTTATCGCAAAGATCTTGTTTCTATTGTTGTTCCTACCTTTAATCGTCCTAATGATCTTATTAAAGCTATAAATTCAATCTTATCACAAACATATACTAACTACGAAATTCTTATTATTGGCGATCATTGTCCTGTTCTCGACTCTTTAACGTCCCATTTTAATGATCCTCGTATCAAATGGTGGAATCTCTGGTCAAATGCCAATGATTTCGGTGCCACTCCTCGTAATTATGCTTTAAAATGTATGGCTTCCGGCAAATATATCGCTTATTTAGATGATGATAACTTTTGGCATCCCAATCATCTTGAATCTCTTGTTACTACCCTCAAGTCTTCTAATTCTTCTTTTGCTTTTTCTTCCTTCTTTATTGACGATTACACTGTTATTTGTCGTCTTCCTAAACTTGGTCGTATTGATACCAGTTGTATCCTCCACCATTACTCTCTCCTCGATAAATATGGTTACTGGAATACCACTATTTATACTCATGATTTCGATCTTGTTTCTCGCTGGATTTCTCACAATGAATCTTATTCTACTTCTCTTCTCCCAACTGTCTATTATAAAGCTGATCCATCTCGTGTTTCTGCTAAATATATTT